>LFIK01001596.1_pt1 | contig 18106 bp, 26 predicted proteins | sample 643401 | NCBI WGS metagenome assembly LFIK01 (sample SAMN03777447, study PRJNA286221) | soda lake metagenome | biome: soda lake; feature: Kulunda steppe; material: water; isolation source: sample T5-Br brine of Lake Tanatar-5 | place: Russia: Kulunda steppe | collected 2010-07
CTCCTCAGACATTCTCCCAAGGTACATGTTCTTTCCAACATACAAAACCCCAAACAAGGGGTTTCTAGGGGTCTTGCACGATTGGGACCCTCGCTGGGGGCCTCCTGAGACCACCCCCCATTTTCGCTAAAAGTGAAAAAAAAGTGAAAAGTGCACTTTGGGGGTTTGAATTAAAAAGTGAAATTTTTTTGGGGGTTGGAAATTTTTCGTGTGTGACCGTGATTTTTTCACTTTTTTTGGGGTCGAGTGAAAAAAAAGTGAAAAAAGTGAAACAATGTGTGTGTGACCGCGGCCTTAGCGTAATTAAATTAAGAGGAATAAGGAATTTTTAAGCAGTCTATATATCTACTCATCGCTGCTGCTGTCCTCATCGCTGCTGCCACTGTCCTCTGCATCACTGCCCTGGTATTCCCCGTCGTTGCTGAAGACTTTTGATGCTGGTGCCTGAGCAAGCCTCCTGCTCCAGGATTTGGGTGCGCTCAGCCAAGTCTGCTCCCCTGCACACCACAAGCGTCCGCTGCTTCCTTGCAGGTGCTGAAAAGTTGCTCGCATTTGCTGCTGTACTTCTGTTGAGCTGGCGCTGCTCTGCTGCTGCTGCTGCTGCTGCTGCTGCTACTGCCTTGTTCTGAGCATTGATGGCCCCCATCTCATCCAGGACAGGCTGCAGGACTGCCTCATCTGCTGTGCACTTTGCTACCCCTCAAGTTGAATAAATGTGCTGAAATTTCTCCCAGATGCGAGAAATACCAGCTACAAAGACATGCTTGCAGTACTGCACTCCTCCACCTTGTGCTGGTGCGCTTGTCTTTCAGCTCAATGACCCTGACATGATTCCATTCCTTCCCCTTTTCTCTAGGTATTTTGGATATGCATATACATGTAGGAATAGGGTGCTGATAGGTAGCTGGGGGGGCAGTTGGGGGCCCACAGGTCCCCCTCTACCCCTCTAACCTCGACCTTCAAAAATGACCCAAAATACGGACGCATTGGCGTTCAATACGCGCGCTGTTCATACCATACGCGCACTGGTTTGGGCAAATGGACGCATGACCCAACCCTGAGAAAATACTTGCAGCAAGGGTAGCAAGGGTAGAAGCAGCAACGGCCGCTTGTATTATGCATGGCTTTGGTTCCACACCATGGGAATGTCAGGATGGGCATTACCATCTGGCTAACAGCAAACGCACCACTTTTGTGAGCATTGGACGCTCAGCTCCAAATACACCGGTCGCTCCAAAAAGTCCTGAATGTCCTGCATGAAGAGTGACGGAGTCTGATCATGGAGCAATCTGCTGTGCTAGCTGGTGATGGAGGATTGGTTGTGTCCATGATGGGGTTTGGGCGTTAACCTCTCGGTCAGCAGTGTGTGCCCAGCCCATGAAATGTGCAGATATGGAAGCAGGAGTGGGCATCGGCTTTGACCTTGGCAGCCCTCGTGCAGCTCAATTGCCTGAAGCGTTCACATGCCATAACATGCAAGCTGTGGCGTGGAGGCAGTTCCGCCACAGTGCACCTCTTATCGGCTGCCCACCTTTCTGGCTAGCTGGCCCAGTTTCTTGATGGCTATGCCGTTCTCTCCAAGGATGATGGGCACCTGCGCGCCATCAAAACGCATTCACTCGGTGCTTCACATGCAGCCTTAGTTATTTTACCTGCCAATAGCCTTGGTTATTTTACCTGCCAGTAGCCACAACCAGAGCAACCCTAGCTGGCCGCGGCCAGAGCCGCACAGGAGGTGGATCTTGGCCATGAGTTTGGCTAGACACATCTGGTGAGAGCCATGCTCAATTCAACTTGAGAGTCGGCTGTGCTTGAGAACTGGCAGGGGGCAAAGATGAACTACGGGCCTGAGTTTGGCTGCTGTGTGCCAGTCCTGCCAATACAAGCCATTCAGTTGAGCCAGGCACGTTGACATGCGCGCAACCTTGACTGGGCAGTTGCAAGGTGTACCTGAGACTCTCGCTCCACAAGGATCTGCGCATGGATGTAGTCCTTGGCTGGACGCAAACGCTCCTTGAATTCAGCAATGTGTATCTGCAGCAGAATTCAGCCACAATATTGGCTCCTTGAGTTGGCAACATGTACATGCAGCAAAATTCAGCCGCAAAATTGGCTCCTTGAACACGGCAATGTGCACCTGTAGCACATTTCAGCCATGTGCGCCAGCAGAAGAGGTTGCACAGCTCCGTGATCACACACCACTCCACTACTAGTAGCAACTGACTGTCAAAGAGCATTTTTGTGTGCTTTCTACAGCATACCCATGTTAGCACATAATCATACAAAGCAGAGTCGAAAAATGCAGTCCAGCTGAGAATCTTGACTGCACATCATGATGATCCAGCATCAAGCCCTGCCATGTGCAAAGAAAAACAGCCCTTCAGCCCCTTGACTTGCCACAGCAGGTTGTGCCTGTTTAGCTCACTTGCCACATGTTCTAGCAGAGGTAATGCTAAGATGTAGATGCACAGGTACTCCCCTCCCCCTTCATTCACGTCCACACACCTGTGCAGAGTACGGAATCTCCTGATCGTACAGAAAATAAATTTTCTCTCGAATTATCTCAGAGACAAAAAACCGCTCTGGCTGGTCGCTGATGGTGCCCTGCATGGCACGAGGACAGCATTTGTGGAGGAGACAATTGAGTCAAAGAGACAAGTGTGGGCATCACTGGAGGAGACACACATTGAGTCTAAGAGACAAGTGTGGGCATCACTGGCTATCCTGCTCATGGGTCTGTGGGTTCCCTAAAGCTGGCACGTGCATTTCGAGGTGTGTGTGCCCGCAGAGCTTGCTGAGGTCACAAAGACATCAAACACAATGAATACAAGCCATACAATACAATTGCAGCCTGCCTTAAATGCACCAAACGAAACGTGTGCATGCCATGCAATTACTCATGTAACAAGTATGCATATTTCAGGGTAGTGACTGCAAGGCAAACTTGGCGTTTTCTCTATGAATATATGAAAGACGTCTGTTATAATCCTTTACGAGGAGAGGTTAACAACCCTTGCTGTGCTTGAACCGCCATTGTTAAAATTAAGGAATCATTGCAAGTTGCCATTGTCAGGTCCCTCAGTAATTTGTTACTCCCTTACCATCTGGCTCCTTTGATCCTGCAGAACTCAAGTTCTGCAAGGTTCCCAATCAATATTTTCAATTCATTTGCAAGGATTTCAGTATTTCAAGTATCAAAGGCTTACAGTGCAGCTAGTCCAACTCAAATATCACTCACTCCCCCGCCTTAACTTCTAAATGAGGGTAATCCTTCTCAACTACATTACTAGAAATGCTTCTCTGTGTGCTCTTGCGCGCATCAGCAGCATCAGCATCAGCAGCAGCAGCAGCAGGCTTGACAGCAGCTGCACATGAGCAGCAGAGTGAAGAGGAGACAGAGAAGCAGGCAGCAGAGCGGGAAGCTCATGGGATCAAGCGCCAGTTGGATGCAACACAATGTGTTCGCGGCGAGCATCGTGCACCCTGCTGGAAGATGTTGGTGCCTGTGCTTGTGCCAGTGCTTGACAGTGCATGGCCCTGTGCTTGCGCCAGTGCTTGACGGTGCATGGTTGAGTGCATCAAAGGTGGTGAAGGTGTCCGGGGCGAGCTGTCGAGTTTTGGGATGCAAGGCCTCTTAGGCAAATATTTTCATGAGAACCCTACGAACCCTTGGAGTGGGCCCAAAAGCTGGCTTATAACTGCAGCAATAGTGACAGCCGGGATGCAGGGGCAGAGGATGAGGTTGCTCTGTCCCTTGCAGACTTGGTGTGTGAGAACGAAGTTAGAGGCGGAAGTGTGAAGGGTTACAAAGAGAGGATGTTGTTTCCCAGCAGGGAGTAGAACAAGAGGTCGACCCTTATAACAACTGCTCAAACAATTGTTTGCGCACAGCTGCCTAGCACTATGGAAAATCAAAGAGGAGATGGTGCTGTGCTTTGTCCTTGTTGAATCTTGACAGGCCACCACAGACCCATTTCATTGAGTAATTGTTTGTGCACTCTCAGGTCTTTGAGCGCTACACATCGAACCCCTTGGTAGTCTGATTTGGGGTCAGGGATTTCTGATATACACGGGCTCTACGGTGTGTGGCGTATTTACGGGGGTACATGCATGGAGTGTGAGTTATAAAGATTTTCCTTGTATGGTTTCCAGCAACCTTATCCGTAATGCACGTGCTTGTAGTTGCATGGACAGAAGCGGGACACACTGCCACAACACCTTAAGAGCAGGGAAAAGGGAAGCAGCCTAGGATTACCCACATGCTAAGGTGCAACTACCCTTGCAATTAGGGGGCAGTTGCAGGGGTGGCAGCCTCCCACCATATGCCCCTGCCTCCTGGGTCATGCATGCGGTCCGCAGGTCCGGCAATTGCAAGCTTATCTGTAACAAACACTCCCAGTGTATGTTACATGTGTCAATAATATAATGTTGTACCTCAGTATATGTTATATGACCTCAAAGCACGTCTTGGCGCAATGCCTGACTCAAAATCATTGCTTTTGCTGACGTCTGATGGACCAACACTTGCGCACACAACTCAAACATGCCCACACAACAATTAAATGCTTCCCAGCTCGAGCCCCCCTATACCACATCCTAAGCACCAACAGCACCTGCATGTCTGCTGCGCATGCATTTCGCGCACAGGCACTGGCGTGCGGGGGAGCAGGTGCGCTGAGCATGCACAGGATTGCAAGCCGGGGTGCAGGAGCCAGATGGTCACCTTGGGATAGAGCGTGGGCCCCAAAGGCAGCTGCTCCACTGCCCAGCTCTTGATGGCTGCCACGTTTGTCCCGGCCTTGGCGGAACCCACAAATACCTGCCAGCGCAACATGAGGTGCACTGGTAAAGACCTGCCAGCGCATCATGAGATGCACTAGTAAAGACCTACCAGCGCATCATGAATTCCTTTCAAAAAACACACCAGCAAGGGTGGAAGCAACCCACCTCCAGAGGACCCAGGCAAGCAAAGGTGAACCTCCACTTTGCAAGGCCAGGGCAGCTGAGCTTGCATGCAGGGCTTTCGGCTTCTGGCTTCTATGCACAGTGCCCCTCATGCAAGCATTGTCCAAGGGAGCATCAATAGAGAAGGTGGCACACAACAGCCCCTGTTGCACCTGGTCAGCCCTGCAGTTCTCCTTGTACCAAGCAGCCAGCTCTTCCACGGCTGCTTTACTGATCAGGTCCGCCTTGTTCAGCAACACGGCCATGGGCGGGCCAGACCAATCTCTGCATTGCAAGAGCAAAGAAAGGCACAGTGAATCAACTGATTCTTAAAGAGCAGCCATGGTAGCACAACAGCAGCGCCTCTGCCTTTGACAAGGATCCGGGGAGCACAAGCATGCGATTGCGCAGGAGGCAAGCGCGACGCTAGCCACGCTGTGGACGGGACAAAGCAGTACTGAACAGGGGCTCTGTGTTTCAGACCAGGGTGTGCTCTATCCAAAGCCAAACAGCATGCCATGCGCAGCCCAAGCTGCAGCCCAGGCAGCGCGCCCCTGAAGCGGGAGCTGGAAGCCGTGTGCTGCATCGTGCCAGAAGCTGATGGAGCATTCATCCATCATTGCAATTTCATGGTGTGGCGCCTTCTGAAAAGGTGGACTCAGCACACACGAGCGCATGCGCAAGGGGTTGTCTTTGCCCGTCAAAGCCATGGTGCAACCAGCATGGCCTACATGATTTGGTCATGAGAGCTGCGGCTGCATTGCCACAGGTTTGGAGCAGGGATGGGTGGTGTGCATGGCGTGCGCATAGCAGGCACTCACGGTCCAGGCTGGAACATGGTCAGGGCTTCCTTGGGCCTATCGATGGCATCCACAACAGCAATGATGGCCTCACTGCTCTGAATCGAGTCGACCTGAGCAGCAGGATGGCAGCAGCGGCAGCCAAGCAGCTCTGCACCATAGCAAGAGCAGCAGCACGGTGACCACCGCCACCGCCGCCGCCACTGCAGTAGCAGCAGCAGCAGCAGCAGCACAAGAAGTAGCAGAATTGGCAGCCGCCGCTGCAAGCCGGCAGCACCTGCAAGTCTGGCAGGGCTGCGAGGGCCCAGAGGCAGCACTGCCATCTGGTGCTTTACTTTGGGAGAAGGACAGTCCACGACATTTTACCTTGAGCCTTGTTATGCTTTAACGTTGAGGGTGGGAATGCAGTGTTTAGCGCGCTTTGTCCTCAGAAAAGCATCATGTGGGCATCCTCAACACCTCCAAAGCAGCAGCATACACCACGATGTGCATGGCAATTGCTTGAGGGACTTTCAGTCTAAAAGAGACCATGGGAATGACTGTATTCGCGCAGAAAAGTTGGGAAGCCTCGTAGTTGCCATGTGAGATGATGCTTGTCCATGATGTCCTTGACACCTGCATGGACAAAACCTGTAGTTTTGAAGTCCCTCACCCTCCCCCCATGTAATCAAGGTAACCAAGTAGGAAGCAAAGCCTGGCTCCAAAGTCAAGACCTGCATCCGCACTGCGCACACCTGCAGCATGATGCCAGCCTGTCGCTCAAACCAGTCCTACCTAGGTCCATTGCAAGGCTTCATAGCTTATCACATTCCACGCAGCTCACCACTGCGCTCATCATCCGTTCCTCCAGCTTGGTTCGCTTCCGCTCAATGATTCCAGGGGTGTCAAAAAGGATCATCTGGTACCCCTGCACAGGCATAATCTCCATGGAGCCCTGCTTGGTGCATGCCAGCTGCTTTGGTGTGCGCCAGCATGGTTTGGTGCGCTCAACCAATCCACGCAGGCTGGTGCCTGATCAAGCGGCCACATTCAAGGGCATTGTGGGGATGGAGAGCCATAGTGTGGTGCTCAGCCCTTGTATCCGCCTTTGCACCAATGAGCAGGGGCCGTGCACAGCTCCAGTGGCACAGCAGTTGGGCAGCATGGTTTGTGCTGGCTTGAAACAGGTGCAGCAAGCCTGTTTACATGGATGCGCCCCATGCTAGCTCACGTGCCCCTCTTTCCAAAACATCCTAAACTGCCATCCAATATACATCCATTAACTGCCATGAGAGACCAGCTCAGGAGTAATGCTCATGGCCAGGAGCGCCAAAAGCATGTTGGGCCAGCCTGCCATCTCTACCCTTCTGCACTCAAATAGCTGAGCGCCTCAGCTGAGCACAACAGGCCAGCCAGCCGGTCAGCCAGCCATCCAGCCAGTCAGACACGGGCAAGTGTGCAGCAGGCCGGCAAAGCCACAGCGAGCTCATGCGCGACTCTGGCAGCACGCAGGGAGACAACAGGCGGCTGCACATGAGCATCACTCCTGGGTCCTTGTTTACACTGCCCAGGCCTGGCCTAGCGCTGATACAGCCTTGAAACCTTACCTTACCTTACCTGGCCTAGCGCTGACCCTGCGCCTGTGCTTTGCGGCATATGCACAGGCCAGCAGCCTTGCCTTGTTTACAACTGCCCGTGTCAGTCCGTCAGTCTGCCTGCCTGCCTGCTAGCCTGTCTGCCTGTCTATTTGGCTGGCTGGCTGGCTGGCTGGCTGGCCGGATGTGCTCATTTAAGGCGCTCAGCAATGCCCAACCCTCATCCCCACCTTGTCAGAGGCGATTCCCATGATGCGGTGCCGGGTGGTCTGCGGCTTGAAGCTGACTATGGACAGCTTCTGGCCCACGATGGCGTTGATGAGCGTGGACTTGCCTGTGTGCAGGCACGCATGCGCAACAGCAGCAGTCGTCGCGGCTGCAGCACACACTCGGGCGCCCTCCTCCCCTGCTGCACCCGCACAGTACATGTCGTCAAGCTGCGCATGGCCAGGTCTCACGTGTTGGAAAGCCATACACTGCAGCCAAAACCTCCACTGTGGACTCCAGCCATGTGTCCCAACCATGACCCAGCACGCATCCAGCCGTGTGTTGCAAGGCTCCCTGTTGGAGTGCTCACTCGCCGTGTGCTGGGGGCTGCGCTTCCGGGTCCCTCCCAGACCTGAGCAGTACAGCACCGCATAGAGCAGGGCCTGTGTGCAGCGCCTCAAGCACCATACCTGCATTTGGTTTGCCAATGACAGCCACGTAGCCAGACTTGTGGTCCGGAGGGTCCTCAGCAAGGTCCTCATCTGTTAGGTAGGGAAGGTACCTGGGTGCACACACACGTGCAGGGGTCCAGGAGGCCACCCTCTCACCCCGAGGCCAACGAAAGGCTCACAAAACCAACAGGTGTGTATGTGTCTATTTTATGTATTTTGTGTAAATTTCCAGCCTGGGACTGGTCTTGAGTCCTTCTCTAAGTGCGGGATGAAAGAGTCATGTGTTGCCACGTGACCTGTTGTTGCAAAAAAAAGCAACATTCCCCCCGAACACCCTCTAAATCAAAATTAGTCCATGACATCATGCAATGTTTCAGGAGACTGGTGCCATGAAACTGATGCAGCTTCGGTGTAGAATACTGTGGAAGGTGTTGCAGGCAGCCTGCCACTTCATATGCACGCACATGGGATCGGTTGTCTCAAGCTCAAAGGTGTTGCGTTTCTTCCGCTTTTGCTCATTGCTCTTGCCAGCTTTTTTGAGCTGTGCTGGCTGCTCTACCATGTCCGGAGCGCTGTTTGGGTCATCCTCAAAGGAGAACACCCTAGCGCCCTGCCTGCTGGTCGTGAATCTGGGCTTGCATGGATGAAGAAGGGATAAGTGGAATAGGGCTCTGTAGGCTGATGCTGCCCCTCTGGTAGAGGCCGCCTTGTTTGAAAGAAGCCGAGCGTAATCCATTTTTATCAAATTATGGCTAGTTTATTTACGTTCCGGGCATTTACAATTTTTTGACTGTTATCATGGTGACTGGTTAATGGAAGTTCATACAGGGTGCCTGACTTGCCATATTTTCAGAACCTGGTATCATGAAGAGCATGCTGGGCAGAGTGGCCCAGGGGGCCAGGCGCTTGGGGTATGTGCGTGCACATGCAAGCAGAAAACCACCCAGTAACTTCTAGCAATCTGCTTGATGAAGTAAACAGACAGGCTGCTTGCATACAAAATTGGCATGCTGCAAAAGTGATTACAAGCTGGTCCCCAGATGTCGTTCTAGGATCAGGTGTAGAACACCTCGTGAAGCAAGATCAAATGAGAGAGCATGTGAGAAATGCCTCATGAAATGCTTCCTATGTGCTGATGCAGGGAGCATGTCGTCGGGGAGGCCACTAAAGTCGCTGAAGGTGGGAGGAGGCAGTCAGCTGAGCTCAGATGTAAATGTGGTTGTGAGCTCCATGGGACAGAGAAGCTTACGCAGACTAATAGTCTTAACATGCAATTGCCATTGTTGTGTGCATTGCAAACTTTGTACTGAGACCGTTGCAAGCCAACGCATAAGTGCTGGATGACGGGGCTGCTGCAGAGGCGGACGAGACAGAATCTGAGGTGGAGGCCTTGCTGCAGCGCCTATCTGGCGCTTCCATCCAGCCCCAGTATAGGCGGGAGGCAATGGTGCAGCTCAGGGACATGCTTGCAGATCACCCCAAGGTGCGGGTCAATGTCCTATGATGTATACATACATATATGAGAGCAGCCAAAGCTGTGGTCGTCCCCACCACTGGGTCACCCCTTTCTTAGGCGAAGGTGACCAGGCTTAAAGCACTGAGTGCTTTATAGAGCTTTGCCGAAGACTTGGGCTCTTGATAGGAGGCGGACATGATTCCTATGGACAGGCAAAGAGGGAGAAATCTTCTCCAGGCTGAAATTTTGCTTCAACTAAGTGGTAGCTGATAATGTGAACTGTCCAGGCATGTGGACGAGCACCTGTGGTGAGAATCCATGTTCATGGATTGGTCAATGCATTCATAAAGCTCAACCTTTTGGTCAGGAGTGCCTACTGAAGACTGCAGCAACCTCGCCATCGGGGCTTGATGCAGAATCAGTGGAGTCGCCTAATTCCAGGCTTCTGGCAGAAGGTTTTTGAAGAGGGCTGCCTTGTTCCAAGTATCAAAAGATCAAGCAGGTGCCTTGTTGTTGCACAGGCGGCATACATTATGTACTGCATTTGCACACACAAGGATTACAAGGATTTGCACATACACGTACACACACACACACTCCTCCACGTCTTGTGTGCTCGTGCACTTGCCTTCCACTCTGCAGGCTCAGCTTGCTTTTGGCAGCATGGGCGGCGTGCCCCTCCTCATGTCGGTGTTGCAAGACGACCGTGATGATGTTGATCTGATGCGGGGCGCGCTGGAGTGCTTTGTACATGCCATGCGCCAGCCTCAAGGCCTTGATGCTCATGGGACAAACTGGAGTCCAGCCCTAGTCAGATCTATGCCCCTCAGCCCTTGGGGCCAAAGCCTCGGCGGCATTCAAGAGGAAGGGCACCCTTACCAGCAGCTTCTCAAGCCCTATCCAACGGGGCAGATGCCCAGCACGGCGCAGGCAATCGAGTCCCAGGTGAGGGCTTGGTGGTTGTAACTCATCTTGCATTGCATTTGGCGGTGGAGGCGCACCTTTTCTTGCAATCAAGGCCCTGATTGAGGGCTTGGCAGTGAAGGCTCACCTTCTGGTGCTCCGGGGCAGCCTAAGCAACAGGCTGGACCTGCTCTTAATCCATCAGGTTGAGGCAGCTGGCATTTCCCTTGTCTGTTGCCCACAGGAGGTTTGGTGCATGCAAGCGAGTTGCGTGTATGCACAGGATCAGGTCTCATATCTTGAATGCCTGGTGCACGCTGTATATCCGTATGTGCTTCTGCATGCAGGCTGCGGCCATCAACGCTGAGCTACTTGCAAGGCGGCAGGAGAATGTGCTCCTTCTGTTGGCGCTGCTTGAGGATGAGCCTGTGGGTGTGCTCAGCACGCAACATGAGCGGACACAGCCGGGCCATGTCATTTCCGTCCAGTGGCAAGCGTGTCTGATCATCCACCTTGTTTGTGCGACCATTGCACTGAGGAGGTTCGCCAGAGCCATCATGTCGGACAAGTTTGCACGCGATGCTTGTAGTATGTTTTACTTGACTTCAGGGAGATGAGTCAATGCTATGTCTGAATGCATGGACAATGGCTTTGAGGACCGAGGCGTAAGATAGTCAGCGACAAAGCTGTGTGTTGCTTTCTCCACCTGCCTCCTGCACAATTATAACTTGAGATGCATGCCAATGGTTAGGGCTGCTTCCAAGGAGCAAACACTTTGCCTGTGGTGCATCCCTCCTTGGGGATTGCTTGGGGCATGGTGTATTTTTTGGTAACCCACATCAAGCCAAGCCCTCTAAAGGTCACCATCCAACCCTTGCCCTTGGCTGCCATATGACTTTCGCCACTATCTCTAGCATGCACTGTCACATGCCATCTGGTATTCATGCATCGTGGACTCCATGCGTGAGAGCGCATGTACTGGCAAACACCATCTTGTACTTCATGCTTGAGAGCGTGTGTACTGGAACATATTATCTGGTGGCACATATCATCTGGCGGCACAAGCCATGATTTTATGCATGACAGAGCAATGACTTTGCTGCAGGTGGGCATCAACGACTTTTACATCCGCTACCACACAGTCCAGCTGCTGACGGTGCTGCTCCAGGTTAGGTCTTTTGCATTCAATGGCATCAAAACATGCAAGATCTAGGTGCATCATGATTTGCATCGCACTTTAGACAAAAGTTGCGACCTCCTTTCTCAGACCAGTGTGGCTCCATGCTCTGTGCGCTTTTGTTGCCTATGCACCCGATCACAGGCGTTTTTTTTGCCCTCCTCTTTGACAATGCCTGGCAGCCTGGCAATGCTAGATGTATAAGCCATACATGCATGTTTAAGGGCCTTTTTATAACAAGGGTATGCTGCAATACCTCTGTGACATTTGCTGAAAGCTAGCTTTGCATTTCACGCTGGGGTTCTCTGAGGCTAAGCTTGAAAATATTTATTTTTGAGGATGACAAAAAGTGATATTGAATGCTCAATATTTGGTTTTGAGCAAAAGGCGCAAACATTCTCCTTAGTGCAATGTAAGCATGCAAATGCACGTAATGCACATTTCCACGCCGCTGAGGCAAACAGCTTACACATGACACCTGAAATTGCGCCGTGCAGGCCTGTGCCTACAAGCTCCAGGATGCCATCTTGTCTTCACGCGGTGTTGTGCGTTTGATGGACATGCTGGCAGAGCGTGAGGTCATCCGCAATGAAGCCTTGGTGCTGCTGGTGGCCCTCACACACACCAACGAGGAGGTGCAGAAAATTGCTGCTTTTGAGGGTGCATTTGACAGGTGGGTGTGGGTGATATAGCTTTGCTGCAATGGTTCTGCTTTGCATTGCATGAGGGTAGGCCCTATTAAAGATGATCATCCTTATTGCTGTCTGCTTTTCTAACACACTTTTCAAAGATACTTGAAGAGCTTCAGGTAATGATAAGTTACAGTACATCAATCAAGTTTGTGATCCAATGAAGCTTCCTTCAAGCACAAATGGGAAAGTCTTCCGAGCTCTATCAATGCCATTTGCGCTTTTGGTAATCTATGTGAATGGTATGGCTGGCCGCAAAGGGGGCTGGAATGAACCCTCACATTGGCTCTTTCTGCTGTGCTCCATGTTGTGCCTGTAGCTTTTGCAGTGCCACAGCAGTATGCATCCCTGCGCCAGGGCCTCTCTGCCAGCCAATGCATGCCGCAGGGCACATAGAATCCACGGCCCACATGCTGCCCGCAGGGTGTTTCACATTGTGCGTGAAGAGGGGGGTGCAGACGGAGGCGTTGTCGTGCAGGACTGCATGGAGTTCCTAAACAACTTGCTGCGAACCAATGTGGTGAGTCCTGGTGACATGCATGCTTGCAACAAGACTGCGGGCGACGCTTGTTTTGGTCTGTTACCCTGTTCTGTAGCCAATCTGCACCAGAGACGGCGGGCCACATCACTGATTGTGACTATGCCGGCTCATGCTATGCTGGTGCATGCCATGCTGCCACAACCCATACTGTCAAATGCCCAGTCTGGCTGTGCCTCTGAGTCAAGCTTGCCCTGCAGCTCTCTCGGCGCCCCCCTTGTGCCTTGCATGCACTCCCTGCAGGCAAACCAACGCCCCCTTGTGCCTTGCATGCACACACTGCAGGCAAACCAACGCCTCTTCCGTGAGATGGGCTACACCAGCCAGCTGGCGCAGCTCTTGTCAGCGGCCTTGCCAGCTGGGGGCACCCAGGAGGCGTCACTGGAAAGCACACTGCAGAGCTTTGGGGTTAGTGCTCAAGGTGGGCGTGGTGGCTCTTTGTTGAAAGTCAATACAGGCCAGGTAGCTGGCAGCATGCACTGGGCTTGCTTCTGCAACGTGGCTAATCTCCCCATCCAGGGGATAGAGGCAGATCTGTTCTTAATGGAGGCATGCAGTGAATGTGTTATGGTAGTGTGCATCAACCAGCAATGCACACGTGCAGTGCAGGGATAAGCCATGGTTGAAAGAATTGCTGTGTCTGCATGGCGCATGTGGACAGGAAAAGCACTAATATTCATAAAGATCAGCTTTACCAGATGGCCATACGTCTGTATCCAAAGTAATTACGCCTACTTGTTGTCTCTTAATCTAACATTTCCTGCTTGGTCTCTGTGATGCAGGAGAGGGCAGCATTCCAATCTCCCAGCAGAAAGCATCCATCTTACTTTGTGCTCTGGAGACTGTCATGCTCCTGGTGAGAGTGGCCAGAGCCTGAGGGCACAAGACCTGATGGTTAGGCTCTGGTCCTTCACTGTATGCTGCAGAATCTTCTTCATTATGTTGGACAAAAGCCCCAAGGCTTTGCATTGATACGCCAGCCCATTGCATGTGGCTATCATTGCGCAACAGGCTGCAGTGATACAGAATGGTAAACCATGCGTGTAAGGACAGAATTTTCTCCAACCTTGATCTTCGACATCGGACTCCTGCTGATCCAAACATTGACCTGCAAAGATGTGCTTGCAAAAACAACATGCACACACCCACAAACAGGCCCACTGACACGCGCACACACTTACACACACTGACACTGACACTGGCACACACACACACACGCACGCACAGCCTCATACACATACACATACGCACACACACACGCACGCACACACAAACGCACACATACGCACACACACGCACACATACGCACACACGCACACACATGCATGCACATACACACATTGTGGATCGCCTCATTGCAGGCTTCACCGGTTCCACAGGCAAGCAGCACTGATGCCAAGCCCATGGACCTGTCCAACACCCAAGCCAGCATAGATGCCCTGCTCAAGCAAGGCGTCCTGGAGGCGCTGCTACCCCTCTGCCTCAGAGATGGGGGCGTCACATCCCATGCCGTGAGCACCCAGGTCAGTGTGCTCCAGAGGCTCATTTGTTTGCACTCTCATGATTTGCTGTTGAGGCATTCATGGGCGCCTGCGCATCTGATATGCTCGGGGTCAAAGGCACAAGACACAAGCAGAAATACACCCACACCCACATACACATACTTCAGTTTGCTGCTCCTGCACGCTGCCCACCACAATCCAGAGGATCCCCGCTGTTGGCAAGTGGTTGTGGGGCCTTTTCTGCAGGGCTGTTAATGGGTAGGCCAAGCTCAGATACCGCGCCCTCAGGCACAAGCCATGGTCTGATTTTGTTGCCATTAAGCTTCATGCAACACCCCCTGGGTCCCTGCACAGGCGCTGTCCGCCCTGGCAAGCCTTGTGTCTGCAAGCAAGGCCGGCCAAGATAAGCTGGGGGCTTGTTTGGTGTGTCCTAATCCAGGAAGCGCACCCATACCAGCCTTGCAGGTGTGTACGTGTGGGCAGGTGTGTATGTGTAGGCAGGTGTGTATGTGTGGGCAGGTGTGTATGTGTGGGCAGGTGTGTTTGTGTGGGCAGGTGTGTATGCAGTGCCTGCATGCTTATCATTTTTTGGTATGCTTATCATCTTTTTGTTGCATGGCGTTGCACGAGCGTTCTCATGCATGCAGTGCCTGCATTGCGCAAGCGCTGCCCAGTCCTGCATGCCACTGCCTGCCCCTCCAAGCAAGAGATGCATGTGCCTGGTCTGGTCCTGTTTGTAGATGTGGCATCCTGGAGCTCCTCATGCAATTTGATTGCTGCTTCTATGGGTTATATTCTCCTGTGATGACTTACGTGTACTGTGCATACGCAACTTTGAGAATTGATGACCAGGTTGGATTCAGACTAACTGTCTTGTGTGAGACGGTCCTGGTAAGCAGTGAGCAATCTGTCTCACCATCAAACACCTGATTTACCCATTTTGCTCAGAGCTGATTGAGCACATGGCACATGTACTGCGGGACATGCCTGACAAGACGTTCATCTCACTGCAAGGGTCAGCCGCTCAGCTCACCGCTAGCGTCAGCTCACTGCAAGGGTCAGCCACTCAGCTCACCGCTAGCGTCAGCTCACTGCAAGGGTCAGCCACTCAGCTCTGCCGCTCGGCTCACTGCCAGCGTCAGCTCACTGCAAGGGTCTATCCCAGACCATCTGGCCTGGACTGCATAGGCATGTTTGTGTGTGTAGAGCCTGGTGGGCTACCTGTGCACATAGCAGCTGTGTGCTGTTTTGGCATCTCTGGGTTGGCCATGGATGGGCCTCTATTACAATGTGGCCGGCGTGTGAGGCTGGTGGTCGCTGCTCCCCTGCGCTCAGGCTGCTTTAAGGGTGGCGTTGCACAGCACTGAGCAGCGCAAAAGAGGGGCTGCGGAGCATGTGATCCAAGCTTTTTGCACAAAGAATCCAGAAGGCCAGGTGAGGAAATGGTGGGGTGAGCACGGGAACATGATATATAAGGTTTACAAAAGGCCTTCAGTCAAGAGGCCTGCTCATAGAAAACAATGAGTTCAAGAAGGACGAAGAGGAGAAGGGTGAGCATAAGCACATGGTGTGGGGGTGGAAGCCAGGGCACGACAATGAGCTGCTACAGGCACTGTTATTGCTTCACTTTTGTCCCACAAGTTGTAAACAGTTGACTCTGAAGCTGGAGGGTGTTGCAAAAAAGACATGCGCATGCATTCTGCTGATCTTTGATCGTCAAGCTGCACATGCATCGCGCTGATGTACAGGCGCTGCTCATCTTGTGGTCTGGTACTCGTTTAAGCAACAGTCTCAAATATGTGCCTACCTTTAGGCTGGCACGCCAATTTTTGTTCTGTATGACCAACTGCCAGAGTAACATGACTGGTGTTACCAGAGCTCTGCAGCTCTCCTCCCAACCCTCTTTCCTGATTGTCTCCCCCATGGCTCTGCGTCCCCATGTCCTGCCCCGCGAGTTTTCCTCTTTGCATACCAGCTTCTTTTGATCTGGGTATTGCTGCCTGGTCATGCTCTGGTGCACTGCGAGACTGCAGAGTGCAGCTGAGGCAGCCCTGCCTCTATGGCGTCTCCACACACTTGTTTCTTTTGCTGCACTTGTCTGGCCACGAGGTTTGCTGCCCCTGCCATGAATCTGCTGCAGCTTGTGCAATGGTATCATGGTCCCGGGTATGCAGGCGTATCGGCATTGGGAGCGGCATGCGATTTGGCCAGGGCATGCACTTTGAGGGGCTGCATCAACAGGGGCATGCAGGTTGAGAGGCTGCTCAGTTAAGGCCCAGACTGCACTAATGCCCGTGGTGTGCAACTCATCTTGGGCGCCATACATTGGTGCTGGCAAGCTTCGGGGTGGCCAGGACAGTCCCTGTTGGCGCGGCCATGCATATGTGCGCAGGCTGCCTTGGCATCCACCCTGGTGCCCCTGGCACGCGGGTCTGTGGGGGTGCCGTCCACTTTTGGAGGGGTGCCGTCCACTTTTGGTGGCGAGCTCGTGGCTGCATTGAGGCTGGGGCAGTCTGGGGGCATGGCAGCCTTGGAAGTCAGCTGCAGGTGAGGGGGGCCCTCTGGGGGCATGGCGGCCTTGGAAATCAGCTGCAGGTGAGGGCATGGCAAAATTTGAGGGCAGCCAGCCTAATTCTGACACCTCACACTCCTGCCATCAATGTGCACATCATCTGCGTGGCGTGCTTGCACCGCAGCATCTTTGGGGCATCCAGATGCATGCATGCATGCTTTTCAGCAAACTGACTACACGCCGCATCTGGCCCCTCACTGATGTAAGCAGCAGTTCTCCTGATGTGAGGCCTAGATAGCGGTCGGGCTTTGGATGGCTTGCTACATTGTTGCATTTAATTGAAAGGTCTGCCAGGACGAGCTGATGGCGTACGAGAGGGCAGTTACGTTGTCTTCAAGTGTGCACTTGCTGCCTGTCAGGGTTCATTCAGCGCCGCTCACTTGTCCAACAACGTCAGGAACACCAACCAGACTCTGATGTGGATCTGAGGCTCCTGCTAAGGTGCTTGGGAGGTGCCTCACATCTCAGAGAGGCGCTGCGATTTTTGTGTGCGCTACACCGTATTCGCCCCTTGTGTTTATGACACAGCTGCACCTGCTGCCCTTTGCATCTCTGACAGCGCAGACGGGCTGCTTGTTTTTGGCAGGGCCGCGTCAGTGCTCCAACACCTGCTCGCCGGCAACGCAGCAGGCAAGGAACACCTGCTGCACCTGCCTCTGGACCTCACGCCCTCCCCGGCCGCCCCGTCAGAGCTGGTCTTACCCAAGTGAGCCCTTTTGAGTTGATGCATGCCATGTTTCACATCTGCATCTCCCCAGCTGTGCCCTTGTGTCAGTGCATGCCATATTTCAAATCCATGTCTCCCCAGTTGTGCCCTTGCGTCAGTGCAAGCTAGCTGCTGCTCCCCAAGGGAACCCCTGTGTTGGTGTAAATTGTTCACACACGTCTGGGCACAAGCCAACATTATCATTGTGAGCCGCCTTGTACACAATAAATACATACATTTAAGTTTTGCAAGACCCCTCCCCTCAGGCAGATTTGGGAGCGACTTGCATTTGCCATGTTTGCTGCCATGGTGCACACACATGAAACGTCAAATGCAGGAGCATGCTGCACCCTGGCGCACCTGCCTGTTCCCCTCCTTGCACAGCCTAGCCTTGCCTCTTGCAATTGGTGCGGCCGCGGATCAAAAGCCCCGTGGCGCAGTCTAGGAAGTTTCTGAGCATTGTCTTGGACGATCAGATGGCCTTATGGTGATGGCCAGATGTGGTGCTGCTTCTCGGAGACAGAGGCACACACACACACACACACACACACACACACACACACACACACACACACACACACACACA
>LFIK01001597.1_pt1 | contig 18105 bp, 26 predicted proteins | sample 643401 | NCBI WGS metagenome assembly LFIK01 (sample SAMN03777447, study PRJNA286221) | soda lake metagenome | biome: soda lake; feature: Kulunda steppe; material: water; isolation source: sample T5-Br brine of Lake Tanatar-5 | place: Russia: Kulunda steppe | collected 2010-07
CACCCCCCTTGCGGCCCCTATGCGCGGTGCATAAACACACACACCCCACGCATGCGCGCATGCCTGCTGTGCCGCACACTATGCTCACCATCACCCCCCTTGCGGCCCCTATGCGCGGTGCATAAACACACACACCCCACGCATGCACGCATGCCTGCTGTGCCGCACACTATGCTCACCATCACCCCCCTTGCGGCCCCTATGCGCGGTGCATAAACACACACACCCCACGCATGCGCGCATGCCTGCTGTGCCGCACACTATGCTCACCATCACCCCCCTTGCGGCCCCTATGCGCGGTGGGTGCCGTTTGCACCGCCTGCGTGTGCTCCCAGTTCTTGTCCAGCTGCTTGTCCAGCCGCGGCAGCACCACCTGCCTCAGGTGGCCCGACAGCGCACGGTTGGCGGCCAGGGCGGCATACAGCGCGGCTAGTCGGGAGCCCTGCATGTTGCCATGTATGCACGTGTGTGTGTGCACATTTGAGAGCACGAATGTACATGTGTGTGTGTACACATGTGAGGGCAGGAATGTACACGTGTGTGTGCGTGTACTGCGGGCGCGCGCGGGTGCATGTGTGTTGCGCACGTGCGCAGGTGTGCGTGTGCGTGTGTACGTGTGCAAATGCATGCCCGCTTACATGGCAAGAGGGGATACCTTACATGGCAACCCTTACATGGCAAGAGGGGATGCGTGCGCGCACGGGGGGGCCATCCTGCTCAGCACACTCACAGGCGGCAGCTCCTCCCCAGGTTGCAGCTCTCGAAAAGCGTCCTCTTCTGCTCCCGCCTCCGCCTCTACCCCTGCGTCCGACCCCTCTTTCCCTTCCTCCTCCCCCTCCTCATCTTCCTCCTCAGATTTCTCCCTTCCCTCATCTGTCTCACTGGCCTCAACCCCCTCCATGACCGCCCGCACCTGATGCCTGCTCGACCCCTCCCACCCTGCGCGTGCCCGGCCCAAGGTTCCGCGCTGCGCTGGCGCGTCCCCACCCCATCCCTGCACCTCTGCTGGCCTGCGCCCGCTGACCCTCCCTGGTGGCAGCTGCGCCGTACCCAAGCGGCCTGCTGCGGCGCCTCGGGGCTCCCCTTTCCTCCGCCTCCCAGCCTTGTCACCTCCAAAGTCATCCTCCCCTTTGCCATCCTCTTCATCGTCCCTCTCCTTCCCCTCCTCCTCCTCCTCCTCATCATCATCCTCATCACCATCATCATTGCCAGTGAGACCCAGACCCACACTCCATGCGGCAGCCCCCGAAAGCCCAAATTCCCCAACATCACTTCCAGGCACTGCCTGATGCTGTTGCTGTTGACCCTGTCGCTCTTGCTGCTGCTGCCGCTGCTGCCCTTGCTTCCGCCGCTCCTGCTGCTGCTGCTGCTGCTGCTGTCGCTGCTGCTGCCACACTTCAGAGGGCAAAGGCTTCACAGCATTGTCCTCATCTTCCTCATCTTCTTCCTTCAAGGGATCCCAGCAAGCAACCACACTCAGAAATGCATCAGAATTGGGTGAGTGCTGTCTGAGTGGATACCTCACAGCACTGCGCCGGCCATACAGGGTGAAAAAAGCACTTGACACGTGCATGCACACAAGACCTGTCTTCTGGCATCGCACCTCACTCAAGTCGCTGACGCTCATGTAGGCTTCATCCTCAGGCTGCTCCTCGTTCAGGTGGCCTCGCTCCCGCCTACGTCTGCCCCCGCCACCTTCGTCCCCAAAAAAGCGCTGCTCCTGCGCGTGCAAGGTTTAAACGTTTCACGGGTGTCTCCAGAGGTGCAGCATAGGAGGATGTAAGCACTAACTTGGGCACACAGGAGTGTCAGAGGAGCTGAAGCAGAGGATGCACTGATCTATGGTTTTCTTAATTGCCATGATGATAGAATGCAGGCTGCCAATAGGGTGTGTACTGTTTCTGCAGGTACTGCCGAACAAGTAAATGGTTGAAATGCGTACAAGCTTAGGCCTATTTGCTGTTTGACCGCAAATATGGCCTCATCTCCAAAAGAAGAGGTGACCCGGGCCGTTGGTTGCAGGCATACTTTGGTGGGGCAATGAAGAATTCTGAGCTCATAACAGTTGAGCACACACAAATACACTCGTGTGCACGCACGCACATGCGTACACATGCGCACACACATACACACACGCATACACACGCACACAACACACACACGTACACGCACGCATGCACACACACAAGCATGCATGCCATGCACACACGCAACATACACAAGCACACGCACGCGCGCGCACAAAAGACACGAAGCCCTGATCTGCGAGGATCAACCAAGGGAGGTTAAACAGAAGTCATGACATGTGCCACACCTGCTTATTTCCGTCAAAAGTGCAACCTGAGCAAAGCGCAACATGCTTCGTTTGACTCACCAGCGCTCTCGCCTCCCTCGTGCCCTTCTTGCCAAAAATGTGCATGAGGGGATCCAGGTCGCCCAATAGGTTCTTGTAGGCTGCATCTGGTTCCTGCATGGTGCCACCCAGCCCCTGATGATGCTTGGCCTCTCTCACAGTGCTCCTGGCGATCGCAACATGGTAAGAAAACGAACAGTCAGTAGTCCTTTGACAGCATGCTTCGTTAAAAGCACATTATTTGTTATTTATAGGACGAGGATCTTTGCCAACTTAAGTGAACGCCTAGAGCCGTTAGGTGCCATTTTCGTTTTGGCGGGTGGCAGGCGCTTGTTGAGGTGCACCAGAGAGGGACAGAGCCTTTAATCTGTGTGAAGGGGCAAGGATGGAGGAGGAGAAGCAGATTCTGGTGAAGTTTGTCACCAAGTTGCCAGACGAGCTCAAGGTTTCAGAAGCCCCTGTAGCGGTGCCAACCACTTTAAAGCGCTATGGTTTATCACAAATCATCAACCATTTGTTAGGACTAGGTGGGTAGTCTGAATGCTTGAGCAGATGCTTGCATGCAGGCGTGCCATGACAGAGCTTGAGATGTTTGTCTATCAGTGTGTGGGCAAATTTGTCTGGTCAAGCCCAGATGATACTTTGAAAAATCTCCTTCCTTGTTTTTCAATCAAAAATGCGTGCATACGCTCTCCTATTCCTATGAGGCCCGATTGCCTCAGTAGCAGCCGCCTCATGCATGCTCCTCCACGCGCCTGCAAGCAGAGCCTGCCCGCCCCTTTGACTTCATTATACATGGAGAGCTTGTGAGGAAGTCCTTGGAGGCTCACTTGACCGAGCACCAGCTCTCTGCGGTGCGTCTCATTGCCTTTTTATGCCAACAATTGCCGCCTTGTCTTGCGTTCCTCTTCTGCTGTTGCACTGGCTGAAAGAAGCTACAGTCATGCACCGAAGGTAAATTCCTACATCTGAAGTGCACAGTGGCTGCTCATCTAGACGGATGATGTGCAGGCGTGTGATCAAAATTAGATTGTCAAGAGTAACAACTGTCTTAGCATCTGGCACCTTTAGTGAGATGCAGCTGGCCAAGCCACCCCTTTTGCAAACACAGTACATTGTCCTTCAAGCATGCTTTAGTGTGTGCGCCTCTGCGCACAGTGTGCCCTTAGGCAGGCAGGCACAGGAGAGCGCTGCAGGCGAATGCTTCACTGATACAAGACTGCCTCATAAGCACGGAGCCTTGTGCAAGCCAAAGCACGTACAGGGCATGTCTGTTCCTGGGATGCTTGCGCGCGTATTTGTGTACTTTTTGGTGTTTAGTGTGTATGTGTGAGCCTGTATATGTATGCATATGTGAGGGTGAATGTTTGTGTGTACTCGTGCATGCGTGTGTGTGCATCATCCGCAGCGCCGCCTTCCCCCCCTCCATCTATGGCCTGACCGTGCTGTGTGCCTCTGGGTCCTGCATGGGTGCAGGAAGCGCTGCTGGAGGTGGAGTATGTCCCCGCGGTGGTGCCCCCCAAGCACAAGCAGTCGGCGCCGCATGACGACTGGTGCGCGCCGGGGTGCAGCACCTGGGCAGCGTGCCTGCCTGAGCAGTGTGCGCGTGAGCACAATGCATTGCCTGTGCATAGCAAGAAGCCAGTGGGTCAGGGCGGAGCTGCTGGAGCGCGCCGGGGTGCAGCGCTTCAGCAGAGTGCAGAGCGTGAGCTGGGCAGAGTGCTGGGCCTGTGAAGGAGCAGCCGGTGCTGCATGGCGGCTGGGGTGCGCCTGAGTGTGGAGCTCCCTGCAGAACCGTAAAAGAGCGGCACATCGGAGGGGGGCGCACGCAGACACATACACGCACTCATTGAACCCATTGAACATGCGCATGCATGAATGCACACTGGGACGTCCATCTACTCTTGGATCATTGACACGGACAGCCTTTCAGCAAGCCATGGCAGTGAACCCTCCTGGCTATGGGTGTGTGTGGTGGTAGGGCTTGTATCAGCCTTCCAGTGGGCTTGATTGAAGGTTGTGAGTACCTGCATCAGTGCGGCCGCATGCTGAGGCTGATTGAAGGAGAGGTTAGGCGCCACTGCAATCTTACTTTTTTGCCTGATCTTTGTTCCAAGGTTTTGGTGAACGCATCATTTGTCACACGCATCCCTTGCATGCCATTCATGCCTAAGGCATATGTATGTCTCGTCACGTCCTGCATGTTAAAGGCAAACGCCATGCCGCACACATGCATGCCCAGAGCATGCGTCATGCCAAGTGCAGCATGCATTCGAGACACATTTAGTCACAAACACCCCCAACGTGAGGGCATGAAGCTTGCCGTGCATGGTCAGCAGCAGTTCGGCCAACTATGCCCGAGTGCAGCAGCTTCCGGCTCCAGCCTCTGTTCTGAAGTGCTTCTGCTGCTCGTCTCACAGCCTGGGGTGTGTGCAGCCCTTGCTCCTGCTCCCCCCACATCAAACACAGCATGCGCTGTGCCTCGGTGCCCACCCCCTTGAAAGTGTATTCGAAGCTCCAAGAGTGAGCAAGAGTGAGCCCAGCCCGTGCTGGGGCGATGGTGTTGGAAATTGGTATTCAATGAACTGCTACAATTCATACTATCCATGCTGCTGGTGTGCCCAGGGTGAGTGCCATTGATGGGAGCTGGTACAATTCATACTATCCATGCTGCTGGTTCAATGAACTGCTACAATTCATACTATCCATGCTGCTGGTGTGCCCAGGGTGAGTGCCATTGATGGGAGCTGGGGCCAAGAGGTAGTCACTGGGAGCTATGATGGCTGCGCGCGCCTATGGAGCTTAGACAACAGGTGAGTGTGGGCGGCATGCACGCACTGGTGGCTGCTACAAAAGAGTGCAACAGCCGCGCACTGGAGCGCCATGAAGGGTGTGGAGTTTTGCTCCTCATACGACACATTCCCTCTGGCATCTATGTCTCATTACTCATCAGGAGCAGAAGAGGTTGCCTGCAAAAGAAGTTGAGGTGGGAGCGCTCCATCCAGCACCTGTTTGGGCTGTGCATGTGTGTGTGCGCGCGTGTGCGTGCGTGTGTGTGCAGGCCTTGAGTCTCCTCTCCCCCTGCAACGCGCTCACAGCCTCTGCTCTGCAGCACGCTCGCAGCTTTTCCCCCGCGCTCCCAGCAGGTTGCAAGGCTTGCATCGCAGCACCTGCATGTATGCTGGCGCACACTCGGCTGTGTGTGCACCCCTGCGCCCGCAGCGACGGCGGCGGCGAAGCCTCCTGCAGTACGACCTGGAAGGCGCACGCCTCGGGCATTAATTCTGTCAGCTGCACCGCCACCAGCGCCGGGCAGCGGCTGGTGGTGACGGCGGGCAAAGACCGGGCTGTGCTCTTGTGGCAGGTGCGCAGCTTGTGCAGAGTGTGTGTGGTGGCCAGGTGTTCCGTGGAGGTGTACGTTGGGGCTGTGTGTGTTTGGGCGCGGGATGGGAGTTGGGTTGTGTGGGTGGGGGTATGGGAGGTGGCGGTGGGGGTTGGTCTGTTGTGGGCATGAGCGCAGAATACTCCTGTGTGTGTGCTCTAACGCCGCCCCGATCATTTTCACACAATCATACCACCCACGTGTGTGCACAAGCACACTGCATGGCCTGTGCACCTGAAGAAAAGAAAAAAAGAAGGTATGCTACAAGGTTGTAGAGCACTCCCTACATCACTTTCTCCAGGAAAGAGGATACTTTGGGCCCAAAGCACCATAAGTCCCCTCCTCCAGTGTGCGCACCTGTGTGTGTGTGTCCATGTGTGTGCAGCTGCCTTCACGGGCTTGCGCACTGTCCCATGTGCTGGCCAGCTTTAGGAGTCACATTGAATGCGGCGTAGTCGACCAAGTGTGTGGTTGTGTGTGCGCGCAGTTGCCTGCAAAGGCCGGCACATCACCTCACCTGGTGGCCAGCTACGGGGGTCACGCGGATGCGGTGGAGTCGGTTGCTGTGAGCCCGGATGGCAGCCGGCTCGTGAGCAGTGGCTGGGATGGCAGCTTGCGGGTGTGGCGCATGGGGCAGCAGGTGCTGGAGGAGGCGGCCGCAGCCGCGGCGGCCGGCGGCGGTGGCGGTGAGGGCGGCAAGGCCAGCACCAAGAAGCGCAAGGTGGGGCAGGCCGTGCGGGAATGCTTGCTTGAGAGTGGACACGCCTGCAGAGGAAGTATGCTTGCAAGGGGGCGATTTCCGGAAAAGCATACATGCAGGGGGGGCGCTAGCAGTTTGACATGTTGGTGCGGGACTTGCTTGCAGGGAAGTTGGGCATGAAGGGGGTATGTGCTAGCAGGGGGTTGCATGTAGGACCCAATCGCCTTCGAGGGCATGCAAGCATGGCGTTAATATTGCTGTTGCTATGATGCTGCTTTGTAATTTGCTGCCAGCTTGCTCTGTAGAGACTTCAATTGATGGGGCTGCAGCTGTTTGTGCACCATGGCTTGCTTTCGAAGCGGAAAAGCTCATTCTGTGTGCTCAGTGCTCAGTGCTACTGGGGATGCACATGCATGCATCTGCTGCAGCAGAGCGTCCTGGCAGCGTTTTCCTCCCTCTGTGAACGCTCTGCACAAACGCATGTACCGTACATGTTGTGTATCAGGTACACAGCCGCCCCAAAGCAGCAATGCCTAATACAGTCAGAAATTGGTGTGCAGTGCCTGTTGGTTCCCAGCTTGCACTTAAGCTGGCCACCTTACCTGCCTGTTGGTTCCCAGCTTTGCCCTTACCTGACCACCTTAATCCCCAGCTGTGCCCCTTACTTGACCCTCTCCAAGGGTCCATGCTCCCTCGTGTGGCCCTCTGAGTGGCACATGCCCACAGGCTATGCAGACTTGCAGGACCCTGATGTCTGCCTCAGGTACTCACACGCGCTTGTGCGACCCGCCTTATAACCGCTGAAGCAGGAGCAGTACTCTCATGGAGTGGGCTCCACCATGCTCAGCCGTTAAGCTTAAAATTAGTGCTCTGTTAGCAGCAGCCAAGCTGGCTTTTTCGGCATGGTACAGCAAGCTTTGTCGGCATTTAATAGCCTGAAACCCTAACCTCACCCCTTACCTTGCCTTTGTCTGCTTGCTCCAGCCAAGCTGCCCTTGAAGGCAAGTCCATGTACAGAGGTGATTGCCCCTCTGCTCACTCACAGGTGTCAGTGCACTCCACCGTTGCTCCAGAGGGGGGACTGCGCGAGGAGTGCCTGTCGCAGCTGCAAGGCCACATACACTGCATCTCGTCGGTCGCCTTTGCCAGCGACAAGGTCCTGTTCAGCGGCGGGTGGGACCACTCGGTGCGTGGGTGCAGGGTCCGTGAACATGCTCAAAAACTGCTTCTTGCCCCTGTTTATGTCCACTGACGCACTCGTGAGCATGTTGATGGTCCTGTGCCTGATGACCACATGTACAAAAACGAAAAGCACACGCATGAACACACGACTGTCTCTTGGCCTGCTATGCAATGCCAGAGCGTCTGCACCTGGGCGCCTGAAAGCGAGTGTGTTGATGCGCTGGTCCATGGAGCTGGCCATACGTGTTTGATCCCTGCCACAGACATCGAAACCCACAACCCAGCATGAGTACTGCACAGCTTGTGAACCAGGCATGGGTACCGCACAGCTTATGACCCAGGCACCCAAATCAAACATCTAGAGTGAGCACTGGGATAGAGGGTGGGTCCCAACGCTAAGGTTTCTGCCACGCTGTGTGCGTCATGCCGCAAATTGAGGTCCCTGCCGCGCTGTGTGCGTCGTGCCGCAAAGATTGAGGTCCCTGCCGCGCTGTGTGCGCTGTGCTGCAAAGATTGAGGTCCCTGCCGCGCTGTGTGCGTTGTGCCGCAAAGATTGAGGTCCCTGCCGCGCTGGCATGCGCTGCCTCGCAGGTGAGGCGCTGGGACCTCGCCACCGGGATAAACACAGACACTTACAACGGCAGCAAAGCCGTGTACGCTGTGGCATGCCCCGAGCCTGGGCAAGCACAACCCTCGGCTGCAGGCAAGTTGTGGCTGCGACTGCTGTGTGGCTGGAGGCGGTGTGCTGGCTATCTGTGGAATTGGGTGTGCACATATTTTGGGGTCGTTTGATGGGAGAGAAAGAGTGATTGTGAGGGGTGTGAGGGGTGTAAGGTCTGTGGCAAGAGGGTGCACATGGTTGTGTTGTGCTGGGTGAGAGGGTGGGTGACGAGGAGGCCTGCACATATCAAAGATGCCCAGCTCTGGTCCGGGCCTGCGAGCACAAGCTTGCAACATAGGCTCTCCCTGTGTGTTTTACGCAAGCGGTTGCGCTCTATGCCTTCCCAAGCTCTGCACTGCGCGCATGCCGCCTGCAGTCTATGCCATCTGCAGCTCGTGCACAGGCTGGAGGCCGCACCGGACTGACATTCCCTGCTCGTCACTGGACCCCACAGACCATGCTCACGATGGCGACAATGACAACTTTGATCAAAGGCCGCCCCATTTCCCGACCCCCTTGACCCTGCACCCTGCAGGCTCCCTCGTGGCGTTTGGCAGCTCCGACCGCGCAGTGCGCCTGTGGGACGCGCGCGCCCCACGGACTTCCGGCGAGGCGCTGTCAGTCAAGGCCTACACAGCACACAAGGGCTGGGTGGTGTCCCTTGCGTGGCGGCCGGGCTCAGGCCACCAGCTGGCCACGGCCTCGCACGACCACACAGTCAAGGTGCGCTGCTGTGGCGCGGCCCCAGGCATGTGCAAGCCAGGTTTGCATCAGCCCACCAGCTGGCTGCAGACTCGCACGTCCATTCAGTCAGAGGTGTGCTGCTGGCACCCAAGCACAGGCTCGATAATGCATGCGCACATGAGCAAAGCTCCTACCTTCACAATCACTGCTGCTTAATGGTTAAACGGCTCGTGGGTTATGCGTGTTGGCAGGGGGCTGAAGCTGCAGATACTTTTTGGTGGAAGCATCATAGACTCATGTGACAATCCTATGCCAGAAGTCTGCACAGTTGTTCAGCACCAAATGAATTGCCTCTTTTCCCTTGGTGTCTACCCATTTTCTTGGCCATACATGATCCAATATTGTATCTAGGCCCTTAACTTTGGCGCTGCACATCCTTACCGTCCCATTGCAGGTATGGGACATCCGCACCAGCGTGCCTCTGGCTACCTTAGAAGGGCACAAGGACAAGGCCTTATGCACGGGTTGGGCTGGGGGTCAAACACTGCTCAGCGGTGGCGCTGACTGCAAGATGCTTTCTTACCTAGTGGACAGCTGATGCTCAAATGTGCCTGCAGTGTAGTCGCGTCTGCGGCGCTGACAACTTGTAGGCAGTGCTACATGTGGTCGTCATGGACTGTACAGCTTCACTTCCCACTTATATGCTGCCCACCGGTTTAGACAAGCATTTTGCTTCTATGCAATCTTGCATTGCATGACAAGCGGCAAGGCAGCCTTGCAGGACTGCTCATTGTATTCTTCTTAACCTCTTTTGCACGTGGCCCGCTGGCTTAAGCATCCTCCTGAGCCTGAAAGATATGGGACCCACTGGCTGATTTGCCCCAGGCCGTATGAATAAAGAGGGCGGCATGGATTGGAAGTAAGCACCAAAAGTCAAGCAAAAGACATGTGGCTGGCTTGTCTTTGCTTAGGCGCACACTCATGCTCATGTCTTCAAATAGAAGAGACAAAGAGAGGATGAAGAAGAAAAGTAGGGGATGTGTTTCTTTGAAAGGCTTCACCCTCAAGGGCTTACCAGGGGCTTACAAGGGGTCCACAGAAAAGGGCCTCGAGGGCTTACACACAATTGTAACCTTCGAGTGACCTACCTACCTTAGTGATCCTCTTATTGTATACATTAAGGAATGCGTCTGATAGGTGAGCCAAAAGTCACATACAACTGCCAAGCTGAATTTACAACTTGTATTTTGAGTTATTAACTTTTGTTGTGGCACCAAATTTGTACCATTACAAGGTTTACAAGGTTTACAAGGATAATTGTACCATTAAAAAAAAATGTGAACAAAGGGAACAGAGCATGGCAGTTTTGTGACATTGCGGCATTAAACGAAGTCAGGATTGCATGGCGCACCATTTTGAGCATGACCTCATTGTCGTGAAGAGGGTGGCATACTGGCTAAGGTTTAAGGTTACAGGTTTTCAAGGTTGTATCGCCAAACGAGGGCAGCTTAGCCGTTTGTGAGATTCGTACCCTGAACCAGTTGTGAGGGTGGATAATCGACTTTCCATCGCAGGTGCCCTGCATACTGGCTAAGCATTTATCCTTAATTGTAAGCATACGCGATACAAAGCACATGAACGAGAGGGGGAGCAGGCATGGCAAGCAGCACCCAGTGCACAGCATCATGCATGATGCACAGAAGAGCGTGCATGCAAGCAGCCCTGCCTACCCAACTGTGCCTACCCAACTGTGCCTACCCAACTGTGCCTACCCAACTGTGCCTAATTAGGGACTGTGCCTGATTGATTTTATAGAATGTGACTGATGTGCGTGAATGTTGTCCTTGCATGAGGAAAGCACATCGTGATGAGGAAAGCACATCATGATGAGGAAAGCACATCATGATGAGGAAAGCAGGTGTTCCCCGGGTGCTTTCATTTGCTGACTCATTTGGAATCATTCCAATGACGTCAACAGCAAATTCAGCAGCTGGTAATAAATCATCTCAATCTGTGCTCAATGGGTCTGCTAGCATGATTTTGCCTGGCCTACAAAGGAAAAAGAAAAAGATATTTCAAATAGAAGATCTCAGATCTATAGGCTATTAGCTCTTGCACTATTGGAATGTCAACAGCAATGCTATTAATTATAAAGCAGTAGTACTGCTTTATCAACGAAAGAAAGAAACAAGATAAAAAACCTAAGCAGGCAGTTGAACAGCCCCCGCATCAATAAAGGAAAGGGAGACACATTGGTCCGAAGTACCCGATGCCAAACCCCCACCAGAAACAGGGAAACAAGGAGTGCGCCTGGAAAACACCACCCAGACTTCCACACAGCAAAAGCAGGGGCAAAAAGCCACACATACCCACCCACTAAAGCAGGTCCCAAGCACGCAGCCCAGGCCCATCTCCTTGCCTCCCAGACCAAGAGGAAGAGCAAGCACAGAATGAAAGAAAAAGCCCCCACATTGATTTAAAACTTATTTGTCAACCCTCTAACAACCAGAAAATCGGAGCCAGCCAGAAAATGTACTCTGAAGCTCAATCACAGAATAGCAACAGGTGCCAGATGCGTGAAATAATCAAATAATTTTGTATGTATGGATATGTCCTACAACATTGTCATAGAGCACTACAGCAGACAGTGCCAGCGATATGGTGAAACAAAAAGGAAAAGAAAAATTGTTTAGGCACTGAAACCACTCCCTACATCAATTAAGGAAAAGGAAGCCCATTGGCCCATGGAGCCGCGAGTCTCCTCCACCAGGGAAAAGCAAAGACAAATGAGAATCTGGAGGGTGACAAGCCGCCCCCCGCTCCAGACCAAGACCTTGAGAGCAACTGGATTCTTCAAGAGCGCGTCTAGTTGTTGTCAGTTTGTGTGCATAAAGCACAGAGTGAGCATGTAATTTAAGAGTAGTCTTCAAGGCCAAGCTTTAAGATGATTTAAAATATGAGAGTATAGATAGCAATATGGTGAAGACTGGTAATATGCATATGCCCCAAATAATGGTTTCTCAGACACACTGCTACAAAGCCTGACTATCTCAAGGAGAAGAGCTGGTTTTTGTGTGGAAGAATCCTCAAAACCAAGATGCCGCTGACCATGTAAGGGAGCCCAGACATCATGATCATACATGTAGACAACCACGAATTTTGTTCCCAAGGAGGAGCGAAATTATGATTCATTTTTGATTGGAACTGCAAGCGGGTGTGCACTTGCACTGATGCGCGCGCACGCACGCACGCATGCGCGCACACACACACACGCTTAGCCGATGCTCTTTAAGCGGTGCGGTAAACTCTAGAGAAGATCTTAAGGTATACCTGCTGCTGTTGTTCACACGGGCCCACCAAGGTATGAGTTTAACGATTGATTCAACAGCAGCAGCCTGTTAACAAAGCAGCTGAACATGCCGGCACGATGAGTAGCTCTGATCCAGTGCAGGATATAGATCTACAGATTAAATTTTGTAATAGTAATAGTCGATTACAAATTGGCTTCATATCCGAACAGCAATCGCTGACTTGCAAGTGACATTCAGACCTTTTCAAATATTATTGAATGCTCACATCGTGGTTTACAAGAGTTTTGCTCAGCTTCTCTGATGCATCAGGCAGTCCCCCCCAGGATGCTTTCCCCCCAGCCGATGACCTGGCCCCACACCGGCACCGCCATGTGTTGTCCACCAATGAATTTGTCTTATATGTGTGTTTCTGCCTCCTCCTCACAGTCACGGCCGGTCTGATGAGCGGCTTAACTCTGGGGTGGGTCGCACATCGATTGCTTTGACGTTCGAAGTGCTCAGGAGTCGTAATTACTGGGATTGATCAACTTGCTGCCCGCATTCATGCGGCCCTTTGAAGGTTGGTTGCATCTGCGGCACCTGGAGGGAGGATATTCCCGTATCCATCAATTTTGCTCCAATGTCTCGCAGGCTCATGTCCTTGGACAACGTGGAGTTGGAGGTATGGACGGGACTGACATGATTGCACCTGTCAGTTGCCACTGCATCTGTCTTGCTGCAGACCGTTCGTTCGCAGACAGAGGTTGCTTCTGCGTTTCAGAAAGAGTGCAGACACAGAAGTTGCTTTTGTGTATCAGCAATTGGACAGCTTTGGATGAGGCTGTGCTTGACCTGGTCATCAATGCTTCTCAGATCTGTGCAAGCGCACTTGACTTGCTTGCGCGCTTGCATACACACACACACACACACACACACACACGACACACACATACACACACACCCACGCACCCACGCCCGCGCGCACCCACGCCCACGCGCACGCGTGTGTGCACTCGCACTGACGCACATGCACACACGCTAACGTAGGCACACACATGCCCGGCCATGCATGCAGCCATGTACAGAAGAACACATGTGAATCATACGCACCACATGTATTATAAAACAGAGCGACTTCACGTCTCTTCTTCCCATCGGGCGGTCAGCCTGCCTCTTTCTGGCACAGAAATTAGCACAGCATCTCATCTGCCCGGTGAAGCTCAAATTGTGGCCTTGCCAAGATCATTGCCGGCTCCCAACTCATCACAAACTGGCCTGCCGTGCTTAAGCAACTGCTGCTGCTGGTGCTTGTGCGCAAGCGCAGGTTCTGCGGCTCAGCGGCACTCCTGCCCAGAAGCGCTGTGCATCCATCATCATACCTGTAAGAGGCACTGCCTGGAGCACACAATCGGAAGAAACGCGAGAACAGCATTCAGATAGATGTGTGCTGTAAACCATGCGCTCATAGTAAGCGCGTGTGCAGAAGGCATGGCTGCCTGGTTTGTTCTGCTTTTCAGGGTGGACAATGGATGCTTTACCACAAATGCTGCATGGAGCCTCTGTCTGTTCTGGGGGACTTGCAGGGGCCCACCTGCATGTTGGGGACGTCCGTTCCCTAATGAATGCCACTTTTGCAGCTTGCGCCATGCTTTGCCTCACCTTGCCCGTGCAGCTCTTGAAAAACCAAAACTTCCTTCTGGTCACGCTGTTGATGTGCAACGCAGCCGCCACTGAGGTGAGAGCACATGGGGTGTGCCTGGAGTGGAGTGTGGGGGGAGTGCCATGCACCAAACCGGGAGTTTGTGGGTTTGTGGTGCGCGCTGAGCGCTCATGTCTGTGTGGGAGCAGCTGTGCATGATGCCTGCGTGGGAGCAGCTTTGCACGGTCCCTGCGTGGGAGCAGCTCTGCACGGTCCCTGCGTGGGAGCAGCTTTGCACGGTCCCTGCGTGGGAGCAGCTCTGCACGGTGCATGTGGGCACCCCTATCCTTTGCTTCTCCCAACTCCAACTCTGCCCTCTTACTCTTAAGCCACAGGCTGGGTGAGGAGCAACCGCCCCTCTCCCACCCTTTGCACCCCCTAAGGCATGCAACAGTTAAAAAATCCTCCCAACGCCCCTATCATGTTTCAGCTCAAACCCTCCCAACACCCCTTATCACGCTCCCCACAGATGCTGCCACTCTTCCTGGACCGTCTGACTGACCCAGTGACGGCCGTGGTTGTTTCGGTCACCGTCGTCCTTGTGTTTGGTCAGTGGCTGCTGTCCTTGTATGCGGGCAGCTGCATCACTGCAATGCAGCAGGTGTTGAGTTTGGACCGCTGATGGTGGTGATGTTCCGCTGTGTGGTCTGTCATGTTTGGTGGTGGTCTGCCGTTAGTGGTGTTCAGTGTGGTCCACCATTAGGGGTGTTCAGTGTGGTCCACCATAAGGGGTGTTCAGTGTGGTCCACCATTAGTGGCGCCTGCTTATCTGTGTGGCATCAAGGTATTGCATGTCCAGGGTGGGCTAACCGCGTCTTTGCCACAAGCTCCTTCTGATTCTTTGTGCTTGTGCACGCAAGCCTGACCTCAACAGGCTTCCTGTGCACAAACTGAGCACTGCTTGGAGGCTTGCAGCACAAGGGAATCAGGCTGGTCTTGATCGAAGCCGAGTTAGCAGCCTTGGTCGTGAGGGCACCTGCTCTGGTAAATTTGCACGAGCGCGCGCTTCCCTGCGCAAACTTCTCTACTCGCCCCACCCTGCAGGTGAGGTGCTGCCCCAAGCTGTTTGCCAGCGTTACGGCCTAGAGGTGCGCAAGCAGGGGCTGCCCACGATGTCACCCACGCATTTGCGGGTACAGCCATGAGTGATAAGTGTTCGCAGATAAGGGGCGTGCAGGTGCACAACTTTGAAGAAGGCTGCCTGGCAAAAGCCATGAGAGTCCAGCAAAGAGCCATGAGTGTCCAGCAAAGAGCTGGGGCATGTCTTGACCTGTTTGTATGCCTGGAGGGGGCAGTGATGTGCGCGACAAGAGATGGGCGCAATGGGCACACTATGTGGGCAATGCAAGATGAGCCCACCCTTAAGTGGGGATGCTGCAGCAGCGAGCGGCCGGACCCCTCTTGCCTGCCAAAGATGCAAACAAGTCCTTGCTGTACCTCTGTGGCCTTACTGCTGACCTCTGTGGCTCGTGGGCCTCTTGGTAGGCCTTCCCGCCTGCCAGCATGCAGGCACAGGTTGTAAGGAAGAACTCTTTTGTCTGAAGGCCCAGCCTCATGGCTGTGCCGATTGCACGCTTGGCTGCGCAGATTGGAGCCCGCTGTGCGCAGTTTGTGAGGCTGCTCATGGTGCTGTGCGCGCCTGTGGCTTGGCCGGTCGGCAAGGCACTGGATGTCCTGCTGGGCGGAAACCATGCGGTACGCGACAGCTATTAGATAGAAATAAGTTCCACAATCAGCTGGCAAAGATGTCGACTGCAGACAAACATGTCAAGCTCGGAACGAAGAGACAGCCCTCCTGTTGCATGAACAGTGGTCAACAAATGAGCCCTCATTCTGCAGCCCTTAAGCATTTGCTAGCTGCTCGCAGTGCCGAGCAGTCAGGGTCAGGTCACCTGATGTGATGCGCATCCTATCCCCCCGTCCTCTCCCCCTGCATTCCCCTACCCCCCTCCCTGCCCCTTTACCCCCCAAGCCCATCCCGCTCGTGCACATGCGTAAACATCCCTCAAAGGAAACACACATGCTCAAGGGCTCACCCATCTAAATACATGCTCATGGGCTCACCCATCTAAACGCCACCTGCCCGCGCCAGCAGGAGATGCTCAAGCGCTCCCAGCTCATGGCGCTGGTGGACGTGCACAGCAGCGCGGCCGGCTTTGGGGGCACCCTGACAGAGGCTGAGCTGCTCATCATTCGCGGGGCCTTGGACCTGACTGCAAAGACAGCTGACAGCTCCATGACCCCCGTGGACAAGGTGGGGCACCCCATGATCCCTGCGGGGCCCAGCGTAGTCTCCCCCCAACCAGGCCCACACACCCTTGCCGCTGCCCCTGGGTAGGGCAGGTGGTCGTGCACATGAACACTACACCAGAAGGTGTGCTGCAGGGTGGGTGGGGGGAAGCGCAAGGGCAGGGAGTGCAGGGGAGAGGCAGGGCGTTGCGCTATTTATAGGCTTACATACTTCAGGTGCAGTAAGGCCCAGTGGGGCTAAATTGCGTGCGGTGCAGCAAGGCCTGGTGCAGCAACGCCCATAACAGGGTTAATTGCGTGCGGTATTTGTAGGTTGCCCTGAGGTGTTGCACTCAGAAGCAGCCCTTGCCTTGCGTGAAATAGCACTGCTAGAGGCGTACTCATTTGGCAATGAGGACTGCCTGCGCAAGCGCGCCTGACCACACACCCTCAGGATGGTGGCTGGCAGGCATCCGCCGACACTGCGCGCATGTGAGGACGCCGACCAGCAAGGATCGCCTGGGCCCGCGTGCAATGCCACCGCCCCACAGACAGACCGCTGCCCCGCGGTGCCCAGCCCTGCCATGGTATCGGCCGTGATGCTGCCCGCAGGTGTTCATGCTGTCCAGCGAGGACCGCCTGGACGAGTGCACTGTTGAGGCCATCCTCATCAGTGGGCACTCGCGCATACCTGTGTACAAGGGCCGCAACAGGTGCACACGCAGGGGGCGGAAGGGGGAGGGTTGTGGCAAGCGCGGTGCCCTCGCACATGCCTGTGAACAAGGGCCACAACAGGTGCACACACAGGAGAGGGGGGGGGGGAGGGCCGTGGCAGGCGTAGTGCCGCGCGAGTGGTGCTGTGTGGTTCCGTGCGTTTTGACGGGCGCGAGGCTTCGCTTCCGCGCGTGGGGTGGGGTGGCGTGAAAGGGCCACCACGGGCTCTTGCAGCTTGAGAGGCCCATGTGTACTGTGTGTGCACTCCAGTCCAGGCCCAGGTCTTGGCAGAAGCGTGCTGCACTTCACTGCATGTGCTTGAGCGCCGGCAGGGCACGCAATGCGTGTGCCCACCTGTTGCCCACATCCTCCTTTTGCTTGCAATATGCACAAGCAGCTTATCAGGAAGTCCTGCGCTGAGCGCACAGCTGCTGCTCTGCAGGAGTGCAATCGCTGCCGTGTTCGGCTGCCGTCTTTCAAGGGCTAGCCCTGTTTTTCAGGCACGCCCAGGGCTGCTGCTGTGCAGGAATGACATCATGGGCGTGGTGATGGTGAAGGAGCTGGTGCTGGTTGATCCAGATGGGTGCTTGGCTGTAAGCGAGCTCAACATACGAGAGCTACCCCAACTCCCTGCAGACACGCCCATGTAAGGCGCGCAGGTCTGAAATGTCTTGGACACATGTTTCGATTGCGTTGAGGGCTTATAACTTAAGGCCTGCCCCCCATCCCTGCAGCCTCGCCCATTCACGCTCCTCACGTCCAAACTGGGTGCCCGCTCCCTGGAGCATTGAATGCTGGCTTGCTTACTTCCCCAGGGCGTGACTTTTCACTGATGACTGTTGCATGACACTGGATGCAGAGCCCTGTTGCTTTCTCCAGCATTTCCACTGCCTAGGTAGAATTCCCTTCCTCTTCGCCCGTTTAATGCGACTTATGTTGCGGCAGGTCCCCATCATGGCCCTTTTCCTGCCTGCGGTGGCGGCATGTTGGCTCTCGTACCAACCCCTGCTGCAGCTGTGGCGGCATTTTGGCTGCACAGCCCAGATCAGACAGGCACACTTTCCTTGCCTCGGGTGTGCTTGCCAGTAAGGGCAAGTCCCTTTCATCTGGGCATTCACTCGACATGCTACGAGGTGCCTGAGCTCCATGCCTTTCCCCCCCCCCCTTTTGCGCACAAAGCATATTCTGGAAGTGCATGCACTTACCCTCCC
>LFIK01001598.1_pt1 | contig 18089 bp, 24 predicted proteins | sample 643401 | NCBI WGS metagenome assembly LFIK01 (sample SAMN03777447, study PRJNA286221) | soda lake metagenome | biome: soda lake; feature: Kulunda steppe; material: water; isolation source: sample T5-Br brine of Lake Tanatar-5 | place: Russia: Kulunda steppe | collected 2010-07
GCACAGCTTCTACAAAGACGCGTCTCTTATGCTTGCATTCAGCATCAAACCACACTGGTCTCCTCATCCCCCCACCAACAGACTTACGGAAAATGCAGGTCTGAAACTTTGACGATACAGCTATTGGTTAGGTCAAGTTAAGTTACAATGGGTTTAGACCTTCAGCCAGATGGGTTGACTGCTGGGCTTGCTGGGCACTGCCAGCCCGACAAAAAATATCATTAGTCTCAGAGAGAAAAAGGAATGATTTGTATGTTTACTTCACGTCCTCAGCTCCAATGTTGTCAAAATGAAAAGCGCCTGTGCTATTGCTTAATGTACCACATTAACAAGTAGTGGTTATCTTCAGAAGCTATTCTGCATGCAGCAGACTCTCAGCCTGACAGCCTGAATTGGATGCCGTGTGCTCCAGCTGGATCTGCCCGGGAGCATATAATTTGATGATGATGCCTCCCATCCATATGGATATCCCGCAGACACTGCTGCATCTCCGCTCTCACCTTCATTCAGATCCGAGCAGGCTTGTGTCTCGCGGGGGGACCCCTGGCTGGGGGCTTTGGCTGGGTGGCCAGTGCATTGAGAGTACGCCTGAGTCCAGGGAGGGAAGGTTACGTTAGAAAAGGAGTAAGTTACAATGGGTTTGGGTAAGGTTACAATTTATAAGTCAGGGTTAACCGCCAGCCAGGTCGTTAGGCTGATTGGTTTGTTGCTGGTCTTCGCCAGCTAAAAAATAGTCCATAATGTCCGAGATAAAATGGCACAGCTTGTGGACTGCCAGTGGCTCGCAAACGTGTGAGCGCTCTGGCGGCTGGTTTGTTGAAGTAGCTAGTCAGCGAGCCTTGCTCGATTCATGATCTCTAGAGAGGTCTTCCTTTGCCTTGATCTTGCCCTTGTGTGCTCATGAGCTGCCTTCGAGCGTCTTCCGGTTTTCAGTTTTGCTATTCACCAAAAACATCTTTCTTTATGACACTACCTATCTTCTGCCATGAGCGCTTTTAGTTTTGGTTTGGGTTGCAGGCCTTCTAGGCTTCAACTACTAGCTCAGTAAGCTGCCCTCGTTCGGCGGATACAGCTATGTAACCTAACCTTATCAGACTGTCTTTGGTTTCCCTTCTCAGTGGCGCAACAAATTTTGCAATGTCATTCCAGACATTATGGACTACTTCTGGCTAGCTATGACCAGCCACAAACCAATCAGCCCGACCAGGCTGCTGATAAACGTCTACTATGTAACCTAACCTAACCTAACCTAAACGTCTACTTGTAAACTTGCCCTCGCCCGCTAGTAAAACAGTCACTACATGGCGTAGTCCTTTGTCTTGCTCATTTGTCTGGACTGCCAAGTCTGTGCAGGTTGTATTCCCTGGAATTTGCCGGATATCAACGGTTCATGGGAATTCGACCTCGGACAAATGGATATTAAAAAATTTGCACTAAACACAGATTTTAAGCTTGCTGCTATCGCAAAAAGTGTGCATGTTTGTGGGCTAACAATTGTCAGAAATTGACCTTGACACTTCAGATGGCTAGCAGGCTCCTGATAACCTTGGCCGCCAATCCAACTGAGCATGTTCATGCAACCAATAGGTTACTTGTAGTGAAGCCTGCCTGGAACCAGTACTCACCAACATCCTGTATACAATCCAAGAGATGCTGAGGTGCAAGGTTAAAAGTTGGTTATAAGTTGCACAGGAAGAAGCTTGCGCAAGTGTTTTTGACCCAGCCGCATACGCTGTGCAGCTGCAAAAGAGAGCCCAGCAAAGCATGCAGTATTATTTCTATGAAACTGAGTGCAGGGCAGAAGTAAGCCTGAGGACATGAAATATCTTTAAGCACGCTTCATCAGACATGGCTTGTCATTGTCAATCTTAAGTGGGCAGGTGCCTGGTGATGTTGCCTTGCCAAACAGCTGGGTTAGCAGATGAGGGCCAGCATCACTGACACCTGAAGCCATGATGCCCCTGCGGCAGAGTCGGTAGCCAGCGTCACAGCACGGTTCAGCGCTCAGGCACACCTCTCAGCACAGGGACAAAGGTCGCATGACAGCACTGCCATGCCGCCGAAGCGCTCGCAGGGCTTGGCGCATCATTTAGAGGGCCGATGGTTGCTGGGAGCCCCCCCTCTCATCCTGAACCTGATAACAATACAGCTAATGTTGTCGTTGCTGCCGCGCTGCAATGCCTCCTCCGCCAGCCGCCCGGCTGCTTTCTGAGGATCTGGAATGCCACGCACAAGCCCTACCGCATCCTGGGAAGAGACAGACACAGCAGGCAAAGAAAGGCTGCTCATGGCCAGCAAGCATGGCGAAAAAAGGGTGCGAGCAGCAAAGCAAGGCATTCTGGAAGGCGCGCCACCAGGATTTGGTTGCTGCTCTCATGTCAGCAGGGTACATCCTGCTCTCGTGTCAGCAGGGTACATCCTGCTCTCGTGTCAGCAGGGTACATCTGCTGGCACGAGATGTTCAATGCTGGCTGGTGGTGCAAGCCAGCAGGGTACATCTCGTGTCAGAACCTCAAGGCTGGTATGATGAAGCGGTAAAAGTAGAGCCCAGACGCAAGCACTAACAGCTGAAACTTTATATGGCAGAGCCTGCATCATGTGGGAGCAGCTTGGAGAGGCCGGGCACGGCGTCACTGGCTAGAGGAGCTTACGCTGGGGGCTCCGTTTCACCAAGAACACAGGCTGCTGCACTACAAAAACAAGGCATTCAGTCTTTTTGCACCTGTGCGGAATCCAGCAAGGAAGAAGCAGTGGATTGTGTGTGCTTTGTGGCTCCCTGGTGTTGTGGCACGAGGTCTGGGCTTGCATGATGCAGCTCCGCACCAAGAGCAGCCTCAAAAACATACTTGTGCACAAGGGGAGTCCTCCATCGTCTGGCCGCACCTGGTTTGATATGACGTCCCACAGGCCGTCACTGGCCAGAACAAGGAACTCGTCATCGTCTCTGAGGCTCTCCTCCTTGATGTCAGGTGTGGCAATCACGTAGCGCTTGAGCGGCCTGTCCCCGAATGCACGTGACACTGCCAACACCCCCCCCACCCGCCAAGTACCGGCCCACACAACCACGCCCCCTGCATTCTCTATACGCTGCCGCTCTTCCTTGCTATTGGGTTTATGGTCCACAGAGAGAGGCAGAGCTGCATGCAGTTGGGCAAGGAGCGCGCTCTTTAACAACCGGCATCAGTGCATACACTGCTACCTAAGCAGGGCAAGGTTGCATGTTGTTGGGCAAGGAGCAAACGCTCTTTAGCAACGGGCATCAGTGCATACACTTCTACCTAAGCAGGGCAATGTTGCATATTATTGGGCAAGGAGCAAACGCTCTTTAGCAACGGGCATCACTGCATACACTGCTACCTAAGCAGGGCAATGTTACATGTTGTTGGGCAAGGAGCAAACGCTCTTCAGCAGCGGGCATCAGTGCATACACTGCTACCTAAGCAGGGCAATGTTGCATGCAGATGCACATCAGCTACCACACGGCCTTGTGCTGCAGGCACGGGAAGCGCTCATTGCAAACCCTACCATAACATACTGTTCCGGAGCTATCACCAGCTGAATGACACATGTGTCTGCAAGTGTGCATAATATGCTCTGTGGCAATGGGCAAGTGGTAATGAGTCCTGCTCAAGTGACTGTGAAAGGGGGTGGAATGGAATGCTTGCTGCTACAAAATTAAATTGATGTTGTTGGCTCCTAGTTACCTGGCCAGGCCAACTGCTTTCTTGTCGGCACCTCAGCCATTACATGGTGCTTTATTGCATAAAGTTTCTATAAAAGACCCACATGCTGGGTGCCTGATCTTGCATCCTATACGTCAATACCGATAACAGGGGACCAGGACTGGCATTTCCCTCAGGTGCTAAGCTCGTGAAGGCCTCCTCTCTGCCCTCCACACCCAGTGCCAATGTGGCTACAATGAGAGAACGCTTATCAACATCAAGTAGCACTTCCACCTATGTGACATAAGCTTAGTCGGTACCTGGCTTGCAAAGCTTCACAAGGCTCACCTTTTCCTCCCCTGCATAGTACTGCTCGAGAGTCACCAACATTTGCCACATACAACTTGGATCCAATGACGAACGCAGTAACGCCAGTGCACCTGGACAGAAGGAGCACCCAGACAAGGCAATCACAGCAAACTGCATGGTGTGCTTCCGAGCAAATTGGCTGCTTCTTACTTGCTTTTGGGCTTGGGATGGATGCATCACACCTTTATGTTTTCAAACTGTTTGTGTGCTTGGTGCATAAGCTCTTCCTACTCCGAATGCTTAATTATTCTGACCAGCCGGCCAGACCCAGATTCTCCTAACAGGCCCTTGAGGCATAATGGAGTAATATCCTTGACGCAATCCCTTTTACTATGCATTAAGGCCAGAGCACACACTACATCCAACGACTCCACCGTCCACAGGCATGTTCCAATGGATGCGCATGACAGCGCTCACCCATCGTCTCGGTTTGCAGCAGCATCTTGCTTCAAATACTGTTGATCGGTAGTCTCAAAAGCATCCCCTGCACCATGTCAAAATTGTTTGGACGATGCTTAGACCATGCAGAAGAGCATTCCTCATTTGGTTGGTTCAGTCATCTGCTAACTCACTGATGGCACCGTAGATGTCGGCAGGGAACTTTCCGTTTTGCATCAAGTTGACAAACAGATTTGCTCTGACAAAGTCAGCAGCATACGGGCCTCCATGCCCTGCAATGAGGCAAGCATATGAAAATGAGATCCTTTGCTCGAGAATAGAATGCCCATCGGTATGATAGGCATCATGATAGCTTGCTCTGTACGCATTTGCGCATGCATGTGTTCATGTCCGGGGACAGGCAAGCAGTAATGTCATTCATGGATGTTGCCACAAGGACCTAATCATGCAGGTGAACCAGTGTTAAAGCCAGTGGGTGCCGTGTTCACAGCCGCATCTGAGTGCCGCGAGCTGCTGGAGACGCATGTGCATGCCGGAAGCTGCAAGAACTTGGCAGCAACCAACGCACCATCAAAGACACCAAACAGGCCCACTTGTTGACCTCGCGCATCCCTTTTGAACTGCAAGCGCATCATGGATGATGGGCACAGAGGTCAAGTGATGCAACTGATGTATGCGAGCAGTCAGAAACGACTAGTGTGTATGAGCGGTGGCAGGGGCACAGACCTGAGCATGATGGAAGTCTTCCATGTTGGGCCTTTTCCCTCTGAGCAGGTGATACCCCGCCACAACTTTGCCATCCTCTCTGCATGGCATGGATGTGAGTTGCATCAGGGTTAGCCTGCACTATACTGTGCGAGCCTGGCTTGACTGCCTCAATCCTTGCCTTAGCCACATAAATGCCATGTGCAGAAGCATGTGTGTAGGTCAGCAAGCTATGGAGCAGGCGCAGCAGCGCAAGCACCCTGACCCTCCTGACCTGGTCTCAGTGCCTGAGAGGGAGTTCTGGGAGCTGCCCAGGCCAGTGCTATTCAGGCTATTCCGCTGCGCTGGGTTCAGCACATGCGAGATGAAGTTCATCTGGCGACGTCAGCCCTTGCGCACGGTGGAGGTGGTCTAGGACATCATGAGCACAAGTCATCAACCTCGAAACATTTGCTTACAATTAACCGTGTCATCAATCTGAGGTTTAATCGATCTTTCAAAATCAAGCATCGACACGTAGCTTCTTACACATAGGAAACTATGATTTTGATGCGTTCGTGATAAACTATGATTTTGATGCGCTCGTGGACCATGAGAGAGTGAATACAAGTCCATTTTATCAGGCCGCGTCACCAAAGGAAAGGCACAACAGCACGCCGACCGCTTGATGAGTAGTTATCAAACTTCTGGCAGTACCACTGGTGATGCTGTGCACCCCTGCGATAAACGAGTCAGGCGGTTGGGCAACTCAGAGTCATGTCAAGCCTAGGCTGTCCTGTCAAGCTTTCTTGTGATGTTGCTCGAACTTGCATTGCATCCCGTGGTCAAATATGTCATTCAGAGGGAAGTGAAATGTCAGGTAGAAAGGAGACAATGGGTACATAACGTCACACCCACTGGTCCATTGGTGATCATAAAACTGTTTCCACCCGCAGGCGCCTGCTGGGCATAAACTGGTCCCTTACCTGGGTGCTAGGTTGGCAAACACGAAGGTCGCAAATGCAGCCGCAGGCAGTGACCAGGCTGCCAGGGCGTATCCCGTCCATTCCAAGATCTCACTCGCATAGTTGCCGGCACTGACAAATCTGAACATGCCTCCATGAGGGATCTTATATCCTGAACCAAGACCATCGATTGTAGCATATGGAAGCAATGAGTCGAGCGTGCTTGCCTGTAAATGATGCTAAATTAAATGCTAAATGGGCTCTGAGCTGGTGGCCTTCTTGAATAAGTGTTGCATTTTATTAACGTGTGTAATGTATGGTAATATACCTGTGTGTGGCAGGCATGTACACGCATGTATCATGCTCTCTTTCCATCATGATCCATCATTATCGCCCACCACACAGCTGACGATCAAACCTTAATGTACCCAGTATACACCAGTTGTCACGCAGCACTCAACCAACACGTACGCTACGTGCAGGCTAATGTAAAGAACGCTATAAGAAGGGTCTTTTATGGGCTGGCCGGGGAACGATCCCTGTTAATGAACTGGCCTGACCCCAGTCCAGCCCGAAGACTGAGCCTGGTGGTCGGTTAGGTAGTTGGAGGTGATCTGGTGATCAAGGAAAGCCTGGTTTCGTTACAGCTTAACTATGCACCGCTTGCATCAGTATATGCCCGACACAGCTACCTACCTGTTTCTCCAGGCTTGCGCAGGAAAATAAGCGTTGTATCAGCATGGATCACACTGCAAAGCCCTAGCAGCTGTAAGGCAGCACCTGCAGCCACCCTGCAATTCAGACATCAGCCCATGGCAGTCGGCTATTCTGAACTGTGCAGGTCCATGGAACAGAGTGTGTTGTTTGGGCAGGCTGTGCGTAGCAGGCATTACTCGAAAATGTAACCTAATACATATGCCAAGGACTTGGATGAACAACATCTACTCATACTGATCAGGCATGGAAGTTGTGGTGGCCAACTGAACGTGGTGCGAGAGCAAGCAGGGTTGCGTGCTGTGTCTCCAGACGGTCTTAAAGAGAGACAATTATTGTGCAAACAACCGCCCCAACAAACAGAAGGCCCAGCAAAAATGCTGCGGAGAAACCCCAGCAGGCTCTTCAGGTCATGATCCCTTTCCCGCATCAACACAAGGAGGACACAAATCATGCAAATTGGTAGTTGCCTGAAATTTTAATTGGGCCTTAAAAAGTGCTGGCTCACTGTTGAGAGCTCTGGGGGTGCTGTGCATCATTTGTGCTTTCTCTATTACAATCAAGCCTACAGAACAATGGCCATGAGCTTCATCCACTTCCTGTAAGGAGGCAACAAGGCCGCCTGGGGAAGGACGTCTAACAATGAGCTGACGCGCCGTGCATGACTGAATGCCTGCTTTCATGCCTTAAATTTGTGGACCCAAACACACAAACCTGGGATTAATTGGTGCGTCTGGCGCCATTTGAAATCCCAAGGAATAGCCCTGCAAGAATGGGAAGGTGGCAAGTTGTCTGTGTCTCTCAAATTTAGGCCAGTGGCTGGCTAATCAACTGAGGGTTTCACTGGGGGGAGGACCGGGCTTCACCATGTGGAGGAATTGGATAATGAAGGCCACACGCACCTGTAAAAACCCGTTCCATATGCAGAACACAAAGCTCATGAGCCATATTGAGAATGGTGTTCCATTTTTGGACCGCATCAGCATTGGATAAACAAGGCTCCGATACCTGGCAGGAATGCAAGATTGAGGAAGCTTGGTTTGTTTGAGTGAGATCTGCACGAAGGTTGATCATGCAACTCCCCTCAATTTCTACGTCTATACCCTGCACACTTCAATACTCACACGTAATGCGCCAAAAATAGGCTTGTGAGCAGGGTCCTAGCTGAGAATATGCTGTAATTTCCAGCACTGTAGCAGAACGCTGCTGCAACAAATAGTGACGGAGCTTCTTGGGTGAACCAGGCCAACTTTGGAGAGATCATGGGCCCCCAACCTCCTCTACTGTACTGCAAGTGAAGGTGCGCAATTTGAGCAAGATCAGGGGAACCGATAAATGAATGCATCGTGCACGCAGCTTGCACAGCACTGTGCACAACCAAACCAGTTCATAAGGACAAGCAGGGCAGATGCTTTTGCAGCCTAGCCAGAGAACAGTTCGCATGTTGACTTACCCTTCCGTAGGGGGCTGTTGGTCCGTATACAAGTGTCAAGAAAGTTGGTATAGCTGACAAAATCATGAGCAGGCAGAGATTTCTGTGCCAATCATCAATGCTGGAAACAAGGCTGAGCAAAGTGCTCGCCATGAATGTTCAAGTTATGACAAATAATATTTAAAGTGACCGAAATTTGATTACCGATCGAGGCTCGACACACGGCCCGGGTTCAGTCCACTAGTGAGAAACAAGCGGTAGCGCTTGACAGGGAAGACATAATATGACAGACTTCTCCTTCACTCCTATGATTCATAACGTGCCCTCGACTCCCGGGTGAGGCACAAGTTTGACCACTGACTGGCTTTGACCAAGCTGTCCGTGTGCATGTGCGCGCGCGCGCACACACACACACACACACACACACACACACACACACATGCACACACCAACACGCACACACTCACACATACACGCACACGCGCACGCACAAGCACGCACGCGTGCATGCACCAACACACACATGCTCATTCTGTGTGCAGTACTGAATTTGAGCAAGGAAATGGGCTCGGGAGTGAATTTACATTTGGTCAAAACAAGGTTAACAAAACAAGGTAAATGAGGAGCAAGCCTTTGTACACCTGCGACATGCTCTAGTATACCTTTCAACAAGTACGTTACCATTCAGTCCATTGCAGGATCGGCAAAGGCTTGGACCAAAAGCTTGGCACTGCAGATTCCGGCATCCCTCTCACACCTGTCCTTTGTACATTTGGAGACGAAAATCCTGGAGTCCACAATAAGGGTGGGTATAGCCAAATTTTGTGCTGCTGAATCCTTCAGCTCAGGCCCATACGAGCTGAGAAGCCCATGGTTGAGCTTCGCCTCGAGTCTGCCCCATACCTTTCTGGACATCTGTGATACTTGCAGGCCTGCAAACCACCTCGCCAGGCTCAAAGCAGAGATTTCAGCAATGGCTAGCAGCAACTGAGGCCACTTTCTTTTCTCCAAAGCCCTTAGCAGCCTTTGAACCTGGGCACAAGCAGCCCTCAGCAGACGTAAGAGATCAGGGCGGCGCTGGGGCTGCAGTAGATGATGTATCTGGCACAGGGTTAGGCCAGCGGCAGGCACAGTTGCCTGTGTCTTGGTACATGCGCACCCCAGCGCCCAGCACCCAACAAGCAGAGGCAGGCGTTGCAGACCAGAGTAGCCCTGAGGGCAGCGAGAGCGAAGAAGACGATCAGCAGGAAGACTATGGCAGTGAGAGGTCGCCCAGCTTAGCCCCCGCAGCCACGCCCAGCACAGAAGGTTCCAAGTCTCCTTACTCGGACATGGCTGTTAGCAACTGCCTGAAGTCGCTCTCACGCTTGAGATTTGGCTCTGGGGAAGAGGATGGTATGCAGGTGAGGCACAGTTATTCTATTCCTGACCAGAACCAGCTGATTGCACACTGCTTCATGAGTGTCCATGTAGCTACCTACTGCATGCTGCAGGTGAGATAGGTGACATGCTGTGCTGTGCTTTTGTCCGTCGCTGGCAGGGCTGGGTCTTTTGGGGGCATTACACCCCCCTTTCGCTGACTGTGCGCGCAGGTATCACCAGCTCCATACCCACGCCATGAGCCAGAGACGCCTCTCCTGATCAATGTCAGTCTTGCAGCAGGTGGAGCTACGCCATCCCTGGCCCCTATGCAGCTGCATTTTGGGCAGCACGAGGCGGAGCTGCAGCAAGAGCCGCATTTTACGCCACAGCATGGCAGCCGCCCGGAGGCTGCTGATGTCCATGACCAGATCCTGACGCCCATCGATGATGTCATTGACCAGATGCTGCACAGCCCGGCCCCCTGCATGTGAGACCTGCTGAGCACAATCTGTGCATGTTACCCCAAGGGAGCGGTCTCGATCCTTGCAAGATGCCGTCTTTTTTGCCCATACATGTGTGTTACCCTTGAAAAACTCTGTGTTGTGCTCGTACATTTGAAGGAAAGTTAAAGATGGACTGCTAGTGTGGCCTCAGGGATTATTTCTGATGGCATGACACTCTCAGTGTGAAAGTTTGTGCATCCAGTGCAAGGTAACAAGAGGATTGTATAGCTGAAACAGCCAAATGTTTAGTGCTGCTGCCCTGTGGGACATTACTGATGCCTCGTGAGACAGTGCAACTGCCAGGCTACCCTGAATACCGAAAGAGACCTTATCTGAAGCTGGTCAGGCCTGAAATTTGAACCTACATCACGATTAAAGGGGCTGAGTTTTACAAGTTGGAATATCTCCCTGCCCCAGCATAGCAATTTCAAAGACATTATTGACATTATTCAAGGTCTGAAGAGGATTGGGAGCAATGTATGCGCTCAGATATTACCCGTCACGGTGGCAAAAACAAGCAGGAGGTGTACATCTGGTGCTAGAAACCAAGGATGTAAACAGTGCTGGTTTGGGAGAGCCCCACCGGTAAAATTCTAGTAGGAACATAAAGTTCTAGTAGAAACTGGTAGAATTCTAGTAGAAACCGGTAAAATTCTAGTAGAAACATAAAATCCTAGAAGAAACAGACAATCCTCTACCATCAGCTTCAGCAAATTACCCAGTACCCTTATCGTACCTTTAACTCACCATTCATCAATAGTACAGCCTGAGGTGAAGTTTGTAGGCTTAAACACTACTAGTACCCCAGCAAAAATACCCGGTTCCTGGGTACCCCAGGCTCCTGTTTGCGTGAATTGAGGGAGAGGTTTACAGCTGGTGCAAGCACCAGGCATGCATGCACCAACCATCATACGGGGAAGGGTAATGCCAGAGAGGGGCAGGGTAATTGTGAAATGAGCCATGGGCATTACGCTTCAACATTCCTCTTGTATACACGATTTTTGTTGCTTAAATTCTGTTTATGTCAGAGTGACTTTCCTGAATTCAACTTCAAAGGCTATCACTAAACACTGGGCTGTCTCTATCATTGTCATGATGACAGTCATTGTTATTGGCAACAGTCTAAAAATCTTTTGCAAGATCTGCCAGTCCATCCATAAGAGTTTCTTCAAATTACTGAGAGGATTCCTCTCGAGACATCTAAGCAAGATTTCAAAACAAGATTTCTAGCACTGCTAGACACTGGCAGACACCATAAAGTGTAGTTGCCAGTTCTGCTCTCCCTGTGGTGTTGCTTTAACCAGCACCATCAGGTCACCTCAAAGGGTTTTACCAAACTAGAATTGCCCGTACTGGGGTGGTAGACACCTGCCCCGATAATTTGTCTGTCTTTTTAGATATAGCAGCTAGTTAACAACTTGGGCTCAACTGCCAAGCCCGTCACTAGACTGATTGGTTTGTTGCTGGTCTTCGCCAGCCAAAAAGAGTCCAAATTGGTAAATTGAATTTTGTCTGCCAAAGTACCCCAGTGGGTAAAGCTTCTCAAACTTCTTGAGACCAGTCGCTGTGTCAGCGTGTCTAGTATTATGTATGGGACCATCAGCAATGCTTTTTAGGTGCCAGTGTGCTCAAGGAATGTCCCCGACAAGATTTTGCAGTCATGTAGGATTGTGGCTATTCAGGTGTAGCCGCGCAGCCGTGTTCCAGACTGCTATGATATGAAGCTTCTAAGAGGCCTGGGGTAGGGGAGTCTCTTGACTACAAGTTAGGGGTTAACCGCCAGCCTGGTCGTTAGGCTGCTTGGTTTGATGCTGGTCTTCGCCAGCCAAAAAATAGTCCTTAACGTCCGAGATGAAATGGCAGAGTTTGTTGTGCCGTTGAGAAAGGGAATCAAAGACTCTTTTGGTCGGACAACAAGGCAAGGCATGCAGAAAATAAGGGGCCTCATAAGAAAAGGACTGCCAGTGGTAGGAAGGGAAGAAAAGGAACGAGTGCTTCCATCCAGTCAACCGCAGTTGAAACAACCAGTGTTTGTCAGTTGATTTATTGTTGAAACAACCACAGTTGAATCAACTGAAAACAGTATGTCAGCCCATGTTAATTCAACGGGCTTTTTCAACCATAAAAATATTGAAACGTTTCACAACGTTGTTAACAACTGCATTTCAATGGCCCAAACTGGCAGCTCCGAGCTAGGTTTAGAGCCTAAACCAATAGAATTGTAGAGGTTCGTGCCCACACTCACGTAGAACAGCCCACTTAGTGCAGACCGCTTCACACCTACTAGGTGTACTAGTAATAGGGTGCCCTTCAAGAAATTCAAATGATGTGAAGATTCCAAGAGGCCTGGGGTAGGGGAGTCTCTTGACTAATAGTAGTCCAGGATTGAGGAGAAGCGCAGGTGATCTGATTTGCTGGGATTGTCCCAAGTTTATAACACAGGTGAGGGTAGGCTGTCAAAAGGTTCGATTTACGGTTACCAACTACTTGTGATCATGGATTTATTCCAAGATGGTAGGAACATCATGATGAAGGGGCCAGTTGCCTCAGTGCTGAGGATGGCTGAATAGATAGCATACCTAAGGCTGAGATGCATGGAATAGTCGTTATAGATGGGATGGCACACAGAGAAACCGGTGAATTGGGACAAGAGGGAGTTGAGGTGGGCACCAAAGAGCGCATTGCACGAGTCTGCACTCCGATACATAATGTAATGGGATTCGCTTGTGTTATAGTCCAGCGGAGAGGCCACTTCCTCTTGTTACCAGAGTCCATTCTTCGAGGGCAGTATTTACATGGATTGGCAGAGCTCGCCAGTAAGAGTCTTTGATTTTCTTGCCATGGTATTTCCTTTCATGCTTAATTTTCCTACAAGTAGTCCAAGAAGTTCTGAAGCAAAGCTCCCAGCTGCAGGTGTGATGTCGTAACTAAGGTGTTACAGGGTTTTACCCTTCAAATAAGTTATTTGCCAGGTTTTGCTACAATCAAGACTGCAAGGCAGGCAAGAGGGAAAGAGGATTTGAAGGGAGCAAACAGCATGTATGTATATCTATGTATCTTCAAAAGAGCGAATACCTAAGTTTAGGAGTAAAGCACAATCAAGAAGGCACCTATGAAACTTCAAAATCTTAACCTACTGCAGCAAGGTCCTCAAATGATTCTGCCAGTGCCAACAACTTGCGCTAGACGCACTATGGATTGTACAAAATCTCACATGCACCCATGAGCTGCTGCAGCTCTAACAAGAAACCTACTGAACTATAGCTTATACTGTCTGTATGATGAAGCGTCCTGCATTAACCTGTTTCCTGGCTTGCTGCTACAAGTGCAGCCCGTATACTGGCGCTCCCTGCTAGCTCCATAGCTGTTTTCCCGTCCCTGTCACGGGCCTGAAAAAGTAAGTGGCAGAAAAGCAGGACAGAAAGCTATGAGAAACAGCACTGATACATTGCATTTCAACACTTGGGCTCCTCCCATCTTGGCTTGCGCTGCAGCAGAGATGAAACTAACCATGGAAACCTTGCAGTCCGGTGCACCAGGGTGTCAGTAAAGGATGATCAGCATGGTGTGTGCCAGCCAATCCAAGCCTCACCTGCATACTTGCAGCCCCTAGTTGTTTAATCAGCACAAGAGCTGCCTGGAGGTGGCCATGAAGCGCCGCCTCATGGAGTGGCGTGCGCCCTTGCACAAACTCAGGGATGCTTTTGGCCCCTGCCTGGAGCAGCACCTCCAGCATTTTCACGTCGCCGTTCCTGCAGCAAGAACAATGCTCGGTGAGCACTGATGATGGGTACCCTGCCCAAGGGCAGGCCAGAGTGCAGGCAAGCAGGTGCGCTGCGTTGGCCCCATGAGGCAGCTAGAGCATGATTGTACAGGAATGGCTGCGTTGACATATTTGACACACTCCAGAGCAACTTGCGGGGCATCCATCTGAAGCCAGCTGCCACCACTGCTTGAGACCTGCAGGACAGCCAGGGCATGGTGTGTCACCTGGAGGCTACAAGGAGGCAGGTGCGCCCTGCCTTGTCAGTCTGATTAACTTTGGCCCCTGGAGCCTCCAGCAAAACCTGAAAAGCACACAAAAACATCAGCATAGCACCAGTAAGCTTGCTTCACCTACATTGCGTATTCACCACCAAAAAGGAACCAAACAGCATTGGGGAATAAAATAAACGCATGCAAGGAGAGGTGTCAGCAGACCATGAGAAAATGGGCGTGCACACACAACTCTTCTTAATCTTAGTCTTACTCAAGCTTCAAATAGACAAGCAACATACTTCACAGCTGAGTCTAAGACTGGCACCCTGCAAGAGTCATGATTGATGCTTGCAGACATACAACTTCATCATGCAGGCTGCAGGCATGGACAGAGCCAACATTAGCCTCTTAATGCCTGCGCCTGCACAAAGGCAACTCGACACCCTTCCATTACAAGTCGACTGTCCATCCTCGCAACCTGAGGGTTTGGGGCTCGAACCTCAATGGAGGTTTTTGATTGGCTAAGGTGCCCTCGTTTGGCAGATACAGCCTTGGAACCTTAGTGCCTGCGCTTGCACAAAGGCAACTCAACACCCTCACTCAACACCCTCACAGAGCCCACGTTGCACACGCACAAATGAACGCACCTACATCTACACCCAACCCATACGCACACAGGCTGCCTAGCACTCACACAGAAGCCATGAAGAAGAACCAAACATATGCAGAGACTGTGAAGGGGCCATAATGGCGCCATGCAGTGCCCACACACGACAGACCACACCCAGCGCACGCCCTAGAGCAGGCAACAAGGTCAGCTAGGGGGTACAAGCTGCACCCTCACCTTCAGAGCATTTAGGTGGCCGTGCGCAGCAGCTTCCAACATTGGATGCGCCCCGTCCAGGTCGTTGGCCTGCCGCACGTCTATGCCCCCCAGTTCAAGTAAGAGCTCAAGGCAAGCTGTGTGGCCGTTTCGGGCAGCTTCCAGGGCGGCAAAGCGGCCATTCACGGCCGGCATGAAGGCATCCGCTTCACCTTCTGCCAACAGGATCTGCAGGGACCATGAGGAGGGAGCAGAGGGGCAAAAACGGGATGTGCGTTCCATGCTGCTGCAAGCAGCTATCAATAAAGCTGTTCAATCTTCTTTGACCAGCCAGAAGAGATCCAGCTGTCAGGGTATGGGTGGGCAAACAAGAATGGGCGTGTACCAGGCGCAGTAGGATCGTTGGCAGGCCAACAGGGCTCTTGACTGTCACAGGACATTAGTGGGCCAAAGCAGCATGCATGGATCGGCCTCGGAAACCAAGATCAAGCAAGTTGGCTATTAGCAAATGGGCATGCAACAAAGCAGAATTACAGCAGTGTGATGCTTGGACTGACTCACCGCTGCAATTGCAGCGTGACCAGCACCAGCCGCCCACATGAGAGGCGTCGTGCTAGTCTCGGCATCATACGCGTACACATCCGCTCCCTTGCTCATAAGCAGCCTGACAATGCCCAGCCTGCCTCGCTCGCACGCAACTGCATCAGCAAAACAATAGGCTTGTAAATGGTACGAATGAGGTACAGGAATGCTATGCAGCATGGAGGAGCCCAAAAGCTTGGAGAATTGTGTACCTGAAAGAGGTGTCCTGCCTGTGCGGGTGTCTTGGAAGTTTGTGATCTCTGAATGCTGTGCCTCAGGTGTACTTGCATACACAGTATGAGCGGCCTTGATGTCCCCTGCCAGACTCAAAGGCAAAGTTTTGAGTGAGGAAAGCATCCACAGGAGCTCTTAGAAGGCATGAACGAGCTGATAAAAGGGGAAAGATGGCTGGATCGCATCACCTGACTGAGCAGCAGCTAGAAGCGCCTCTTGAGGTGTGGTGGCTGAACTTGCAGAGGGCGGCTGAAGTGCGCCGGTCTTCAAATGCACACTATGATCTGCGGACAAAAAATTGTGTGAATACAGGATGGCTTTGTGATGATGAAACATTTGGTGTTGTGATAAAACGACAATGACAACTAGTAGAACAACAACAACAACAACAACAGCAGCAGCAGCAGCAGCAGCAGAAATTTAGTAGGTACGAGCTTGCAAGCACTAATACTTTAACCTTGCATACTTCCAGGCTCAAGCAACTGACACAAACATAAACTACTTCTGCATGTGCTTCTCGCATACACGCACACACTAAGCATACGCATGCACTCGCACTTGCACATTACCCACGTGCGCATATGCATACATGCACGCCCAAACTAACGCCCAAACACACAACCACACGCACACATGCACGCACGAATGCACACACGAACACAGGAGCACACACACACACTCTTATACCTTCATCAACGGCCTTCTTTTTTGAGGGTCTGGGTGGGCTGCAACCGCTTTTCCGCTTTCTCCTGCGTAGTGCACAGGACTAATGGGTTATGCAGGGCGTCAAGGATATATGGTTCAGCCAGACAATTGTGACATACCTGTGGAATGTAAGGTGATGTATAAGGTGCAGGGCAAGAGCGTACTGAAGCCGCGCAGGCAGGTGGTGATGATGACAAGGCAGGGCCATCATGGGCTGGCCTTTATGTCACATGTGGAGTATAGAAGCAGGAAATATTGGAATCAAGAAATGTGGTGAACTCCCCTCTCTGCTTACGATACGAGATCGCCAGGGAGCCAGAGCAAAATATATTTGGAATGCGCCTGAACCATTGTTCATCATCGCTGCTTGCTGCTATCAGAGGCGAGACTCTGCAGCCGAATTTATCCAGCTTTCGCTCGGCCCTAGCTTGCACCAGCCTACCTCAGGACCTGCTCGACAGGCGGGTAAGTTTGAACGAGAACATCTGTAAGACGTAACCCTGCACCTATCTAGCAAGGAGTGCCTCGGGCTCATTGTCTCGGATTAAATAGCCATGCGGGCCATGCGCAGACACATGCTGAGTGGGATGCTCATCTCTGATTGGTTGGAGGCTCAGAAAAAGAGGCTTGTTGGAATTGTGGCAAGCAACTTCAGTTGCTGCCTCTGCCTGCACAACACCCGAGGCACACTCGTTGAAGTTGGATGCGGCACAAGGACGCGTGCTTTGCAGCTTTCGCCAGAAATGCTTGCTTATCACTCCATGTTCAAACTGCTCTTGCCTGCTGAAACCTGACAAGTTCCCTGCTGCGCTCTGCACCTCCACCCATACCTCCTTGTGCTCCACTCAAGTGCCAAGTTTTTTCGTGCACCACAGGTGACTGCGCCACTTGCACCATGCAGCACCAGCAACAGCACCAGCACCCGGAGAACAGAGACGCGGCTGTACTCGTCCCCCCCCAAAAAAAGCAGTGATTTTTTTAGGCCTGGTGCACCTGATCCCAGAAGCGTATCACATCCCAAAAAGGGGGCGACACCATCCTCTTCTGAGCTGGCCCCTAATGAATCCTTTGATGAGCAGGGCCATCGGAGTCCAACCCTCCCCAGCAGCACAAGTTGGCAAGCTGACAGCAGTCCCAGTGCAAGCCCTAGCCCTCAGGGGGCCCAGGCCCCCATGAACAGGAGTGATGCAGGGGTTCCCAGCACCAGCACCCGCAGTGGCAGCAAGAGTCCAAGCCCCCACAGCCCAAGCAACCAGGCTGACCCGGGTGGGCAGACAAGGGGCAGGCGGAGGGCGGCGCCCCAGCACCCGGACCCTGCTCTTGTCAATGGCATCAAGCGCATGCAAGATGAACAGCGGCCCATGCGGCCCAACGTCCAATTTTTCCCACTTGACGACACGGTGAGGCGTCCGTGTTTCGCTGGCGCTGGCAAGCATAGTGGGCAGTCGCTGGGTTGATGGGCTGGCTGGTGCTGGTGAGCATGGTGGGCATGGTGGGCAGCAGATAGGATGATGGGCTGGCCACTGTGGCGCCCTCATCGCATGCGCAACCATTCCCATCAGGCAGCTGCGCCCACAAATAAGCAAGCAACCAAGCTCTTGTTTTGGAATGCACCCCCCTCACTACCCAGTCTCTTGCATTTCTACAGAACCCTTCTTCCTATCTTTATGTATCCCC
>LFIK01001600.1_pt1 | contig 18077 bp, 19 predicted proteins | sample 643401 | NCBI WGS metagenome assembly LFIK01 (sample SAMN03777447, study PRJNA286221) | soda lake metagenome | biome: soda lake; feature: Kulunda steppe; material: water; isolation source: sample T5-Br brine of Lake Tanatar-5 | place: Russia: Kulunda steppe | collected 2010-07
ATCATCACATACCGCAAAGAGCGCTGAATCACCGAACACCGATCCAGGCCATGAAAGACTGGCAAACCACTCACCCGCAGCTATTCATTCGGCAGGTGCGCAATCATACGGGACCTGACAGTTAGAGCACCATCTTGACATGGTGATGCAGGTCTCGGAGCGCATCAACGTCCTCGACTATGGCCGGATCATCGCCAACGGCAATGCCGAGGAGATCAAGAACAATCCGCGGGTCATCGAGGCCTATCTGGGGCAGGAAGACGAGGAGATGGTGCTGTGACTGAGCCGGTCCTTCGGGTGGAGCAGGTCGAGTCGTTCTATGGCAAGATCCAGGCGCTCCGCGGCATCAACATCGAGGTGACGCCCGGGCAGATCATCGCGGTCCTCGGCAGTAATGGCGCCGGCAAGACCACGACGCTCAAGACCATCTCCGGGCTGGTCCGTGCCCAGGTTGGCCATGTCTGGCTTGATGGCGAGGACATAACCCGCCTGCCGCCCCACGAGATCGCCCGCAAGGGCGTCGTTCACGTGCCGGAGGGCCGGCATATCCTCAAGGGGCTGAGCGTGCAGGAGAACCTCGAGCTGGGGAGCTTTACCGTGACTGATCCGGCGGTGCGGCGCGAGCGGATGGCGGATGTCTTCGAGCGCTTCCCGATCCTCTCCGAGCGCCGTCACCAGGATGGCTCACTGCTCTCGGGCGGCGAGCAGCAGATGCTGGCCCTGGGCCGGGCGCTGATGCACGGACCGCGTGTGCTGCTGCTCGATGAGCCATCGATGGGGCTGGCGCCGAAGCTCGTCACCCAGACCATGCGCATCGTCAAGCAGCTCAACGAAGCCGGCACCACCATCCTGCTGGTCGAACAGAATGTCCGCCTGGCGCTGAAGATCGCCCATTATGCCTACGTGCTCGAAAACGGTGAGATCTATAACCAGGGTGAGGCCTCGGCGCTGGCGGAGGACGACAGCATCGTCCAGGCGTATCTGGGGGCCTGATGTCGATCGCGATCGTGGGGACTGGCCCGGCGGGCGCCGCCGCGGCCCGTGAGCTTGTGGCACGTGGTGCAGCGGTGACGCTGTTCGACGAACAGCCCCGCAGTGGCGGTAATATCGATCGGGTGCGCACCACGACTCAATCCACCGCGCTGGAGACCCTGGCGCGCACATCACCCCGCGTCGAGCTGCGGACCGCCACGCGGGTGCTCTCCACCGAGGCCGGCGGGCGAGTCTGGTTTGATGGCGGAGATGGTGCCGAGTCGAGGGATTTCGAGGCGATTGTCCTCGCCTGCGGGGCCTATGACATCCACGATCCGATCCCCGGTCTGCCCGCCGACGGTGTGAGCAGCGCCGGGGCATTACAGGCACTGCTAAAGGGGCAGGGCATCGTGCCCACCGGATCGGTGGTGATCGCCGGCAGCGGACCGTTCCTGACCGTCGTCGCTGCGGGCCTGGTTCGGGCCGGCGTCCGGGTGACGGACGTTGTCGACCGACTGCGGCTGAGTGACTATCTGCGCCTCGCGCCCTGGGGGCTTGGCATTCCCGGTAATAGCCTTGAGTTCCTGCAAACGCGCTGGCGCCTCTGGCAGGCCGGCGTCAGGGTCCGTCATGGGGTGGGTATCGCTGAGGTGACCGACAACCAGTTGGTCACCGATACCAACGCGTCCATCCCCTTTGATCATCTGGGCCTGAGTGAGCGCTTCGTCCCCCAGACCCAGCTTGCAAGGACCGCTGGCTGCCGGCTCGAGTACGATCCGATCGGCGGCTACTGGGTGGTGGTCACCGATGCGGTCGGCCGCACCAGCCAGTCGGGCATCTACGTGATTGGCGAAGGGCAGGGCATCCGCGGTTGGCGGCACGCCGAGCTCTCCGGCGAGCGGGTCGCGCCGGCGGTGATCGCCGACCAGCAGGGACACTCATCACCGCGGCCGGGCCGGCGTGGCCGCCGGCGCTTCCTGGTCGGGTTCGCCCGGGGGCTTGAGCACCGCCAGCATGCCCGGTCCCCAGAACGCCCCCGCCGCGATGCGGTGATCTGCCCCTGCGAGGGCACCCGGGTGGAGGCGGTCGATGAGGCGGTGTCGCTGGGGCTCACCGATCCTTCCTCCGTCAAGGTCGTGACCCGCTGTGGGATGGGCCCGTGTCAGGGCCGCTACTGCGAGCCTCAGGTCACCGCCCGGATCTGTGCGGCGGGGGCAACACCGCGTGGAGCGCTCAACCAGCGTGCATTCTCGCGACCGGTATCCGTTGCCGAGGTGATCGATGATGCGGGTTGATGCATTGGTGGTGGGCAGCGGGATCATTGGCAGCTTTGTGGCGCTGGCGTTGCGGGAGCGCGGGCTGGACGTCATGGTCGTGGACCGTGGCGGCCTTGCGCCGGGGACGTCACGCAGCAGTGACGGCAACCTGCTGTGCTCGGACAAGTCCCCCGGGCTGATGCTCGATCTCTCCGATCGCAGCCTCGCCGCCTGGCATCGGTTCGCCGAGCGCTACGGCAATGACTGCGAATTCGATCCCAAGGGGTCCACCGTCGTCGCGCGCTCCCGTGAGGAGGCGGCGGGGCTGCAGGCCCTGGTCGCCGAGCAGCAGGCCTGCGGGATCGACTGCCGCTTTCTGGAGAGGGGCTGGTCGGCACTGGAACCGCATCTCGGTCCGGATACCGTGGCGGTCGGGCACTGGCCGGGCGACGCCCAGGTCCAGCCCATGCTCGCCTGCTATCAGATCGCCCGGCAGCTGCGCGACCAGGGCGTGACCTATCGGTTCTATGAGGCGATCGAGGGCCTCGAGCCGCGGAATGATAGCGTGACCGTGACGCTCTCCAGCGGTGACCGGATCGAAGCGGGACATGTCTGCCTGTGCACCGGCGTATTGACTAACGAGGTACTTGAACCGCTGGGTCTGTCCGTGCCGGTCAAACCGCGCAAGGGGCATATCGCCGTGCTTGAGCGGGGCGATGTCCAGGTCAATTCCAAGATCGCCGATTTCGGCTATCAGGCGGCGGCGGAAAGCACTGAGGTGGACGGGACCGCGGTCCAGACCGCCGCGATTATCGAGGCCACGCGCAGCGGCACGATCCTCTGCGGGAGCTCGCGCAAGTTCGCCGGGTTCAACATGGATGTCGATATGACGACGGTGCAGCGCCTGCTGGCCGACTGCGTGCGCATCGTCCCTGATCTCCAGCGGCTGCGCGTGATCCGTGGCTACGCGGGTCTGCGACCGTTTTCCCCCGACGGTCATCCACTGATCGGACCGGTCCCCGGAGCGGAGCGCGTGATCGTCGCCACGGGCCACGAGGGTGCTGGGCACGGGCTGGCAGCGGTGACGGGGGATCTGGTGGCGGCCTGTGTCGCTGATGGGGACATCCATCCTTACTCGGGTCAGTTGCATCCGGGACGGTTCCAGTGACCGGGCCGCGCTTTCGGCCGTTGGCCGCGCCGGCGGAGTGGATCAGCGTTCAACTGAACGGCGAGTCTGTCGATGTGCCGCGTGGCATGAGCGTTCTCGCCGCTCTGCTGACCCATGGCGAAGATACGCCGTCGCCAGACTGGTTCTGTGCCATCGGCCAGTGTCAGCGCTGTCGGCTGCGGGTCAACGATCGTGAGGTCATGGCCTGTCAGACTTATCCGGGGAAGGGGGATAGGATCGAGACGCGGGATGACTGGAGCGGCTGACCGGGATCGGCATGCCGACCGCGGCGTGCCGCAACAATGAGCGTGATTACCTGGATCAGGGTACCCTATTGCCAATCGGAGATGATGTAGGCGGAGGCCAGGACATGAGGGAAACTGCTCGTACACCGTCGGTCCGGCTGCCCTCGGATGAGCAGCGTGAACACCTCATGGTTCAGGTTGCCAAGATCTACTACGACCTGCAGCGCACCCAGCAGGACATCGGCAACGAACTGGGGTTGACCCGTTGGCAGGTCGGGCGTCTTCTCGCCGAAGCCAGACAGTGCGGGATCGTGCGTATCGAGATAACGACACGCACGAACCGGCGAGCCGTGCTGGAAGTCGAGTTACAGGAGCGTTTCAATCTGAGGGATGCCATCGTGGTCCCTGCGGGCGAAAGCGCCGATACCGCCCTGCTCGTGGAATCCGTAGCGCAGGCCGCCGCTACCTACATCGCGTCCATACATCCAAAGCCCGATTTGATGGGATTGTCCTGGGGCAGGACCATGTCAGCAGTGGCGCGATGTTTGCCCGATCAATGGAACCCCGGGCTTCATGTCGTCCTGGTCAACGGTTCGGCGGCTCTCCGGCTCACCACCACGCGCAACAGCGCGGTCACGGAAGCATTTGCACAAACCGCCGGCGGAACTGCAACGGTATTGCCCGTCCCGGCAATAGTCGGCAAAAAGACCACGCGGGAGGCCCTCGATGCTGATCCGATTGTGGAACGTGTTCTCACTCTGGCGAAGCAGAGTGAAACGATCTGCTTTGGAATGGGGGGCATCTCGCATCGCTCCATCCTGCTGAATTCCGGCTATATCGACGAAGACGACATCGACCGGTTGCAGGCATGTGGTGCGGTTGGCGACGTGCTCGGTCGGTTTATCGATGCCGACGGCAACGCCGTGGATAAGGAGCTCGACGACCGCACGATCGGATTGCCTCTGAATCAATTGAGGCAAACCGAGCGCGCGATCGGAATTGTCGCCGGCGAGGGAAAGCACGACGTGGCACTGGCGGCGCTCAGGGCTGGATATGTGTCCATTCTGATTACCGACGAGGCAACTGCCCTTCACGCGATCAGGAATGGGTGAGCGCCAAAGACCTCTGTAAGTATCGGAATAATAGATAAAAACTCTCCTCTTTCCGTCTTCTCGCCGCTGTTTCATTGATTGTATTGACAAAGAAATCCGTATCTGGTGTTCTTGGAGCAACAGCTGCGCAAATAATGCTCATCTGTTGCATAAAATCTGGCGCACCAAGAAAAGCATCGGTGCGGGATGACCGCCACGGCGGGCTAGACCCCAGAAAAAATTAAAACGAGGAGAGAGACTGTGAAGAACTGGTTGACATCACTGGCTGTGGCAGCAGCCTTTGCAGCGGGTGCCGCTCAGGCGCAAGACAGCGTCGTCAATACGACCGACATCAACTCTGCACTGATCCAGACGGACGAGTCCTACACCATTGCCACGGTGGTCAAGGTAGATGGCATCGCGTGGTTTGATCGCATGCGCAATGGTGTGCAGCAGTTTGGCGCTGATACCGGACTGGATACCTACATGGTGGGCCCATCCTCGGCAGACGCCGCGGCGCAGGTGCAGCTCGTCGAAAACCTGATTGCCCAGGGTGTGGATGCGATCGCCATCGTTCCCTTCTCCGTCGAGGCCGTCGAGCCGGTGCTCTCCCGAGCGCGTGATCGGGGCATCGTCGTGGTCAGCCATGAGGCATCCAATATCCAGAACGTGGACTTCAACATCGAAGCCTTCGACAACCTTGCCTATGGCGCAAAGCTCATGGACGAGCTGGCAGTGCAGATGGGCGAGGAAGGCGAGTACGTGGCAACGGTGGGCAGCCTTACTTCGAAGTCCCAGAACGAGTGGATTGATGGCGCGATCGCGCGCCAGGAAGAGGCCTATCCGAACATGTCTCTGGCGATGGATCGAATCGAGACTTACGACGACGCCAGTATCTCCTATACGAGGCTGACGGAAGCCTTCGCGGCAAACTCTGATATCAGCGGCATCGTGGGTGCGCCCATGCCAACCTCGGCCGGTGCGGGAAGAATGATTGCCGAGAGTGGTCTGCAGGGGCAGGTGCACTTTGCAGGAACGGGCTTGCCTTCAGTGGCCGGGAACTACCTCGAAAACGGAGACATCAGCTACATCCAGTTCTGGGATCCTGCTGTCGCCGGTTACGCGATGAACATGCTTGCCGTAGCTGTTCTGGAAGGGCGGAGCAACGAAATCGGAGCCGGTATGGATCTGGGACTCGAGGGTTACACCGACCTCAAGGTGGCCGGTGAGGACCGCCAGCACGTTCTTTTTGGCTCGGGCTGGGTCGGCGTCACTGCCGAGAACATGGATCAGTACGACTTCTGAATGGTCCCGGTGCGGCGCACGTGAATGCGCCGCACCCTTCTTTTGGAGACCGGACCATGGTGTCGCATCCCCTGATTGAGCTTCGGGGCGTTTCAAAGCGTTTCGGTGGTGTCCGTGCGCTCGATGACGTGTCATTGACGATCGAGAATGCCCAGATTCGCTGCCTCGCCGGCGAGAACGGGTCAGGAAAGTCCACGCTCATCAAGATTGTCTCGGGTGTCTATCAGCCTGACGAAGGCGAAATCATCTTTGATGGGACCCCGGTCGAGAGGCTGGACCCCGCCAGTTCCATGGAACATGGGGTGCAGGTGATCTACCAGGATCTCTCACTCTTCCCCACCCTGACGGTGGTCGAAAACCTTTTCCTGAATACCTACCTGCGTGAGCGCAAGACCATCGTGAACTGGCGCCGCGGCCGCGAGATGGCGCGTGAAGTGCTGGCTCGGCTGGATGTCGATCTGGATCTGGATGCAACCGTCGAGACCCTGCCGACCGCGGGTCGTCAGATCGTTGCTATCGCCCGGGCGGTCTTGGCCGATGCACGGCTCATCATCATGGACGAACCGACGACAGCCCTGACCGGGCGTGAGGTGGAGCGCTTGTTCCGCATCGTTCGCGGCCTGCAGCAAGAAGGCATGGCGATCTTGTTTGTCAGCCACAAGATGCGCGAGATGCTGGAAATCAGTGAGCAGCTCACCGTCTTTCGAAACGGCCAGAAGGTCGCCGAGGGGGCGATCACCAATTTCGATGAACGGGCGATCACGCTCGCGATGACCGGTCGTCACCTCAATACTGGCCGATTTGCCATGCCCGATGGCGCCGATGCGAAGACGCCCCGGCTCCTGCTCGAGGGCGTGAGCATCGGCCATGAAGTCCATGATGTCTCGCTGCGCTTGATGCGCGGCGAGGTTGTGGGCTTGTCGGGGTTGATCGGGGCTGGGCGCTCGACGCTGGCCAAGGCCCTCTTCGGCCTCAGGCAGGATTCATCAGGTCGTATCGAACTCGACGGCGAGCGCCTGGCGCCGGCCTCGGTGACGGATGCAATCGATGCTGGTGTGGCCTATGTACCTGAGGATCGTTTATCCGAGGGGCTCTTCCTTACCCGCTCCATCCGCGATAACGCCATCGCATCCGCTTTGGCGCGCTTTGCACCGAGGCTATGGCTCCATAGGGACAAGGCGCGCGCGGCAACCGAAAAGATGTTTGAGGACATGCAGATCGTTGCTCCGAATACGGATGTTCCCGTTTCGAACCTGTCTGGAGGTAACCAGCAGCGGGTTGTCATTGGTCGCTGGCTGATGACTGACGCGCGCTTGCTGATTCTCAACGGGCCCACCGTGGGAGTCGATGTGGGGTCGAAGGAGCAGATCCACGGCATCATCCACGATCTGGCCCGTAACCAAGGGCTCGCTGTGTTGATGATTTCGGATGATTTGCCGGAGCTCGCTGCTAACTGCAATCGCGTGCTCACCATGACGGATGGCTGCCTGACCGGTGAATTTTCGGGTGAGGGTTTGACCGAAGACGCGCTGGAGTCGGCGCTGGCTGCGGTAACCCGGGAGGACAGGGCATGAAGGTTTTCCACAACAGTAATGTGGTCATTGCCTTGATCCTGGTGATCGCGATGGTGGTGATCGGGCTGATCAATCCTGCTTTCTGGCAGCTTTCCAATATTTTCAGTCTGCTCAAGGCGAACGTGGTCATTGGTTTGATGGCGCTGGGCGTGCTGCTAATCATGATCTCGGGTGGAATCGATGTGTCGTTTACCGCTTTTGCCATCGCCGCTATGTATCTGGTCGTGCGGACAATGGTCGCGATCGATTACGACGGTGTGATCCTGCCGTTCATTTGTGCGACGACCATCGGCGGTTTGCTGGGGCTCATGAATGCGGGAATCATCCACAAATTCCACATGATCCCGCTCATTGTCACGCTCGGGACCGCCTCCCTGGTCCGTGGTCTGGTGCTGGGCGGAGTAGGCACATCCAACGTCAACATCAATGAGATGCCGCCATCCCTGATTGAACTGGGGCGCGCCAATATCGTGACGCTGGAGCGCACGAACGGTTCGACGTTTGGCCTGACAGCGATGATTCTCGTCTATGCAGTGTTGGCGATCCTGATCCATTTCGTGCTGACGCGAACCATGATCGGTCGCTCGGTTTATGCCTATGGGGCCGATTCCGAAGCCGCCAGACGTGTGGGCTTCAAGACCGGCCGAACCATGATCTTCGTCTACTGCACGGCCGGCGCGCTGGCAGGCTTTGCGGGGTTGCTGCACTCGTCCATGAGCTGGCTTGCCAACCCGCGGGGGTTCGTGGGGCTGGAGCTGGATGTCATCGCGGCGGTGGTGCTTGGCGGGTGTTCGATCTTTGGTGGCCGAGGCTCGGTGATAGGAACGGTGCTGGGTGTTTTCATGCTCGTGATGATTCAAAACTCGCTGATCCTGATGGGAATCGACATGACCTGGCAGCGTGTGGTCGTCGGTGCCGTGCTGATCTGCGCAGTCGCCATAACGGCGATGCGCGACCGCCGCTCACCGGCCTAGGGAGGAAGGCATGATGAAAGGCAACATACGCGGCGCAGGCTGGTTTCTGAGCCGGGCCAGTGCCGACACGAATATCCAGCTGGGCATCATCTGCATTGTGATCGTCATTGTCATGACGGCGCTCAAGCCGAATATGTTTTTGTCATCCTACAACTTCGAGTCGATGGCGTTTTTCATGCCGGAACTCGTCTTGCTGTCCATCGCCATGATGATCGCCATGCTCACAGGCGGCATCGATCTGTCCATCGTGGGCGTCGCGAATCTGGCCGGGATAGCCGCCGGCACACTGTTCGGTCTGATGGCGGGAGATGCCGGCGTCGGCGCGCTCGGTACGGGGACTGTAGTCCTCGGTGTGGGGGTGGGCCTGATGGTCGGGGTGCTGGCGGGGCTGGTTAACGGGCTGTTGATTTCGGCGCTCAAGATCACACCGATCCTCGCAACCCTGGGCACCGGTCAGGCCTTTATTGGTCTTTGCGTTGTGCTGACTGGTGGTCCGGCGATTGTTGGATTTCCATCGGACTGGACCTGGCTTGGCAATGGCAAGATCGCTTCGATCCCGGTGCCGTTCCTTCTCTTCGTTGTGGTTTGCCTGGCCCTCGCGCTAATGCTCGAACGCACCTCGTTCGGGTTGAGATTGAAGCTGATTGGTACGAACCCCAAAGCCGCGGTTTTTGCGGGCATCCGCAAGGGCCGCATGATCCTGTGGTCCTACATGCTCACTGGTGCGCTCGCTGCGATGGCCGGGATTCTGTTGTCGGCCCGCGTGAATGCGGCGAAGTCGGACTATGGCTCGTCCTATTTGTTGCAGGCGGTGCTGATCGCAGTGCTGGCCGGCACCAATCCGGCAGGAGGCAGGGGGAACGTGCTGGGGGTTGCGCTGGCTGTAGCCGCGCTCACCCTGCTGTCCACTGGGCTGCAGATGATGCGTGTATCAGACCATCTGATTGACTTCGTCTGGGGCGCCTTCCTGATTGTCGTGATCGCGCTGAATTCCTTGAGTGCTCGAAAGAGGGCTTTGACATGACAACAGTGATTCCTCTTTCAGCTTGTCTGTTCGAGCGCGCGGAGCGATGCATCGCTCGCAGCGAGCATTTCACGGTGACCGCCTGGCGGACGGAGCTGGGCGTCGAGATTCTGCGAATGACCAACGCGCGCGGTCATGTCGACGTCCTGCCCTTTATGGGACAGATGATCTGGGACGCGGTATTCGACGGGGTTCGTCTCACCATGGACAGTGCCTTTACGGCACCGCGCCCTGCGAAATCCATTGTGGAAACCTATGGCTGTCTGGCTTACCACAGTGGCCTCCTCGCCAATGGATGCCCCGGCCCTAATGACAGTCATCCACTGCATGGCGAGATGCCCTGCCATCCCATGGACGAGGCGCACCTTGAGTTCGGCAACGAGGCCGGCGCGCCGATTGTCCGTATCGCCGGGCACGTGGATCACATACTCGGTTTTGGCCCCAACTACCGGGCGCGCCCATCGGTCACGCTGGGTGAGGGCACGCGCATTGCCATGGGGATGGCAGTCGAGAACCGATCGGCACTACCGATGGATCTGATGTACATGGCCCATGTGAATTTTGCCTTTGTGCAGGGCGGAGTCATCCATCAGGCAGCGCCTTTCGCGAAGGGCCGGACCCGGGTCCGGACCGATGTGCCGGCGCATGTCGTGCCCAACGATGCTTATAACGTTTTTCTGTCGGAACTGGCTGAGACGCCGGAGGCGGGGCGGGTGCTTGACCGGCCGGAGCGCTGGGATCCCGAACAGGTGATTTACATCGATAAGCCAGGCACTGATTCCGCGGGAATGACGCACGCCATGCTCGAGCGGCCCGAGGGTGACGGCTTCGCGATGTCCTATGTCACGGCCGAGTTCCCGCATATGGCCCGGTGGATTCTGTACGGCGCCGATGCAACAGTCGCCGCGTTTGCCCTACCGGCGACCTGTGAACCCGAGGGGTATCTGGCGGAAAAGGCGAAGGGCAATGTCACGAGATTGGCGGCCGGTGAAACGCGCCGCTTTACCGCGCATTTTGGCTATGTTGCCCCGGGAGAGGTCGCATCGCTGGCCGGCACCATTGCCGCCATCGGCGGCGCTGAAAAGGGTGCTCATCATGACTGATCGTATCGCCGTTGTTGGATCGAATATGGTCGATCTCATCACCTATGTTGCGCGAATGCCCAACCGTGGCGAGACGATCGAAGCGCCCGACTTTGCACTCGGTTTCGGAGGCAAGGGTGCCAACCAGGCGGTGGCTGCGGCCCGCCTTGGCGCGCGAGTGTCCATGGTGACCTGCGTGGGTGATGATCTGTTCGGTCCACGCACTCGGCAGAACCTGGTGGATAATGGCATCGACGTCTCGCATATCCGTTCGGTGGACGCGACACCGTCCGGAACGGCGCCGATCTTTGTCGAGCCGGACGGCGAAAATGCCATCCTGATCGTCAAGGGCGCCAACGCCCATCTCTCGCCGGATGACATCGATGCTGCCGCAGAGACCCTCAAGGGCTGTGACGCCATTCTGCTGCAGCTGGAGATTCCGCTTGAAACCGTCTACCACGCGGTTGCCTTTGGCGCGCGGTACGGTATACACACCATCCTCAACCCGGCTCCTGCCAACCCCGATATTGATCTCTCGCGGCTCTATGGACTGGACTGGTTCTGTCCCAACGAGAGTGAACTGGCGCTCCTGTCGGGGATGCCCACCAACAGCGATGAGGAGGTGCTCGCCGCTGCCCGATCCCTGATAGAGCGCGGCATCCGCAATGTCATCGTTACGCTCGGCGGCCGTGGTGCCCGGCTCATTACGGCTGACACGGCCGTTCAGATTGCGCCGGTGCAGGTGGACCCGCTGGACACAACCGGCGCTGGCGATGCGTTCATCGGCAGTTTTGCGCGTTTCCTGTCCGCAGGCAGCACACCCTCACAGGCGCTCGAGCGGGCCTCCCTATATGCCGCTCATGCCATTACCGGTCGCGGGACCCAGTCGAGCTATGCCGACCTGGCGGGTTTCGAAGCCTTCTGCGCCGCGCTCGGGAATCGGTGAAAAAATGACCAATACCGTTAAAAATATAAACCAGCCCAGCACCGACACGACTGCGCTAGGCGGCGGCCGAAACCCGGGCATGCCGCTCAATGTTGCAATGTTCGAATGCCACGCCGTGAATCGATCGGCCGCAGAGCGCCGGGTAATGGCTCTTGCGGGGCGCCGCACGGTCAAGAAACTGCATCAGGCCGCCTGGCTGGTGAATGCCATCCGACTGATGGATCTGACGACGCTCTCTGGCGATGACACGGCGGGCCGGGTGCATCGGCTCTGCGCCAAGGCTCTTCAACCGCTGGCGCCACGCATAATGCAGGGTCTCGGTATTGAGGACATGGGCCTGACGGTGGGTGCCGTCTGCGTGTACCCGACGATGGTTCCCCATGCGGTCGAAGCGCTGCACGGGTCAGGCATTCCGGTGGCGAGTGTGGCAACCGGCTTTCCCGCGGGTTTGATTCCCCTTCATTTGCGACTGGCCGAGATCGAATGGGCCGTGGCGCAAGGCGCTCGGGAGATCGATATTGTCATCACCCGCGAACATGCGATCAGACAGAACTGGCAGGCGCTTCATGACGAGGTTCGTGCGATGCGGGATGCCTGTGGTTCTGCGCATCTCAAAGCGATTCTCGCCACCGGCGATCTGAAGACCCTCGACAATGTCTATGCGGCATCGATGGTCGCGATGCAGGCGGGCGCGGATTTCATCAAGACCTCGACGGGCAAGGAAGACGTGAACGCCACACTGCCGGTCAGTCTGGTCATGATGCGTGCGCTCAGGCGCTACGGTGCAGTGACCGGCTATCGAGTCGGGTTCAAGCCGGCGGGCAGCATGAAGCAGGCCAAGGAGGCGCTGGCCTGGCAGATCCTCATGAAGGAGGAACTCGGCCGGCCATGGCTCGAACCGGATCTGCTGCGTTTTGGTGCTTCTTCCATGCTCGGCGACATAGAGCGTCAGCTTGAGCACCACGTCACGGGACGCTATGCGGCCTCGCATCGTCACGCCGCCTCATAAGGAATAACCGATGAGCATCCAGATGATACTGAAGCATATGGATTACGGCGCCGCGCCTGAGAGTTCGGCAATTGTGCAAGGCTGGCTTGATGCCCACAAAGCGGGTTTCGGGCACTACATCAATGGCGTTCTTACAGCGCCAGGTACGTTGTTTGATGTACAGAATCCGGCCTCGGGAGAGTCGATCGCGCAGATAACTCAAGGCACTTCGGCGGATGTGGATGCGGCGGTAAACGCTGCGCGACAGGCACAGAGCGCCTGGGCGACGCTGCCAGGGCACGAGCGAGCCAGGCATCTCTACGCGCTCGCGCGACATATCCAGCAGCATTCCCGCTTTCTTGCCGTTCTCGAATCCATGGATAACGGCAAGCCCATTCGCGAGACGCGCGACATCGATGTGCCGCTGGTGGCGCGGCATTTCTACCATCATGCCGGCTGGGCCGAGATCGCCGCCGATGAGTTTCCCGGGGCCCGGCCGCACGGCGTCTGCGGACAGGTCATTCCATGGAATTTCCCGTTGCTGATGCTGGCATGGAAGATCGCGCCGGCCCTGGCGGCAGGCAACACGGTGGTGTTGAAGCCGGCGGAATATACGCCGCTGACGGCACTGGCCTTTGCTGAAATCTGTACAGAGGCCGGTTTGCCCCCGGGCGTTGTGAATCTGGTAACGGGTGATGGCGACACGGGAGCCGCCATTGTCGGGCATGAGGACATCGACAAGGTGGCTTTCACGGGCTCCACCGGCGTAGGCAAGACGATCCGGCGCCAGATTGCCGGATCCGGCAAGGCGTTGACGTTGGAACTGGGGGGTAAATCGCCCTTTGTGGTCTTCGCGGATGCCGATCTCGACGCGGCAGCCGAAGGTGTCGTGGAAGCGATCTGGTTCAACCAGGGTGAGGTCTGCTGTGCCGGCGCAAGGATCCTGGTGGCCGAGGCTGTCGCGCCGCAATTCGAGGCATTGCTGAAGGCCCGAATGGAGACACTACGGGTCGGTGAGCCGCTGGATAAATGCACCGACATTGGAGCGATCGTTCACCCCGTTCAGCTGGAGCGGATCCGCGCGCTCGTGGCCGAGGGGGTAGCGGAGGGTGCGGTCCTGCACCAGGGTTCGGCTCCCGCGGGCTGCTTCTATCCGCCAACCCTGGTGACCAATGTGCAGCCCGCAAGCGTGTTGTCCACCGAAGAGATTTTTGGGCCAGTGGTTACCCTGTCCAGCTTTCGCACACCCACCGACGCGGTGGAGCTGGCCAACAACACGCGTTATGGCCTTGCGGCCTCGATCTGGTCGGAAAACGTTAACCTGTGCCTGGATATTGCCTCCCAGGTCAAAGCGGGTGTTGTCTGGATCAACTGCACTAACTTGCTGGATGCGGGGGCGGGGTTTGGCGGCTATCGCGAGTCGGGATTTGGCCGAGAGGGTGGACGCGAGGGGATGCTGGCGTACCTTCGGCGCCCCGGTCCGACGGGCGAGGCTGGTGACCTGCCGGCGCTCCAGCCCACTCCAGGCACAAGCGCTACCGGGGATGCCATCGATCGGACAGCCAAACTGTATGTCGGCGGGAAGCAAGTGCGCCCCGATTCGGGTTACGCCTATTCAGTGATGGGTGCAAAGGGTTCGGCAGGGATAGCTGGTCTGGGTAATCGCAAAGACATCCGGAACGCGGTGGAAGCCGCTGGCAGGGCGACAGTGTGGGCCGGAGCCACGGGCCACAATCGTGCGCAGGTGTTGTATTACCTGGGCGAGAACATGTCCGCGCGGGCGGCGGAATTTGCCCTGCGTCTGAAGCGCCTTGGTGCGAAGGCCGCGGCAGCAGAGGCGGAGGTTGAGGCGGCTGTCCGGCGATGCTTCTGGTATGCCGCCCAGGCGGACAAGTTTGATGGCGCGGTACATCAGACAAAATCGGCACATGTGACCCTGGCGATGCATGAGCCGCTTGGCGTGCTCGGGATCGTGTGTCCAACGCAGGCGCCACTGCTTGGTTTTGTCAGTCTCGTGCTGCCGGCCATTGCCATGGGCAATTCCGTTGTGGTGATCCCCTCGCAGCCCTACCCGCTTGCCGCCACCGACTTCTACCAGATCATCGAGACATCGGACGTGCCGGCCGGTGTGGTCAATATCGTGACCGGCGCCCGTGACGAGTTGGCGAGAACGCTGGCGGGTCACGATGGGGTCGCAGGCCTGTGGTACTTCGGCGGGCGCAGCGGCATTTCCATGGTGGAAACCGAAAGCGCCGGCAACCTCAAGCAGACCTGGAGCGAGCCCGATGGAGCGCGCGACTGGTTGGGTACTGCGGGGCACGGCCGGGAGTTTTTGCACCGCGCCACTCAAGTCAAGAATATCTGGGTGCCATACGGCGTGTGACAATAAGCTGGAGCGGCTGACCGGGATCGAACCGGCATCACTGCCTTGGGAGGGCAGCGCTCTACCATTGAGCTACAGCCGCGTTGGGGTTCCCAGTATGCGGGTTTGATCAATTTCGGCAAGCCCCCGTTATGCCGTTCCCCGAGTGCTCTGCGGTATAACCCTGCCATGGAAGCACAGACCCCCGCGATCACCATCTTCGTCAATGGCGAGCCAACCCGCGTGGCGGGCGATTGCACGCTCGCGCGACTCATCGCGTCACTGGACGTCGGCCAACGGCGCATCGCCGTCGAACTGAATGAAGACGTCGTGCCGCGCAGCGAGCATGCCAGCCGACAGCTCCGCGACCACGACCGCATCGAGATCATCCGCGCCATCGGCGGCGGGTGAATGACCAAGAGGCAAGCATGACGCAGCAGCAACCACTGACCATCGCGGGGCATACCTACCAGTCCCGCCTGCTGATCGGTACCGGCAAATACCGGGACATGGCCCAGGCCGGCGAGGCCATTCGCGCCAGCGGCGCCGAGATCGTCACTGTCGCGATCCGGCGCACCAACATCGGCCAGAATGCCGACGAGGACAACCTGCTCGATGTCGTCCCGCCCAGTGAGTTCACCATCCTGCCCAACACCGCGGGCTGTTATAGCGCCGATGATGCCGTGCGCGTCTGCCGCCTGGCCCGCGAGCTGCTGGACGGGCACGACCTGGTCAAGCTCGAGGTGCTGGGCGATCCCAAGACCCTCTATCCCGACATCCCCGCCACGCTCGAGGCCGCCGAGCGACTGGTGGCCGATGGCTTCAGAGTGATGGTCTATACCAGTGATGACCCGATCATCGCCCGGCGGCTCGAGGAGATGGGCTGCGTGGCGGTGATGCCGCTGGCCTCGCCGATCGGCTCCGGCCTGGGCATTCAGAACCGCTATAACCTGCTGACCATCCTCGAGAATGCCTCGGTTCCGATCATCGTCGATGCCGGTGTGGGAACCGCCTCGGATGCGGCGGTCGCCATGGAGCTGGGCGCCGATGGCGTGCTGCTCAACACCGCCGTCGCCGCGGCGCAGGAGCCAGTGCTGATGGCCTCGGCCATGCGCAAGGGGATCGAGGCGGGGCGCGAAGCCTATCTGGCCGGGCGCATGCCGATGCGCCGGTTTGCCTCGGCCAGCTCGCCGCTGGAGGGTACCTTCTGGCAAGGCCGCCAGTGAGTACGACCGGTTACCGGCCGATCCGCAGTTTTGTTCGGCGCGAGGGGCGGCTGACGGCCGGCCAGCAGCGCGCGCTCGATGAGCTGTATCCGCGCTACGGCGTCGACTGGTCGGGCGGCAGGATCGATGTGGCGGCGGGCTTCGAGCGCCCCGCGCCCCTGGTGCTGGACATTGGTTTTGGCGATGGTGACGCCCTGGCGGAGATTGCCGCTGCGCATCCCGAGCGCAATTACCTGGGCGTCGAGGTGTATCGCACCGGCACGGGCCGCCTGCTGCGGCGTATCGAATCGGAAGGCCTGACCAACCTGCGGGTGCTGTTGGCCGATGCCAGTGAGCTGCTGCGCGAGGGCCTGGCCCCGGTATCGCTCGCGGGGGTGCAGCTGTTCTTCCCCGACCCGTGGACCAAGAAGCGCCATCACAAGCGCCGGATCGTGCAGGCGGAATGGCTGGCCCGGGTGTCGGACCGGCTGCAGCCCGGCGGCTTCCTGCATATGGCCACCGACTGGGCGGACTATGCCGAGTGGATGCGCTCACTCAGCGACGCCGAGCCGCACCTGCACAATCCGCATGGGGGCTATGCGCCCGACGCCGGTGATCGGCCCGAGACCCGCTTCGAGCGCCGCGGCCGACGCAAGGGGCATGAGGTGTTCGACCTTATCCTGCAGCGGGTGGATGTGTGATCAATCCAACCAGGGAGCCGTGGGGATGACGGACAAGTGCAGAAATGAAGTTCGTGTCGAGCAGATACGATTGCGCCACCGCTAGAGCGTCACATCCTCGGCAGCGGGAAGCCGCTCATCCACATCGGGAAACTCCATTTCGAGGTCTTCAATCTCAGCGAGTACATCAATGAGCCCTTTTTTCGTCACCGGCTCAATGATCAGATGATCTCCTTCCTTGCGGAGAATGGCTTCCCGTCCGGAAGAGTCGGACATGGCTTTCCATACTCATCAGTCTCCCCTTCTGACATATGTTTGAGCATGTGTTTGGAGGAGTGCCGTGTCAATCGGCCGACAGGTGCAACCGAGTGAGCCGCTATTAACGAGCGCGTTATTAGTGGCGTGGGCTATTAACGAAAACGCCGTTTAGTGTTAATAGTGAACGCGTTCGTCCCGCAGCCCTTGCCCCCTTATCCCGCACCGGAGATCACGGGGGCGCGCGCACGACGCCATGAGCAGGCACTACTGGCTTGCGGTCGACTGGATTCAATCACTCAGCTCCTCCCGGAACCCGACCTGTTTCTCTATGCGTATATCCGCCGCGAAGCGCTTGTCTCAAGCCAGATCGAAGGCACCCAGTCTTCGTTGTCTGATCTGCTGCTCTTCGAGCTGGACGAGGTCCCCGGCGTTCCGTTTGACGATGTCGTTGAGGTCTCTAACTACATTGCGGCGATGAATCACGGACTCGAGCGGCTGAGAGGCGGATTCCCCTTATCCAACCGGCTCTTGTGCGAGATGCATGCGCTGTTGCTCGCCCGCGGTCGTGGCGCCCGGATGCAGCCCGGAGCATTCCGCCGATCACAGAACTGGATCGGCGGGACGCGGCCCGGAAATGCCCGTTTTGTCCCTGCGCCGCCTGAGTATGTGCAGGACGTGATGGCCTCGCTGGAGGCGTTTCTGCATGAGGAGGAGCTGCCTTTTTCGGCGCTGATCAAGGCTGCGCTCGCGCATGTACAGTTTGAGACGGTCCATCCATTCCTCGACGGCAATGGCCGCATCGGTCGTCTGCTGATTGCCCTAACTGTTACGTCCCGGATGATTCTATTTCCCCGAGGAGCTATCCTTTGTGGTGTGCACGCGAAGTGCTGAACACTGTGCTCGAGGAGGCCCGACGTTGAACATCCGGTTGCACGCCAACGCGACGA
>LFIK01001601.1_pt1 | contig 18073 bp, 19 predicted proteins | sample 643401 | NCBI WGS metagenome assembly LFIK01 (sample SAMN03777447, study PRJNA286221) | soda lake metagenome | biome: soda lake; feature: Kulunda steppe; material: water; isolation source: sample T5-Br brine of Lake Tanatar-5 | place: Russia: Kulunda steppe | collected 2010-07
ACTCGATGGGCCGGTAAAGGTCCCGCACTTGCCTACTTGAGAATTCGATCAGGCATTGCCGAGCCAGGGTGTAACCGGGCGGCTTTCGGTCGGCAGACCCAGCAGATCGCGGACCGTGCCGCTGTCGCTGGCTTCCAGCACGGCAGCTGCCAACTGTTCGGCTTCAGCGATCCGGGTGCGATGAACCACCTGCGCCAGCGCGGGAATCAGGCGCGTGGAGGTGGAGAAATTCCGGTAGCCAAGTCCCAGCAGAATGCTCAGCACCCCGGGCATCTGCTGCAACAGGCCGCACAGCTGCACGTTCTCCAGGTGCGCCTCCGCGCTGTTCGCCACCAGGCTGAGAAAGCGGAACAGCGACGGGGAGTAGGGATCCAGATAGCCCGCCACTTCGGGAATGTCCCGGTCGGCCCCGAACAGGCATTGCATCAGGTCGTTGCAGCCCAGGGAGACACGCGTGTTGCCGCGCCGCCATTCCGGCATGGCCAGCGCCGCCGCGGGCGTCTCCGCCATGGCGGCGATCTCCACCCGGTCGGGTAGCCAGGCACGCACCCGGTTGCGCCAGTGCCGGAACTCCTCCGGGCTCGCCACATAGGGCATCAGTACGCGCAACTCGTAATCCCGCGACACGGTTTCCAGTGCCGCCAGCTGCGCCTGCAGAACCGTGGACACCGGCCGGATCCCGAACAGGCGGGAACCCTGCAGCCCCAGCAGGCCGGTCATGCCCTGCATCTGACCCAGCCAGGGCGGTTTCTTATCCACGGAGATGTCCAGCAGGCGGAAGGTCACGGGCAACGGCGCCGCCGCCTCGCAGATCGCGCGAAAGGCCTTGAGGTAGTAGCTCACGTCCGGCATGCGGCCATGCGGCGGCGTGAGGTATTCGGTGCGCACCATGCCGACGGCGGTGGCACCCACCCGCCGCGCGTCGGCCGCGCCGGCCTCTCCGGTGATGCTCGCGCGCAGTTCCACGCCAGTGCCATCGGCAGTTTCGGTCGGCTCTCCGGGGCTAAGCGCCACCTGGGGCGGCGCTGCCACTGCCTGTTCACCGGTCGCCAGCTGGATGGTGCCTGCATACCCGTCCAGAAACACCTGCATGCCCGCCCGCAGCTCCGCGGCCTGGCGCTCGCTGACGATCACCGTGGGCAGGCCGAGGCTCTGCAACTGGGTCATGGGATGGGACAGCGGTGCACCGCCCACCACCACCAGCCCGGCGGGCATCTGCTCCACGTGCAGGAGGTCATCGTAGTGCAGCAGCAATATGGCCGGCTCGGAGCCGGTCGCAGTCGCATCATGACAAAGCGTGCCCCGAACCTGGCCGGGCACGAACGGCATGGCCTGGATCTTCATGCGGTCCAGTTTACCCGGAAGCGCGGTCGGGCACAGCGCTGCCCCCCGACTCCGCTCATCGACCCACCGGTGTGGACAGCAGCAGGCGCAGTTCCAGCGCCGCCCGCGGCGGATCCACCAGGGTCAGGTCACGCAGCTCACCGAGCGGTTTCGGTGACTCGGGTTCCAGTCGCAGGCGCACCGCCTGTGGGTCGGCCAGGAATAGGCGCAGGGCTCTGACACTGGCATCCAGACGCTCGTCCGAGAAGTCCGCCGCAGACCATTCCATTTCCGCTACGATATTCGCCGCCAGGCTGGCCGGGAGCATTCCCTGGCTACTCGCGGCGTACTGCAGCATCCGGGGCACCAGCCCCTCGTCCCGGTAGGTCAGTTCCAGGAAGTCCAGCGCTAGGCTGTCCACCACACGCCAGTCAAGCAGCGGGAGCCCGGCCGGACGGTGCTGGGGCCAGGCGCCCTCCATCACCAGTTCGCCCAGTTCCGTCAGGCTCAGCCGCAGGCGGGGTAGCTCCAGGCGCCGTTCCTCGGGCAGATAGCGGTAATGGAGGAAGGCGGAGCCACGCAGGTACGCATAACCGTGATTCTGCAGCAGCCCGGCAAGCGGCAAGCGGCTGCCTGACAGCCGCTGTTCGAAGCCCCGCACCTCCACTTCCAGGTCATGGGGAATGGGGTTGTTTCGGTCGATCCGGTGCAGTACCAGCGCCTGAAGCCGGATGGGGGGCTCTGCCGGGCTCAGGCTGATACGCACGCCATCCAGCCGCAGGGTCCGCTGGAAGAGCTTGACCCGGACATTGTCATAGCTCACTTCCACCTGACCGGGCAGCAGGGCCAGCTGGCGGTCCAGCACGCCGGCCATGCGGTACTCCATCCAGGTGCGGGTGCCGAAATAACCCAGCAGCGCCACCAGCAAAAGGCTTACCAGCAACAGAATCAGCGATCGACGCCCGAACATCAGCCCCCCGTCAGCCGGACCAGCGCGTGCAGGATCACCAGCGTGAACACACCGGCAACCACGTCGTCCAGCATGATGCCCACTCCGCCGTGCACGCGCCGGTCCAGAGATCGGATCGGCCAGGGCTTGAGTATGTCGAAGAAGCGGAAAAGGACGAACCCGAGCACCACCCACAGCAGGCCCAGCGGCACGGCGATCATCGCCACCAGGAAGCCGGCGATTTCATCCCAGACAATGGCCGGATGGTCATGCACGCCAAAATCCCGCGCTGCACGATCACAGATCCAGATGCCCGCGGCACAGACCACCACCACCAAGGCCAGGTAGGCGGCCAGCGGCAACCAGGCGATCAGGAGGTACAACGGGATCGCCGCCAGGGTGCCCATGGTGCCAGGCGCCTTCGGTGACAGACCGCTGCCGAAGCCGAGGGCCAGGAAATGCACGGGATCGGAGAGACGGGCGCGTTCGCCCAGGGCGCCGGGGTTTTTCTCGCTCATGGCTGGCATTCTGCCCGCCCTGCCGGTCAGATGCCAACCACGGGCGCCAGCCGATGTCCGACCGGTGAGATGGGCGGGCCAGGTGAACGCCTCAGTCTGCCGCGCCGAAATGGGTGTAGCCGGGATGATCCAGACGCGCCGGCGAGCGGTCCGCATGCACCAGTTCCAGGCCGCCGTCGGGCTGGATGGTACCGATACGGGTGATCTGCACGCCCACCTTGCTGGCAATGGCATCCAGCTTGTGCAGGCAGCTGCGCGGCACGGTGAAGCAGAGTTCGTAATCATCGCCGCCGCCCAGCGTCTGCCGCAGATGGTCTTCCGCCGCGCTGTGATGCTGCAGCGCCATGGACAGTGGCAGCCGATCCACATCCAGTTGGGCACCGACACCGCTGGCATCAAGTATATGGCCGAGATCCTGGGCAAGGCCGTCGGAGAGATCCACCGCTGCCGTGGCGCAATCGCGCAAGGCGATTCCCAGGCTGACGCGTGGCGTGGGACGGTGCAGCCGCTCCACCAGCCAGCGGGTCTCCTCGTCCAGTTCGGCCCGGCCGTCGCGCCACAGGTGCAGGCCCAGCGCAGCGTCGCCCAGCGTGCCGCTGACACAGACCGCATCCCCCGGGCGGGCGCCACGGCGCGTCAGCGCCCTGCCTCGCGGCACAAAGCCCGCGGCCTGCACGGAGACGCTGAGCGGCCCCCGGGTCAGGTCACCGCCCACCAGGCTGATGCCGTGATAACGGGCAAGATCCCCAAAGCCCTTGGCAAAATCGGCGATCCAGGCCTCTTCCGCGGCAGGCACGGTGAGAGACAGCGTGGCCCAGGCCGGGCGGGCGCCCATGGCTGCCAGATCGCTGAGATTCACCGCCAGCGCCTTGTGGCCAATGGACGCCGCCGGTGCATCCTGGGGGAAATGCACGCCCGCCACCAGGGTGTCCACGCACAGGGCCAACACCTCACCGGCTGCCGGCAGCAGCAGGGCCGCATCGTCGCCGACGCCGAGCAGCACGTCGTCCCGGCGGCTGCCGAGCTGGCTGAGGTGCCGGCGGATCAGTTCGAATTCGGTGGCTGGCATGGCGTTGGACTCCCAGTGTAAAACCACGCGGGCGGGGCTGTTGACGGGCGGCGGTTATGGCGTTGGAGGAGAAATGACGCGCGGCCAGTGCGGCCGAATGGCACCGCGGGCGCCAGGGCTAGCGTCCGCGGGTCTGTATTTCCGCCGCCCGAAAACGGTTGTTCCGGGCCACCTTGTCCAGCACGCCGTTGATGTACTTGTAGCTGTCCTCGGCTCCGAATAGCTTGGCCAGTTCCACGTATTCGTTGATCACCACCCGGTAGGGCACCTGCAGACGCTCGTTGAGCTCGTAGGTACCCATGCGCAGAATCACCCGCTCCACCGGGTCCAGGCTTTTCATCGCCCGGTCCAGGTGCGGGACGATCTGCGTGTCCCAGTCCTCCAGCCGGTCCATCACGCCGAACAGGAGTTCGCGAAACAGGCTCTGGTCAGCATCGGCCATGCTGGTGGCATCTTCCAGTTCCCGGTCCGGCTCCACCACCGGTTCCGCCTCCGGCGGCTCATCGGGCTCCGGCGGCAGGAACTGCAATTCGATCTGGGCCGCCGACTGCCCGGTGGCCTGCCACTGATACAGTGCCTGCATGGCACGGTGCCGCGCCAGAGTGAGGCGGCGCCCGGCCTGCGGCTTTTTCGCTCGCCTGCTCATGCGGCCTATTTGCCCACCTGCGCCAGCAGGTCGACCATTTCCAGCGCCGACAGGGCGGCCTCGGCCCCCTTGTTGCCCGCCTTGGTGCCCGCGCGCTCGATGGCCTGCTCGATGGTATCCACGGTGAGCACGCCGAAGGCCACCGGCACATCATGGTCCATGGAGGCCTGCGCCAGGCCCTTGGTGCATTCACCGGCCACATATTCGAAGTGCGGGGTGCCGCCACGGATCACCGCACCCAGCGCGATCACGGCATCAAACTCGCCCTTGCGCGCGAGGCGATCCACTACCAGGGGCAGTTCCCAGGCGCCGGGCACACGGACCACCGTGAGCTGGTCATCCTTCACGCCGTGCCGGCGCAGCGCGTCCAGCGCGCCGTCCAGCAGGCTTTCCACCACGAAGCTGTTGAATCGGGCCACGGCGATGACGTAGCGGCCGCTGGTATGGGTGAAACTGCCTTCGATGGTTTTCATGCGTCTGTCCGTTGTTCAGTTCTTGAGATTGGTGCAATGCGCCCGGCGCCCCACAGGTTCAGACCGGCTCCACGTATTCCACCACTTCCATGCCGAAGCCCGAAAGGGCATGCATGCGCTTGGGTGAGCTGATGACACGCATACGGCTCACCCCCAGATCGGTGAGAATCTGCGCCCCCAGGCCGTAGGTACGCAGTTCCGGCGACCCCTGGCCCACGCCCACGCTTTCCGGGCTGGCACCGGCGGTCAGGCGCTGGTAGTCGCGCATCCGGTTGAGGATGGTGGAATCATCCTCGTTGTTGCGCAGCACCAGCACCACGCCGGAACCGGATTCGGCAACCTGCTTCAGCGCCGCCCGCAGCGGCCAGCCGCACAACGGTCCGGTACTGGCGAACAGATCACCCAGCGTGTTCTGCAGGTGCACGCGCACCAGTGCCGGTTCCTCGGGGTGCAGCTTCCCGCGCACCAGCGCGAAGTGCAGGCGGTTGTCCACGTTGTCCTGATACGCATAGAGATGGAAGTCGCCGAACTCGGTGGGCAGTTCACACCCCCCCACACGTTCCACGGTGCGCTCGTTGCGGATGCGGTAGGCGATCAGGTCCGCCACGGTGCCGATCTTAAGGCCGTGTTCCTGCGCGAAGGCCATGAGGTCGTCGCGGCGGGACATGGTGCCGTCCTCGTTGAGGATCTCGACGATCACCGACGACGGCTCAAAGCCCGCCAGCCGCGCCAGGTCGCAGCCCGCCTCGGTGTGGCCGGCGCGGGTCAGCACGCCACCCGGCTGCGCCATCAGCGGGAAGATATGCCCCGGCTGCACCAGGTCCTGCGGTCGCGCATTGGGCGCCACTGCTGCCTGCACGGTCCGCGCCCGATCAGCGGCGCTGATGCCGGTGGTCACTCCGGTGGAGGCCTCGATGGACACGGTGAAGTTGGTGGACTGAGCCTGGTCGGTATCGTTGACCATCAACGGCAGCCGCAATTGCTCGCAGCGCTCACGGGTCATGGTCATGCAGATCAGGCCGCGGCCGTAACGCGCCATGAAATTGATGTCTTCCGGGCGCACCATGCTGGACGCCATGACCAGGTCGCCTTCGTTCTCCCGGTCCTCATCGTCCATGATGATCACCATGCGCCCCTGGCGCATGTCCTCGATGATCTCTTCGATGCTGTTAAACGCCATGTTTGTCATCCTGCTGGATCAGTCGGTACGGAACCCGTGCCGGGCAAGAAATTCCCGCGTGATGCCCTGGTCGGGAACGGCCGCCTGATCGCCCAGCACGAGCCGCTCCAGGTAGCGCGCGATCAGGTCCACCTCCAGGTTCACCTTCCGCCCGGGACGATACTCCCCCATGATGGTGGCGTCCATGGTGTGCGGGACGATGTTGACGTGGAATTCGGCGCCGTTGACACCGTTAACCGTGAGGCTGGTGCCATCGATGCAGATGGAGCCCTTTTCCGCGATATAACGCGCAAGCCGGTCCGGCGCACGGAACAGGAAACGCCAGGACCGACCATCCTGCCGACTCTCCAGCACCTCGCCCAATCCGTCCACGTGACCGCTGACCAGGTGCCCACCCAGCGGGGTGGCGAGGGTGAGCGCCTTTTCCAGGTTCACGCGGCTTCCCTGGGACAAGCCACCCAGGCTGGTGCGCTGGAGGGTTTCCCTGGAGACATCGGCGGCGAAGCTGTCCGCAGCCAGGTGCACCGCGGTCAGGCAGACGCCGTTGACAGCGATGCTGTCGCCCAGTTGCACGTCGGCCATTGGCAGCGCTCCGGTGCCGATGGTGAGGCGTACGTCCTCTCCCCGGCTCTCACTGGCACGTATCGCTCCAAGCGCCTGTACGATACCGGTAAACATCAGCCGCCCTCCTTCGTCGGTTTCAGGATCAGCCGCTGGTCATCACCGAGCATGCGTTGATCCAGCAGTTCCAGGGCCTGCCGCTGCACCATCTGCTCTACGCCCGGAAGGCGGACCAGCGGCCGCGCGGCATCGCCCATCAGATGCATGGCCTGGTACAGCCACAATTCGTCCACCAGCCCCGCGCTGAGGAAGGCGCCGGCCAGTGTGGCCCCGGCTTCCACCAGGACTTCGTTCATCTGGCTCGCGGCCAGCAGCTCCAGCACCCGGCGCAGGGGCGGCTGCCCGCCCAGCACCAGGGTTTCCAGCCGCGCACCGCGCTCGAGCAGGGCCCGGGCGCGCTCCGCATCCCGCGAGGCCGTGTAGATGAGCACCGGGCCGCCGCCCTGCAGCAGCGCGGCCCGGGGCGGCATGCGCAGCCTGCTGTCCAGCACCACGCGCAGCGGCGCGGGAACCTGCTTGTCTTGCGGCACATCCCGCACGGTCAGCTGCGGATCGTCGGCCAGTACGGTGCCGATGCCGGTGATGACGGCACAGCTACGGGCCCGCAACCGGTGCACGTCGGCCCGCGCGGCGGGGCCGGTAATCCATTTACTCTCGCCGCTGGCCATGGCGGTACGCCCGTCCAGACTGGCGGCGAGCTTGACCCGCACCCAGGGCAGTCCGCCGCGCATGCGCCGGACATAGCCCGGGTTCACCGCTTCGGCCTGGGCCTCCAGCAGACCGCTTTCGGCCCGGACGCCGGCCTCACGCAGGCGGGCCAGCCCGCGGCCGGCCACCTGCGGATTCGGATCCTGCATTGCCGCGACCACGCGCGAGACGCCGGCTTCAACCAGGGCATCCGCGCAGGGCGGGGTGCGCCCATGGTGGGAACAGGGTTCCAGCGTCACATAGGCCGTCGCCCCACGGGCCTTGGCACCCGCCTGCCGCAGCGCGTGCACCTCGGCATGGGGTTCACCGGCGCGCTCGTGAAACCCTTCCCCAAGCACCTGGCCGTCCCGCACCACAACACAGCCCACGCGGGGATTGGGCCGCGTGGTCCACAGGCCCTCCCCTGCCAGTTGCAGGGCGCGGGCCATGTGGCGATGGTCCTCGGGGGAAAACGGGGCTGCGGTCACGATGGCGACTTCCGGTTCAGCGCGAATCGTCGGACCGGGGCGGCTGCCGCTCCAGGCCCTCGATGACTTCGCGGAAGGCGCTGACGTCCTCGAAGCTGCGATAGACGGAGGCGAACCGCACGTAGGCCACCTGGTCCAGTTCCCGCAGTTCCTCCATGACCCATTCGCCCAGCTGCCGCGTGGGCACCTCGCGGTCCCCCTGGGAGCGCAGGCGCTGGACGATGCGGTGCAGGGCCGCCTCGACCCGGTCGGTACCCACGGGTCGTTTTTCCAGGGCGCGCATGATGCCCGTGCGCAGCTTGCCCTCATCGAAGGGCTCGCGGGTGCCGTCCTGCTTCACCATCCGCGGCAGCACCAGTTCGGCGGTTTCGAACGTCGTGAAACGCTCGCCACAGGTGCTGCATTCACGGCGGCGGCGCACCTGGTCGCCGTCACGACCAAGCCGGGAATCGATCACCCGGGTATCCTGCGCCTGACAGAACGGACACCGCATCGAATTACTCCCTGGGCTGCCCCGCGTGGCGCCGCTGGCGCACTACAGGCGGTTGGCCTCGTAGACCGGCAGCCGCTTGCAGATCTCCAGCACCTGGCCCTTGACCCGTTCGATGACCGAGGCATTCCCCATGTCGTCCAACACGTCGCAGATCCAGTGCGCCAGCTGCGCGGAATCCTCGGCGGTGAAGCCGCGGGTGGTGATAGCCGGAGTGCCGATCCGCAGGCCCGAGGTGACGAAGGGAGACTCGGGGTCGTTGGGCACGGTGTTCTTGTTCACCGTGATGTTTGCGGCGCCCAGCGCGGCATCCGCATCCTTGCCGGTGATGCCCTGCTTGATCAGGCTGACCAGGAACAGGTGGTTGTCGGTACCGCCGGAGACCACCTCGTAGCCTCGCTCGGCGATGACGGCGGCCATGGCACGGGCGTTCTCCACCACCTTTTCCTGGTACGCGCGGAAGCCCGGTTCCATGGCCTCCTTGAAGGCCACGGCCTTGCCGGCGATCACGTGCATCAGGGGCCCGCCCTGGGTGCCCGGGAACACCAGGGAGTTGAATTTCTTGGTCAGCTCCGGATTCTCGCGGGCCACGATCAGACCGCCGCGCGGGCCGCGCAGGGTCTTATGGGTGGTGGTGGTACAGACATCGGCGTAAGGCACCGGGCTGGGATACACTCCGGCAGCCACCAGGCCGGCCACGTGGGCCATGTCCACGAGCAGGTAGGCGCCGACCTTGTCAGCGATTTCGCGGAAGCGCTTCCAGTCCACCACGCGGGAATAGGCGGAAAAGCCGGCCACGATCATGCGCGGCTTGTGCTCCAGCGCCAGGCGTTCCACCTGCTCGTAGTCGATCTCGCCGGTTTCCGGGTTCAGGCCGTACTGCACGGCGTTGTAGATCTTGCCGGAAAAGTTGGGCTTGGCGCCGTGGGTCAGGTGGCCGCCGTGGTCCAGGCTCATGCCGAGCACGGTGTCGCCGGGCTTACACAGCGCCATGTACACGGCAGCATTGGCCTGGGAGCCGGAGTGCGGCTGCACGTTGGCGTACGCACAGTCGAACAACTGGCAGGCGCGCTCGATCGCCAGCCGCTCGGCTTCGTCCACGTACTCGCAACCGCCGTAGTAGCGCTTGCCGGGATACCCTTCCGCATACTTGTTGGTGAGCACCGTGCCCTGCGCCTGCATGACGCGCGGGCTGGCATAGTTTTCGGAGGCGATGAGCTCGATGTGCTCCTCCTGCCGGCGGGTCTCATCCTGGATGGCATCCCAGAGTTCTGGATCGAAACTGGCAATGTTCATATCGCTGGCGAACATGCGGCTTCCTCGGCGTGAACGGAATGAAAGAACGAATGCGGTTAAGGCCCCCGGCGCGCGGTCGAAATCAGCGCAGCCGGTTTCACGGAGCCGCATAGCATACCTGATTTCAATGCTGCAATGCACTGATGCGGTGCCGTCACCAGCCGTTACGCACGCAGGCGGCGCAAGTTTGGTTGCCAGTGGCCGTCGATTGCTCTACAAGGGCGACATACATGCGGCTTCGATTCGGGCAGATGCCGGGCACAGTGCTCCCAGACACGCCGTGAACACATCCCTGTGGGCTTGTCGGCGAGGTCCCTCTCGCCGACAGTCTGGGAGCACTGTGCCCGGCATCTGCCCTTGATTAATTGGGGGGTGGGCGGCCCTTGAGACCACCCCGAGTCTCAGCGCCGACAGCGCAAGGACTGGAGCGGGGAGGACGTCGATGGACTGTCGGCCGCATGGACGCGGCCGACAAGCCTACAGGGACGTATTCACGGCGTGTCCGCAGGCGTGGCCCCCGCTCCTGGCCTGATCGAAGCCTCGAAGGTCCGGGCCAACCACACAGTGACGGGCACGACAAGAAGGATGGGGCGACTCTGGCATGCAGATCAAGAAGCAGATTGTCGGCTGGCGCGAGTGGGTGGGCCTGCCTGAGCTGGGTATCGACGCCATCAAGGCCAAGGTGGACACCGGTGCGCTCACGTCCGCCCTGCATGCCATTCATGTCCGGCCTTTCCAGGAGAACGGACAAGCACGGGTGAAGTTCGACATCCACCCACTGCAACGGCGCAGTGACGTTACCGTGCAGTGCGTGGCGGACATTATAGACGAGCGGGAAATCCGCAGTTCCAACGGGCATGTGGAACTGCGCCCGGTCATCCACACCCTGCTGCGGCTGGGCGAGGACCAGTGGCCCATCGAGCTGACCCTGACCAACCGTGACAGCATGGGTTTCCGCATGCTGCTGGGCCGGCGTGCCATGCGACGGCATTTGATTGTCGACCCCAGCGTATCCTACGTTTTCGGCCGCAAAGCCCGTTAATCCTGAGCGGATTCACCCCAAGCAGGAGCCAACCATGACCGAACCGCGCAAGATCATCGTCCTGTCGCGCAACCGCCGCCTCTACTCCACCAGCCGACTGGTGGAGGCCGCCGAGTCGCGTGGCCATGATGTGCGGGTCATCGACCCGCTGCGCTGCTACATGAATATCAGCTCCCACCGGCCAGAAATCCATTACAAGGGAGAGATCCTTGACGCCGTGGATGCCGTGATCCCCCGCATCGGCGCGTCGATCACGTTCTACGGAACCGCGGTGGTCCGCCAGTTCGAGATGATGGGGACCTTCTGCGTTAACGAATCCGTGGCCATCAGCCGTGCCCGGGACAAACTGCGCTCCCTTCAACTGCTCTCCCGTAAAGGCATCGGCCTGCCGGTCACCGGCTTCGGCCATTCGCCGGATGACAACACCGACCTGATCAACATGGTGGGCGGGGCACCGCTGGTCATCAAACTGCTGGAGGGCACCCAGGGCAAGGGCGTCGTTCTGGCGGAGACCAACAAGGCGGCGGAGAGCGTGATCGACGCTTTCCGCGGCCTGCGGGTGTACTTCCTGACCCAGGAATTCATCCAGGAAGCCGGCGGCGCCGACATCCGCTGCTTCGTCGTGGGCGATAAGGTGGTGGGCTCGATGATGCGACAGGCGAAAGAAGGGGAATTCCGCTCCAACGTGCACCGGGGCGGCTCGGTGCGTTCCATCCGTATCACGCCCGAGGAGCGTTCCACCGCCGTACGCGCCGCCCGCATCATGGGCCTGAACGTGGCCGGCGTGGACATTATGCGCTCCAATCACGGCCCCGTGGTGCTGGAGGTCAATTCCTCACCCGGCCTGGAGGGCATCGAGCGGGCCACCGAAAAGGATATCGCCGGCAGCATCATCCAGTTCATCGAGAAGAACGCCCGACCGGGAAAGACCGGAACGCGCGGCAAGGGGTGATGGCAACGCGGAAGTTCAGCGCACGTTCGGAAAGAACGGCGGTTCCCCGCCGACGGTGAAGGCGGCAATCGCCGCCTGGCCCTCCTCGGATACGAGCCAGCGATGCCAGGTCTCGGCGAGCGCGTGTTTCAGGTGTGGATGGCGTTCCGGGCTGATCAGCACGCTGCCGTAGGCGTTGCGCAGACGTTCGTCCCCCTCGAACAGGAGGGCAAGATTCTGCCGGTTGCGGAATCCGAGCCAGCTCCCACGATCGGCCAGCACATAGGCATCCATGGCGGCGGCCGTGTTCAGCGTCGCCCCCATGCCGCTGCCCAGTTCCCGGTACCAACGGCCAGAGGGCTCGACCCCGGCGGACTCCCAGAGACGTAATTCGGCCCGATGGGTGCCGCTGTCATCGCCACGGGAGGCGAACGGCACCTGCGCCCGGGCGATGCGCCGCAGCGCGTCCGCCACCCTGTCGGCCTCTGCAACGCCCACTGGGTCATCCTCGGGGCCGACAATGATGAAGTCGTTGTACATCACATCCCGGCGCTCGACGCCGTAACCCTGCGCCACAAAATCATCTTCACCGGATCGGTCATGGACCAGCAGGGCATCCGCATCCCCACGGCGGGCGATGGCGAACGCCTGGCCGGTCCCCACCGCCACCACGCGCACATCAATGCCCGTGCTTTCGCGGAACATCGGGATGATGTGGGCGAACAGACCGGACTGCTCGGTGGACGTGGTGGAGGCCAGGGTAATGTAGGGCTTCGCCGCCGCTACGTGTCCAGCCAGTCCCACGAGAACCACGCCCAACAGGAACCGCTTGAGCTGTTGCATCGTGATCAGCCCTCCCGGGCATTACCAGACCAGGTCACCGCGCAGAAAGGCCGCAGCCTCCGTCGACACGGGCGCGGTGAAGAACTGTTCCGCCGGGGTGTGCTCCAGCAGCTGCCCGCGAGCGAGGAACACCACGTCGTCGGCCAGCCGCCGGGCCTGTCCCAGATCGTGGCTGCTCATGACAATACGGACGCCATCCTCGTGAATCGCCCGGACCGCATCCTCCACCGCCTTGGTCGCGGCCGGATCCAGCGCCGACGTGGGTTCGTCGAGAAACAGGATTTCCGGACGCAGGGCCCAGGCCCTGGCCAGCGCCAGCCGCTGCTGCTCACCGCCGGACAGCACTCGGGCCGGTCGCCCGCCGATGACATCAAGGCCGAAACGCTCCAGCGCCTCCCCGGCGAGCTGCCGCCCTTCCCAACGGCCAAAGCCACGCAGGGCGAGTGCGTACTCCACGTTGGCCCGGGCGGAGCGACGCAGCAGCACCGGCCGCTGGAACACCATGGCCTGACGGTGCCGGACCGCCTGGACACCCAGGCCCCGGGCACCTTCCCAGGCGATGGTTCCCTCGCTGGGGCGCAGCAGACCGTGACACAGGCGCATCAGCAGGCTCTTCCCCGCGCCGTTCGGCCCCATGATCAGCGTCTTTCCCGAGCGGTTGAGGCGCAGGCTCACGCCCTTAATCAATTCCTGCCCGCCATGGCGGAACCCGACGTTGTGCAGTTCCAGCGGCAGCAGGCGCACGGGCAGATCCAGGTTGCTCACCCCGCCTGCCTCCTTGCCGCTTCCCCCATCAGGTAAGCCGCGCCGTTGACCATGGCCACCAGCAGCATGAGCACCAGCCCCAATCCCAGTGCCAGGGGCAGATCACCGCGGCTGGTCTCCAGCGCGATCGCGGTGGTCATCACCCGGGTCACGCCGTCAATGTTCCCACCTACGATCAGCACCGCCCCCACCTCGGCACTGGCTCGACCGAAACCGGCCAGCACCGCCGTCACCAGGCTGATACGACCATCCCACAGCAGGGTCGGGATGGAACGGGCACGACTGGCGCCCAGGGATTGCAACTGTTCCGCGTATTCCTTCCACAGATCCTCCACCACCTGGCGCGTGAGCGCGGCGATGATGGGCAGCACCAGCAGGCACTGGGCAATCACCATGGCCGTGGGGGTGAACAGCAGGCCGAACTGGCCCAGGGGTCCGGCCCGGGAGAGCATGAGGTACACCATGAGCCCGGCCACCACCGGCGGCAGGCCCATGAACGCATTGAGCAGCGTGATCAACAGGCCACGACCGGGAAAGCGCCACAGCGCAATGGCTGCACCCAGCGGCAAGCCGATGAGCGCGGCGATGAGCACCGCGGACAGGCTTACCTGCAGGGACAGCAGCACGATGCCGGTCAGCACCGGGTCCATGCCGAGGATCAACTGCAGAGCGGTGGCAAAGGCATTCTCGCCGGACTCCATCACGCCTCCTGTTCTTTACTGCATCATGTGCTTGATGGGCTTTTCTTGCAGGGCGTGCTGTAATACAAACAGTCATAAACAGGAAAAACGCATGCACACGGCATACATGACCACCGCCGAGGTGGCCGACTATCTGCGCCTGCGGGAACGGAAGGTTTACGACCTGGTGCGCCAGGGGCTAATCCCCTGCACCAAGGTCACCGGCAAGCTGCTGTTCCCGAAGCAGGCGGTGGACCTGTGGCTGATGAAGCACCTGGAAGGCGACCAGCAGGCCGGTCGGCCGGTGCCGCAGGTTCTGGCCGGCAGCCAGGATCCGCTGCTCGACTGGGCCTTGCGGGAATCAGGCAGTGAACTGGCCCAGCTCTGCCACGGCAGCGGAGACGGCGTGCAGCGCCTGCTGATCGGCAAGGCCATGCTGGCGGGGATGCATGTGCGCCACGCGGAGGACGGCGGTTACAACGATCCGCAGCGTCTCGGGCTGGGCGGCATGCGCGATCTGGTCCTGATCCACTGGGCGCGTCGCGAGCAGGGTCTGCTGGTGGCACCGGGCAACCCGTTGCGCGTCCAGAGACTGCAGGATCTGGGTTCGCTGCCGCTGCGGGTGGCCAACCGGCAGCCGGAGGCCGGAGCCAGCACACTGTTCCGGCAACTGTTGAGTGATGCGGGCCTGGCGCCGGATGCCCTGCAGTTGCTGCCCCACCCCGCCCTGAGCGAGGATGACCTGGCACTGGATGTTCGCGAAGGCCGTGCCGACGCCGGCCTGGGGGTACGTGCCTCGGCCAGCCGCCACGGGCTGGACTTCGTGCCGCTGCACACGGAGTCGTTCGATCTGGCCATGCGCCGCCGAAGCTACTTCGAGCCGCCGGTACAACGCCTGCTGAACTTCACCCGCAGCGACCGCTTTGTGCAGCGCGCCGCGGCCATGGAAGGCTACGATGTGTCGGAACTGGGCCAGGTGCGCTACAACGCCTGACCCGTTGACAGAGCACTGACAGGCAGAAGGACCGCACCGTGCTGCTCATCCCCTTTGACCGCAAGCCTGACTGGAAACGCCCGCCCATCGTGACGCTGGGCCTGATCCTCGCCAACGTACTGGCGTTTCTCCTGTTCCAGGCCAACGAACTGGATCAGCTGGACCGCGCGGTGGACTACTACACCGACTCTGGCCTCATGGAACTGGAGCGGGAGCAGTACCTGCGGGAACGCAGCGGTCCGGATGCCGACGCAGTCTCGGACAAGCCGGCGGACCAGGTGCTGTGGCACCTGCTGAATGATCCGGCCTTCATGGCGGAAATCCGCGACGGTACCGCCGTACCCGCGGATCACCCCGACCATGCCGGCTGGCGGGAAAAACGGGCGGCATTCGACGACAAGCTCGACAGCGTCACCTTCTGGGCGTGGGGTCTGCGACCGGCGGAACCCGAGCCCCTGACCCTGCTCACCCACATGTTCCTGCACGGGGACATGGTTCACCTGCTGGGGAACATGCTGTTCCTGCTGGCCATCGGCTTTCTCGTGGAAGGCGCCATCGGCAGCCGCCTGATGCTGGTGGCCTACCTGCTGGGCGGCGTGCTGGCCGGCGCGGCAGACCTGGTCATCGCCGGCGACCGGTTCATCCCCGGCGTGGGAGCCTCGGGCGCCATCGCCGCGATGATGGGCATGTACTGCGTGCTTTTCGGGCGCACCCGGGTGCAGTTCTTCTACTTTGTCTGGGTCTATTTCAACGTTACCCGGGCACCGGCCATCCTGCTGCTGCCCCTGTGGCTGGGCTACGAGCTGGCGTCCTGGTTCTGGCTGGACCCGGACGGCAATATCAATTACGCCGCCCACGCGGCCGGCCTCGCCGCCGGCGCACTGATGGCGCTGGGTCTGACCCGCCTCTGGCCCATAAGCATCGACCGCGACTACGTGCAGCAGCCGGCCGCCGAGACGGATCCGAGGCAACAGCTGGCCCGTACCGATGCCCATATGCGCGAACTGGAGTTCGAGCAAGCCCGCCCGCTGCTGGAGCACCTGCTGGCCGGGGACCCGGATAATCCGGAGCTGTTGCAACGCCTGTACCGGTGCCTGCAGCTGCAACCCCAGTCCGAGGCCTACCACCGGGTCAGCCGTCGCATTCTCGGGCTGAATGCACGCACGGCGGCGGACACCACGCTGGTCGCCGAAACGTTCCGCGACTACACCCACCGTGCACGCCCCCGCCCGCGCCTTGATGGCCGATTGATCCAGTCGCTGGGCATCCTGCTGGCGCGCCAGGGCCTGACCGCTGACGCCGAACGCCTGCTCGCCGTGGCCCGGCGCAACCGCCTTCCGGAGACGCCGGACATGCTGGTGGCCATTGCCGAGGCACACCTGCGCGCCCGGCACCCTGAACGCGCCCAAAGCCACCTGGAGGCGCTGCTCCGGGACTATCCCGCCCATTCGCAAACCGAATACGGCCGGCACCTGCTGCGCCAGGTGCACGGTGGCGCAGGCTATCCCGGCAAGGCCTGATGCCGCGATTCGCGGTCGCATGCTACAGTCCCGCGTGACACGTACCGACTAACGGGACGGGGGAGCCCCTTCTAATGAATGCGACGTTTCTCAACGACCTTCTGAGCACGCTCACCGAACGTTACGCCCAGCGTTGGCTCGGCCGGCATGAAGAAACCGGCCAGGGTGCGGAGCTGCTGCTGGAGCAGTGCCAGGTGCTGTTGGACAGTGACGGCGAGGCCTCGAGCATGGCTCACGCCCACCGGGCCCTGCAGCGCTACCAGCGGCTCGGTGACGCGGAGAAGCTGCGCTTCTTCCAGGCGCTGGCCCAGGGGTTCAATCCTGACGCGGATGCCGTGCATGCGGCGTACGCGGCCTACCAGGCGCAGCCCGACAGCGGCCATGCCCAGGCGCTGTTTCGTGCCTGCGAACCGCCGCGCCAGGAATTGCTGCGGCGGCTGAACCTGCTGCCGGGCTACACGTTTGAACTGGTACGCATGCGCGCCGACCTTCAGGGCCTGCTGCGCGACCACCCGGAACTGCGCCCGCTGGATGCCGACTTCACCGCCCTGTTCAGCTCCTGGTTCAACCGCGGCTTTCTGGTGCTGCAGCGCATTGATTGGCATACCCCCGCCGCCGTGCTGGAGAAGATCATCGCCTACGAGGCGGTCCATGCCATGCGCGGCTGGGACGACCTGCGCCGTCGGCTGAACCCGGCGGACAGGCGCTGCTTCGCCTTCTTCCACCCGGCCACCGGGGACGAGCCGCTGATCTTCGTGCAGGTGGCGCTTACCGATGGGCTACCCGATCGCATCCAGCCCATTCTGGACAACACCGCCGCCGAGCCCGGCGCGGCCGAGGAAGCGGACACGGCGGCGTTCTACAGCATCAGCAACTGCCAGGTGGGCCTGCGCGGCATCTCCTTTGGCAACTTCCTGATCAAGCAGGTGGTGCAGGACCTGCGTCAGGAACTCCCGAATCTGCGCAACTTCGTCACCCTCTCCCCCCTGCCGGGCTTCGTGGACTGGCTGCGGGAGCGGCGTGATGATCCCGCCTTCCCGCTGAGCGAAGCGGACCGCAAGGCGCTGAGTATTCTCGATAACCCCGACCCGCGCAGCCTGCTGCAGGCGGCCGAGGGGCTCCAGCAGGTGGTCATGCCGCTGGCCGCCCACTACCTGCTGGAAGCCAAGGGTCGCAACGGCCAGCCGGCCAATCCGGTGGCGCGTTTCCACCTGGGCAATGGCGCACGCCTGCACCGGCTCAACTGGCTGGGGGATGTCTCTGACAACGGTTTGCGCCAGAGCCTGGGACTGATGGTGAATTACCTGTACGTGCTGGACGAAATCGAGGCCAACCACGAGCGCTTCGCCAGCCAGGGCGAGATTGTCAGCAGCCGCGAGGTTCAGCGCCTGGCCAAACAGGCCGAGAAACGCCTGAAGCACGAACCGCCGGCAACTCCCGCATAGACGCCGGACGGCGTATAGAGCGTAGAGACCGGGTGCACCTTGAAGACGGGCCCGCAAAGCCTGGCCTGGTGCCGGGGCGTGTTGGAGCGGACTGTCGGCCGGATGGACCCGGC
>LFIK01001602.1_pt1 | contig 18070 bp, 15 predicted proteins | sample 643401 | NCBI WGS metagenome assembly LFIK01 (sample SAMN03777447, study PRJNA286221) | soda lake metagenome | biome: soda lake; feature: Kulunda steppe; material: water; isolation source: sample T5-Br brine of Lake Tanatar-5 | place: Russia: Kulunda steppe | collected 2010-07
CCACCACTTCGACGGTGGTCATCGCCGGCACGTTCCCCTTACCCTGAATGCGCGGGCACCGGTCGGGCGGGTTACCATCTTGCGAAGTCTGTCATGACGTCACCGACCGACTTGGTGTTCTGCCCGGTTCCGGTGTCCGCTCGATTATTCCCATGCCACCGCATACCCGTTAACCGGCAGCACCGGAGTGCGTCCACCGGTTGCAGCAATGAAATCCCCCACCGTAGACTGTTTACCTATAAACAGTTCAACTACAGGACATGATCGCATGAGCGCTGGCAGACGACTCCCGGGCACCCCCACCCCCATGCACTTCTGGGAAGGCCACGGTGGCGTTCGCATTGCCGGCGACTCCTGGGGTGACCCCGACGGCCCGCTGGTCTTTCTGCAGCACGGCGGCGGGCAAACCCGACATGCCTGGAAAAACGTGGGCAAAACCCTGGGCGAAGCGGGCTACCACGCGGTGGCCTTCGACGCCCGCGGGCACGGTGATTCCGACTGGGCCCACGACGGCGTCTACGGCCAGGACGTGATGGTGAAGGATCTGCTGTGCGTCAATCGCGCCCTGGGGGGCCGGCGCCCGGTGCTGGTGGGTGCCTCCATGGGCGGCGGCACCAGCCTGGTGGCCGTGGGCGAGGACCACCTGGACGCCACCGCGCTGATTCTGGTGGATATTGCCCACCGGATCGAACCCGAAGGGCTGCGGAACATCATGCAATTCATGGAACAGAAACCGAACGGTTTCGAATCCCTCGACGAAGTCGCCGATGCCATTGCCGCCTATCAACCCCACCGCAAGCGCCCCTCCAACCTGGACGGGCTCGCCAAGAACGTGCGCCTGGGTGAGGACGGCCGTTACCACTGGCACTGGGACCCGCGGTTCATCGGCGGTCGCCGCGACGTGGACAGGCGGCAGCAACGCCTGGTGGCCTGTGCGCGGGCACTGACCCTGCCCACGCTGCTGGTGCGCGGCGGGCTCTCGGACGTGCTCAGCGAGGCCGGTGCCCGTGAATTCCTGGAATTCTGCCCACATGCGGAATACGTCAATGTCACCGGCGCCAGCCACATGGTAGCGGGCGACCGGAACGACATCTTCGGCAATGCGGTGACGGATTTCCTTGGGCGCACGGTCCCGGTGGACGGCACGCCGGTTCATCCGCCTCACGCAACACACCCCCGCTCCAGCCCCGATTCCGAGGATCTCACGGACGTGCCGTAACCCTGCGGCCCCGGTTCACGACCATAAATGCAAGAAACAGGACCACCCAGGCCAGGAACAGCAGATACCAGAGGTTCATCCCGCCACGGATCAGCGCCATGCCCAGCAGGCCGGCGGCCAGCGTGTAATACGTGGCCGGGATCAGGGTCTTGCGGATGATATGCCCTTCGCGCCCCATCAAACCCACCGTGGCCGATGCCGCCACCACGTTGTGCACGGTGAGCATATTGCCCCCGGCCCCACCCACGGCCTGCAGGGCCACCACGATGGCCGCCCCACCGGAGCCGACCCCGATCTGTTCCGCCGTGGATAGCTGACAATAGGCGAACATCAGGTTGCTCACCGTGTTACTGCCCGCGAGAAACGCCCCCAGCGCGCCGATCAGCGGGGCGAACAATGGCCAGGCATCGCCGGCAAGGCCGGCCACTGCCTGGGCCAGCACGTCCGGCATGCTGGCCACGCGGGCGACCTCACCCATGGCCACACGGTCAGCGAGTACGCGACCCAGCGCGGCCAGGTCATCCACGTCCGCCTGCATGCCGGAGTGCATGAACACCTGCGCCATGGGCACCGCAAAGATCAATGCCACTCCCGCAGCCAGCATGGTGCGGCCCGCCGCACCCCAGGCACGGGCATATCCGCCACCCTGCCACATGCGGTGCAACACATAGGTGAGCAGCGAGACCACCAGTAGCACGAAACCGGGCAGGTACAGCGGCTGCGAACTGGCCGTGATGCCGGAGCCGAGCACATCCTCCCAGCGCAGTTCCACGGCCCGCAAGGTATCCGCCACCGGCGGCACCGCCCGCGTCAGCACCAGCAGAACGGCCACCAGCACGTAAGGTGCCCAGGCCCTCAACTGGCTCATGGGTTTGCCGTCCGCGTCTCCCGCATCCGGCTGCAGGTCGCCGACCCACTCCGGTCCCCAGTGCGCGCGGGGCTCGAACAGGAAGGTCTCCTTCGGCACCAGAAAGCCTCGGCGGACCGCGGGCACGACAATGGCCAGGCCGATCAGCCCGCCAATGAGCGAGGGAAAGGCGGGCCCCAGCAACGCAGCAACCAGATAGTAGGGAACGAGGAAGGCCAGCGCGGCGAAAACCGCGAAGGGCCAGACCCGCAAGCCTTCCATGAAGGAACGGCGGTCGCCAAAAAACCGGGTAAGCATGGCCACCATGATCAACGGCACCAGAACGCCCACCAGGGCGTGAATCATGGCCACCTGTACACCGATGTGAGCGACGTAAGCAGCATGATCCAGGCCGGCCTGCTCCAGCATGCGCTCGGTGACGCCCTGCCCGGCCAAACCCTGGTTAACACCGACCAGGATGGGCGTACCCACGGCGCCGAACGATACCGGTGTTGACTGGATGATCAGCGCCGACACCACCGCCGCCATGGCGGGAAACCCCAGCGCCACCAGCAGGGGCGCGGCAATAGCAGCCGGGGTGCCGAAGCCGGATGCGCCCTCGATCAGGCTGCCGAACAGCCAGGCGACGATGACGGCCTGCACCCGGCGATCCGGGGAAATACTGGCCAGGCCCTGCTGAATGCTGGCGATGGCCCCGCTCTCACGCAGGGTGTAGAGCAGCAGAATCGCGCCGAAGACAATGAACAGGATATTCAGCGCCACCACGACGCCGTTGATGGAGGCGGCTGCCACCACCGCGGGCTCCGTGCCCCAAAACGCCAGCGCCACCAGCACCGCCACACCGTAGGCCAGCGGCATCGCATATCGGGCGGGCCAGCGCAGGATTACCAGAAAAACCGCGACGGTCACCAATGGCAGCAATGCCAGCGCTACCAGCACGCCTAGACTCATCGGGCACCTCCTTCCGCCCTCCTGGCCGATACGCGACGGCCGCGGTTACCGGAACCGGCTAGTCGTGACTGCTCACTTTCCCCCGCGCCGCCTTGATGCGGCCACGCCGCACCTTGCCTTCCACGCGCCGCTTCTTCGAGGCCAGGGTCGGTTTGGTGGGACGGCGTCGGCGCTGCACCACCATGGCCTGCTTGATCATTTCCCGCAGCCGGTTGAGCGCATCCTCCCGGTTCTGCTCCTGGCTTCGGAAGCGCTGCGCCTTGATCACGATCACGCCGTCGGAGGTCAGACGCGCATCCTTCAGGGACAGGAGCCGTTCCTTGTATGCCTCGGGCAGCGATGAGGCGCGGATATCGAAGCGCAGGTGCACGGCGGTGGACACCTTGTTCACATGCTGGCCGCCTGCTCCACTGGCCCGGACGAACTGCAATTCGATCTCGGACTCGGGGATAGCTACCTGACGGGAGAGTTGCAACATGCGAAATCCTTGCACGGAGTGAGGCCCGGTAAGCGTGCGGGCGGAAAAGGTCTCGGGGGAACAGTGCCCTGAACACCGGGCGCCAATCAACGCCGGCGTTCTCTACACACCTTTGGCCACGCCCAAATGCCCCCCTGATCGGCCGTGCGCCGCAGGCGGTTCCGCGAGGATAATCCTGTCCCGCCCGGCTGCCTTGGCCGCGTACAGCGCCTCGTCCGCAGCCGCCAGCACCGCATCGCTGGTGGACCGTTCGATGCAGACCTCGGCGATCCCCATGCTGAGCGTGACATGCCCATGGGTGGGGGCGCCTGCGTGGGGAATGGCGACCTGCGCCAGGGCATCGCGCACCCGGTTGGCGACGTTTACCGCGCCCTCTGTATCCGTGCGGAGCAGCAGGATAACGAATTCCTCGCCACCAAACCGGAACGCGAAATCCGTGGCCTCGCGCCGCAGGCCGCGCCGGATGCAGTCCGCCACCTCCCGCAGGCAGGCGTCACCCTGGGCATGGCCGTAGTAGTCGTTGTAGGCCTTGAAGTGGTCCACGTCGAGAAAGATCAGGGAAAAACGGTCACCGGTGCGCCTGAACGTGGCCAGGGCACGCGCCAGTTCCCGATTGAGGCCCAGGCGATTGGCAAGCCCGGTCAAGGCATCTGTGACGGTGAGTGCGTGCAGTTCATCCGTTTTTTCAGCGCTGTACTGACGTTCCCGTTCATAGGCGCGCTCGAAGAGCGTAAGCATGAAGGCCAGAAAGCCCAGTACAATGGGCACGTTAATGATCCAGTCCAGGTACTGTTCGGTGGCCGTGAGTTCGGTGAACTGGTGCGGCTGAAAATAAAAGACGGAGATCATCACCAGCACCAGGCCGATGTAGAACGCATTGACCAGAACCCGCTCCCAGCCGGTCAGCAGGTAATTGATCATCACGATGACCAGCACCGCGTACGTGATGGCGGGTGAGGTTAGCCCGGCGCTGGCCATCCAACTCACGGGGAATACGGCGAAGGCGGAGAGATAAACGCCAAGCCGCAGAATCAATGCCACGCGGGCACCACGGTACGCCCAGGCTGCCAGCCCAAGCCCCATGACGCTGATCGCGATCCACTTGTAGTTCAGGTAGAACGGCAGCCCCAAGAGCAGGTTCGTGACCACGGTAAACGCCGAGACGGCCGCGAAAAAGACCATGAAATAGATGAAAAACCGGGCCTTGACCGGGGAGACGGCACCTGTTGTTGAGCTAATGGGCATGGACCAAGATTACCCGCATTTCCCGATCCCCCCAACCACGGCATGTCAGGCCGGGGTAAGGCCAGGCGACCGGGCGATTCCACGCAGCAGCCGGCCCATGATATCGGTAGCGGTGACGATCCGCGGCTGCTCCCCCCACAACAGGATGACGTCGTCGTCCACGATGTCTTCCGACCGGCCCGGACGCACGCGGTAGCGCTGGATCAAGGCACCCAGGTTGGTCTCCGGGTTCCGCGTGATGATCGGCCGGTGACAATAGGCCTGGGGTTTGTATCGCCCGGGAGCGAACATGGCATCCCGGATGAAGCTGTCCGCGTTCAGTACTAGGCGGGGCTCGCCCTCCGGATCGACGATCACCACCCAGGACTGGGCCGAGCGGTTAACCGCCTGCAGGAAGGCATCCTCCGCAGTGGGCCGGAATTCCGGGAACACCGGCCGCCCCTCCACGAAGGGCAGTTCCAGCACACTGTCCGGATCCAGCGGTTCGCCCTCATCCTCCAGGCGGACGTCGTCCAGTTCCAGGAAATTCAGCGCACCCTGCCCTTCCACCTGGTCGATTTCATTGTCCGTGGCATCCATGTGCAACTGGATGAACTGGCGCAGATCCCGCTCTCGCAAAAAGCGCACGGCCTCTCCGCCCAGCCAGCGATCCAGCACCCAGGCCGTGGGGCGCGCCACCGGGTAGAGCAGCACCCGGTATACCGCCAGCACCGGCGCCAGCCAGGACACCACGCGCAGCGCGTTGCGGGTGAAATACGCCTGCGGAATGATCTCCGCGAAAATAGTGATGAACACCGTGGAAAACAGGAACGCCGCAACGCCACCCAGCACGGACCCGGAGAGCAGGGCCAGGATCACGTTGACGCCCACGTTGCCCCAGAGAATGGTCACCAGAATGAGATTGGCGTCCTCACGCAGGGCCAGTAGCCGCTTCGCGCGCCCATCCCCCTTGCGGGCCTCCACCGTGAGTTCCAGCCTGCTCAGGGAGAACAGCCCCAGATTCAGGCCGGAGAGCATGGCCGATTGCGACAGACAGGCCAGGATGCCGAGCCAGGTCAATAGCGTCATGGTGAGCACTCCCGATCAGGGGCATGCGCAGGCCACCGTCTGCACCCGCCCCGGAGATTTCCCTATAGTGTTCGGGTATGGCCGCCATCCACATCCAGGATGGCTCCATTGCAATAACTGGCATCGGCGGAAGCAAGGAAAGCCGCCGCTCCGGCAATCTCCTCGGGCATGCCGAATCGTGCCACGCCCATGGCCTGGGCCATCTGCGCTGCGGCCTCATCCTCTGAAATACCACGCTCGCGGGCGGCGACTGTGATGCGTCGGGTCAGGCGGTCGGTCCAGATCGCCCCCGGGTTGATCGCGTTCACGCGCACACCGTCCCCCACGCCGCGGTCGGCCAGCACCTTGGTGAGATTCAGCACGGCGGCGTTGACGGAACCGCCGATAGCGAACTCGGCTGACCCCGTGCGCCCGCCGATTCCCACGACATTTATGACGCTGCCACCCGATTCCACCAGGTGTGGCCAGGCTGAACGGGAACAGCGCACGGCACTGAAGAACTTGAGCGCAAAACCGTCCTGCCAGTCATCCTCGGTCAGGGTCAGAAAATCCCCGCGCCGGGTGGCACCGGCATTGTTCACCAGCAGATCCAGGCGACCGAATTGCTTCAGTGCGTACGCGATCAGGGCGCCCGGTGCGTCCGGGTCACGCAGGTCGGTGGGGAACGCCATGACCTCCCCTGAACAGCTTGCGCTCACCGCCTGAAGGTCATCGGCCGACCGTGCAGCCAACACCAGACGCATGCCTTCCGCCGACAGGCGCTGGGCGACAGCCCGGCCGATGCCCCGGCTCGCGCCCGTGATCACCGCCACGCGCCCGACTGCGTTCCTGTTCGAATCCATGCTTTACCCCCAATTGCACCATACTTCCCAAGCCGCACAGCATACGCCGATCGACCATGCGTCTGGCAGTGCCGCGCGCTCCCGCCCCGACTGGCACTTGCCGTGCAAAAATGGCATGGTGCACCAGCCAAATAACATTGGAGGAAACTCATGTTGAATAATAAACACGCAGTACTGCTGCTGGCCCTGGCCCTGGCCGCCGGCATGACCCTGACCTCGGCCAACGCCGTGGCCGGCGACATCTATGAGAATGAAGCCGCCAGCAGCACCGAAATAACCAGCGCCGACATCAGCGATCGGCAGCTCGCCGCCTTCCTGGACGCGGCCGGCCACGTGCAGAGCATCCGCAGCAGCTACGCGGAAATGGTGCGCGAATCCCCCCGCGAGGAATGGGCGGAACTGCGTGCAGCGGCCGTGGAAGACATGACCACCGCTATCAAGTTCACCGGCCTGGACGTGGAAACCTACCGCGCCATCGGCTACCTGTTCCGGAACGACGATGAACTGCGCCAGCGCCTGAACGCAGTGGCTGCTGGGCGGTAATCGATCCTGCGCCAACCCCGTTTGGCCATTGCATGATCTCGAAGCGCCGGGCACCTGCCCGGCGTTTTCTCTTTTCAGGCTAACCCGATCGGGTTAGCGCAATAACCCGATCGGGTTATACCCGCAACCTTGCTCAGCCGGTTATGTTGACTCACTGCCACGGAGTTTGAGGACACACTGAGAGCCTCGGCCGGGAAGCCGATGACCGGCATGCGAACTGTCCAACCAGCATCCCGCCAGTCGCGTATGCCAGAACACTGCTCATGAGCCGGACAGCCGCTGGCAGCGTCTGTGCTAAAGGTAACCATCCGGCGCCGCTTTTCCCATTTCCACAGCAAGCCTGGCGCAGCACGGCGCTCATAAAAACCAACGACGGAACCCAACACACCATGAACGGATACCAACACGCAAACGCCCGAAGCCTGGTTGTTGCACTTGCGCTTCTGCTTGCAGCCTCGCTGCTCACCGGCTGCTTAGGTGGCAGCTCCAGCAGTGGTTCAAGCAACAACGGCCAGGACGAAACAACGGATAACAACGGCCAGGACGAAACAACGGATAGCAATGAGCTGCTGGAGTTGCAGTTGTCCGCCTTGTCCGATGTGCGTCAGGCTCATCTGTCCTGGTCCGGCACCGATACCGTTGACATCTACTATTCCAGCGATCCCGATTGTGACTGGGACAGCTACTCAACCTGCACCGGATCAGGCCTGATCACGAATGTCGGAGGTGGCGCATACACAATAGTCGCCTCGGACCATGGTCTTGATTCCGACGCATCCTACTACTTTGTTGCCGAGCATAACGGTCAGCGCTCGGACGCAGTCGCTGCTCGTGCCGGCGCACCGGAGTTCGACGGGACGGTTACGGTCAGCCTCGCGGAAGATGACCGGCTCTACCTCGGCGGCAGCTTTCGGATACTGGGAATTGGAACCGGTGGCTATGCGTCATTTCGCTCGTCGGACGGATTGCCTCAGGGTGCACTGCCAAGGGTTGATGGTCGGGTTTACAGCATCCTGCCTGCAGAGGACGGCGGGTGGTATATCGCTGGATATTTTTATTCCGTGGGCGGGCATGAGCGACACTCCCTTGCGCGCTTCCGTCCAGATGGGGCACTGGATACGGACTGGGCACCGGTCGTGATGGAGGATCTCTCCGACCCCGATCCGGGAGAAGTATTCTCCATGGCCCTCAGCGAAGGCCGGCTCATCGTCGCTGGTGAGTTCAGAGCCGTGGGCTCATCAACCTCAGAGTTGGTGGAACGCCGCTACCTCGCCGCGTTCCACGCAGAGACCGGCGAACTGGACGAGGACTGGCTGGGCACCGTTGACAGAGATGTGTACGCGCTGGCGGTTGCCGGCAACCGGGTTTACGTGGGCGGCCGCTTCACCGAGGCGGGGAGCCCGGGCGACCTTCAGCAGCGCGATTATCTCGCCGTGTTCGATGGGGCGAGCGGCGAGTTGGTCCCCGACTGGTCAGGCGTAACAAATGATCGGGTACGGGCGCTTGCCGTGGTGGATGACCGCTTGTTTGTGGGTGGCCAGTTCAGCGCAGCGGGTCAGCCGGAAAGCATGTTGGACCGCCTCGGCCTCGCTGCCTTCGATCTCGAAAACGGTGAACTCGACACCGGGTGGACGCAGGGCGTCGACGATCGCGTACTGGCGATCTCATCGGCTGGTGATCGCCTCTACGTGGGGGGCTCCTTTGACTCGGCGGGCGCTCCGGGTTCCATGGTGAATCAAGCGTTTCTCGCGGCCTTCGATCTGACAACAGGCGAGATCGACGCGCAGTGGTCACCGGCTCTGGACGATCGCGTTAAGACTCTCCTCGCGACTGACGCAGGATTGGTGGCTGGGGGGCGTTTCCAGACGGTGGATGGTACTGAGCAACGCTACATTGCCCGTTTTTCCAGCGGAAGCGGCGTTTTGGATTCCGCCTGGAAGCCTGCGGTAGGCGCCCGCGTAAAAGGGCTGGGGGAGTTCCGCGGCAAAGTTCATGCTGGCGGTCGATTCGACATCGCCGGTATCAACAGGATCGGCCACGGCCGTTTGGCGGCACTGAGCACGGATACTGGCGTTCCGATTGATGATTGGGAAGCCGCCGTTGATGACACCGTGAATGTCATGCTGTTGAAGCAAGGCCGACTCTATGTAGGAGGCAGTTTCACGCAGGCGAACGGCGAGACCCGAAACCATATTGCCGTGTTCAACCCGGAAACCGGCTCCCTGGACCCCAGTTGGCGCGGAGCAGACTCCTGGGAATCATCCGTCCAGGACATGGCCTATGCGGACAATCGCCTGTTTGCGGTCGGTACATTCGAGTCAATTGATGGAACCCTGGTCAATGGCGTCGCTGCGTTCGACGCTGTGACCGGCGTCCTGCAACCACAATGGGATGGGGGCGTCTCCATCTCCGACGAACCTGGTAGCGCTGCGGGAGCCAACGCAATCACCATCGAAGGCGACACTCTGGTCGTTGCGGGTACGCTTGGATGGGCTGGAAACGGCGAGCTTGTATCTCTGTATACCCCCCGTCAACGTATCGCCGCGTTTCGGCTGGATTCGGGGCAGTTTCTTGCGGACTGGGATGGTGGCGTTAACAACACCGTGCTCAATCTGGTCAGTCACGACGGCAAGATTTTTGCGAGCGGCTTGGCGAGGCTCGCGGGTAATGGCAACGATACAAATGACTACGAATCGATGAACCGAATCGCGGTCTTCGACGCGGCCACCGGAGCGTTCCAGAGCGCCTGGCCGGGTGGTGTAAGGCACAGCTTCACTAGTGAGCGGGTTGAAGCAATGGGACTCGTCGACGATCTGCTGTTTGTTTCCGGCACTTTCGACCGTGCCCTCAGTGGCAGCGAGGAAGTCGAGGTGCCGTACCACGCTGTCTTCGACGCAACGAGCGGAGCGATCGACACGAGCCTGCCACTTCCAGCCTTCACGGTCCGACGGTATCCCAAGACGGTCACGCTGCACGATGATCGGGTGTTCTACGGCGGGCGACTTACTGATGCTTCCGTCATATTGAATGGAGAGGAAACAGAGGTTTCAAGGCTCGGTTTCATTGCGGTAGATGCACTCAGCGGCGAATTAATCTGGTGATCAATAGCTGCCCCCCAGCGTAGCGGGGGGCAGCCTTATCGGTCCGCGGGAAAAGGGGTTTTCAGACGGAGAGCACTACCCTCTGAAGTTTGAGGCCAGTATTCGCGATCAGCCCATTCCGCGCCCTGCGTATTCCCGAAGAAGTGCAGCACCAATGCGCTCATTCATCATTTCAGTGCTGCCATCGGTGTAGGCCGCGATCTTGGCACAGGCCAGGTGGCGGCCCAGCGGGTATTCCTGCCGCAGGCCGGCGGCGCCCATGGCCTGGATGCACGCGGTAATGGCGGGCACGGTGACCCGGCCGGCGAATTTCTTGGCATGGGCCGCGGCAAGCACCGCGTCTCCCCCGCGCTCGATCAACTCCCCCGCCGGCCAGAACAGGCCGCGCAACGCTTCCAGGTCATTAGCCACGTCCCCCAGCGACCAGTTCACGCCCTGATGGCGGATCACCGGCTGGCCGAAGGTGGTACGTTCCGCCCCGTAATCCAGGGCGGTTTCCAGGCAGCCGGCCATCATGCCCGCACACATGCCCGCAACGTAAACCCGGGCACCGTTCACCAGGCCCAGCGCCAGCTTGAAGCCTTCTCCGGGTTCAGACAGCGCATCCTCGTCCGGAAGAAAGTAATCCCGCAACCGGAAGCGGCCGGCGCCAATGGCATGACCGCCCATGAGCGCATACGGCTCGCCCCGCTCGAAACCCGGGCGGCGGGCATCGACCAGAAAACCCGCGATGCCGCGCCAACCGGCGTCGGGATCCGTCTGCGCGTAAAGCATGAACAGATCGGCGATACCGGCATTGGTAATCCAGGCTTTCTCGCCGTTAAGCACCCAGCCGCCGTCCACCCGCTCCGCCAGCGTTCTGATCGCGGAGAAATCGCTGCCCGCATGCGGTTCGGTAAGCGCGGTTGCACCAAACAACTCACCGCGCAGCAAGGCCGGCGCCAACTCCTCGCGATGCCGCGCCACGGGGCTTTTCGCCAGGCGGGATGCCACGTTTTGCGTATTGACCAGTGAGAAGGCAAACGCCATGTCGCTGCGCGCCAACTCCTCCGCCATGGCCAGCTTTGCCCGGAAGCCGAAGCCCAAACCGCCCTGCTCTCGCGGAGTCTCCACCCCCAGTAGCCCGGCAGCGGCGGCCGAGCGCAGGGCATCCACGGGAATCCGGCGCTCCGATTCCCACCGTGCCGCCTGGGGCTGCACATGGGACCGGCGGAATTCCCGTACCGTATGGGTAAAAGACGCAACAGATTCATCAAACTGGGCAGCGGCTTGTTTCAGCATCAGACATCCTCTATAGCAGGATCATGAACGTCTGACTTTCTGCAATTCTGGCGAAGAAGTCCATCGGCGATGGCTGATCCCGCCCCAGACCGAACGCAAGCATCACTGCCGGGTTACTCTAAACGGGTCAACTCCCTTCGCCCGTTATCCGCGGATGATGGGATGTGCCCCAAAGAACCCATCCAGCAGGCATGAATCCTGACGGTTCTTCCCGTTCTTCTCTCCTAACACCCGTAACCCGCACAAGCGGTCTGGACATGATGTGGACTAACCCGTTTGGGTTAGTGTCAGCGAATGTGGAGAGGCTTATCATAAGCGTCCAACGTGTTCGCGCGACGGCGGCGCCGATGTTGTCGGCCAAACACGGAATTAAGACTCACTCCAATGGATGGCAAGAATCATGGAAAAACACGGTTATCCCTCGGCACACCCGATTCCGTTGGCTGTCATCGGGCTCTTCTCCGCAGCGCTGCTGTTCGGCTGTAACAGCAGCAGTTCAAGCAGTAACGGGAACCCTGACGATACATCCGATGAACACAGCGAACTGGCGCCGCCCGACAACGGCGAAACCGACAACGGCGAAACCGACAACGGCGAAACCGACAACGGCGAGCCGGTGTTGGAGACCGGTGTATTGACACCGTTGGCAAGCCGGATGCAACTGGTCGAAGTCGGTGATTCCGAGCCGATGCATATCGACCGTTTCCGTTTCATCGCGATCGGATCGCAGGGCGACGTCAGCTACCAGACGACGTTCCGGGCTCCGGTGGATTCCACGTTTCTCAGCGGTAAGCAGACGACCTTCCTTCTTCCTCCTGATAGCAGCGAGCCGCAGCCATACTTCAGCGCCTTGCTCGACATGCCCGGTTACCCGGGATACACGCAGACCGGAGATCCGACCGTACACGGCCCGGCAGCGGACGGCAGTGTCATGGCTGTCGTAACCCTTGAAAATGGCAATGGCGAGATTGATGTGGCGTACCGCTATCACGACGGAGAATATCAATTGCTCTTTGACAGTCATGATATTCCCGGCCTGTCGGACCACCGCCTTGCAGATGTATCCAACCGGGCGCAAATCGCCCGGAATGACGGCGGGGAGATGGCCATGCTGCTCGCGCTGCGGGATGGAGCCTCGGCATTCACCCGAGTGTGGTTCCGCGGCGATGCGGATGGCATTGAGCCTGTTCTCGAACAAGGTGACACAAGCCCGGAGACCGATCCCGAAACGGGCGCGGAGTATGTCTTCGACGGAACCTTCAGCCGTCCGGTCATCAACAATGCGGGTGAGATGAGTTTCTATTTCATCGCACGCGCCGAGATGCCCGACGAGCATGAATTCGACATCAAGACCATTCCCGCCATTTGGGCCCTGCCCCCAGATGCTGAGGAGCCGGAAACCCGCCTGCGGACGGGAGAGAATTTCGTCGACCAGAGCAGCGGCAGTTCCCGCACGGTTGGCAACTTCATCAATGCGGGTCAGAGCACCGTAATGTACTCCGTTAACGATCAGGGGGACGTTGCCGTCACCCATGAGACCCTGGGCGTTGATCGTCGACGGGAAGTCCTGCTTCTCACATCGGACGGCATTCATGTGATTGCCTCAGAAGACGGCGTGGCGCCCAATGTGGACCAGGTGGGCCTTGCCAGCGGTGCGGTTTTCACGCGCATCGAAAATGTCGTTCTCTCCAACAGCGGCCACCTGAGCTTTTACGCCCGAGTGGATGGCAAGACGAGCCTTTGGATCTCTGACGGCGAAACCACCTACCCGGTCGCCATCGAGGAGATGGCGGCACCGGAACTCGATGACACCCGGTTTGCCAACGTCGTGGTCCACCCCGGGGCAAACCCGAGCCAGTTCGGAAATCCGCCCCTGATCAACAACAAGGGCCAGGTTATTTTCTGGGCGGAACTGGAGACGGAGGGCGAGTCGGGCACTCGCGAGAGCCTTTGGTCATACGACCCCTGTCATGGTCTATCACTGATAGCCGCCGCAGGGCAGAGCGTTGAACTGGAAGGGCTCACCGAACTCACGGCCTGGGAGGATGGAGAGCCCACCTGGGAAGTCGTCGGACCACGCACACGCACCATTAACAGCCTGGACCGACCGAGCTTCGCCCGCTACCCGGCTAATGGGCCGAACGTGGGCCATCCACGGGCACTGAACGACCAGGGAGACTTCATCTTTATCGCCTCCCTCGATGGCGACGTGAGTGTCTTCAATTTCGAGGAAGACTACATCGGCGCACCCCGCAACCAGGACGTGCTGCTGAAAACGCGCCTTGCGGGCTGCCCCTCGGACGACTGAGCGGTGTCACGCCATGTATTGGCCACCGTTGACCGTCAGGGTGGCGCCGGTGATGAAGGCCGCATGATCGCTGACGAGGTAGCGCACGGCGTGGGCTATCTCGTCGGCTTCGCCAAGCCGCCCCACCGGAATCTGTGCCACGATCTTTTGCAGAACCTCCTCGGGCACCGCCGACACCATCTCGGTGGCAGTGTAGCCGGGGCACACTGCGTTCACGGTGATGCCCTTGCGGGCATTCTCCAGCGCGACGGAGCGGGTGAAACCCAGCAAGCCGGCCTTGGCTGCCGCGTAATTGGCCTGGCCGGCCTGCCCTTTCTGGCCGTTGATCGAGGAAATCTGCACGATGCGACCGAAGCCGCGGTCCCGCATGCCGCCGATCACCAGCCGCGTCATGTTGAACACCGCGGTGAGGTTGGTGCGGATCACGGCATCCCACTGCTCGGGTTCCATGCGATGCAGGGTGACGTCGCGCGTGATGCCGGCGTTATTCACCAGCACGTCAATCGGCCCCAGCGTGCTCTCCACCTGCGCGATACCCGCTTCACAAGCCTGGTAATCGCCGACATCCCACTTGAACGGTGGGATGTCCGTTTCCTGCCGGAAGGCGTCCGCCGCTGAATCGTTTCCCTGATAGCTGACAGCAACGCGGTATCCCGCCTCCGCCAGATTACGCGCAATCGCGGCACCGATACCCCGCGTGCCGCCCGTGACCAATGCGACCCGAGCCATGGCCTTCTCCTCCCATCAGCCGCGCCTCAACCCGGCGCCTATCAGGGAGCGTAGACCCATTCCGTGCCAGGGGAAGAAAGAGGCCAGTTAGGCGGAACAACCCGCCTGGGGAAACCGGCTGTCACTCCGCTGCCGCCACCTTGCCCGCAACCTGCCGCAGCGCGCGGACCAGGGTCTCCGGATCCTGGGCGCCGGCAATCATGTACTGCCCGTTGACCACGAAGGCGGGGACGCCGGTGACGCCGGACTGCTTGTAATGGCGTTCCTCGGTACGCACCTCGTCTGCGAAGCGATCGGAATCCAGCACGGCACAGGCTTCACTCGCGGGCAGTCCTGCGGATTCCGCGGCCTCCGCCAGCACGGCGTGATCCGAGGTGTCGCGGCCGTGACCGAAATAGGCATCGAACAAGGCCATCGCCAGATCCGTCTGCCTACCCTGCTCTCCCGCCCAGGCCAGCAAGCGGTGGGCATCGAAGGTGTTGTAGGCCCGCCGGTCCCGGGCGCCGGAGAAGTTGAGCCCCAGTTCCTCGGCAAAGCCGATGATCTGCTCCTGGGCCGTGTGCATCTCCTCCGGGCTGCGGCCGTATTTCCGCGTGAGATGCTCCAGGATCGGCTCACCTTCCGGGGGCATGTCCGGGTTCAGCTGAAACGGTCGCCAGCGGACCTGCACGTCCAGTGCCGGCGACAGCTGCGCCATGGCCCGCTCCAGGCGCTTGTAGCCGATGGCGCACCAGGGGCACGCCACATCGGACACCAGGTCGATCTGCAATTGCTGCATGGTTCTTCCACCTTAAGTCGCATCTGCATCGATTCTGGTCATTCTGCGCCCGATGGCGCGCGAGCGACAGTGCGTGCTGCTTGCCGGCGGCCCATGCGCCGACAATACTGATCCGCAAGCAGCCGGCCAGCCGCCCCCCCTGATGATCGAGGATTGCCTGATGCCACATCCCGCGCACGGTCCCTGTCTTGCCCATGCACATGCCGAAGAGTGTGACTGCCTCTGCGGTCACCCGGATACCCTGGCTGCGTTCCGCAGAATCGAGGCCGATATCTCCAGGAGAACGCTGCTCGGTGGCATGGCCGCCATGGTAGGGCTGTTCGCCGGCTTCCGGGCATCCAGCCTGATTGCCGATGCGCCCAGGGCCGAGGAACGCCCCATCCTGTTCACGGGGCTAAGGCTGTTCGATGGCCAGACGCTCTCACTGCGCGAGGATGTGAATGTGCTGGTGGACGGAAGGCGTATCGTGGACCTGCCGCCCCTTGATGCCCGGCCTGACGGCGCCCACGTCATCGATTGCGATGGGCGGGTGCTGATGCCGGGCCTGATCTTCTACCCGGCGTACGGTGCATCGAGCACGGCCAGCTAACCGATCTCGAGGCCGTACGGATGATGGCCGATGAAGGCGTGTGGTGGTGCCTGCAACCCTTCCTGCAGGTCGAGGATGCGAATATCTACCCGGATCCGGAGCGCCAGGCGAGGAAGGCTCGGGTGGCAGAAGGCACGGTCCAGGCCTACGAATGGGCGATGGAGCACAAGGTCAGGACGGCCTTCGGTACCGACATCCTGATGAATCCCGCGAAGACCTTTACCCAGGGTCGTCACCTGGCCAAGCTGACCCGCTGGATAAAGCCGCTGGAAGTGCTTCGCATGGCCACCGCCGACAATGGGGAACTGCTGGCCATATCCGGCCCTCGCGCGCCGTAGGATGGCCCGCTTGGGGTGATCCGCCCCGGTGCCCTGGCTGACCTGCTGGTGGTGGACGGCGACCCGGAGCATGACCTGGCCTTCCTGGAGGATCCGGCGCAATCCCTTCGCCTGATCATGAAGGATGGGCGTATCCACCAAAACACCCTGTGAGCTGACGGCGTGCCCCGTCACCAGGCGGGCCAGATCTTCATTCCCGGATAACCCTTTCCCCGGAACACGCGTGGGCCAGGTAAGATCTGGTCCCGGCGCAGGCTGCTCACTTGAAGAAACCCGGTCAGGATCTAGGCTTTCATTAGACCGATCAGTCAAATCGGCGCCTCAGTCCGTTTCAGACAAGGAGGGACCGGCATGGCAACCCACCCCGCGGTGGCCTATTGCCGCGTACTCGGAAGTGGCCGCATTGCCGTGGCGAGCCTGGGTGACGGATCACCGCTGGTCCTGCTGCCCGGTTGGTTCACCCATCTGCATGAGCGCTGGACGCACCCTTGCACGGCGGCCTCCCGGTCACGGCTCGCACGTGCCCACCGATTGATTTGGTACGACCGCCTGGGCTGCGGGCTCTCCGACCGACGCCGGTTCCCCCAGTCACTGCGCGGCGATGTTGACCAGCTGCTCGCCGTCATGGACAGCATGGGCATTGAGCGGGCTCACCTGCTGGCACATGGCCCGGGAGCGACCGCCGCCACCACCTTCGCTGCCTGGTATCCGGAACGGGTTGACCGGCTGGTATGCTGCTCCGGCTTCGCACGCGGTGCCGTTGCGGCAACACCAACCTGGATCGAGGCACTGCGCCATCTGATCCGCGTGCATTGGGCACTGGCCACGCAAACCCTCGCCAGCCTGATTGTTCCCAACGGCAGCGCGCACGACCTGGCCTGGTTCAGCGCCTTTCAGCAAGCAGCCACCACCCCGGAGGCCGCCGAGGAACTGCTGGATCATCTGCTCGGCCTGGACACCTGCGCATTCCTGCCCGATGTCCGCGCGCCGACCCTGGTGCTGCATGACCGGGACGACCCCCTCGTTCCGCTCTGTGTAGGCAAGGAACTGGCCGCACTGATACCCGGCGCCCGTTTGCATGTTCTGGAGGGTCGGGGTCATGACCTGCTGATCCGGTCCACATCCACGGTGGTTGATACCGTGCTGGCCTTCCTCGCCCGACGCCCGTTCAACGGGGATGCCACGGAAGGCTCAACCCGGGAACACCTGACCCGCCGCGAGAAGGAGATTCTCAGGCTGATTGCCGAGGGCAACAGCAACAAGGGCATCGCACGCACGCTGGGAATTGCGCCCGGCACCGTGGAGCGCCATGCCACCAACATCTACGGCAAGATGGCGGTTCGCGGCCGCGCCGAGGCCGCCACACGGGCCTTGCAACTCGGACTAACTCAGTACAGCCGTCCGCACTCAACCCGGTTCGACGGGATTCCGCAAACATGCCCGGCCAGAAACCCTCAACACCGCTGATCAGCTCTGGCGCCCCGGCGCATCCAGTGCGGGCCAGTCGGCGCCCTGTTCCGATGCGGCGCGGATCAGCACCAGTGGCCGCACCGTCAGGCCGGTGAGTCGGCGGTACAACCGGAACCGCAACGCTCCTGCCTGGCGTTCCTGGTCCGGAGCAACCACCAGTTCCAGCAGCAGGTAGGGGCCGACCTTGGTCATGCGGGCCTGATGGGCTTCCACGCCCTCCTCTTTCAGGATCCGCGCCACATGCTCCCGCATGGGAGCCGGC
>LFIK01001603.1_pt1 | contig 18069 bp, 22 predicted proteins | sample 643401 | NCBI WGS metagenome assembly LFIK01 (sample SAMN03777447, study PRJNA286221) | soda lake metagenome | biome: soda lake; feature: Kulunda steppe; material: water; isolation source: sample T5-Br brine of Lake Tanatar-5 | place: Russia: Kulunda steppe | collected 2010-07
CTTTCACTGTGTGCAACCTTTCACTGTGTGCAACCTTTCACTGCACACAGCCTTGAACATTGTTCTCCAGGCACTGTGTGCTGGACCTGTAACGAAACCAGGCTTTCCTTGATCACCGGATCACCTCCAACTACTTAACCAACCACCAGGCTCAGGCTTCGGGCTGGACTGGGATCAGGCCAGTTCATTAACCGGGATCGTTCCCCGGCCAGCCCATAAAAGACCCTATTTATAGCGTTCTTTACAGCGCACCTGAATGCGGTCAATGACATCGCCCACCGCCCAGATGCTAGGTACGCTAGATTGGCAGTAATCGTCCACAAGGACTTGACCCTTAGGTCCAAGCTTCACACCCGCCTCTTCCAGACCCAGACTCTTGGTATTTGGCGCACGACCTGGGCAACAGTGAGGCATTCAGCGATCAATAAGTTAGTTGCATTATGTGCGGCACCTAGGGGAAGCAATAAGTAAAATGCAGGACCAGCAGCAGGGGCTATTGGGGATATTGGGCTAGTCAGGGTTGTCCAAATTGGACAAATTTAACAAACCAGCCGCATTAGCCCAAGTCTGTTTCAGAGAAATGCTGGAACCCTCGCACTCATCCTAAAATACATTGGAGACATGCAGGAGCCTCCAATTGGTGGGCAAGGGGGCAAGGAATTACAGGAATAAAACGTATATGACTATCCTCCTGTCATTGACTTAAAGAAAACTTTTAGAAGCAGGGGGAAAGGCTAGAAGGTCACCGCTTCCTGGCTTTGATACCTGAGGCATGTCCCTATCGATACCTCTTTCAATTGGACAAACTCAAAGCATGCCAGGTTTGTTTTGTGAAGATGGCAAGTTAAGCCTGGCCCTGTGGGCTACCATAGCAAAACCTTAGGACATAAATTTTGGTCTCTCAATTTGATGGCTTCAAGTGCAGAAATATGTTTCTAAAAAAAGTTCAGAAATTTGATTTCATGCTTAGCAGATTGGTAGGGTTTACCTCCTGTCCCTCACTGAGGTCCAGGGCACAGCAGCAAGCTAACATCCTGGAACCGTCCCAAAAATTAATCACGTGTGCCTTAATAAGAGGGAGATCAGAAAAGATAAATGCACGCAAAGAGAAAGCAGTCCAGTGTTTATAAAATATAAGTGCCCAGATATGCGGCCGCAGCATAGCTGGTGCTCAATAAGTCTTAAGACGCAGCAAATGAGCTCTCGGTCATGGAGCATTTGTGAGCATCTGTGCCCCTTCATTTTGTATCCTCAGCCCAATAAGCTGCATGCATTACTCCCCTTGGATGCTATCACATGGTCGTGAATCCATGATGTGCTTCTTGAAGCTTGAAACATGCCTCAAAACCACAATTGCAAGACAAAACTTAGTCTCATGGTATCCACACTGCCTTCTACAAGCCAAGCTCTTCCATCACAGGCCAACCTTTCCCACCATTGCATCATATTCTTCTTAAAATTGTGTGTAAGTTCATGAATGATTGGAGAAAAAGCGGTGAATGTGCCTTAAGCATGTCGCCTCCCCCTCTTCCCTTAAAACGCCTGGCTCCCTGCCCATCGGTGTGAACCAAAATTGTCTCTGGTCTAGTATACAACTGATTAAACCAGAGGCCTCCAATTAACCGGACAGGATAGCTTGCTTTCTTGTTAGCTCTTTAGGAAGATTTAGGTAATGAAAGGCCAACGCATGCAGTTACAAATGATGCACATAAGGCAAAAGATAACAGCGAATATCTGCACACTTGTTTGTTCTTAATGAGAACTTTACTGAGAAGTGAGAACTTTACTTAGTGAGAACTTTACTGAGAAGTGTCTTGTGTAAAGTGAGAACTTTACTTAGTGAGAACTTTACTGAGAAGTGTCTTGTGCAGCCTGAATGAGTCATCCAGCCATAAACAAATCACACAATGCCCAGTGCAAGGTGCAAGCCTGCCTAGGCAGCATCAAGCCCACTGGCATTTCATGTGGCGCCAGAAAGCTTGGCAAATACGGCAGGAAGTGGTGGAGCCACAGTTGGATGCAGTTGCGGGGGAATCTCACTTAAAAACCTGGGCGCTGTGTTTCAAGTGTTTTTTCTGTCCCTACTGAAGCAACGAATACGGACAATACATCAGCTTGTGAGTGTGCACGAAGGACCCTTGCAAGAAAACTGAAGCAGCGATGTGGGCAGGGATGTCGTCAGGTGAAACCGCCCCCTGAACATTTTTCAAAATTAAATAGTGCGGCGTGGCAACGAACTAAAACAAAATAAGCAAATAACTATCACATGGCCTCTTTTTTTTATTATGTAATTAAGCCTTTGAGCAAAGTGGGGAACCCACCCATATTCATAATTCACAAGCAGGTACAGCACCAGGCTTCACTCCCCTTGCGAAGTGTTATTCATGTAGCAAATTAGCACAACTCAAGCCATTGCCAAATCAATACCATTCACACCTACCCTTTTGAAGCTACACCTTTTTGGCTTCTATAAACATACCTGTAGCCATGAGCACTTGGTCATTGTCTGCAATTTCGACCTTGCTTCCATCCTTGGCAGTCATGACAACTGTCAGCTTTCCATCTAGCTGTTTTTTTACCTGCGGGACCGGTACAGGCAATTTAGCTAACATGACTGCTCGGGTTGCATCGTACTTTATATCTAAATTAGGTTCATTGGTTCAATTCAGACAGGTTAAATTCAACCAGTGGAGCATTCAATGACGCACTCTGGTCAGGAGACAGTCCAGAGGATGCAGAGTTATGCCCTGAACTGGTTACCATACTGCCAATAGGATATTGCGAGAAATTAAATGAATTATTAAATATTTCTGGAAGGCACTCGCGAAATGTAAAATTCGAAAAAAAAAATCATGGAGAGATACCTCGCCAAATTGTCACACAGTGAAAATCGTATAATTGAGCCCCAGGCTCCTGATGGGCAATTTACCCTATCTCAGTTTGGGTTTTTCAAACGCCCTCACACCCATGAGGATGGCCCGCTCCTTAGTGTTGCCAGGATAAGATTCATTCCAGAGGCAGAGGAAGGAATCAGGCAGCAAGAGCAAGGCTAGCACAGCAGAGAAGAGAGCAGGGGATCACGAAGAGGGGGAGGGAAGGGTGGAGATGTCAAGTGCAAGCAGGGTTCCTTGGAACGTTCAGACTGGCTCCCTTCGTTGTTGCTGAGTTTTGGCTCTTGATGCCGCTGAGCTTTGCTGTAAAACAGCGAAACTTCGTAAAAATGTAATTATTTGGGGGGCTTCGCAAACCTCTAATGCTGGCAAATAAATTACAAATAAACTAGATATTATACATTGCGCCACGCGAAATTCCAGTGTCGCGAAAAAAAGCTGGCAGTACGGTAATGATTCTGCAGAGGATTTTTAGTAGTGGGGATACCAATTCCTCCTGTTAATATTGAGGATCTGCAAGACTTCACCTGTAAGCCAGCCCCATACACGCTCCTCACCCTCTTTTGTGCAGCTCTTGCCAAATGTTAGTGTTTTTAAAGCTATATCAAACAGTGCGAGTGGCCCATACATGGGAGTTGTTGTCAGAGAGGTTACATGAATCAGCACGCCCAGCACAGGAAGCACAAAGAATAGAAGCACACATGCAAAAAGACAGGTTTGCTATCCCTGACATGGGAGCATGACCAGCAATATCTGGCTGAGCACACATGCCAAACATACGCTGCAAGAAATTCATGCCATGCAAAAGATCAGAAAATAAATGTGATGCATTGCAGCTAACCAGCTTACCTACAGTGCTAACACTTGAGTGCAAGCATCCTGTGGCTTGTTTTGAATAGTTCAACTATTATAGTTGACACAGAAGTGCAGACCTACCTCTGCAGGTGTCATGCCTGGGTGCATCTGAAGCCCTGAGGCAGCATACTGCTCATTTGTGAACTTCCGGACCTGAAAAACACCAAGCAGCAAAATCAAAATGTTGTGTGTAGCAGAGAAAAATTTGAGAAGGGTTGGGTCATGCACATTTGATTGCAGTAAATGCAATGCTAGTAAATGCATTGCTAAGGCTGCGGTCACACACAAATCACTATTCACTATTATTCCAATTCTTCCAGAGGGTTATCTGACCAAATGTCCAGGAATGCTCTTTTTGATGCAAACTGTGAAAACATCACATAACTAGACTGCTGGTTAAATTTGGGGTGAAAAAGATGACCTTTGTGGCGTTGGTGGGTGCTGAGCCTCTGTTTTTGGCCTATTTTGGAATAGATAGCGTACGTGCGCCCTCACCACGGGCTCATTAGAGCTCCTTTTACCCCCAGAACCCCAGCAGTGTACTTCTATTATGCTGCTCATTGATATTGGATGTTGAAACCCAGGTTTGGAAGGGGTCAGTTTTTGACCCATTTTGGCACCCATTTGCTAAGGGAAATAACCCAGAATGCACATCTCACCAACCGCTGGGTCTTTTCTCTCCAAATCTTTTGTAATTATGTTTGTTTATAACAAAAGCACCAAAATACCAAAAATCATGCAATTTGGTGCTGTGGCTGATCTGGAGTGGACATCTGGCAGTGAAAAGTAGTGTTCACGCCGCGGCCCATTAGGCATGGTCTCCAAGACGAATCCTTTTCAACTTAAGTGCTATGAGAAGCATGCAAGTAGAGCTAACATCTAACGCTTAGCTTGAAAGGGATTGTCTTGGAGACCATGCCCTGGGAGCATACCAAAACCATACCCATTTCGGGCCTCAGATAGCCCCCTCTGCTTTTTTCACTCGGAAGTGAAAACAGTTTGCAGTCACACATGCTTTTTTTCATTTCTGAGCGAGTTCCAGAATGAAAAATTTCTTTCCAGCCACACTGGAATTGTTTCACTGCATTTATCCACTCCACCTGCACTTCTCCCCCATGACTTTCCCTATGACCTCCCCTCTCTTCCAGCATTACTTGAAAACCGCACTCTCATGTTTAACAGCTCTTTAAGAACAGCAATAGGATCCAGAAAGCGCTTTGATGACAGGTCCTCATGCCGCAACGAGGCAGCTACACGACACAAACTGTTCTGTTCATAAGGAGCCTGCAATGCTGCAGAAGCCCTCGCTTAAGCACTTGGCTACAAACCCCAAACAAGGGGATTCTGGGGGTCTTGCGTGAAGGGCACCCTCCTTGGGAGCCTCCTGAGACCACCTTCAATTCTCACCCAGTGTAAAAAAAAGGAAAATTTGCCTTTGTTAAAACAGTGAAAAAGTGCACTCTGGGGGTTTGAATTTAGAAGTAAAAAAGTTTTGGGGTCGGGGTCTTTTTGTGTTTGACCGCGATTTTCCCACTGCGATTTTCCACTTATTGGTGTGGGGGTTGGAAAAAGTGTAAAAATGTGTGTGATCGCAACCGAAGGCCACCAGGTGAGCAAACTCTTGTGTGTGACCACAAATGTCTCACTTCCGAGTGGGAAAAAATTGAAAGTAATAGTGAAATTGTATTTGACCGCGGCCTGAGCATCAAAAAGCCAAGTCCACGTTTTTGCCCAACTGCATATTTCAACAATACCCATTCATTTTTCAAAGCATGTGTCAGAAATTAACCCAGAGGAGCACCAAGAGATGACCAAGCCTTACCCACCTCCTCATCGAAGCCTCTGAGAGGCATGGGTTGCCGGAACACGAGATGCACGTCTGCGCCGAAGCGGTGGAAGATGCCAGCAAATTCAACTGCTATGTAGCCACCTCCAATCACTGTGATTTTGCTGCAAGCGACGAAAATTGCATGGCCACACAAAGCAGCTTTGCAGAAGTAAAAGCCATTGAAGATATGTTGGCCAGACAAATGCAGGTATAAATATATATTATATATATTATTTATATGTATATATTATATTATACATATTTATATATATATCAGCTTTTTTGCTTAACACTAGATGGAAACTGTTGAATTGAAACCGAGCCTATCATTTCAAATGCCAAACTTGTAGAGCACGTTGGTGTCCACACACAAATTGTCATTATGCCTGTGGGGAGGACTGTCCCTGCACTAGTCAACATAGAAAGCAACCCAAGGCTCTAACTTCATAATAGTGCAGGCTTGGGCCATTTGTTTTCAACGTTTTGTATTGTTTATGCTTTTATTTCAAATTTATGGTTTTAAAAATGGATGCATTCACAAATTGCATGCGCCTCATGCCCATTTCAACCAATTTCCTTCCTCTCCTGCGTCTTGACCCTCAATTTTCCTGGAAACTTGAGATCTAACTCAAGTTCTCAAGTTCCAAAATTCCAAGTAATGTTCTTACTTTCATTTCCAGGCATTCTCAGCTGGCTCCCAACCGCTGGAATGCTTCATACTATCATGCAAGATCCAGCATAGAGCTCCAACTGTTATTCTCCTCCTTGCTGCAACATTTTCTGCAGTCAGGCAGTAGACTGTGCACGTAGACTGTGCATAAAAAGAGGCAGAAGGACCCAAACTGGGTGAAACTGCCGGGGAAAGGGCCTTAATCAGATCCCACTTAGGTGCGCACTTTATTTTACCAACTTATCTCCTCGAACCCTACATCATTCTTTGACCAAGATGTACACCATTAAATTAAACCACAAAGCTAGCTCTCTGCAGCAATGGCTGAAACCAGACGGGCGGTGAGGGGGGCTGTGTAAAAGGAAACAACTAACCACAGTTGAAGATTGAGCCCCAACACTCACACATCTCACCTGCCCGCGTCTCAGGGGACCAAAATCCTTTTTTTGAAGTCAGGGATTTTGGTTGAATTGGGGTGATGAGAAATTGCCTAGGCCAGCAGAGCAAAGAGTCACCGAACAGAGGGAAATACGACATCTCACATCCATTACCAAAAGACTTCCCAATCTAGGTGATATCTAAGAGGAGTTGGCACGATATGACCTGCTCAGCTTGCAGGGCAATGCAGTACAGGACGAGTCAGCGTCATGTTTGCTCAGGCGCTCACAGCAGGCGTTCCCCTTGACCTCCCCACACAAATTTGACATTGCATCAAGCTGTGGTGCATAAGCAGCCTGTAGCCTTAAGCCCGGAGGTTTGGCACATATTTGACATTGCTGCACAGGCTAACCTGAAAAAGTGACTTCTTCAAGTTCCTTCAAGATATTGGCGAGAAAGATTGTCCAGGAACAACTCAATCCATAAAGTTTGAAGCATCAGCAGGCTGATGCCCACGCCTCATTGACAGCCCCTGGGGTGCCATCAACCCCACCCAACCCCTGTCTACTCAGGACATGGAAAGAGCCCTTGAAGCGTTTTAAGAGGCGCGGGAGGGGTTGGGGGAAGGGGGGCGTTTACGGGGAAGATCTGCCCAGGACTTGAAATTATTACAATTGACACCTTTTGAGCTTTCAGACTCTGTCCCTCAACTTCATCAGATAAAGACTTACTACAGACCAATTAACAACATTAGCTGGAACCTGTGCTGACAGCCTGTCTAAAAATCACTCCAAGAGATGGCCTAGCAGGAGTGCATGCGGACTTCCCGCCTTGTCACCCCTCCATTGCTAGAATGCACCTCCTGCTGACCTTCCAAATCACTGCTACACGTCCTCAATGTGCATGCCCATTTGCTCAGCAGGAACGCAGGGTATATATACCTAAGCCGTGACACTAATATAGTTTCAGACCACACCTCCAGGGCTCCTAAACTTATGCAAATATTTGTTAAGACTTAATGCCTAAGAAGGGGGCTGCTGCTGAGCATGCTGCAGGTATGCTTTCTGTGGCAGGGCAGTCAAAGTAGCATGTCCCATCCTGGATGTCCTGCATAATATTGCACGTGACCCCTGAGTTCCAAAATGCTTTGTGCAATAGATGGAAGAAATTCTCGAGAAAAGAAACATGAACATGATTATGGCACACGATTATCCGAACAAAACATTTACAGATTATTGACCTTAAGGTGCCTGAATATGTGTAAAATCTGCCTGCATCTCCTATGTAAATTTAGGTTGGATAAGCTCTGCTGCTGAGCTGTGCGCTCAGGAGAGGCAAATGTGAACACACATTTTGGCACATAGCTTCCCTCCCACACCCACGATTGGCTTATGAACGTGCTTGATTATTTATGAACGCCTGCAGTCCTCAGACCTGTATAGGCTTGAAAGCAATCAGACATCATTGCATTTCCCATGCCGGCACCCACACCTGGTGGCAACCAGCCACTAAATGCACCTCCCTGATACCCCTTCCCCCAAATCCGACTCTGCAGCATCAAACCATCAGACAAGCACAGCTCAAGTCCTGGAAAGCAGCAGGATTGGAGCAAGTCTGGGAATGTGCCATTTCTTGCCAAAATGGTGCAAAATGGTGCCAAAATGGCCAATGGGGCGTACGCCACAACCCCACCTTGCATTTCTCACACAGCCTGACTATTTACATATTGTGCACAGGTAATGCATGGTTGGGGCTGGCAATGGGGTGAGCATGGTGGCAGAAAAGCAAATTGGCCATCTTCTGGGGGTTCCAATGGCGGCAAATCCCTAGTATCATTGTAGCGCCTTCTAATAACAGGTATACCATATAAACATAGTTGCAGTTTGTAGAGTCCACAGACATGACTTACTCTGGCCGCTTGCTGAGCTCCAATGCATCATCGCTGGTGATGGTGTGCTCTGCCCCGGGGATGTCCAGCTTTGTTGCACGCCCACCAACAGCAATCATGATGTGTTTGGCTGTGTAGCGCTTACCATCCACCTTCGAGGTCCATTCAAAAATCAGAGGCATGAAGAAGCTTGTTGCAATGTCAATGTTTTAAAGTTTACATGACATGGATGAAAAACATATGTTGAGCATCATTGTGGTGCTTGCGTCTGATAAATATTAAAAGCAATCTCTTTGTGGCAAAAGAGTAAGAGCAGGAGGCATGGAGGACATCATTGCGTCCATGATCCTATAACATCTGTAAGGGCAGAAGCACGCGCAGGCAAACTGTCTGCAGGTAAAAATCATGTGAGCCGCACACACGTACACGAATACTCAGGACAGACGGAGCTCTAAAGCAACAAGTGCTTGAAGAGAATAAACCACAGAATTATAAATAGCATACACGCAATATCAATAAATCAATTCAGGAACACTTACATCTACAGTGTGGGCATCCACTACTTTGCCACGTCCTTCGATAAGCTCAACCTGCACCATAATACACATTCCGTTTGTAAAAAAAGGATTGGGGGCTGTACCAATGCAGATAGCAACAGGACAAGAAAGGGCAGCATTGCCAGCAAAACTTGTAGGAAGCATTGCTTTGATTAAGGTTATGGGGGGTGTTGCCAAATGGCGACAAAGGGGGTCTTTGCTGAAATTGTGTGTCGCCACAGCGATCCTATCAGAATAGAACCCACCAAAATTTTGCGAAGCCGGATTCTTTTGGCAGATTGAACCAACACAAGTATAGCATTTACAAAGCAATTACATTGACGTAAACTAGGCACAAGTTTGCACCTCTCTTTCCCTCCAATTCTTAGCAGTTTTGCTTCAAGTCAGATGTCAGGTCTAGTCACTGTCAATAATGCTGCCACCTCCATGATCTCTGGCTTCTGCTGCTGCTGCTGCTGCTGCTGCTGCTGCTGCTGCTGGGCACACGCTGGGCAGCGCCCAGCATGCTGGCAGCCCTTTTTTGCAGTCAACCACTTGTTGCATACCCTAAGGAAGGGAAAGTCCGTGAACTCCCACAGCTGGGTTGCCAGTACTAGTCAGGCATTCAGGTACAGTGATTGCAGGTAGTTGCAGCGCTCCTCCTCCACAGAGCCAGGCACTTGCACCAAGTAAATGCCTGCCATGACCACCCACTTGCTGACCGGGAGTGCTGCAGCAAGGGCCTCAGGAAGTGCAGGAGGGAATACAGAAGATACTAATGGCGCTGCAGCAGGGGGTGCTACAGTAAGGGGTGCTGCAGCAGAGGGCGCTGTAGCAAGTTGTGCTGGGAGAGGTGATGGAGGGGCTGTTGCTGCTGATGCTGCTGCTGATGCTGATGCTGCTACTGCTGCTGGTCCCACTGCTGGTGCTTCTGGGGCTTGTGCTGGTGGTACTGCTGCTGACACTTCTGCTAGAGGGGAGGATGAGGAAGTGGGAGACCAGGAAAATTTGGGATTTCTGCTGTCCTTGGAGAAGGGCCCTTGGGCCCCCAAAGTGCATTTATGCGCTGTTTCATACAACTTTTATAAAAATAGAAACTAGCGACGCAGGGTGGTCTACGAGTACTCCCCATGTCGCCATTTGGGGCTCCACTCCTGTGATGTCAGTGCATGCTCAGCCTATGCAGCTGTCTGACAGCATGTGCATGCACTACTCACACCTTGCACACACAGAAATCAGGAAGAGCTGGATGGTAGCTCACATCTTGGAAAGCAACATTGGCTTGTATTGTAGGCTTCAGTTAGGCAAAGAGGAAAGGGAATGTGTGTGCAGAAGCTACACAAAAGCATGGCATATGCCAATACCGACTAGATGTATGAGGTATTGCAACCCTACATTGTCACAACAAATATATGTTGTCATGTTGGACACTGCAAGATGAAGGAGCTGCTAGATCAAAAGTGCCAAGCCGTGATGGAAACCATATTTCAATTATAGGTGGTTTAGTCTGGGCAACAAACAGCTATGAAAGCCAGGGTTCAATCTGCGGCAGTGTGGGCATGGTGTCCTCAAGTGGCCAACTCAATTAAGCAAACATATGTCTGTTGGTACATCACGTGACCAGCAAGCCTAGATACCCCTATGCAGGGAGCGTGCACAAACCAGAGACCATACTTTGCCCCAGACAAACCCCTCTGGCAGACTACAAGCATGTTACGTAAGAGGTCTGAAGCCACAAACCTCCAAGAGCATTAATGCACACCAAATAAATAGTAAATGGATGTAAAAATGACAGCAACAGCATAAACAGCCTCTGACTACGCCATGGTAAAAATTATAGCAAGTCAAGCAAGAGGCAGGCAGGGCGGAGAATAGCTGAGGGAAGTAGATGAGAAATCCTAGACTGGGACAGGGCGCAAAGGGACGGTGGTTGTATTTGTACACGGAGATCATACACGATGTTGTGATGCACAAGCTACAAGCTGATTACTGGACAAAATACCTTACATAATACCTGCGAACATAATACCTGCAAGCCCTGACTCTAGGTAATTCGCACAACTGACTTCAAGGATTAGCAGTTTTACCCACTACTTAACCCAACTTTAGTTTGTGCTTAAAATGTACTTATTTGGAAGGACGGTAAGATGCAACTGAAAGTTCCGACCAACACAATTGCCAACGTACCTTGGCATTGCTGAGGGTGTTTTTGTATGCATTGTTCAGGCGGGTCAGCTCCTTTCGCTTAGCCTCAAGCATGTGAGTCCATTCATGCTGGATTGACTCAGGGGGCATCCATCTGCAGAAGAACAGCATTCATTGTAGAGCTGCACAGTTAGTTTAGCAATTGTGGAGGGCTGCAGGAAACAGTCTTTTAAAGGAAACAGCATGCATTCATGATCCAGACACGAAACCCTTCACCCTTGGACGTGCAGAAGAGCGCACACATGTGCTCCAGGTATGTACATGGAGCTTCTTTTCAGGCAGGTAAAACACAGGGACCTCTTCAGGTGAATCAGAGCACGGGTATCCTCAGCACTGCATCACTATGCAATTGTACTCACAGCCAGGCCACCCCCTTCCAAGCCAAACAGCCACACTAAGCGCACACACTTTTTTCTCCTGCTTATATGCAACCCCTGCACCATTCCTTATCCTGGAAAGTGCACCAGAAATCTGTTTGAGCTCTCAAATATGGCAATCAAATTGGAATCAAATGGGGAGGTGGTGCAGGCTTTGGCCTGGAGATTTGATCTGAAACGCTCAGATCACAAATTGGCTCCTTCAGCTCCCACACAAAACAAAGTTGGAAGATGAAAGTCTCTAGGATTTTCATTGACCAGCTTTACATTATTATGCGGAATTGATTGTGAAAGCTTGGGGAGTTAAAGAGGTGGACACTCTCAGGGCCAATCTGCTGCCAAAGCCCTCTCACTTCTATCTAAGCTATCAAGTTGCTTCAATTTTTTTGCTTTGGGGCACTTTTTGCAAGGCACAACACATGGGTGCGCATAGCTCCTAACAAGGTTGTAGCAGGTAAAGTGAACCTGAAAAGTGTGCACCTACTTGTATCCAGCAGGTTAGCTTACTGCAAGAGATAAGAGCATCTGCCAGCAAGCAATTTGAATGAGTCACCCTCTATGAGTCTCATAGAGAAGTCTCGGAACAATTGTGCCCAAAGGCCCTTCAAAGCAAATTTATCATTCAAATTTAGTTAAGAAAAAGCTCAAGCTTGATTATTTGGGCAAAAATGGTCATATCCGGACGCCATAAATTGTTTGGGCAGGAAGCAGCAACAGGCTAGGACCTGCGCCTCAGGGACAGCCTTTAGGGTGCCAACAACCCCTGGCTGCTCAAAATGTCATGTGCGGTTCTGAGAAGCTTGTGACGGTTTGTAGGGGGATATTGTAAACAGTAAGGGTTGCTGAATACCGTATAATTATAAATAACCATACGTTAATACCTACGGTATATACCATAGGTATACAGGAGGGGGCAAGTTATAGAACCCGTACACCCTAACCGTATATACGGTTTGCTCCGGTTATAAACCGTACATATACGGGTATTTATAACGTCGAAATGAGTGGTTCTTTGGACGGAGCCTACCATTCCCAGGCAGTGTGCATGGGACAGAGGGGGAGGGGAGCAGAGTGGAGTCAGGGACTGTAGTAACAGCAGCAGCAGCAGGCTTGACAGCATCTGCACATGAGCAGCAGGCTGAAGAGGAGGCAAAAAAGCAAGCAGCAGAGCGGGAAGCCCATGCAAATTAGCGCAAGTTGGATGCAGCGAGGATTGGCAGCAAGCAGCATGCACCCTACTTGAAGAACTTGGTGCCTGTGCTCGTGCCAGGGGTTGGCAGGTTGAAGTGCATGGTTAAGTGCATTGAGGGTGGTGATGGTGTTTGTGGCAAGCATTTAAGCTCCGAGAAACTGCGAAGTCAGCAAAAAATCACTACGCCTGGAATGGCTGCAAAGGTGTGCGGATAGAGCAGGGTCAAGCAATGCTGCAGCCAGGGCCAAGCACCACTCAAAGCCTGGGCTTCCAGTGGGCAGCTGAGAGCACAAATAGCATCGCCAGCAGCAGCAAGCAGGCCCGCACAGGTCAACAGCTCATGACGCAGCACATCTTCAGCCAGCATGCAATGCAGCAAGCAGCATGGAACGTTGCGCAGTTCTTCTTCACCAGCAACACAGCCTGGCATCTTGTTGTGCAAAAGAATCTGGTGGCTGCCTTTGAGCTGTCTGAGCGCAGCTGGTCGCTCTTTGGCAACATTTTCAGCAAGACCAAGAATCGTTTGGCCTTGGAGCGGGCCAAGAAGCTGTCTTATATCCAGAGCAACAGCGAAAGCGGGGGCACAGGGGCAGATGATATATATATATATATGATAGATGAGGAGGTTGCTCTGTCCCTTGCAGATGTAGTGATTGAGGACGAGGAAGAGGCGGAGGAGTGAGGGGTTGAGAAAGAGAGCTTGTCAGAAATGTGCTGGAAGTAGAAGGAGACTTTAACCTAATAACAACTGTTTGCCCAGGGCTGCTTTGCGCTGTAGGGTAGTGCTAAGCATGCATGTAGCATGCATGGTTGCATGCTAGGGTATGCAACCATGAGTTGATGCTGCACTTGGTTTTATTCAAATTTTGACAAGCCACTTCTTTCTGTGGACTCTTTTATTGGAAGCAGTATTTGGCTGCGCGCTCCCTGCTCCTCGAGAGCTACGCAATGACGCCCACAGGGAGTCTGATTTGGGGGAATGGGATTTTTTATACGAACGGTTTACGGATACGGGGTATATACAGGGTATATATACGGTATACAAGTTATAAATGTTTTATACTCGGTTTCCAGCAACCCTAGAAATGATAGCGTACGAGCACTCAAAAAGCGAAGATAAGTGTGCACTAGACCAAGCTGGAGCTGGAGCAATCATCACCCCTGCTTACCCAAAGCCTCGACTGTCATGGAAGTGATCAGCAAACTCGCTTGCGTACACCATCAGCTTCTTGGGCACGCATCCACGCAGCACGCAACTGTAGGGTAAGCCAAGGTAGGCGTGGGCTTGGTCAAAAACAGGCAAAGCCATCAAACAAGAGAGTCAAAAATGTTTTCCAACTGCGGGTCCAGGCAACAGCTTCCTGAGGGAGTTGGGCCAAGGATCCCTCCAACAAAGATGAATAACAACAAAGATGAATAACAACAAGGGGGGCGTGGCCATTCATGGTAAGGCTAGCATGCATGCAAATGTTTGTCTTATGATGAATTCATGAATGAAGTCAGGGAGCTACACAAAGCTTACTCAACTGCACCCAAGCGTTCAATATGGCTTGCAAGCAATGAAACTTTACAGTCTATGTCATTTCCCACAGCATGCAAAATGATCAAACCAACCACTCACGTGCCACCAACTCCACCCAAGCGATCACTGCTCTTGTAGTCAAATGGCAGCTCGCAGACAGCCACCTTGGCCCCTGTACAAAGCATCAAAATAAAAAGACTTTTCCCAGGCTTCATGCTAAAATCAATCCTGATTTACTAAAATCAATCCTGATTTAGGCCGCGGTCACACACAATTTTTTTCACTCTTTTTTCACTACTTCATTTCACTCTGAAGTGAAACAATTCTGCGGTCACACATGAGTTTTCCACTCCTGAGCGAGGAAATTTTTTTAAAGTGAAAAACTTTTTTGTGGTCACACAGATAATTTTTCACCAAAAGCTTTTCACTCCACCTGCACTTCTCCCCCATGACCCCTCTCATCCAGCATTACTGTTGGAAACCACACTCTTATGTTTAATAGCTCCTCAAGACCAGCAATAGGATCGAAAGAAACTCTTTGCGACAGGTCCTCATACCTCAATGAGGCAGGAACACGACAGACTGCACTATTATTCATTCATTCATTCATTCATTCACTCATTCATTACGAGCCGGCAATGCTGCAGACGCCTTGCTTAAGCACTCGGCTCATGGCCTGCAAGGTCTTGCATGACAGTCAATCGAACCTAAGCCATCGGGGGAGTGCCAGGACAGAATGCTGGAATGTTGCAGAACGTGGTTAATGCGGTCGACACACACTAGAAACTTATAATTTTTCCCCTGTGTATGTGGCCATGGTGCATCAGTCCTTCATCTGAGAGTATCTCATCACGCATGCAAAGAAAGCTTTTTTTGTGCGCAAGTGCTCCTCAAATTGACAGTCTAAGGCCCAGGAAATGTCAGCGATGACTAACCATCTCATTTTATATTTGCTTGACATTCTTCACCACATTATGTACCACAATATTGTAAGCCTGGCTAGTACATACATGAGACATCATCTCAGTGCACTGTCCGCCTGGAGAAGCATCACCAGCTAGTGCTGCAGCTGCATGTATCACGGGTGTGACCCATGTAGGGAAACCAAGACTCCGCAGACATCCTTCAGGTAAACGCTCTCTCCAACGTACAAATCCCAAACAAGGGGATTCTGGGGGTCTTGCACGATTGGGACCCTCCCTGGGAGCCTCCTGAGACCACCTTCCTTATTCTCATATGGTAAAAAAGCAGGGTTGGGTCATGCGTCCATTTGCCCAGACCAATGCGCGTATGATACGAACAATTCGCGTATTTAACATCAATGCGTCCGCATTGAGGGGTCATTTTTGAGGGTAGTGGTTAGGGGGGGTAGAGGAGGGCCTGTGGGTCCCCAACTGCCCCCCCGGCTACCTATAACCACCCCTATACGTTCTTACATGTACATACATATTCAAAATGCCTAGAGAGAAGGGGAAGGAGTGGAATCATGTCAGGGTCATTGAGCTGAAAGACAAGCGCACCGGCACAAGGTGGAGTGCAAGTACTGCAAGCATGTCTTTGTAGATGGCGCTTCCCGCATCAGGGAGCACTTCCTGCACATTCATCCAGCTTGTGGGATAGCAAAGTGCACAGCAGACAAGGCAGTCCTGCAGCCTGTCATGGATGAGATGGGGTTAGGGTTTAGGGCCATCGATGCTCAGAACAAGGTAGCAGCAAGAGCAGCAGCAGCGCAGCGCCAGCTCGACAGGAGTACAGCAGCAAATGCGAGCAGAACTGGAGTTACTTTTCCTTCGTACACAGCGACAGCCGGAACCGTTTGACCACATCGCGCGCATGCAAGCTTGTGTGGCCGTACAGCAACCTGCACTTGGCTGAGCGCACCCAGTCCCTGGAGCAGGGGCCTCAGGCACAAGCATGGGAAGTCTTCAGCGACGATGAGGAGCGCCAGGGCAGTGATGCAGACGACAGTAGCAGCGATGAGGAGTAAATAAGAAAGAGACTGCTTGAAGCTTCCTTATTTCTCTTAATTTGTTTACGCTAAGTAAGGTCACCGATAGGAAATGGGCAGGAACGAAGGAAAGGCCAGCGTAGGGGGGTCCGCATTTGAACCCACATTTGAAACCGGGTATTTTCGATTCGCGATTTTTAGCCTCCTTTATCAATGCGTAAAATGCGATAAAATACGCATGACCCAACCCTGTAAAAAAGTGATAAGAGCACTTTGGGGGTTCTGAATTAAGAAGTGAAAAAAAATCGTGTGCGACCGCGATTTTTCACATTATTGGGGGTCGAGTGAAAAAAGTGGAAAAATTTGTGTATGACCGCGGCCTTAATGCCCTGGAAGCCTAGCGAGAAGGAAGATCACAGGCTTGCCTGGTTCACATGTAAACCATACGCCTATCCCATGTTAAGTTCCTGGCTGATACCATAATGCTGCCATGTAAACACACAGCAAGAATCAAAACTCGAGGGAAAGGCAGACATAAATTAGAAGCTGATGGTTTCCAAAAGCAAGTTGGATTTTGCACGCATTAAATCCATGCTGGCAAGGTTGTTTGCTTTCATTAGCGATAGCATATCACATGTTCATGCTGCTTAGAGCACTCTGACCCTCTGCTTAGGTTGATGCAGAAGTACTAGCTTATCTCTTAGACACAGGCATGTAAAGAGGTGAAAATCAAGGATCAGAAATATACTTTTTGCCTGCACTGTGGAGAAATGAATGTGAGCTGTTTTACCTGCATGGTACTCCTGGCCAGAAGCATGGTGGACATGCAGGGGCAGCCTTGAAAAAAGTTTTATTTAACATACAAAAACATACTTCTGGGCTCATACATCACCTCACCATAGCTGGATGCAATGCGGGAACCTCGCACTCCGCCACTGCCAGCGCCTATGGTGAACAAGTCATAATCATACTGCTGCACAGAACTCTCGCCGCTGGCAGCTACGGCAACCTTGGACACAAATCTGCGGAAGCCTACAAAACAGATGACAAACACACATGACAAGCTCAGCTCTGGAGCGATGGGCATGCAAACAACCTGCCTGCAAGGTCCCTAACTATGATAACACGCCAGCACCGACCTTTTAGCTGTGGGCTGGGAACCCAGGGGCCCGAATTAGCACCCAAACCTGCACATTACAGCATCAGGATCAGAAGGTGACTGCATCAGAGCACAAGTCCTCCATCATTGATGTCACACATTCAAATCATACACGCACCTTGAGAATGGGGCACTAAATGGGAGCACAAACAGGCGCGCAGCCTGCGTAAGCCTAGAAGAGGCAGTAAAGAGGGCATGTCAGACAACACCACCACATGTTGCCATTCCAAGAGCACCTGCACGTATGAATCTGCGTTTCAAACGAGATTACCTTGTGCCTCCATTCCAAATGTCCGCATCGAGGTTGCAGATCCCCTCGCGAGGGATTGCGCGCACGGTGCAGTTGGTACGATCATCAGGTAAGATTCTTGCTTTTCAATCAAATACCACGATGTCGAGAATTGTTAAAAGTGCCATGAAACTGTGCGGTGAGTTTGTGGGCCTGTTGTTGTGTTGCTCAAGCATGCCGTATTTTCATTACAACAGCCATGGGTGCTGGTCTAGTACACTTTGAAGTTGCATTATAATGCGGATGGCTTGCAGACGTGGCATTCCTAGGTTCCATGCATATACACATGCAAGTTCCTAACCAGTGTGGCACACACACACACACACACACA
>LFIK01001604.1_pt1 | contig 18069 bp, 25 predicted proteins | sample 643401 | NCBI WGS metagenome assembly LFIK01 (sample SAMN03777447, study PRJNA286221) | soda lake metagenome | biome: soda lake; feature: Kulunda steppe; material: water; isolation source: sample T5-Br brine of Lake Tanatar-5 | place: Russia: Kulunda steppe | collected 2010-07
ACACACACACATACACACACATACACATGCACACACAACACACGGACACATATACACACAAACACGCATACATTGTGTGCGCAGACGCTGAGGAGGTGCATGAATTGAATGTGCTTGCTGCTGTTGGAGCGCGCAGAAGGAGGTATGTTCTCAGCATTTCAGTGAACTGATTTGCATTCATTTAAAGCATCCCTGAGTCGAGAAATTTATCTCTCTGAGAAGCTAGAAGCTACTGCTGCGCTTACAGGTCGTTTTGCAGACCATGAACTCGAGGGTCTTTGCACCATGGATGCTCTGACGCGTTTGTCCCCATCACAGCACACGTAACAGATATGCACGGGGGGCTGTCCGTGCGGTGTGATCCTGCTTGTGTCCTTCACGTGGCAAGCGCACCGCTGCACTCGGCCCTGCCCATGACAGGCGCTGGAACAATGAGCGCGTGCTAAGAGAATTGGCTGGGCCCATGACAGCCGAGGAGATGCACAGCCACTTCAACCCCGCGCCATTTGGTGAGCCGGGGGCTGGAGTGCGGCCACTGAGACCGCTTGACCTTTGCCTGGAGGGTCAAGGGAGGGGAGGGGGCCTGGCTTGCAGGGATCCTCCCTACAGTTTGTTCCGAGGCGCTTTTCCTGCATCCAGGTCTGCCGGCCAGATACTGAGACATTGGACTTCCCAAAAACGCACTTCTGCTTAGGATTGGTTGCCAGAAAGATGTCAGCCGCAGATACCAAGCCCATTCCTTCACTTGCATTGTGCCAGAGTGAGGCCTCGATAAATCATTGTCAGGCTGATGCAAGCATTGAGTTGGTAGTGGTTCTGCTTTGCCTCTGCTACTTTTCTTGGATGCATTGGCCAATTTGAATTCAAATTGAAAGCTCTTCCTTGAAAAAGTGCACGCAACAGTGCTGCTATCTTGGTGCTGCTATCCCGCTGCCAATCCTGTGTGTGCAGTTGCATGTTTGGCCAAACTCGGAATGACTGTCTTTGCTGCTGTTGCACAGATGCGCGCGTGTTGACCGACATTTGAGATGCTGAGCGTGTTCCCGCTCATGCAGCCCCTTCAATTCTGTCCAACCTGCATCGATTCACCCTGCGCCAACCTGCATCGATTCACATGCCAACCTGCATCGATTCACCCTGCGCCAACCTGCATCGATTCACATGCCAACCTGCATCGATTCACATGCCAACCTGCATCGATTCACATGCCAACCTGCATCGATTCACATGCCAACCTGCATCCATTCACATGCCAACCTGCATCCATTCACCCTGCGCCATGCAGGGTACCGAGCCCCTACTGCTTTTGAGCTTGTGGCACGTCCCCAGCATGCAGAGATTTGGGATGGCTTCCGTAATGTTGACTACGACAGGCAGGCGCGCGTACTTGAGGTGGGGGGTTGCTCGCGTGCAAAACAGCCTCCTGATGCTGTGCGCTTGATGGTGCATGCAGTGTTGCACTCCATGCCGATCGGCTTGCTTGGCAGCGCTGGGGGCAGCACAACAAGTCTTAGCTTCCTCCCAGCATCTCCCTTGTGACGACTCTTTCCCTGCCGCTTTCCTGCCGCTTGACTCGCTTACGCAACAGCGCTGGGAGCAGTACAACAAGGAGCAAGCCGCCGCTGCACGGCGCACCCTCCGCCCGTACGGCCCCACCCCAAGCAACAGCGCGCAACGGCGCGAGGAGGCTGCGCTTGCACTTAAGCGATGGGGGGCGGTTAGCCGCAAGGCGCGTGCCGCGCTGCGGAAGGCCAACGTGCACACGGTGCTTGGGCTAGAGAGCAAGGTGCGTGGCGTGTGGTGCTGAGCCTGGCAACATGCGCTCATCATGTGGTGTTGGGGCTGGAGGGCAAAAGGCATGAGGCATGTGGTGCTAGGACTGGAAGGCTACCCGTGCATAGTGCGGTTTTAGGGCTGGAGGGCAAGGCATGAGGCATATGTGGTGCTAGGACTGGAAGGCTACCCGTGCATAGTGCGGTCTTAGGGCTGGAGGGCAAGGTGTGCGGCTTTCTTTCTTGCTGAGAACAGAGATCCATTTGCGCAACACAGGGTGCTGGAGCTGGAGGCCAGAGTGTCTCACCTCACGCACGCGTTGCTTTCGCTCAGACAGGCTGCCCTCCATGAGTCAAGTTGAACAGTGCTTGAGTGGTTTCCCAATGGACAGAGCTAGAGAGGATCTTGCATAGAGCAGGAGTCTACCTCACGAAAGTCATGCTGGGGTTATTTCCCATCCGTCAATAAGGGCCCATTTATTTGGAGCCAAGGCCATCCGTGTGCAGCGCTGTGCCATGGCTTGGAATCAGGAGGGGTGGCACACTGTTCTGCCAGCGGCTGGGTGCGTGTGCAAGTACATGCATGCATATTTTCGTGTTAATGTGTGTGCTTGTATGTGCGCGCGTGTGTGAATGAGTGGATGTAGATGTGTGTGCGCACGTGTGCGCATGCACGCGCCAAGCTCCATGGGATGGCTGATCTTGTGACCCTGCAGGATGGATTCAGGATGGATTCAGGATGGATCTTGTGACCCTGCAGGATGGATTCAGAGGCAATTCAGAGGCTGCACGGTGGCCGGCCAGCAGCGCATCTTTCCCTGTCATGGCAGCTGCACTGCTTCCTGGTGCCTGTGCAGGTCAAGCTAGTAGCCTGTGCAGGTCAAGCTATAGTAGCCTGCTGCACCATGCCTGTGCAGAGTGCGCTGTGCCTGTGCAGGTCAAGCTAGTAGCCTGCTGCACCATACCTGTGCAGAGTGCGCTGTGCCTGTGCTATAGGTGCCCGATGCGGGACTGTTTCCCTCCTACCTGCCAGCGGCTGCTTCTGGGCAAGGTCCTGGGCCTGCATGCACATGCGCACGCGCGCACACACACACACACACACACACACACACACACACACTCACAGACAGACATGCACACATGCGTGCATGTGCGCATGCACATACATGCATTTGCACGTGCACACACACACATTTTAACACAAACAAGTCCATGCAATTTTGCTTGCCCGCACATGCAGCTGCTAGATCACATTGAAGCATCCGCCAACGGCCTCCAGGAAGAATTCTGCGTGCCTCCGCTGTGCCTGCCTGGGCTTGATGCATGGGGTGGGTGTGAGTGCGCATGCCCTCCCCCCACGCGCAGTGCACTTGACGCGTGGGGTGAGTGTGAATGTGTTTGCCTCCCCCTTGCACAGTGCACAGAGCTCAGAGCATGGCTGGCACAACACAGACCATGTCTGACACAACACAGACCATGGCTGACACAACACAGACCATGACTGGCACAACACAGACCATGGCTGGCACAACACAGACCATGGCTGGCACAACACAGACCATGGCTGGCACAACATAGACCATGGCTGACCCCACAGTGCACAGAGCTCAGACCATGGCTGGCACAACAGAGGCAGGGCCCAGTGTCGCAGCGGAAGGGCTCGGGCCCAAGAATTGCACTGCAGCGCGCGAAGCTCCTTGCGGAAGCAAGGCACTGTGCCTGCGCATTCATGAGAGAGCGCCTGTGCGTTCATGGGAGAGTGCCTGCGCGTTCATGAGAGGGTGCCTGTGCACCCTTGAGGAATGAAGTGCCTGCGCGTTCACGAGAGAGTGCCTGCGCGCCCATGAGGAAGTGAAATGCCTGCGCGTTCATGAGAGAGCGCCTGCACGCCCATGGGAGTGTGTTTGTGCACCCTTGAGGAAACTAAGTGCCTGCACACTGCGTACCCATGAGCCAACAGCCAGTAAAGCAGCTTAGGGGGTGCCCCATTTCCAGCAGCGTGTGCATGCACATGCGCCTCTGGCACCTCACATGCACTTGCGCTTGTTTGTGTATGCATGTCTTTGAATGCGTCTGCGCTCCGTACGTGTGCATGTATGTGTGAATGTGCACGTGACCATGCGCGCACGTGTGTGTGATTTTCTAGCTCACACATGTGAACGAGCCCTGGGTTTGTCAGCCTCCGCGCATGCACCCCCTGTCTACATTGAGTGCGCTGAGTGTGCAAGCGGCCCATGTCTACTGAGCACACATGCACCCCCTGTCTACATTGAGCGCGCTGAGTGTGCAAGCGGTCCATGTCCACTGAGCACACATGCACCCCTTGTCTACTGTGAGCGCGCTGAGCGTGCAAGTGGCTCATGTCCACTGAGCATGCATGCACCAGGAATCGCACTAGCCCACGTACGGAACTGCAAACAAGACCAGGCTTTCTTTGATCACCAGATCATCACCCACAACCTTATACAAATTAGCAAGTCCAACAGATGAATTGGGCTGGATTACATTGGCCAGTTCATGAACAGGGGTCGTTCCCCGGCCAGCTCGTCAGAAGGGTCTTGACGTCGGTGTTCGTTACAGGCCGCCTGCTGGTGCATGGACTGGCAGAGTTCCATGGCCTGTCCAGCAGCACCCGCTCTGTGGCTGACCCGCAGCAGCAGCAGCAGCAGCAGCAGCAGCAGCATGAGGCAGCAGCTTTCTCGCAAGACCACCCCAAGGCTGGCCATGCATGCAAGCACACGCTGCCTGGCGGGCATGTGCATGAGGGAGGGGATGGCCAGCAGGCGCGGGTGGAAGCCGCATCACACGCGGCTGCGCGTGCGCTAGGCGGGGATGAGGCAGGCGAGGAGCGCGAGGAGGGCCGCGTGGAGGAGCCCATCATAACAGTGTTCCAGCGGAGGAGGCCTCAGCAAGAACTAGCTGCAGCCAGGCCAGACGCTATCCAGGTAAGCTGCGTGCGAGCAAGTGTGAGCAGCTGCATGCGCGCAGTCACGCGCACGCACGCCCAGTCCCGCGTCCAGGTGAGCTGCATGCCGCCTGTTGCCTTGCACCCACACAAGCAGGCTGTGGCTTCTCTGTTCCCTGCCCAGGTGTGCCTAGCGCCAGTAGTAGCCATGCATGCGCCTATTTTGAGCTTGTTCTGAGCTGGTGTTGGCGCGGTGGGATCTTGGGCACTGCACAGTCGTGCGCATGGCCTGGCCAAGTCATGGTTCTTGCAGGAAAGGCATTGGCTTCTCTGCAGGATTGGTGTTCCAGCAGGACCTGCGCCTATTGAGGCGCACTGACTTGGTGCGTTTCTGGTGCCAAGATCTGGGCGCCCAATGTACACAGGCTCTGTCGCCCAATGTACACAGGCTCTGTCGCCCAATGTACACAGGCTCTGGCGCCCAATGTACACAGGCTCTGGGCGCCCAATGTACACAGGCTCTGGCGCCTGCAGGTTAAGCCCAGCCCAGGTCCTCTGGTGTGTGTGTGTGCTTGCCTGGCAGTGCGCCACACCTTGCAGTGAGCCCTTGGTTGGGCAGGTTATTGCTGTAAGTTGTGACCTTGCAAGCCCACAATGCATCAAATGCTGACGCAGTGCGCTCCCCACCTGCTGCCTGCTTAGGTTGCCCCGGGCAGCACCACCACTCCTGGTGGGTTTGCGCACGACGAGATCACCTGCTGTGATGTGCTCATGGCCATGGCCGCGTCCCACACGGGTAGCCTGTCAGCAAAGGAGCTCCAACAGTTCGTCAAGTCACACATCCATGGCAGCGAGACCAGCTCCTTGGCAGCAGAGGGAGGGTCTTGGGTGCTCTTGTGAGGCTGCATCACAATGCGAGATCATCTGGGTGCTCCTTTGAGATGCCATCCCTCAGCCTCCTTTCCCAAAGCATGCCACATGCAGGTTCCTGATGTAGCAGTCTTCTTTCCTCATCATAGTACTCCTGATGGTGCAATGGCAGCAAGCTGCACTCACTAAGAGTTGTGCAACAGGGCTGCTTCATTGTGGGTGGCTGTGCTCACATACCATGGTTCAGAAGCCTGCGTGATTACTGCTTGAGTGCTTGCACAGGCGCAGCTGGGCTTGATAACAAGCATCTACTTGCAGCAAATGAATGCTTGTGATAAGTAAGTTATTGATACCCAGCTAGCACCCATCAGGAGATACACAAAGAGGTGTGCCTGACTTGGTCTTCAGTGAAGACTCTTAACCGCTCACAATTCCACAAATGGAAGGTAATGAACACAACATAGCTGAACCTGCCAAATGCCGGCAGCTTGGCTGAACACTTACAAAGTTTCCGAGTTTACAATGAAGCTAGCTAGTTTAGCTGAACATGCCTCGGAGGCTGTAGACATGATAAGCTTCAGCTTGCCACCCAATGATGGCCACCCAGTGCTGCTTTGTCTGGTAGTCAGCCTTATGGGGCTTGCTGATGAAGTGAAGTAGCCCTAATCTTGCCAAGCATCTGTCGTCTTTATTCTGATATCATGGGTTTATTACAGGCTGACAATGCCCCGCAATCCCCCCTATAAAGGTTAGGTTAGGTTAGGTTAGGTTTCAAGGCTGTATCCGCCGAACGAGGGCAGCTTAGCCGGTTGTGGCCTCCAGTGAGGTTCGAACCCCGAACCCGAAGGTTGCGAGGGAATCCCCCCTATAAAAACATGTGCTGGGAGTGACCTCAAACACAGCAACTTAAAATTAGATTTTACTTGAAGTCGAACCCACTGCTTGAAGGCTCCTGACGCACTCAATCTGGGGACTGAGGGCACTGCAGTCCTGCCTGCAGTGTCCAACAGACAGTGTACCATGCCATGCAGGGACAACTTGGGAGCCAACCAAGTCACATCACAATTTCGCACAAGTAAACTTGATTCTGATTGAATGGCCTGACTTAATAGGTGGAGGCCAGCATTGCTGCGGTCTAAGCACACACACACACAACACAGCCAAGCAAAAAGTATCCTGCCTCTTGCCTTTGACGCGCACATAAGTTGCCCAAGTTATTAACAAGGTGTAAGAACATGGAGATAAAGTTTAAGTTTAAAGGGTTAACCCATGGAGATAAAGGAGGCAAGAAGGAAGGTTTAAAACAATGCAATTGCATCAAGTAGAGGTAATGACAGAGAGCACAAGCCGGTCCGAGTACAAGATGTAACAAGCAGTAATGCCTTGCATAATCACATGTCTAATTGTCAACAAGGCCACTTTATCACAGTCCCAGGCAAAATTGTTAGTTCTTGGCATTTCATTCTTAGAAGCATTTTTGGCAAACATCCATGTGTCCACAGATTGTGAACAAAACAGTATGATTATCCCTTTTCCGGTCTGAGCATCATCGTTCACAAGATTCAGGAAGAAGTGCATGCGCGCGTCAACTTAGGAACCATGAACACAGATACCCTACAATTAGGCATTGATAAGGAACACCATGCACGCGCACCACGATGAGATGGAAAACACATAATGTCAACAATATCATCCTTATCATTAAAATCATGACGTGAACAGGAGCATGAAGACGAGTGTGCCAGCCATTTCATGATGAAAAGAAGGGTGCTTTACAGACACACTGGCGGCGGTTGCCCATACACACACCCTCAAAGACAGGGTTCAGTTTTGAAAACGATGGAGTTGGCTCCGCCGCCAACAGAGCTTGTTGTGCCTGCTGCCACTGCGCCTCCCCTTGACCCTGCTTGAAACGATCACATTATTTGGGAATTTGACGCCTGATTGTACACAGTTTGTTCTAAACGTTGCGAAAGCATTGAAGCAAGCATGGGAGCAGTGGTACATGGTACGTGCCTGCTCATGTTTGTTCACACCCTAGTTGGGCCGGTATTTGTGTACGAGTTGCAGTAATTCAAGGGGTGCCGCACACCCGCTCAGGCATCGCCATCCACGCGTGACACGTACCTTTGCAGAGCAAGTTCTAAGGAAATCAAGGCGCGACAATTGCAGCACCAGTGATGCGTCCCATGGTTGCAAGCCGCAGTTGCCATGAATGATGAACAGGAATGTGTGATACACACAACAACCGGGAACAACTTCCTTTGCAAGGCTCATACTACCTAACTTGGGGTAAATACCTAGAGCCCACAACTCACCCGCAAGTGGTGATAGAGGTTGAACAGGCGTATGGACTTGATGGCGTCCATCATGGCGTTGTGACCAGCAGGGTCAGTGCCCCAATGCAACAGCACCTTGGCCACCTGGTCCTGGCTGAACACAGACCAGGACTTAAATTGCGGGTTCCACACGCGGTACAGGCCGGCCAGGTCTGCAGGATCACACAGGGTTGTCGGTGTGCACATCGCATACTGCTCATCAGCACAAAAGCCAGCCATAATGGGCAGGAAGAAATGAGATGGTAAACCAGGTATGGGTGGGCATCAGCAGAAGACAAGTCGCTGGCCCCCAAAAGTTAAGGTTTTGCCAGGGTGCGCTCAAGGCATTCAGAATCTTATCAGAAGAACAACCCCATGGAGACTTCAGTGGGATCAGAAGGCAGAAGGAGCAGAAGGAGTTGGAATGCCTCGGCCTTTTACAATTAAAATGGTTTCATTCCTTGAATCAGCTCACAACAGGATTGAGATCACTAGCTTACCTTGCAGGCCTTGGAAATCTACCCCCTCCTTCAAGCCCAGCCAAGTAATATCCTGGCCAATGCTCTGGCCCACGAGAATGCAATTAGTAGGTAGGTTTGCTTTGAGTGTGCTGATGGCGTCACTCAACGAGATACCGTGCTGGTCCAGCATCACCTTTGTGAGACCTGTTGAATAGCAAGGCACATGGAGTCTGAGCTCTGCTGATCACCCAAAAATATTTGGTGCACGCGTTTGTAAGCAAGTCAGCTCAGTATTTCTACCGAAGACGAAGATTCATGGCAACCATTGGCATTGGCTTCCATTTATAAGCTTTCATGCATCAATATCAGCGTCATGCTGGACAGCTGACAAGATCCGTACATGATGTATGGAATGAGCAGCCAAAGCAAAATTTGCTCTTTGTATTGCACTCAATTCTGTAGTCCTCTGTTCACCATCTGCGGCCCCACTAATCGCCTTCACTTATCCCAGGTGTGCTTGAACAATGTGCAAAACACTGCCTTCAAGGCTGCACACACCAGCTGGTTCCCAGAGGCTGGCTTAAAGATGCACCCACCTGTCAAAGGAGTAAGATGACTGACAACCGGCTTGTCTGGCCTGACATATAAATTCAAAATCACCTAAATACGGTGTGGGTGGCGTAGGGGCAGGAGTCTCAGTCAAAGTCAGACCCATGCAGGCAGTCATGCAGCTATCGGACTTGCATGCTGGGAATGGACCAGTAGAAGAACCAACCTGCTCATACTGGTCTACAAGCGCAATCTGGGCCACTGCTCTGCTGTTGTGGTCGTAACCGGTGGCAACGCATTCCACGTCAATACTGAAATAGGGCTCTTTGAAGGGGATTGGGTAGAGATTTTGCTGCATGTTGAATTAAGTTAATATTCTACATTTCAGCGCGGGCGCGCGTTTCCTGATTACATGCTATGAGCAAACCGCCCTTACTGATACTCCGACAGATGGTGTCCTTAAAGCGACAGGCATGGATTGTTCATACTGTGGCACAGAATCTCAACGAAGCATGCAAAAGACAGGCTCTGCATGCAAGTATGCCTGAATTCCTTTCAGAGCACCCCTCTTCCTTCACCCACTAGTTTCAAACTGCAAACAAGTTGGGTGCTAGCAAGAAGAGTTCGGGGTTGTTTTGTGTGCTGCTGGCGCAGGTCAGGCGTGTATTGCCAGCTAGCTTGTCACGCCGAGAAACTGCTGCACGCCAAACAGGCTCGTGGCATGACCATAACTAACCCCTGGGTCACAATGCAGCATAAATCTGGCACTGCACCAATCTGGCGTGAGAAGCTCTAATCCTCCCTGACAAAGGATTGGGGAACTTGATACTTTTGTTTTGATTGTGCCACAGTGTACACATGTGCCTGGCCAATTTTGGCCATGCTGAAGGTTTTCCAGGTAGACCATTCATCTTTCTCTGATTGGTGAAGGTACACTCAAGCTCAATACTTTAGACCTAGGTGCGCCCTTTCCCTTTTTTGATGTAAGGAGGGAGCATTTTACCAGGTATTTTACTGCCTTTGTGGTTATTTTCTTTCTTTTCTTTGCACAGTCATCATTGAGTTAGTGTGAGCAGCTTACAAAGTTGCCAGACACCATAATGGTACATTTCTTGCTTTTTTTGTTACTCTTAATGTATTATTCTTGTTTTTCAACCCTTTACCTGCCTCTCCTTGTAAAAATATTGTTACAATGTAATATAACACAATTGATGGTGCCTCTCTGTATATACCTAAAGGATGCAGGCCTACTACTAGGCTTCAGCCAAGCTGCCCTGGTTGGCAGGTACAAAGCTTACTTCAGTGATTAATGAACTTACTGGTCGTGGGTGACTGATCAGTCCAAGATCAAATAACTTGTAGACCAGGAGCACCACCATCCTGTTCGATTTGTACACGCACTTCTGCCCATACATGTGCGCACGCATATGCGCGCATAAACACACAAGCACAAATGCACGCACATACACACGCATGCACACGCGCGAATGTACACATGCACCCATGCACACGCGCGGACATGTGAGGCATGGGAAGGCTGTGTCCAGGCATATAGGCAGGACCAGCAGGTGCCATGCAGTAAGGCTAGCTGGGGGCCTGGCCAAGGTTCGACTGCTGCTGCTGCTGCTGCTGCAGCTGCTGCATCATGGAAAGAGGCAGAAGGGTGTGAAGAGGGGGAAGGACAGTGGGAGGTCCAGTGTCCGGCATGCCCTGGAACTGGCTTGCATCGACGGTGTTCAGCATGGGCAGGCCCGCGGGCATGCCGCTGAAGGGAGGCAGGTCGACAGGCTGCGACAAAAGGGTAAGGGAGAACGTACTACAGACTAGTAGTGGGCTCTCGTTTGGCAGATACAGCTATGTAACCTAACCTAACGTAGTAGTGGGCTGCTCCTTAGCATTGTGGTTCTCTTCAGGCCCTTTTCTTTTGCCAAGTGACCCTCGCTCGGCAGGCGCCCTCTCTGTTTGGGTCCAGCTCAAAACTTTAAAAATTCAACAAGTTGCTGCAGAAGAACTTCTTCAAAATAGCTATTTCAAGTTGGCACTCAGCCCCTGACATTGTGCATGTGCAGTGTCCTACTTGTACATACAGAGGGCCGCACAATCAAGGAAATGTGCCTGAGAAGGAGCCAGGTATCAAGTGATGGTCCAATTTGTAAGGAAAGTCGGACAGTGGTACATGCAGGACTCCTACGCCAGGTTGTATGCTATGACTCATACCACACTAGCGATCTAATCAGGCAGCCAGACTGATGCCAGGCTAATGAAACGGTTGGCTAATGAAACGGTTGTTATCTCTGATGGCCCTTGAAATCTTTGCTCTTTCTCCTGCTGGCCTTGCTGTTACTCCTCCGGTTTGACAGCTGCTTCATGCGCGCGGCCATGGGCATTGCCTTCTTCCGTTGCTTCTGGCGCTCGCTGAGGCCGCCAGTCTTTGACTTCTTCATGCCAGTGGACGAGCCAAAGCTGCGGCCTTCTCGACCAGCCAAGACAGTTGCCAGCCTGGCTTCCTTGTCATGAGCGCGCTTCTTGCGGGCTGCAATTTGTTGCACAGGCAGAGCAAATGCAGAGGTGGTTTGGTTATGGACGCAGCCACATTGAACAGGAAAGATGTGACAGCACCTAATTGAAGGCGTGCTGAAGGTGCCTCAATAGCAATTGCACTTGAAACACCCGCTCTACCATAAAAGCTTCTGTCCATGCAAATTCTGCAGGCTTGCAAAGGTGTGCCTAGTGCACTTAACAGTCTCAACACCATGTCACTCTCTGGCATATGGTAGTGGTGTGTATGATGTGCAGTTGCAGCTTAGAAAGGGAGCGAAGCCAAGCCTCAGACTCTGGGCCTGGCCTGCTTTTCAAAGAACCACTGATTACTCAAGGAAAGCTTGTTGTGTAATAGAGAGGAACAGGGCATCATGCGTCCATAATGCTGCAGAGGAGGACGCAGGCTTTCTCTCTGAGGTTGCAAGCCTGTATGAGAGCTTTGCATACAGTCTCATGTAGCCGGTGCTGCATTGTCCATGTGATACTCTGGGCGCAAGTGCAATTGCACATTGCGACGAAATATGTGTATGAGCGCATGTTAATGCATGGACGCATGCACAGCTAGCTGCTCACACTCATTTCCATGTTTCAGTGAGGAGGGTTTGAAACCGAAAAATGCTCACCCACACATGCATCAGCACTGCCTGCGCATGCAGTGTGCACCTGACCACGTTTCCACACAAGCACATACATTAACATGCACGGACACGAGCTAAAACAAAAACACATGCGTGCATGCTCTTTCACAACCCATGAAATGTGCACACACCTTCCAGCTGTGCTGGGTCGACCTTGTGCTCATTGGCGCCTGACAGCATGCGGCTGCGCAGTTCCGCAAGCGCCTCGGCCTCCTCCTCTGCTGCCTCCAGCATGCGTGCGCGCTTGGCCTTGCTTGCGCTCTTTAAGCCGTGCTTGGTCATGGCAGCCTCTATCAGGCGCTTTTGCTTAAGCCGCCTGCGCATGGTGATTTTAATGCACCAAGATATGACCGCGCTTGCTGCGAGCCTACTCAGCTGAGTATGAGCAACAACCTCCTCCTTACATGACAGCTAAAGCCGCAACACTGAAGAGCTATGAACCCAGACACAGACAGGTACCCACACTGGGGACCCCATACTGGGCACGACCGATGCTCTTGAGTGTAGCCTGCAACCACAGGTCCAGATCGGCCCCCAATGATCCCCATACCCAACCCCAATGTTCCCCCTCACCCAATCCCGAATCTCCCCAATGCCCAAATCCTAATGTCCCCCATTACAGCCTGCAACCACAGGCCCCATAAGTCCCAGCAGCCACAGGTCCCATTGGCCCCTGCGACCGCAGGCCTCATCAGTCCCAGCAACCACAGGCCTCGTTGGTCCATGCGATCCCAGATCTTCATTAACTCCAGCAACCACAGGCCTCATTAACCCCTGCAACCCCAGATCCTCACTGACTTCAGCAACCACAGGCCTCATTAGTCCCAGCAACCCCAGGTCCTCACTGACCCTCCTCAAAACATTATCAGCGGCAACCGCCCCTGACGCAAACGCCTGACAGGGGATGGCAAGGTGCTCTCAAACAGCCAGTGCCAGCCCCCAACCATCCCGCCTTTGGCCCCCCTCCCAGCGTATGCGTGCACGCACTTGATGCGGTCGAAGTCCTCCTGCGTGAGGATGCGCTCAGCCTCCACATGCTCAGCCGGGTTGCTGGGCTGCTCGGCCCCAGCGGCGGCCTGCTTGGCCCGCGCCTCCTGCTCTGCTACCTGCTGCGCCTTCTGCCGCCGCCGCGCCTGCGCCTCCGCCAGCTTGCGCTTGAGCGTTGCGATACTGAACGCACACACAGCCATGCACGGGGGCGCGCATCTGTGCGGTGCTTGGGTGTGTGTGCGCGCGCAGGCACCATCGCAGGGTCAACAGGCCACATCTGCGGGGCTGGTGGTGCCATAGGTGATGCTTGGCCCCAGCAAATGAACAGCAGCCACGTGCGTGTTGCTAAAGTAGACACTTTCCTGTACATGAGACGCCACATGGCATGGTTTCAAGGAAGCAGCCCTGGGTAGGGGATGGGTGCCTCAGAAGAAGCTGCAAACATCGCATCAGGAGGAGTGCAGCTTGAGCCGTGGAGCAGTCAGCAGGAGCATCCAGCATGTCCCACCTGTCTGGCTGCTGTGGCTGCTGCTTCTTTCCCCCTTCCTCCTCCTCCTCCTCTTCAGCCTCCTCATCTTCTTCTGACCCATCATCATCATCATCATCATCATCATCATCATCATCATCATCATCATCATCATCATCATCATCATCTTCATCTCCGCTGCTGGAGGAGCCGGCCCCAACCTCCTCATCGCTCATCTCACTTCCAGACCCACTGCCCACCTCCTGACCTTCACTGCTTTCTAAGCCTGCAGTGCTCCCTCTCTTCCGCTTCCCTCTCAAATTGCCCCCATGACCCTCCTCCTCCTCGTCTCCTTCTCCATGGCTGCTGCTGCTGTTCACATCCACCCATCCACTCCCGTCCTCATCATCCTCGCTGGCACTCGCAGCCTCATCGCTGCTCCCCTTGTCTGCAAACCGCGGGCAAAATTGTGCCATGGCTTGGCAAGTCAGCAAGATTGACGTGCCCGAGAGCAGTGCGCCTCAGCAGTGCCCGAGCTCAGCACAGTGATAACTTCCCTGTCTATGAGGCTTGCTGGCACTCACAAGCAGCACAAGTACACGCAGCGGCACAAGCACACTCACAAGCAGCATGAGCACAGCCTGACCACTTTGTAGGGCCCGCTGAGCACTCACAAGCAGCACAAATCCTTGCTGGTACCAAAGCTGCCCTTTCCATCCCTCCGCATCCTCTCAGACCGTGCGTGTGTGTACATGCATGCGTGCATGTTTGCATTCGCTTGCCACAAGCCCATTGCTACCTGCATCAATGTCTGCGTCGCTGTCGCTGCCTGAGCTGCTCATGCGGAAGTCGTCATCCTCAGAGCCCTGGCCTGCCGCCTCAGCTGCCTCCAGCAGCTCTGCGCCGTCCACGCGGCTTGCAATCTGCATGCACCATGGGGTAGAGCGTGAGATGTGGCAGTAAAGCAGCACCCACTGCCTCAGCCGCCTTAGGCATCATCTTCTATCTTCTGCATGGATCACGATCTGCACGTGCACGTGTGCGCGCGCACAAACACCCAATCTTCCCTGCTGGCCCGCCTCTACCCAACGCCTTCCGCGCGGATCATGATTTGCAAAAGCATAGATCAGAGTGCGCAATGCGCAGTGCTGGGACCAGCGGGCCTGAAGTGGGGATCGAGGCACTGCAATCCACCTGCACAAGGGGTGGTGTGGCACAAGCTTGGGCGCTCATGCAGCGCAGAAGGGTGGTTTGGCACAAGCTTGGGCGCTCATGCAGCGGAGAAGGGTGGTGTGGCACAAGCTTGGGTGTTCATGCAGCGCAGAAGGGTGGTGCGGCACAAGCTTGGGCGTTCATGCAGCGCAGAAGGGTGGTGCGGGTGATGGAGTGGCACAGCAGTGACAAGCAGTGCTGGGATGGGGCAGTTGAAGGGGGCATATGGTGTAAGTTGAAGGGGGCATATGGTGTAAGGGGGCATATGGTGTAAGGGGGCATATGGTGTAAGTTGAAGGGGGCATATGGTGTAAGGGGGCATATGGTGTAAGGCACCGCAATCTGCGAGTATAAACGGGGGTGCAGCAGGAAGTGCTGCTCATGGTGGGTGCATGGAGGCACACTGCATGGAAAGGAGAGCTTGAGAATACCTTGGGAAGGCGGTAGGCTGCTTGGTGCGCAGGTGAGCAAGCTGCGCAGGCTATTCGCTCGTGCCAGTTGCGGAATGCACCTTCCTTGCCTTGCACACACCCACACAATTGTGATCAGGGCGATGACTCAGCCATAAAGCTCCCCACTTTGGGATGCACAAGAGGCAAGCTACCCCATCCAGGACATATGTGGGCAATACGGGCACAGAGTAAGCACTGCAGCATCCCGCTCACACACTCATGACTGCCCAAATGCAGCAGGCTGCGGCACCATCTGCACACCTGCGACTGCCCGTACGCGCTGGGCCGCAGCATCATATCCACGCCTTTCCCGCGGTCCTTCTTGGCAAGCAGCTCAGGGTTCAGCTCCCTGCAGCAGTTCATGCAGCAAGCAGGCCTGACACCACAGCCACATGCTGCAAGCAGGCCGCAGGCTGCGCGTGCGCGCACACGTGTGCGGGGACTAGGCAATAGCTGGCTGACGGTTTTTGCCCACTGGCGGGCAACCTGCTGTGGTATCTACATGCATGGACAGGGATCCTCTGAGCCTCCAGGCTAGATCAGGAGCACAGCTAGGAAGCTGAGGCGTGCTGGGGTCGTGCAATAAATCCCAGGTCAGGAGCACAGCTAGGAAGCTGAGGCGTGCTGGGGTCATGCAATAAATCCCAGGTCAGGAGCACAGCTAGGAAGCTGAGGCGTGCTGGGGTCGTGCATTAAATCCCAGGTCAGGAGCACAGCTAGGAAGCTGAGGCGTGCTGGGGTCGTGCGAAAAATTGGCCGATTTCTGAGTCAGGGGCCTGACTGACCCTGCAGCAGGCATGCAAGCTCACTGCAAAAGCGGTCTGTGTGCGCACCTGAAGAGGCCAATCAGGCCCCGGGCAGAGGCAGATACCTGCTTGTTCTTAAACTTCTTGTACCCGGTCAAGTCCTGGCACAATGAGGCAGCAGCAGCAGGCTGGGTGGGTAAGAAAAGGCCGCGAGGCATGAGTCTTGAGGGGCAGCAGACAGCAGCAGCAGCAGGCAATGCGTGGCGGGCCAAAGCACAGAAGGCACAGCAGCGGACAGTCAGGGTCACTCAAGGCCAGAATCGCCACCATGGTTGTCAGACCTTGGCGGAGCCGTGCATCAGTGACCAGATAACGCAGCTTGAGGTGCAGGAGAAAAGAGGAGTGCTGGCTGGCCCTGGCATGCGCAAGCAGGATGCACAAACAAGACAGAGAGAGAAAATGATAAAAGGAACTGCTTGAAGGAGAGGGAGGTGGGGGTGAGACCAGGCCAAAACACAGAATGGACAAAAGGGGCCTGAGGCGTTGAGGGGAGGCCAGCAGGGCACAGTCACCAGACAAAAGCATAAGGGCCCTCCGCCAGAGCAAAAAGCCTGGCCGCTCCACCGGAGTCTGCAGGGCTACCTGCCAAAACATCGCTCCACCAGAGCAAAGCATGGCCCCTCCATCAAAGCCCGGCCACCAGCAGCAGCGCGCTGCCACAGGAGGAGGCAGCGCATGCGTACGCGCGCGTGCCCGCCACTCCTGGCAAGAACATGCACCTGTGTTCCAAGCACACCTTGAGCAGGTCACCGTCCATGAGCAGCGGGCTGCGCAGGCACAGCTCGCGCGCAGTCTTGAGCCCCACGGTCATGACCTCCGGCCGGGCCCTGGGCACACAAGGGGCAAGTGCTGCACTGATGGGTTGCACACAGGAGGCCAGCGCTCACAGGGCAGCACTGATGGGGGGCTGCAGGAGGTCAGCGCACGCGGCGGTACTGAAGGGGGAGTACAGGAGGCCAGCGCTCATATGGCGGCACTGATGGGGCGCACACAGGAGGCCAGCGCTCACAGGGCGGCACTGATGGGGCGCACGCGGCAGCACTTGGAGAGAGAGCGCTGATGGGGGGGCACAAGACACCAGCGCACGTGGCAGAGCCCTGAGGGACCTGATGTCCCCCTGGTACTGGACAATTAGAGAAGCACATTAAGCTGCTCACATGCTGGTAGGCTCTGACGCGGTCACACATGCATGCATGCACGCACGCCCAAGCAACAGGGCGCGCTTCAAGCACACCCTGTTGCATGCGTGCCCAAGCGGCGGGGCGCGCTTCAAGCACACCCTGTTGGATGCATGCCCAAGCGGCGGGGCGCGCTTCAAGCACATCCTGTTGCAGAGCTACTTATCCTGGGGGAAAGGGTCACCCTGAGGGTTGCAGCAACAAAATAGCTCAAGCAACAAGTAAAAGGCTTACACGTCACCCATGTTGTCATGCAATGGGTACACCAATGCCCTTGCAATAAGCACACCATCACCCCTGGTAGTGGGTGCTCCTCAACCCATGTAACGGGTGCTCCACCTTTGAAACCGGTGCTTGATCGCCTATGAGGGTAGGGGAAATGTAGAGATGCACTTGCATGCATGGGCACACATGCATGCGCGCATGCTTCAAGATGCACTCATGCTCAAACCAGTCCACCCCTTCTTGTGCACAGACTGATCTACCCACTTGTCATGCACAAACTGGTCCACCAGCTGCCGCAGCACCGGCTGCAGCGTCTCGGGCGGCACCAGCTCGTGCACCGCGCCCACCAGCGCTGCCAGCACCATTGTCACGTCCTTGGTGTGGGGCGCGATGTATTTTTGGAGGTAGGGGTAGAAGTTCAGCACCATTAGCCTGCGGCAGGGGTTTGTAGGTGTTGGGGGGTCTCGTGAGCAGGCGCATGCACAGGTACACACATGCACACACACACGTACAAACATACGCACAAGCACACACATGCGCTGTGCTTGACTAGACAGTCCTTGGCTGCAACATGCTCCATGTGCCTGCCTGCAAGCAGCCCTGCAGCATCACAAGCTGCAAGGTCGTGCGCCGCAGCGGCTACTCCAGGAAGGCAGCAATAGCAACAGCAGCATCAGCAGCATCAG
>LFIK01001607.1_pt1 | contig 18054 bp, 16 predicted proteins | sample 643401 | NCBI WGS metagenome assembly LFIK01 (sample SAMN03777447, study PRJNA286221) | soda lake metagenome | biome: soda lake; feature: Kulunda steppe; material: water; isolation source: sample T5-Br brine of Lake Tanatar-5 | place: Russia: Kulunda steppe | collected 2010-07
CGTGCAGAACTGGTCGGTCGGCGTGGACCTCGCGCTGATCGCCCGCACCGCGGCGGTGGTCGCGCTGCGCAGCCTGACCGCGGTCCTGCCGTCCAGGCAACGGGACGCACAGCGCGTGATGGAGTGAGCGGGCAGCGCGCCACCCGTTCCGCCGCCGACGATGCTCGGCCACCTCGACGTGTCCTGGCGGTGGCTTCCGGCGGCGGACACTTCAAGCAGCTCGTCCGGCTCATGCCGCGGCTGGAGCACGCGAGCCGGGTGACGTTGGTCACTCACGACACGGGCGTCGCCGAGGATGCACTGCGGACGGCCGGCACGCGGGACGACCTGCTGGGGCCAGTGCGCCATCACCCGCTCGGTATCGTGACGGTCTATGGCTGACACCCCGGGAAGTGACGTTGTCGGGGGTGGCAGTTCGTGGCCAGCGGCTGCTCTGGTTGTCGCGCTTGTACTCCTGCTCGTCTGGGGTGTCGTCGCGGCGTTGACCGGCTACCGCGCCGCCCAGGACCTCCAGCAAGCGCGCGCGGAACTCACGGGCGCAGAACGTCTCCTGCGCGACGCGGAGCTCAGCCTGGCTCGCGAGCAGCTCGCCTCTGCGGTCGAGGCCTCCGGCAGCGCCGCCGACCGCCTGACGGCGCCCTACATCGTGCCGCTGAGGCTCATCCCCTGGCTCGGATCGAACCTGCGAGCCGCCACCACGCTCAGCACCACCGCACGCGACGTCGGCAGCGACGCGGGCGAGCTGCTGGACGCCGCTGCGGCGATCGTCAGCGATGACCGCACCCAGGAGATGGGGGAGATCTCGCTGGAGTACCTCGCGGAGCTCGCACCCCCGACCCGCTCCCTGGTCACCACCCTGGAGGGAGCCCTTGACGAGGTCGCGGCCCTGGACCCGGAACCCCTGTTGGGCCGGATCGTGCGTGCCAGGGCACTGTTCCTCGATCTGGTCGAGCCCAACCTCGACCAGGCGACCGTGGCGGCGGATCTGCTGGAGGTGATGCCGGCGTTCCTCGGCGAGGACGGACCCCGCACCTACCTCGTCGGCGCTGCCGCGCTGTCGGAGTTGCGGGCCTCAGGGGGCCTCATGGGCTCCTGGACCCTCATGACCGCCGACGAGGGCCGGATGCGGTTCGAGGACTTCATCGCCACCACTGACCTCCCCGTGGTCGAACAGCAGGTACGCCCGCCGACGGAGGAGTTCGGCACGCGCTATGGCAGCCTCGGCGGGCTCTACAACTGGGCCAACGTCAATCTCAGTCCCGATTTCCCCGCAGTAGCACAGGTGCTGCTCGACCTGTACGAGCAGTCTGCCGACATCGACCTCGACGGGGTCATCGTCGCCGACACCGTTGTCTTCGAGCGACTGTCGGAACGAGCCGGCGGTATCGAGGTACCCGGTTTTGGCCGGGTCGCTCCCGAGGACACCCTGCGCTTCGTCGGACTGGACGCCTACGACGCCTTCGACACCGACGAGGAGCGCAAGCGTGTGCTCGGCGCAACCGCCACCGCCACCTTCGCCGAGCTGTTCCAGATCCTGGAGGACGGCGACGTCCCGGCGACGGTGGAGATGCTGGCCGGTATCGCGCACGGTGGACATCTGCGCATGTATGCCAGCGACGATCGCGTCCAACCGGTCTTCGAGCGGGCAGGGGTAGCGGGGCAGCTACCCACCGAGCCCGGGGAGAGCGTCGGCGTGTTTCTCAACAATTTCGCGCAGAACAAGCTGGACTTCTTCGCGGATCGGGCGGTGGAGCACCGGGTGCGTCTCGAGGATGACGGGAGGACTCACGCCGAGGTCGAGGTCAGCCTCCGCAACGGTGCGCCCAGCGAGGGTCACCGCCGCGCTGTGCTCGGGCCCTGGGTGGACAGGGTGGAGGCTGGTGATACCCGCTGGCACGTGCTGTTCACCTGCGGGATCGGCTGCGATCTCCTCGAGGAACCCGAGCTCGATCACGTCGGCGGGACCGAGCGCGGCAGGACCGTGCACGACCACCTCACCACGGTGCGCTCCGGGCAACAGGACCACCTGCGCTACGTGACCCGCACCCCCGATGCATGGTCGGAGGTCGACGGGCGCATCGAGGTCGAGGTCGAGCACCTGGTACAGGCCACGCTGCAGGGGAGCGCGGTGCGCCTGGTCGTCGAGGTGCCGGAGGATCATCAGGTGGTCGGGCACTCTCCCGAAGCACGTGTCGAGGACGGCGAGGTCGTGTTCGACGACGTGGCCTCCGGGCGGGTATCGCTCTTCGTGGTGTTCGAAAGGTGATGCGGCGTTGCGCATTCGTTGATGAGCGGAGCGTGAGCCGACCACGGGGTACGAAACTACCCTCGGCGCTGGGCCCCGTTGGTGCTACGCTCAGCGAGTACGGCTACGCTGCGCTTCATGCATCGTCCTCCGCTGGTGAGCGCCAATTCGGGTGCGAACCCGCTGAGCAGGGGAGTTGAAGGTATATGAGCAGGGTTCGTGGCACGCTAGCCGTCCTAGTTGCGGCGCTGCTGGTGGCGGGGGCCCTCGCCACCTCCGCCCTCGCTCAGACGGAGTTGGAGAGCAACTCGCCGTATGAGCCTCCGACCGAGGTCCTGCCTCAACCACCCGTCGAGCCCCCTCCGACCGTCGATCCGGAGCCTGAGCTGCCTGAGCCTGAACCAGAGGTGCCAGGCGAAGAGGTCGGTACACCTCCCGAGGTCATCGCCGCAACGCCCGAAGCGGAGACCACGACGGTCCTCGGCATCACCCTGCAGCGCACAGGCGCCAACGCGCTGTTTCTCGGTGTCGTCGGCCTGCTGGTGCTCGGTATGGGTGGCTTCCTGGTGCTACGTACCCGTCGGAGCACCGCGGGAGCCTGACGAACGATCGACGAGACCGCCAGCACACTTGCTGGCGGCTTCTCCGGAGCTCGGGCGTCGCTAGCCGGAACGTCGTCGAACAGCGACGGCAGATCGTGGGGCGACGCCGAGAGCACGTTGGTTTCTGAGAACGTGGTGGATTCCGTGCTCATGTCACCCTTGGACGCCTCACTCGGGCGGAACGTCTCGGCCGTCATCGTCACCCATAATGCGGAGGCTGACACCGGGCCGTGTCTGCGGTCGTTACGTGGCCAGCTTGTGGGGCCCGGCAGGATCATCGTCGTCGATAACGGCTCCACCGACGAGACCGTGGACCAGTTGCGGCATCTACCTGATGTCCTCTTGCTCGAGCAGCACAACACGGGGTTCGCGCACGGGGTAAACCGCGGTATCGCCGCCGCCCCGCTCGCGAACGACATCTTGGTGCTCAACGCCGACGTCGAACTCGACGCGGGGGCAGTAGCTGCGATGATCCGCGTGTTGGGCGACGAGCCGGGCACCGCCATCGTCGTGCCCCGCATGGAGGATGACACCGGTCACACCTTCCCATCGCTGAAGCGTGATCCTTCGGTCCTCCGCACAGCTGTCGAAGCAGTGGTGGGCGGATCGCGCGCCGGCCGTCTTGGCGAGGCCTACCTACCCGGTCGGGAGCGTGCAGACGTGCCCTGGGCGACCGGCGCCGCGATGCTGCTCAGGCGTGAAGCCCTGCTGGAGGTCGGCGGGTTGGACGAGTCGTTCTTCCTCTACTCCGAGGAGACCGAGCTCTGCCTACGCGTACGAGACGCCGGTTATCGTGTGCGCGTCGAGCCGGAAGCCGTCGTCCGCCATCGAGGTGGCGATCTGCCCACCCATCCCACGTTGTGGGCGTTGCGAGCGGTCAACCGTGTCCGGCTGTACCGCCGCCGCCACGGCCGTGTGGCAGCGGGATCGTTCCGACTAGCCCTGCTGTTGTTCGAGGGGAGGCGGGCCGCGATGTCCCGCGGCTCAGGAGCCCGCGCCGTGCGCAGCCTGCTGCGCCCCGACCTAGACGCGATGGCGATCCGGCTGACCGAAGAGCTCGATGGCGACACAGCAGTGATCCGGTCGGCGTCAGCCAGTGGGCGGTTCCGGTTGCGCAACAGGCGCCGGTGGCGTCCGGGGCCCCCGTGATGTCGTGGGCGGCCACGAGAGTCCGCCCTTCCCTATACGCTCTGTCAGCTGCAACAGCATCTGGATACGGCCGGTCATGCGGATCGGCAGCCGCCGCGACCAGAGTCCGTCGTGATGGAACCGGCGCCGTCGTCGATCGTTCGGGCAGGGATGCAACCGTCGAACCGCATATCTCAGGGGCCCGATCAGTCGTCGGCCGTCATGTCGCCGACGCCCTCCGAGCCGGGCGCACCGTCGGCGACCAGCAGCCGGTTGCAGGAGCAGCTACTCCGTGCGCTGGAGCGACCGTGGCCGAGGCGTCTGGTCTTCGGTCCGATCGTGCTTGCGCTCGTTGCCGCAGCTGCGCTATCGGTCGACATCGGCTGGAATGCTACGGGGACGCTGCTGTTCACCCGTGAGCCGGTGGATCTGACGCTCGACGCACCGCTCCGCGAGGAGGACCCGTCGGCGATCACCGCGGTGTTCGTTGAACGACTGATCGCCTCCACTGACGGCGGGCCGTGGGAGGCGGAGGTAACTGGTGAGACGCGCGTCTCCGTCCTGGTGCCCGGTGAGGAGGAGGTGGAAGCTCGGCTGAGCCTCGAAACAGCGGTCGAGCAGGTGCGGCAAGATCTGGAGCTCATCACCGTCCCCCGTGTGCTGATGCTGGGTGAGGGGCCGGGTGCTGAGGGCACGCGATTCAGGGCGGTCATCGAGGTAGATCCCCGGCAGATCGGTCCGCTGATGGGGCCAGGCTGGCAGGGCGCGAGGACGACCGGGTACTACGGGGAGCTGCTCGAGGAGCGTACGGGCGACCGGGCCTTCGTTGACCGCGCGACCGGGCAGCAGGGTGGAACCCTCTTCCTCGCACAGGAACGCTGGGATCCCGCTCCTGTCATGGAGTTGTTCGTCGGCGGTCCTACGTCGGAGATGGCCCTCGCTGCCTTCGACTCCTCAGTCGTGAACCTCCGAGAGGAGCTCTCCCGGTTGCAGAGGGCACACGGAGTGGCCGCCGAGGACGCGATGACGCTCGCCGTCGTCGGCCCGCCCGTCGCGCGGATCGATCCTGTTGGAAGCATGCGCTCCTTCTTCTTCGCGGTTGGAGCCGTCGTGGTATCGGGGATCTGGCTCGGTCTCGCCGCCGGGTCATCAGTGGGTCATTGGAGCAGGCAGCCGTGAGTAGTGGGATGGACGCACCGACGGCTCCTGGCGGGGCGGCGAGCGTGGGGCCCGTCGCCTTCTTGATGGCCTATGTCGTCCTGCTCTTCTTCCTACCCGCCCGGCTCGTGGTCGGCTTCCTCGGCGGGGTCGGGCAGCCGGCGCTGCTGCTCGGCGCGTTCATCGCGCTGGCCTGGGCGGTCTCCAAGGTCACCGGCGACCGCAACCTTGCACGCGACCCGAACCCGATCCGGTGGGCGTTGCTGGCGTTCGCCGGACTCCTAGCGGTGAACTACACGTGGCTGCAGACCCGGTCCCAGACGACTCTGGAGAGCACCTCCTCGACCCGGCAGTTGATCATCCACCTCGTCGTCATCGGGGTGGCCCTGGCCTGCTGTGACAGTCTGCGCACCCGCGCGGCAATCGATCGCGTGGTGCGCGCGATCGTCGTCGGGGCGGGCGTGTGTGCGGTCGTCGGCTACGTGCAGTTCTTCACCGGTATCGACCTTCCGGCGATGCTCGACCTGCCTGGGCTGGACTACGCGACGCCCTTCGGCGGCGTGTACGACCGAGCGGACCTGAACCGACCCGCCGGCACCATGCTCCATCCGATCGAGTTCGGCGTGGTCATGGGCGCCTGTTTGCCATTGGCGATCCACGTCGCCCGCCACAGTAGGGCAGCGTCGAGTTGGTACTGGTGGACCGTCACCGGGCTGGTCGCCGGGGCCGCATTACTGTCGGTATCGCGCTCGGGGGTGCTTGCCGCGATCGCCGGCGTCGCGGTGCTGGCCATCGACTGGGACTGGCGTCGGCGCCTCAATGGCGCGATCCTCGGGAGCGGGCTCGTCGTCGTCGCCTGGCTGACGGTGCCCGGGCTCATCGGCACCTTCCGGTACCTGTTCCGCGCCCTCGAGACCGACCCGAGTGCCCGGGCGCGGGTTGAGCGCTTCCCGATCGCCTACGAGGCGACCATGGAGGCACCGGTGCTGGGCCGCGGTCTCGGGACCTACACGGTGGAGGAGGGTACGTTGCTCGACCAGCAGCTTTACCAGAGCGCCATCGAACTCGGGCTGCTGGGGCTGGCAATCACCGTCCTGATCATGGGGGTTGGGATCGGTGTCGGGATCTCCAGCTATCTGCACCCCGCCGGCAGCGCCCAGGACCGGCACCTCGTTGCCGCCCTGGTCGGGATGATCATGGCCCTGGCCGTGACCACCGCGACCTACACGGCGTTTTGGTACCGGGTCCACCTGAGCCTACTGCTCCTCGCGCTGGGTCTGCTCGGGGCATCGTGGGCCTTGCGGACCGGGGCAAGTCCCGGCATGAGTGAGAGCACAGCGCCCGCTTGAGCCCAACGGCCGACAGCCGCAGATTGAACGCACGGGCCAGTGAGGTGGACACTCGACGAGTTTGGCACATGCACCCGTGCTCGCCGAGCGTTCTCTGCACGTGATCGATGTCGCGTGGCCACGAATGGCATAGTGCAAGTAGGCGACCGGGTTGACGGGTCAACACCGAGTGTCGTTAGACGGGGCCAACATCATCATCACAGTTCGTACCTGCAGATCACTGAAGGCCGCCGTGCTCACGGCTGGGGTGATGTGGGTGCTGGCCATGCCCGCATAGGCCGGCATCGACGTACCGCGGTTGGCGTGCGGTGACACCGTGTCTACGGATCTGGTGCTCGCCGGAGACCTTCACTGCGAGGGAGACGGTCTCGTCTTCTCGGACCTCGAGTCCACGACGATCAACGTGGACCTGAACGGCTACGCGATCCGCTACGTCGGGACTGCGGACGACACCCACGTCGGTCTGGATGTCCTCGGCACGGCGAAGATTACGAACGGCGCCGTCACCGGGTTCCCCTACGCGGACGTCAGTTCGCATGGCGTCGTCGAGCTGGAGCGCGTATCGGCTGGCAGCGTTTTCTCACACGGCGGTCACCTCACCGTGCTGCACTCGGACGTGACCTGGGTGGGGGTGTGACCGGGGTGCTGTACGTCACGGGAAGCCGTATAGGCGGTGCCTTCGTGGCCCAGGGTGTCTTGTCCCTGACGCGGAGTCGCGTCTCTGGGCCCGTTGTCTCATCTACCGGAGGCACACTTCGAGCGGAAGGCAACCGCTTTGAGAGTGCGGGCAATACGGTCCGCGACTACAGCATCAACACCTTGATCGTCGACAACCACTTCCACAGCTCGCCGGCCGGAGCGATCGCCTTCGACGGGGCCAACATGCGCTATGGCCACAACGACTACCCAGTCGTCGTGCGGGCAACCGCATCACGAATGCACGGTTCTTCGGCATCGGTGACCTCGGTGGTGCGTACCGAACGACGGCGACGATCCTCATCGAGGGCAACCGCGTCGTCAACCCGGAGGGCACGGGCATCCTGTTCGAGGACCCCTCCACCGACGTTACGCTGCGTCGCAACCACGTCGTTCGGACGAGCGGTCCCGCCGTCAACGCACCGGCTGCCACCGACGGTGGCGGCAACAGGGCGCACGCGTCCAGCGCGGAGGCAGCCTGCATAGGCTTCGTCTACCGGTGGCAGCGCGCACCGTGCGCCACCGCCGGGGTTCAGTCGTAGGTGGTGACGATGTCCCGCATCGTCTCCACGAAGCGCTCCTCGGAGAAGTCATGCGCGCGCTCGAGGATGCGGTCGGTGTCGAACCGCTCGCGTTCGAAGTGGTCGATGGCGGTAGCGATGGCAGATGGCGTGGGCTCGGGGAAGTACACCCCGGTCTCGCCCGCAACGACGGTGTCGAGCGCACCGCCACGACCGAGCGCGATCACCGGTGCACCGCAGGCCATCGCTTCGATCGGCACGATGCCGAAGTCGTCCTCACTCGGGAAGAGCACGGCCCGGGCTTCGGAGTAGGCGTGGGCGAGCTCTTCGGTGCCCAGGCTCCCGACGAAGGTCACGTTGGGCGGTGCTGTGGCACGCAGTCGCGGTCCATCGCGACCGTCGCCAATCACCAGGAGCCGCCGATCGCTGCCGCGGAACGCCTCGATCAGCGGCTCGAGCCGCTTGTAGGGCTCCACGATCCTGCCGGCCCAGACGTAGTGGTCGCCGCGCTCGGCAGCGCGGACGCGGAAACGCGGGTCGTAGGGCGGGTGCACCGTTGCCACCGGCTCGATGCCGTAGAAGTGGGCGATCCGCTCGGCTACGGCGCGGCTGTTTGCGATGTAGGCGTCGGCGGCGAGCGCGCGCCGACGGTCCGTGTGTCGCAGACCGTTCAGCAGTCGTCCAGCGAGGGTCCTAGCAGCCTTCGGCAGCGACTCGAGGTACATCTGCCGACCGCTCCAGGCCTGCCGCAGCGGTGTGTGGCAGTAGACAACCAGCGCGCCGGAGGCCGCGACGTGGTGCGCGAACGCGTACGACGACGCGAGCACGTTGCCCTCGATCGGCGAGCGGAAATGGGTGGACGCAGGCAGCAGGAGGCTGGCCTGGCGGTAGGAGGCCGGCCGGAACAGCCGTGGGTGGCGGATGTGGACCTCCTTGACGCCGAGGCCGGTCAGCACCTCGGGGTCCCCGCCGAAGCAGTGCACGGGTGCGCCGTCGAGCACCTTTTCCGCGAGGACGGCCGTCACGCGTTCAGCTCCGCCAAGGGAGAACGCGAAGTCGTGGGTCACGAGCCAGTCGTTCACGCCCCGCTCCCGGTCGGTTCCGGATCCACCCGCTGGCGAACTCGCCGCGCCATGGCGGCGTGCAGATGCTGCATCCCGAGTTCGTCCGCGTCGACGTGGACCGCGAGCCCGTGGCCTTCGGCGACTCCGGCGATCTGCACCTGATGATCGTCCACGTGCTCGTTGTGGACGGAACGGCGCGGCACGAGTATGGGTGTCTTGCCCGTCTCGAGGCACCGCAACACCGTGCCTACACCCGCGTGCGCGACGACCACGTCCGCTCGTCGGATCTCGGCCTGGAGTTGTGCGTCGGTGAGCATCGCGATCGCGTCGATGGGGAGGTCGCGGACGTCCGTCGCTCCGGTCTGCCACATGACATCGAGGTCGGGGGGGAGCACCTTGAGTAGCCGCTCGAGCAGTCGGCGGAAGCCCCATGGGCGCGCCGTTCCGAGCGTTACAAGCACCCGCTCGATGTCGCCGGGTTCGTCAACCGGCTCCGGTTCGAACCGCTGGAGCAGGTCGAACCGGTATCGCCACCGGCGGTCGGCGTTGTGCTGGTACTGGGTGTAGCACGTCACCCACGGCAGGTGGGACAAGGTCCGGCCGGTCAACGATGGTGCTACTGGCCTCGCCAGGCTCTCGATGAAGACCGGCTTCGCACCGACAAGCCGTGACGCCGGCAGGGTGGACATCGCCACTGCAGCGCCGGTGCTGTAGACCGTGTCGGCGTCAGCTTGTCGCAGCAACCTGAGCATCTTCGGCGTGGCCAGGAGGGCCCGGTCGACCTTACGAGCGTGGATGAAGGGAACGAAACGTACGTCGTAACCCGCCAGCATGCTCTCGCTCTGCGGCGACCGGTGGGTCACCCAGAGACCCGCCTCGTGACGCTCGGGCTCCAGCAGGGGTGCCAGGTTCGCCAGTTGGACCAGGTGCCCCCCGGTGGTGGCCACGAAGACCGGCCGGCCCTGTCGTGCTGCGCTCATATATACCCCCAGCTCCGCGCCTCGAGGGACGCGTCGCACTCTGCGTGCAGCGTAGGTGGCGTGTGCTCGGGCGGCGCGCCCCGTACATCGGCCGTCCGGATGCAGGCACCGGCGCGACTGGCGTACCGGTCAGCGGCTGGTGTCGTCGCGCAGCCAGTTGGTCGGGGATCGTCGCTGGTCGGCGAGCGCCGCGCGGGCGCGGACCAGTGCTGAGGTCGCGGTGAAGAGCAGGACGCCCGGCCAGGCTGCTGGCTTCCGCAGGAGGCGCAGCAGGTGCCGCCTTGTCGAGCCGGCCGTCGAACCCGAAGCCAGTGGGAGTCCGGCACGTTCGAGTGCGTGGTTGAGGCGCCGAACCCGCACGGAACGGTGCATCTGGGCACGCAGTGTCCGGGGTGTGGTGACGATGAACTCACCGTCGGAGGTCGCTCGCCGATCGGCCGGCACCAGTCGCTGAACGAAGGCGTCGTCCGGCAGGTGCTCGGGCCAGACCTCGAACCGGGATCGGCCGACATTGGAGAGCGCGAACACGCCGGAGCCGACGTAGCCCTCCCCGAGGGCCGGGAGTCCCTTCAGGATCTCGAAGAAGGTCGTGATGGTCCACGGCCGCGCCGTCACGTCGAAGTGCACACGCGGTGCGGCCGCCTCGACCCCCGGCTGGACGAGCCGCTCGGCGAGGCTGCGTGCAGCTGCCGTAGACAGCCGGATGTCAGCGTCGAGATAGATCCGCGGGAAGACGGTGGCTGCGACGTCGCCGGCTTGCAGGGCTATCGCTTTGGACGCTTCCGATAGCTCGATGACTCGGACGCCGGGGTGGCGCCTTGCCCTCTGAGCCGTGTCATCGCTGCACGCGTTGCACGCCACGATCACCTCGAACTCCATCGGGTTTGCGTCCTCGAGCAGGGTGGACAGGCACCGATCGATCACCGTGGCTTCGTTGTGCGCTGGTATCAGAACGGAGGCGATGGTCACGGCTACTCCCGCAAGGTAGGCGGCGATCCACTCAGTTACGATAGGGCCACCTCGGCCGGCATTCATCGCGCTTGCCATGGTGGCCGTGCGGGTTGACGAACGTGTCCCGCAGGCCGGGTTTTCCTGCGTTGCATCTGACCGTCAGCGCTACGCTACTCCTGCACATCGACGTGTGGTTCCTGAGGAGGAAGCGTTGGATCCGTACGAGCTAGTCCGGATAGTGCTCCGGCGGTGGTACGTGACTGCCCCCTTCCTGCTCGCGGGCGTGATCGGCGCTGTTCTCGTCATGGAGCGCGCGGATGACGTGTACGAGGTCTCCGGCTCGGTGCTTGTGACCCGGACCGCGCAGTTGTTCGGAGTGGGCGAAGACCATTCAGCGGTCGATCCCGGGGAGGAGGGGGCGGCAGAGGAGCCCGATGCCGACGACGGAGAAGGAGGCATCGTCAACGCAACGCTGCTCGCCGAGGTCATCAACCTGGACGGTCGAGCGACGACGGCTCCCGCCGAGGGGTCGGGTCCCAGCCTTCGTGCCTTCTCGATCGGCAACGACACCGTGCGGATCGACGTGTACGGCAACGATGCCGAGGACACGTTCCTGATCCTCGAGGAGAAGGTCGAGGAGGCCCGTGGCGTCGCCGGCAGTGACGCGTACATCGAGACCATCGCCATGCCGCCTGGGGCCAGCCCGTCCAGCGATCAGCGAGGCGCGTACCAGGCCTCCGCGCTGCTGCGTATCGACTGGGAGGAGGAGCCGACAGGCGAGGGGCTCGGCGCCGACTTCGCCATACGGGTGGTCAGCGAGCAGATGTTGGCCGAAGATTCGGCCGATCTCGTTGCTACGCGCGGCGGTCAGGAGCCGGACTTCGATGTGGTCCCTCAGCAGAGGGACCAGGCGCCCATCGTCACTGTCTCCGCTCGTGCAGACTCGCCCGAGGGGGCGGATGCTCAGTGGGAGGCGGTACGTGACGTGGTGGATGAGCGGCTCACCCGGCTGCAGGATCTCCAGTCGGTGCCCGAGGACGAACGCCTGGGCCTCGCCACTCTGGTGCGGAGTGCGCCGGAGGAGCTTGTCGCCAACGACGGGCGCCGCCTGGCAGCGGTCATCTTCGGGATGGGTGCCCTCCTAGGGATCGGTGTGGCGCTTGCGTTCGACGCCACGGCACGACGGCGGCATCAGCGGCCCGTTGACCACTCGGATGGGCCTCCGGCCGAGCACCTCGATGAAGTTGAGCCCTGGGCAGTTGGCGTGCCGGGCCAGCGAGGCATCGAGCCCGTGAGCGGCGTCCGCAGGCGTTCGAGCCAGTGACCGCCTCGATCGCGCCGGGTGGCTCTTGGAGGCCGGCGGAGAAGCCGCGGGTCGACGTGCTGATGGTGACCCACGACCGGGCGGACTACGTGCGGCTCTCGCTCCCGCGCCTGCTCGCGGCCTCGGGTCCCCATGTCCGCGTATGGGTGTGGCACAACGGTGACCACGCGGAGACCCTCGCGGCTGTCGAGGAGAACGCCGACCATCCCGGGCTTGAGATCGTGCACCACAGCCGGGAGAACGTCGGTTTGCGCCAGCCGACGAACTGGCTGTGGCAGACGTCTACCGCAGCCTTCGTCGCCAAGGTCGACGATGACTGTCTCGTCGACCACGCGTGGGCCGATCCGTTGCTGGAGGCGCACCTGGCGGCTCCCGCCCTCGGTGTCGTCGGCGCGTGGCGTTTCCTCGACGAGGACTATCGCCGTCGGTGGGCGGAACGCAAGATGCAGCCACTGCCCGACGGGCACCGGCTCTTGCGCAACCTCTGGGTCCAAGGCAGCAGTTACGTGATGAAGCGCGAAGTGATCGATGCCATCGGCGTCCTGTCGGAGGAGGAGAGCTTCGCGCGGTACTGCCGCCGCGCGGCGGAGGCGGGATTCATCAACGGTTGGGTGTACCCCTTCGTCAGGGAGCGTCACCTCGACGACCCGAGGTTTCCCCAGAGTCACCTGCGCGACGAGGCGCGGTTCCAACGCGAGATGCCATTATCGGCCAAGGTCGAGGGGGTTCGTACGGTCAAACAGTGGAGGCGCGAGATGACCATCTCAGCGCTGCGAGTGCAACGAGCCTCACTCGACCCCGGTAGCTACCACGGAGTGCGGGGCAAGGCGATCGAGGGTCGCAAACGGGTCCGTCGGCTGGTACGACGGCTCGGAGCGCCGATCTGATGCCTCTGCCGGTGTCGTAAGCAGGCTGCTCGAGCAGCGTTTCCGGGGGGGACGCCCCGGGGACGCTGCCACCGGCTGCGGTCTATCCCGAATGTGCGTCGAGATCGCGACCGCTCTCCGTACGGTTGTCGCGCCAGGCGACCTCAGGGTCACCCTGCGTGCGGTAGTGGCCGTATTGCCAGGAGTCGTCAACGAAGACGTTGTCGCGGACGAGCACGTTGGTGGGCCCGGGTTGTCCGTTGACGCCCTCCACGTACAGCGTGAAACTGCCCCCGCTCATGAGGTTGCCGGTGATCTCCACATCGTCGATCCGGTCTAGGATGGCTTGCAGGAGAATCGCTGAGGTCTGCCGCTCCCAGACGGAGACCAGCGTGTTGTTCCGGATGCGGACGTTGTTCCCACCGGTAGTCTGCGCAGCATCGTTGTGTTCATCGCCCGCAGACTTGCGCAGGCTGTGGACGAACGAGTCCTCGATGGTGGTGTCCGACCCGAAGCGGAAACCGTCCTCGCAGTTGCTGACTTCGACCCGTTGAGCGGTGTAGCTGCCGTGAGCGACTCCACCGAGGCAGGTCTCACCTTGGCCGACGATCTCCGTGTCCTCGATCAGCAGCCCTCCACCACCACGCCCGGAGTCGATGTGGATGCCCCACTCGTGCGATGTCTCGATCCGGACGTTGCGGATGGTTGCGTCGCGAGCGATGACGTAGACATGGCCCCGTATGAGCTTGTTCTCGAGGACCTGACCGTCCTCATCGATCGTGATCCGGTCGTCAACCACCTCGAGGAGTTCTGGGTCGGTGACCCCGGTGGTGTTAGGGCCGGGGAATCCGAAGGCCTCGGGGTCGAGAAGGATCTCGGGGACTTGGCCATCGGCGGGGAGGTCCATCGCCGCAGGCTCATGCGGCTCACGCTCGCCGTCGGGCGGGAGCGGATCGCGCTCATCGGGTGGTGCCGCCGCCGTGGTCTCTGTCAGGGCGAGTGCGGCTTGCGAGACCTCGAAGACGTCGCCCGAGCGTGCACCCTCGATACGGACGCCGAGCGAGACGGCCTCGGTACCGTACGGCGCGGCCGAGATGTGTGTCAGGCGGGTCCAGTCGTCATCGGTGAGCGCGACTTCGCCACTGGAGGTGTCTACGGTTCCGTCGCCGAGGTGCCAACGGACTTCGATCTGCGCGCGCCGGTCAGGGACCCCCCGCACCGACAACTCGCCGCTCGCCTGCCGGTCGTCGGTCGCGGGGATGGCATGCCAGACGCCGGCCGCCGTCGCCGCCCGCAGGAAGTCTGTGTCGTCGCCCTGGTCGCCTGACGGGTCCATCGTCAGCACCAGGCGGTCGGTGGCGGCGGCGAGGCGTGTGATACCGAACCCGTACCAGCCAGATACCCCGACGGCCTGCTCCTCTGAGAGCGCGTTGTCACCCGCTTCGCTCGGCTCGTGCACCGTCTGCTCCGGTGCGCCGGTCGTGCGGACATCGCCCTCTTCGGCACCGTTGGATCCGCCCGTACAGGCCAGGCTGAAGAGCGCGAAGAGTGCGAGGGCTGATTGGGATCTCAGAGCGTGTACCCATCGAGTGGACGACCGTGACAACGTACCGGCCCCCCTCAGTTAGAGGCCGCGCCAGTAGGTGCCACGCGAGGAGGTCGTGGCGGAACCCTGGGGCCGCTCGTTGTGGGCCGGCATAGGCGCTGCTGAGCGGGCGCGAGGGGCGGAAGGCGTGGCGGACCCGCGGCGTGCGGTGATCGGGCACGACGTTGTCTTCGGTGTCAGCAACGTGCATCGCCGGCGTGTCTTGGCGAGCGTCAGGGACGGTTCCAGCGGTCGTGCCAGTCGATGAGTTTGCCGGTGATGATCGGCGCGATGGCGAGCGCGAGCTGAGTGAGCCGGTGGACGGCACTGCGGTCGGTGTTGCGTCGTAGTTGGCCGTGGTTGGACAGCCAGGAGTTGGTTCGTTCCGCGGTCCAGCGCAGCCCGAGCAGCAGCGGCCGGCGTCCTTCGATCTTGGGTTCGCCGCGGCGGCGTCGGTGGGCGATGATGGCGTCGTTGATGTGGTGGGCGGCGAGGTCGTCGCGGACGGTGTTGGCGTAGCCGCGGTTCAGGTGCAGCGTTTCGATGTCGAGGTCCAGACCTCGGGCGGTGACGGTGTCAAGGGTCGGGGCGAGCAGGCGGCTGTCGTGGCGGTTGGCGCTGTCGATGGCCCACCCGATGGGAACGCCGGCCGCGTCTGACGCGATCGACCACTTCCATCCGAGCTTGGCCCGGTCGGTGGGGTTCTTGCCGGTGCCCTCACCTCCGCAGGGCGACTTGTGCAGGCTGCCGTCGACCGACACCTCGGACAGATCCAGGCCACGGATGCGGTCGCAGCCGCAGATCGCCTCGTTCACGAGCTGATCGAACACCCCGGCGGCGATCCACTCGTCGCGGCGGCGACGCAGCGTGACCTGGCCCACCCCGACCAGCCGGCCTGCGTCCACCCATGAGCAGCCCAGTGCGAGGCGGTAGACGATCCCGGTGCAGCAGGTCTTGTCGGCGATGCGTGGCCGGTGGCAGCCCAGCGGATGATCGTCGACCGGCCGGGGTGGCAACAGCGCTTCGACCGCGGTGAACACCGCGTCCATGACCCGTGGCTCGAGCGCCCGCACCTGCCCTCCGACCATGAGCTGGAAGCGGCCCGCTTCCGGTCAGGCAAGTATGCTCCACCATCGACGCAAGGTGTGGGATGTCACCCCGATCCGCAGGCACGCAGACGACCGTGGACTTCGACGGCCGCCGTCGTGAACTCACCGACGAGATCGCTGCGCTCGGCCCGACCCTGCCGGGCAGCCTAGTCGCCCGCTCCAGCCGCTGCGGCAACCGCAACTGCCACTGCCACACCGACTCCGACATGCGCCACGGCCCCTACTGGACTTGGACCCGCAGCGTGTCCGGCAAGACCATCACCCGCGCACTGACCGACGAGCAGGCAGAGCGCTATCGGCCCTAGTTCGACAACGCCCGCCGCCTCCGCGAACTCGTCGATGCACTCAAACAACTCGCCATCGAACAAGCCGAAACCGACCACCAGTGGCCCACCAGCTGACCCGAACATCACCACCTACTGGCGCGGCCCTTTAGGTCACCGTCCACGAACGGACACGAGCATCGAGCGTAGGTCGCGCAGGTGGGACCGGCCGATGAACGCGAGGGTGACGGCGTAGAGCACTACGCCGGTCGGGATGCAGACGGCCAGCGTCACGACGTCGCCCTGCTCGACGAGCGCCTGACGCACGGCTTCGGTTCCCGCTGCCATGGTCACCGTCGCGACGATGACGGGCGCCAGCGCTTTGACCAGTCCGCGGCGGTCCAACCCCCCTGTGTGGTGCATGGCAACGAGGCTCACGGGGACGAACAGCAGCGTGACGATGGCGCCGGCCATCGCCACGGTGACGAAGTCGCCAACCAAGGCTGCGATCGTGTAGGCCCCGAGCACCAGCACCGTCCGGACGGCGAGCAGGCGCAGGCGGACGCCTGCATGGCCGGTCGCGAGCAGGACATCGAAGACGAAGTAGTCGATCGTCTGCACCGCGGCGGTCAGACACAGCCACTGCATGGCTGGGACGCTGGGCAGCCACCGGTTGCCGAAGACGATCCGGACCATCTCTGGGGCGACCACCGCGATGCCGATAGCGGCCGGCATCGCAGCGCTTGACGTGACCTTCGTCGCAGCGATGAAGGCGCGGCTGACCCGCTCGGCATCGTCCTGGATGCGTGAGAAGGTAGGAACCACGACCTGCTGCACGGTTCGCATCATGGTGTCGCTCAGCACCATGAGCAGGCGGTAGCCGACCGTGTAGTATCCCAGAGACACTGCTCCCAGCAGGATGCCGATGATGAAGTCATCACCGCGGCGCTGCCCCAGCTGGACCAAGTCGTAACCCAGGACCCGGCTACCGACGGACCACAGCGGTCGGAGCGCCCGCAGATCCAACACGGGCTCCGGCCGGTACCGCGCGATGGCGACCACCACGATCGTGGTGACCAGCGCCTGCAGGATGTTCTGGGCGACTAGTGCCCAGACCCCGGCGCCCAGGAGGGCCAGGGCGACAGCTACCGCGCCGGCGACGATGTTCGCGAGGACCCCACGCAGGGCAAGTGCCCGGAACTCAAGACGGCGGAGCACGATCGCGTTCGGGATGCGACCCACCGCGCCGATGAGGAAGCCGACGGCCAGCCACCGCAGCACCTCGCGTAGCTGCGGTTCGCCCAGCAGTTCGGCCAGCGGCTGTGCGAGCGCGGCCAGGAGGATGGCGAGCACAGCACCGAACGCGATGCTGAACCAGAAAGCGCTGTGGAGCTCACGCTCAGTGACTTCGCGCTTCTGGACCAGGGCCAGCGACAGCCCCTGCTCCCGCAGCCTCTCAACGACCTCGATGATCGCCGTGGCGAGCGCGATCAAGCCGAAGGCTGCCGGGTCGAGCAGTCGGGCGAGGACGATGAACACCAGGGTCGAGATCAGGCGGGCAGCCCACTTCTCCAGACCTGACCACAAGGCGCCCACGATGGCTGTACGTCGCAGGCCGTCCCCAGGCGGACCGCCGTTCCCAGCTGTCATCGCGTCCCCGCTCCTCCGGACCAACCCGCGCCGGGAGGTTGGGTCGCCGAGAGGCGAGGAAGCTACCCGTTTGGAGGCCGCTGAGTAGGACCGCTGCACTGCGCAGTGGACGGGGACGCAGGCTGGCTTCCTGGTGGCGGCTCCTGCGTGGATAGGCGGCTATCGGATGCCGGGTTCGAGGCCTTGAGCCATTTCGGGGCGCACTGCGGCCAGCGCGCCTTTGGGTGCCCAGCGGTGACGGGAGATTCAGTCCGCGCCGCGGGAAGCCGAGGACGGGAGCATAGTTCATCCGTACTCAGGAGAAATGGCTCCCATCATGTTCGTACGACTCGAAGGTAAGTTAGGTCGGCATCGTCTACTCGCCATCTTCCTCGCGCTGCTCCTCCTGCCAGGACAGTTTGTTCCGGTTCCCGCTGCCTCGGCAACCGAAGCCGAGAACCTGCTGTCTGTGGGGCAGTCGGTGGGGACGTCGGGGTGGCACGGTCTGGGCAACGCGGTGTTGCGTGCGGGTGATGAGCGTCTGGTCGCGACCATGGATCGTGCGGGGGCGTTCTCGGACGACA
>LFIK01001609.1_pt1 | contig 18041 bp, 13 predicted proteins | sample 643401 | NCBI WGS metagenome assembly LFIK01 (sample SAMN03777447, study PRJNA286221) | soda lake metagenome | biome: soda lake; feature: Kulunda steppe; material: water; isolation source: sample T5-Br brine of Lake Tanatar-5 | place: Russia: Kulunda steppe | collected 2010-07
AAGGACTTTAATGTTTTGCTTCTTTGATTGATTTGTTCTTCGAACAGGCGCGAAAGTGTTATGTCTGCGACTGCAGATGTAGGAGTAGGTGCAGCATGCGTGTGCTTGTATAAGCCAGAGTCTAATTGATTTTTTTCACGGATGCGTTGCAACGCCTTGCGTGTAATGAACTGATTTACTTTAATTTGTGTATCGTCAGCTAGCGGACTGCTTATATTATTATCTTGTGTATGAGTGGTAGAAAGAGTATGAGGAGTGGAGGAATTATTTTTCCCCCAACTAAGTGGGTTCCACCATGCGGCTTGACTCGAACACAAGCTCATCATCATTGGTAATAAAAAGTATAGTTTTTTCATTATCGTTAGCCTCAATGTGCTTTAGTGAATTTATACCTACTATTTAATTTACCATTTGTGATGATTTTTTCAAGTTATTTGATTTTCTTGCATAAATTAGTCTGCATTGTAAGGGGCTTTTTTGTTTAGAGCAGAAGTTTATTGTTACTATATTGTGATGCTTCTTACATTTATTTTATTTCAAATTGTCTTGAAATTTTTTAAGGGTGTTCTTGTATTGTTTGGCTGAGAACAATTTTATTTATTGGTGTTAGTTGTATATTCTTGTTGTGCATCAAGGACGTTTTTATGGTACTCTCGATCAAAAATTTGCTTTGTAGTAAGTATTTCTAAAACTTCTGTATCATTTTTTTTCAAAAGATTAGTAAAGAACTTTGCTTTTTCTATTAAATAATTTCGTATTTTTTTATTAAAAATTGATGCATTTTTTTCATTTATATGCGAAATTAATTGTCGAATCTGCTTTTTAACATCGGGTAAATCAGATTTTTGTGTTGCTTCTAATGTACCTGCAAAAATATTATCTGGTTGTTGTTCTTCTTTTCGTGATTTTTCAAAGACTTTTAATCTATTGATTTTGTCTTTGGTCTTAATGATTTCGTGGTAAAGCTCTATGAAGGTAGTATCATCTTTTGTTTTCTTGTAGCAAGAATGAAGCTCTTTGGACATAAAGTAAGAAGAAATAAGGTTTTTCTCTGTAAGGAAAATTTCTCTTCCTTGGCGGCCTTTTTCAATATGAGGAAAACTTCTTGCTAAATCATTAACAAAATTATTGAATTTTTTTTGTTTTTCTTGAGTATAATGAATCTTTTTTGATTGTTGTTGTGCGTATTGATACATTGAACTTAATGTTAAGGGTTCTGGGTATTCGTATTTCTCTTTAGACTCTTTAAACAGTTCGTGAAATTTTGCTATTTCATTTTTGGGGGTGTGTTCTTTGTTATAATCAGGACTGTCATTAGCAGATTTGCGAGACCACTTAGCAGCAATTTTTCTTTTTTGTGATCCAAAGAAACCCATTGCGTGACCTGCAGTGTCTTGAGCTCCATTACATCCCTTAAGTTCTGGTTTAATCCAGACGCCCTCATCTGTTGTATCTTTGTTAGATTTGAACCCGACTAAAATAGTTTCGAACTTTCCAGCAAAGGGTTCTGGCAAGTCAATACCGAAAGAGTCTTCAAAATAATGACTATTTGAACGTATATAAATTTTTTCTTCTGATTGAAGCCAGGCGTTAATTTGTTCTGTCCTTGTTCTATTCTCATTTTTCTTTTGAGCAATGTTATAATATTTTCTGAAAAACTCGGCTAATTTTTTATCTTTTACAAAGAAAGTGCCTTCATGAAAGCCTTTTTTATCTTCTCGGATTTCATAACAGTGGGTATAAAGATAAGACAAAATATTTCTGGCGGCCTCTACTTGTTGCTGTTCTTTTTGTGGGATATCTGTCTTATTGTCAAAAACAATGTTATAACAATGCTTTGCTCCATAGTGGGCGGATAAGGCTTGAGATTTAGCTTTGTCTTGTAATACTTTTTCTTCTTTGTTTAATTTTTCTTTTGTATTAATACTTTTTAAGGTATCCAGATGACACGAGCGGTAATAGTCAGGGATAAAAAACTGCTCGGGAGTGTCGAAAAAATCATACAGTTGATGTGTTGGTTTTGTTTTTTTTCTCTCATGCTGCACAAGTATATTCTTTAATAATTTATTTTTACGTTCTTCTTTGAATTGTTTTTCAGCTGTGTGCTTTCTGTAGTTACGTTGGATAACTTGCGCAGCATCAAGCTTTTTGTAGTTGTGTTGGATAACTTGCGCATCATGATACCGTTTTTTTTCTGCAGCAATGTAAGGCCGAAGATAGAGGTTGCTAATAGAAAGTGTTCTGTGTGCTGCTGTCATTAAGTTGGTAGGTGCTTGATCATTGAGTTCTTGTTGTGCTTGACGAGATATAAAGGAGCTGAACTCTTCATTTTTTACAAAAGGCTTTAATATTTCACTTCTTTGGCCGATTTGTTTTTCGAACATGCGCGAGAGTGTGACGTCTGCGACTGCAGATGCAGATGTAGGAGTAGGTGCAACATGCGTGTGCTTGTATAAGCCAGATTCTGGTTGATTTTCTTCACGGATACGTTGCAGTGCTTTGTGTGTAATAAACTGATCACCTTGGGGAGTTACTTTAATGTGTGTATGGTCAGCTAGCGGACTGCTTATATTATTATTTTGTGTATGAGTGGTAGAAAGAGTATGAGGAGTGGAAGAAGTATTTTTTCCCCAACTAAGTGGGTTCCACCATGCGGCTTGACTCGAACACAAGCTCATCATCATTGGTAATAAAAGGTATAGTTTTTTCATTATCGTTAGCCTCAATGCGCTTTAGTGAATTTATATCTACTATTTAATTTACCATTTGTGATGATTTTTTCAAGTTATTTTGACTTTCTTGCATAAATTAGTCTGCATTGTAAGGGGCTTTATTTGTTTTTGGCTGTGATCATTGCAGTTAAGTAAAAGTGTTAAACAAGTTTTTTATTTAGAGGAGAAGTTTATTGTTACTATATTGTGATGCTTCTTACATTTATTTTATTTTAAAGTGTCTTTAAAATTCTTGAAGGTGTTCTTGTATTGTTTGGTTGAGATCAATTGTATTCTTGTTATTTTTATATTCTTCTTCTGCAGCAATAAAATTGTTATGGTATTCTTTATCAAAAATTTGCTGTGTAGCAAGTTCTTTTAAAATTTCTTCATCAGTATTTTTCAAAAGCTCAGTGAAGAAATTTGATTTTTTTGTTAAATACTCTTGTACTTCTTGGTTAGAAATGAGCTTCTTTGTTGCATTTATATACGAAATTAATTGTTGAATTTGCTTTTTAGTTTCGGGAAATTTTATTTTTTGAGATGCTTCTGCTGTGCCTGTAAAAATATCGTCTGGTTGTTCTTCTTTTCGTGATTTTTCAAGTCTTTTTAATTCACTGATTTTTTCTTTAGTATTTACAATTTCGTGGTAAAGACCTATGAGGCGAGTATTCTGTGTCGACATAAAGTAAGAAGAAATCAGATTTTCTTGTATTATGTATACCTTGTTGAAAATATCTGCATCATCAGGAGATTGAGATTGGCGAGTAATCCATGTGTTCCATGCTGACCTCACTGTATTGCTCCATCCACTATATCCTGCACTTTCTGGCTTAATCCAGACGCCCTGTTCATCGTTAGATTTAAAGCTGACTAAAATAGTATTAAACTTTCCAGCAAAGGGTTGTGGTAAATCGATACCAAAAGAATCTACAAAACCATGACTGTTGTCACGTGGATAAATAGTCGTTCCCTTTTGAGCAATTTTATAATACTCTCTGAAAAACTGGGTTAAATTGTTATCTTTTACAAAGAAAGTGCCTTCATGAAAGCCTTGTTTATCTTCTCGGAGGTCATAACATTGAGTATAAAGATAAGATAAAATATTTCTGGCTACCTCTACGTTGTGCTTTCTGGCTATTTCTACATTGTCCTTATTATACCTCTTGTTCAATCTTGACGGTGAAGTTTGATGCTTGTTTAATCTTGACGGTGAAGTTTGGTTTTTGGAAAAAATAATATCATAACAGTGCTTTGCTCCGTGGTAAGCAGATAATGCTTGGGATTGAGCTTCTTCTTGCAACTCTTGCTCTGCTTTCTCTTTATTAATGCTACGTAAAGTTTCTAGGTGAGATTGGGAGTAATAGTTAGGGAAAGTTAGACACATTATTTTATTTTTATGTAGAGTTCTTGCTTCATATCGTTGTTTGCTTTTAATAAATGGTATTTTGGTTAATTTTTTTTGTCCCTGCTTATCTAAATAGGCGCGAATAGGAATATCGTTTTTAACAAAAATGGTAGCAGCCTTATAAGCCTTGGCGTATTGGCGTCCTTGGTGTTCACGCCAAGCTTTTTGGATAACTTGCACAGCTACGTGACGATGCTGTTTTTCCCACATTGTTTTTGGGTCAATATGAGGAACAACTGGATAAATAATTTGTGATTGGTTTAGTCGTGCAAGTATAGGGCTTTTTAGTGCCATATTAAGAGCTTGCTGGGCAGTTTTTTCTTGTTCAACTAAATTATTGAGTTTTTTCTTGTGTTCTTTTTTAAGTGATTCGACTTGTTTTTTAGCTGTGTACCCTTTATAGGTACGTTGAATAACTTGTGCAGCATTATTATGACGCCGTTTTTTTTCTGCATCAATGTAAGGCTGAAAATAGAGGTTGCTAATAGAAAGTGTTCTGTGCGCTGCTGTCATTAAGTTGGTAGGTGGTTGATGATTGAGTTCTTGTTGTGCTTGACGAGATATAAAGGACTTTAATGAGCTGAACTCTTCATTTTTTACAAAAGGCTTTAATATTTCACTTCTTTGGCCGATTTGTTTTTCGAACATGTGCGAGAGCGTGACGTCTGCGACTGCAGATGTAGGAGTAGGTGCAGCATGCGTGTGCCCATTTTCTTCATGGATACGTTGCAGTGCTTTGTGTGTAATAAACTGATCACCTTGGGAAGTTACTTTAATGTGTGCATGGTCAGCTAGCGGACTGCTTATATTATTATTTTGTCTGTGAGTGGTAGATAGGGTATAAGGAGCGGAGGAAGTATTTTTTCCCCAACTAAGTGGGTTCCACCATGCAGCTTGACTCGAACACAGGCTCATCATCATTGGTAATAAAAGGTATAGTTTTTTCATTATCGTTAACCTCAATGAGCTTTAGTGAATTCATGCCTCTGTTTAATTTACCATTTGTGAAGATTTTTTCAAGTTGTTTTTACTTTTCTACATAAATTAGGCTGCATTATAAGGATATTTGTCTGTTTTGGATAATGATATTTGGAGCTAAATAGAAAGAACGGATAATGTTTTTTGCATGTTTGTAATAAGCTGTTCTTGGGGTATTCCTTTTTTAACAAACTTATAAAGTTATGTTTACGCTTTTTATTTTTTATTTCTTGGTTATTCAGTTTTTTGACTGTGTTTGTAACAGAAGTTTGTTGTTACCGCATTGCAATACTTCGGGTATTATTTTTTATGGATATTTGTTCGTAAAAAATTCTAGTTTATTGAGTGATATTATAGTATTAAGCTCTTTTTTATAGAAATGCTTAGATAGGTTCAATAATATGGTTAAGAATAAATAAAGATAGGTGTGATTGTATAACCTAGGCTTTAACTGTGTATCTATAGTTTTTTACAAAGCTCGTAAAAAAATGGTAGGTAAACATATTGGAGTCATTGTTATAACAATGACTCCAATATGTTTATGTGGTTTACTTTAAAATTTTATTACGGAAACCTTACCAGAAAAAATATCCTCATAGTTCTCCAAAAAAATATCCTCATATACCTTGTTCTCCAGCGGCGGCAATTCGTATTTGGAAAAAAGCGTTTTATCTAGGTTGGTACAGCTAGTAGGTTTAGTAGGTTTAAAATCCTTACTGATCGAGTGGGAGATTGGGATATGTTTTAACAAATTAATACAAAAATTAGTACTTTGTTTAATAGCATGTTCTTGCATTGAAAGATTGGGCTTTAGTTTAAACTCCCAAATTTGGCTGTCTATTTTTTTGGCCCTATAGGAAGAGTAGCACTGGTTGAAGTTGCCCTTTGTTTTACCCTTTTTATTAGTAAGAAGTTGCTTAATAATATTTAATTTCTCACCTAAGCGACCGGTATAAAGATAAAAATGATTATTAAAATCGGCTTGTGCATGAAGAAAAGCTAGTAATTTGCTTTTGTCTTCTTCATCTTTGATTGGCTTTGCTTGGGAAGAAAAGAATTCTGTTCCTTGCGCAGCTGCATAGAGCATTTTATGTGTGTTGCGGTCTATACGTTTTACTTGATTGTCGGTTGATTGCATATAGCGTTTGCCTAGACTGTTTCTGGCTTTTTTCCATATAGTCTCGTCTACCCAAATGCCTGTATCTTTACTGAAATGTACCTTCTGTGATGAAATTTTTGCTTTTTTAGTAGCTTTTTCAAACAGTGAGTCTTGAGGATTATAGTTGTTTAACTGTGAGGAGGAAGCAGAATCGTAGTCATTTAATATATATTTTTCGTTGTTGGAGTTTCCTACAGCAAAAAGTGCTCCAGGTATGGATAGAAGTAGTAAAAAATAAAAAGTTTTTTTCATCATAATTGTTTTATTTCCATTGTTATAATTAATATTAGAACTATAGCTGTTTTATATAATACTATAGATTTAAATTAAAAAATCAATATTATTATTTCAAACTGTGTATATATTATATGTGTTGATAAAAGAGCACGTATGCCTCTGAGTTCATTTTTTCCTGTATTGTGTTTTCTCTTACTGGTGTGATTGTAGCATCATTGCAATGATACCATTGAGGAGAGTTTGATAGGGCATGTTTCTTGATATAAGCAGTGTAATGCCCAGATGTTGCTCTTTGTCCATGGTGGTTAATGGTTCCGACGAGCGTGTAGGTATGGGAGTCTAAATCAAGTTTCATGGGGATGTGCATGTCTATTCTTTTTTTATTTCCTTGAGAATCAAACTTATTAATACCCATCAACAAAAATTTTTTATGGTTCTTGACTTGATAATATTGCTGCCAGTTTCCTGGCTTAAACGTGTATTCATTCTCCATTTCAAGTGGGCTAGCTTCTATGAAATTCACGTATTGTTCATCAGAGGTGGGCATTAGGGTTTTTTCTTGCTGGCCTTGTATTTTTGTTGTTAATATATCTTGAAGATTATCTCTAGTAGCCCGAGGCGATATCCACTGTATAGTCTTTGGGTTACCCTGATGTAACAAGTCCGCAAATTCTTCAGAATTCTGTTTTTTACCTTGGTAAATAGTCTCAATTGTAGAAAAATGATCTTGTTGATTGTGTGGAAATAGTAACGACAGTGTGTTGTCAACAAACTCAGTTGCATCTTGTTGCTGTTTAGGAGAATAATTAAAGACATTGCATTGTGCTTCATGAAGGTCTTTCATGTCTTGTATGCTTGGGTGTGTATTGGGGTGAAGTGGTGAATGAATCGCAGATAATTTTTTTAAAAAATCATTACTGTCAGACTGCTTTTTCAAGGCATCAGTTAATTCTGGGAGGTTGAAAAGGGTTTGGCATGATGCATTCATATAACACATGGTAGCAGTCGGGTTAAACAGCGCCGGTGGTGATGGCAAAAAGTGCACGGATGACGACGAATTTTGTGAAGGCGGTGGATCGACAGAGATACTGTTAGATCCACCGGTTTTTTTGGGTGATAGCACTTCTTTTCGAGCGTTATATCCTTTGTAAGTGCGCTGAATAACCTGGGCAGCGAGCCCCCGCTTTTTTTGTCTCTCTAGTTGTTCTTTAAATGTTTTGTGTTTTTTAAACATTGTTCGTGTTACTTTGCCGATCGTTGTAGGGAGTATTGTGCTAATCGTTGTAGCTGGCATATTCAAAGAAAGTGGTTTTTCAACAAAAAGAGACTCTCTGCGTACTTGAGTTTTTGTTTCGTCGTTTGGTTGACATATAGAGAATGTGGGTAAGAGAAATGCTGTATAGTAAAGTGTAAATAGCAAAAAACTTATTTTTCTCATGATTTTTTCCTATTTGTTTGATATTAAGATATTGTATAACATTTTACTATTTGTATAATAAATTGCAAGTATATAAAAAAAGAGCAGTCCTGTGTGATGAGGAAACTGCTCTTTTAAATGTCTATGCGGCAAATAATATGTTAAGAAGGCTACTTATTTGTATCGCATTCTTTATTAGGACACAGTAACACTTCTTGTCCATCTTTTTTTCGCTTAAGGCGATATGGATTTTTGCATGATGGGCAAGGAGTCTGTTCGATTTCTCCTGGTATGGAGAACTTACATTTTGGGTAGTTTTGGCATCCCCAAAACGTTTTACCACGCCAGTTACGTTTTGTTAATTCACCACCGCATTGTGGGCATGGAAAACTAGCTACTTCTTGTTTGATATATTTGCATTTTGGATAGCCAGAACATGATGAGAATGGCCCGTAACGGCCTACACGTTGTTGAAGGGGGCTTTCACACTTAGGGCATTTTTCATCAAGTAACTGAGGTTCTTCTCTTTTAACGAGCTTGATAGTACTGTCTTCTTGACGTTCGAAATTACTGGTAAAGGTACACTCGGGAAAACTAGGACAACCTACGAAGGCTCCTGCTTTGCCAAACCTAATGATGAGTTTGTGTTCTTTGCATTCAGGGCAGGTAATTGCGGTTGGTTCGGCTTTACGTGATTTTGCCTCACCTGCAAATTTGGTTACCGATTGAGAAAAATCTTCATAAAATTCGGTAAGCACTTTATCTCGCTCAATATCGCCTTGTGCAATTTTATCTAAGTCCTCTTCCATATGTGCGGTGAAAGAGATGTCCATAATTTTGGGAAGGTTTTCTTTGAGGAGGTCTGTGACTGTTTGACCTAGTTCTGTTGGGAAGAATCGTTTTTTTTCATCCAAGTTGGTATATGCTCGTGCTTGAATAGTCCTCATAATGGTTGCGTAGGTACTTGGTCGACCGATACCTTCTTTTTCTAACTCTTTGACGAGTGATGCCTCGGTATAGCGTGCTGGAGGCTGGGTGAAGTGCTGTTTGGGTGAGACCTTTTTAAGATCTACTGGATCTTTTTCATTCAGTGTCCGGGGCAGCATCGTTGTTTCTTTATCTTTTTTATCATCAGAAGCATATACTTTCATGAATCCGTCGAACAAGAGTGTAGATCCAGTTGCTTTGAATGTATAGGGGCCACCGCTGATAATAACTTGCCGTTGTGCATATTGCGCAGCCTTCATTTGACAGGCAACAAACCGATCCCAGATAAGCTTATAAAGACGATAGCTATCATTATCAAGATACTTTTTAACAGCATCAGGGGTACGTTGTGTATCAACTGGACGAATAGCTTCGTGAGCATCTTGAGCCTGTTTTTTACCCTTGGCATATACTAATGATTTACTTGGTAGGTATTCCTTGCTAAAAGCTGTGGAGATATAGGAGCGTACTTGTTTAATGGCTGTATCAGAGATGCGAGTTGAGTCAGTACGCATGTAGGTAATTAAAGCAGTAGGGTTCTGAGGATCATCAAGTGGAAGACCTTCATAGAGCTTTTGTGCAATTTGCATAGTTCTTTGCACTTTAAAGCCAAGGCGGTTGTAAGCTGCTTGTTGGAGAGTACTTGTGATAAAGGGCGCATTAGGATTCTTTTTCCGCTTTGAGTCCTTAACTGAGGTGATCGTATACTGACGTTGCGGAATATCTGCTACTAATTTTTGTGCAGACTTTTCGTTTTTAATGGTAGGTTTTTTCTTATTAACCTGGTAAAGCGTTGTTTGAATATCGCTTTCTCTATAGGAAAAAAGACCCTCAATGCTCCAATATTCTTCTGGTTTAAAGGCCCGTATTTCTGTTTCACGATCACATATCAGGCGTAATGCTACAGATTGGACACGACCGGCTGACAGTCCTTTTTGTACTTTTTTCCATAAAATAGGAGATACTTCGTAACCGACCCAACGATCAAGGACACGACGTGCTTGTTGTGCTGCCACTTTATTATTATCTATTGTAGAAGGCGTTTGAAGTGATTCTTGTAAAGCTGGCTTGGTGAGCTCATTAAAGGTAATACGATGAATTTGGGAAGGATCTTTAATGACTTTTTGCACCTCTTGCTCAATATGCCATGCAATTGCTTCTCCTTCACGGTCAGGATCGGGAGCAAGGTAGATATGATCTGATTTTGTTGCTTGTTTACAAATATCAGCAATCACTTTTGCTTTTTTATCCAGTGGGACATATTCGAGTAAAATTTTTCCATCTTCAAACGAGACGCCTACTTTCCTTTTTGGAAGATCTTTTACATGTCCTAAGGTGGACATAATGACAAAATCATTTCCTAGGAACTTTTTGATAGTTTTTATTTTTGCAGGTGACTCAACAATTAGTAAATGCTTCATGAATCTCGTATTTATCCTAAAGTTATTTTAATCATCATTAAATTGAATATTTTTATTAGCGTAACCATTCTATTTTCAAAAAGTCAAATGTTGCTCAATGTGGTTGGGAGTGCTTGGGAAAATAGCATGATATAAGGTTGCAGTTTGCGACTGAACCCCGTTTGTTCGGTCATTTTAGAAAAATGCAGTGTGCTATGTTGTTCCTAGAGATCCAACTAGTGTAATCTACGATAGAATGGTATCAATGAGTTTAGGAGGATAGCAAATGAAAGATATTTTAGGAGCATGGAAAGATTCGCTGAGGATTTTTTCCCCCAGTCAAATTACAACTTTTTTCTTGATAGGTGTCAAAAACATTTATCTTACCTATACGCATTTGGTGAGTATGTTTTGGTGGATGTTACTCGTAGCAGTGGCATCATGGTATTATTCTCCTTTACCGGTTGTGACGGCAGGCGTGGTTAGCTTCTTATTATGCATAGTAGCTTTATCAGCTCGACCTTCCTTATTAAAGAAAGATATTGTTTATTATGGGTCTTATATGCCTCATATTGTTACGGTCATAATTAGTGCTATGGCGTTGCAAAATGTAATACATCCTGTTTTTTTGCTTGGATTGCCGCAAGTAATTTTTATATTTTTATTTGCTGCTGATGCTCACCATAACTTCCGTTCGTTATTGTTAGTGCCCGTGCGTTCTGTCTATCTTATAGTACGTAGCTTGCCGGTACAGTTATTGCTCTCGCTAACTATGGTGAGTACATGGTATCTGCCCGGGTTCGTAATTTTATTGTTTGTGTATCCTGTGCTGACAGTTCTTTGTTCTGTTTGTTATGTAACCTGGATTCATCAAAATTATAAGGTATACTATGAGCGTCATTAAAAAAGGATGGTGGGCTTTTCGGAATCTATTATCTTATTTTTTAGTTTTTTGGGTTGTGTTAGTGTTGTTGCCTGTACTTTTTATTTTGTTTTTGTTACCAGCTTCATGTAAGCGGGTTGAAAAACTTACTTTTTCATGTATAGATCTTCTCTATAAAGGAATAACTGGGGCGTTATTGGTTCCTTTACACATCAGTGGCAAGTCGCATATTCCCTCAACTCCTGCAATTATTGTAGCTAATCATCAATCATCCCTTGATATCCCGTTAGTTGGTATGTTGTTAGATGGCTATCCGCATATGTGGTATGCCTTGGCATACTATGCAAACTTTCCGATTCTTGGCTTGTTCATTAGAAAGCTTGGTGTGCCTATTGATCGATCGAACTTGACCAATGCGGCTCGAGCTTTGATCAAGGGTATCAAGCTTGTCGATGGTGCTAACCGCCATGTGGTTATTTTTCCAGAAGGGGGGCGGTTTAACGATGGTACTGTCCATGAGTTCTTGCGTGGTTTTGCAGTGATTGCACGAACTACGAAGCGACCAGTAGTGCCAGTATTTATGCCGCATAATGGAGAAATGTTTCCGCCGCCTGGAATACTTATGTACCCACGCTCTTTGAGTGTTACAGTTGGTAAGCCTTTTGTGTACGAAAAAGAAGAAACAGATGAGCAATTTGTACATCGTGTTCATGACTGGTTTGAACAAAAACAAGCACAGGTGTCCCCGGGATAAAGATGTTGTTAATCCGGCTAGGTACAAGGTAAGCAGCCGGTTATCTGGTCTGAGTCTCAGTCGTGCCGGATAAAATATATACTTATTTAGAAGAGATTTGAGGCGGCTTAAGGGCCGCTTTTTTTGGGAAAAAAAATTAAGTAGCGTCTATCTTATAGAGGTATTAAGGCAAGAATATTTTTATATGGTATTCTGGTGGGAAAATACTATCCGTGAGTGAAGATTAATGGCATAAGGTGCGCCAATGACTATTCAATGGATGAATCTTATTTTGCTTTGGTTTGGTTTTCCAGTGCTTCTAGGAGCACTGCTGTATCGATTTTTATGGTATTCTTACCCGGTTGTTTATAGCCCTTACAAAGAATTGCGTGAGAGGTTAGGAAGCAAAAATATTACTTCTATTTTTTCACCGCGTACTTTATATACTATTCTTAAAACTTTGTTTCTTGGAGTTTTACTACTCGCTTGTGCTCGTCCCCAGGGGGTCGATGAAGATTCTCGTTTGGCGGTAGAGGGCTCTGATATGATGCTCTTGCTTGATATGTCTGGTAGTATGCAGCTATGTGATGACCTGCGTAATCCTCAGTCTCGCTTTGAGGCAGCTCAGCGTGAAGCTCTTTCTTTTATTAAAGCACGTCCATATGACCCTATAGGTCTTATTTTTTTTGGAAGAATTGCTTTGTCTCGTTGTCCAGTGACCTTAGATAAGGATATGCTGTGCAAAGTATTAGAAGAGGTTAAGTTAGGAGATATTCCTCCTGAGGGGACAGTGCTTGCTTCGGCATTAGGAATGGCAGTGAATCGTCTTCGTACTTCTACTTCAACGAGTAAAGTTATTATTATGCTTACTGATGGTGCACCTTCGGAACATGATTTACCATCAGATCAAGTCATTGAATTAGCTAAAAAGTATGATATTAAGGTATATACGATTGGTGTTGGTGGGCAGGATGGAGGCTATATTTTTGATCCGTTTGGCAATGTACATCCATATCAAAGTCCAATTAATGAATCCCTGTTGCAGCATATAGCACAAGAAACCGGTGGACAATACTTTCGAGCAGAAAAACCAGATGATATTGCACGTGTATATGCAACGATTGATCAGCTAGAGAAGACTCCTACTGATAATCCCTTATATGAAAATTATTATGAGTACTTTCCTCTGCTCCTTTGGTTGGCAGGTCTTTTAATGGTAATAGAAGCATGTATGAGGTGGCGATGGATAGCAGTATAGTAGATCCAGTTTTTGGTATTTCATGGCAGGAGATTCATGTCCTTTGGCTTATTTGTAGCGGGTTACTTATAGCCGTTACTTTTATGGGAATGCGATGGCATAGGTTGTATCGTTGGCTACAAACTTCAACAGGTCAAGCAGCGCAAAAAATTTCTCTTCTTCAACAAACTATGAAGACAGTTTTATTTATAGCAGCAACACTGTTATTAGGTGTGGCCCTTTTGCGGCCGGCATGGGGGTACAGGGAAGAAAACCGACAGCAAAAAGTGCGAGATGTTATGGTTGCACTTGATATTTCACGTAGCATGCTTGCCCAAGACTATGAGCCAAGTCGCCTTGTATTTGCCAAGCAAAAAATTAATCAGTTGTTAGGTCAATTACATGCTGCACGTGTTGGTTTAGTTATTTTTTCTGGAGAAGCAATTTTGCAGTGTCCATTAACACGTGATAAAAATGCTTTTCAAATGTGTTTGGATGAGTTGGAAGTAGAAAAAATGGGGTCGGGAACAACATCATTTACGGCCGCTTTATCACGGGTGCTGGAAGCATTCAGAGGATATAAAACGAACGCGCATAAACTGGTTATCCTTTGTACTGATGGCGAAGATTTTTCAGACGGCCTCGATGCTTTATATGAGAAACTAAAGAAAGAAAAAATTTCTTTATTTACACTTGGAATTGCTGATCCTGTCGGTGCACCGATACCCTTGTACGATGAAAATGGCAAAAAAAGAGGGCACCAAAAGGACAGACAGGGGAGAACAGTTCTTTCTCGATTAAATAGCACGGTACTTTCTGAGCTTGCTCGAGTCACAGGTGGTAAATATCTACATGCTCGACGTGATGAGCAAGATATTCGTACAATTGTGAATTGGGTAGAGGCGTTTGAAAAGCATGAGCTTGGTAAGCATAGGTATGATGCTCTGCATGAACGTTATCATTACTATGCACTTGCCGCATGGGTACTGTATCTGTTGGAGTGGGTAATATGAAAAATATATGGATACTATTTTGTGTGGGAGTAATTTCTTTTGTGGATATTGTTCCAGCAACACTGTCGACTTGGCAGGATCGTGTTGTGCGCAATCCGACTAATTATAAGGCGCTCTACAACCTTGGTGTAGCTGCTTGTCACGAAGGAGACTATGAACAGGCAGATAAAGCGTGGGATTGTGTGTTACAGCTTCCGCAGGTGCAGAAATTAACTCATCAGCACAAAGAAGAACTTTTTTACAATGCTGGAAATGTAGCTGTATTGCGTAAAAAATATGACAAGGGACGCGAGTATTTTGAAAAAGTGGTTGCATGTAACCCTCAGCATGAAAAAGCTCAGCAAAAATTAGCCTATCTTCGTCAGCTTGAAGAAGAATCTTCTTCAAATAAAGAAAATGAAGAAAAGCAAAATACATCTGCAGATGATCATCAAGATACCGGGGATCACGAGGAGCAAGAAAAGTCTGGTGAGGAAGGCAAGTCAAGTAGTACTTCATCAGACAATAAGCAGAGAAAAGAGGGAAGTGATTCCCAGCAAGAAACAAGTAATGAAAATAAAGACCAGGCATCTTCTTCTGATTCAGGGGGGACTGATACGACCAAAGAGCAATCATCTTCTGCAGGCAAAGAGGAAAAAATGTCGAGTGATAGCAAGCAATCTGAACAAGAGCATGCTCGTGATGAAGAAACTACTGAACAAGAGTCAGCTGCAGGAGCACAGGAAGCTGGGCAACAACAAGCAAAAAATCAAAAACAAACAGAAGAAAATCACGATGTTATAGATTCTCATACAGCAAAAACAGCAGCTGAGCAGGCGGGGCATGATCAAAATGATTCTCAAGCTATGGGAGCGCAGAACAATGTGAGTGAGCCGGATTTGTCTGCATACGAAAAAGATTTAATGGCTGCTTTGGAGAGCTATGATAAAAATATGCACAAGCATTATATGGAGGGTAAAATCAGTGGTATGGCGGGAAGCGATGCGGAACATAATTGGTAGTTTTTTTCTTGTGTTTTGGATACCTACTCTTTTATCTGATCCTGTTGCTGTGCAAAAAAAGCAGAGACACAAAGAGGGAGTTACGGTAGTTGCACATTTTCCTCAATCCTGTTTTGTACATGAAAAAGTACCTTTTACGATAACGGTAGAGCATGATCCAAGCAGTCCAATTCTTGATCTTGATTTCCCTTCTTTGCAAGAATGGGCAGATATTTTTTATTACAAGGACAAAGAAGTCTTACCGCCTGATGATACTTCTTCTATGGAACGCATAATTCTTTCTGGTACTCTCCATCCCAAACAACCTGGTACGCATTCTATTCCTTCTCTACATGTGCAATATCGTTCACCGCGGCGCGTTGGATTAATGATGTTTGGAAACATGGTACAAGGAGCTGCGAGTCAGCCACATGTTTTGACAGTTAAGCCATTACCGTCGGACAAGGAAAGTAATTTGATTGGTAACTATTCTCAAGCAGAGATTTTATTTGCTCAAAAAAAATTTTCACAAAATGAAGCGGTTTCTTTGTTGTTACATCTTGCAGGAGAGGGTAACGGAGAATGGAGTGATGTACCTATATTGAGGATGCCAGATGGATGGAAAATTACTGACTCGGGTAAATGGGCAGTAAAAGATGGGTATGTGTGGGAATATATTGTGCAAGTTGACCGGATTGGAGAAGAAGAATTTCCTGCTCAACAGGTTGCTTTTTTTGATCCTCAAAAACAGCGTTTTCAAAAGCTAGATATACCCGCGCAACATGTGCAAGTTGTACAGGGGGAGGATATTGAGGAAGTTACAGATGATACAGAAGAAATAAGGTCTTTGATTGAGGATATGCATAATAATGAGGAGGTGATGATGGTCGGTGAGCGTGAAGCATCTTCTTTGTATCCTTCATGGATACGTGCTACTGCTTTGCCAACTTCTTTGGTGGTAGGGTGGATCTGTTGTGCTTTGGCTATAGGGGTTGCTCGGATGTTGCAGTTACCTTGTAGTCGTCAAGTGGTCTGGTTGCGTCGTCGCTATGCTATATTTACTTTGCGTAAAGCGATTCAGCGCGCTCAACGTAAAGAAGATATGATTTTTGCATATGAAGTCTTGAAAAGTTATGCGGTACAATACCCGATTTACGAGAAGCAATTAGCTGTGCGATATTATGATTTGCTCAAAGAGCTTTCTTGGTATAAGTTTTCTTGTGCTACTCTTGAACTGGAGGTAGAAAGCAAGAAGTTGTTATTTAAAAAAATATATGTCTTATTAAACCAACTCTCGTTAAACACATGAAGAAGTATTATCTTATTTTTATTTTTTTCTCGTTTGTTACGGTACCTCTGCATGCTCATGAAGATCATGAAAATTTTATTCTTGCCAAGCGTGAAGAGCAAATAGTAAGTTCTTATTCTGATGTGCAAGCTATTGAGGAAGAGATTGCCTCTTTTAAAGAAGCGCATGGAGCAAGCCAAGAACAGGTGCATTCTTCAGGCAATGATTTTTTGCTTTACGGGTGGCATGTTGCGCCTTTCCTTGTGTGGCAATTGCTTGCCATGGTTGCTGTTGCTGGAATTGCGTTAGGTACTTCTGCTTTGCGATGGCTCTTGTTATTCTTATGTATACCGATGGTTATAGGTTACTACGAACGTTTTATAGAGTGGAAAGTTGTTTCATCTCCAACTGCGTGTTTATATATAGGTCCTTCGCATGCTTATCCTATTCGAAAGCAAGTGCATTATTTGGATGAGGTTAAGGTGAAAAAACGGACACGGGATGTCCAGGGCAAAACATGGCTATTGGTAGAAAAATCTGGAGAGCTAGGATGGCTAGCAGATGAATAAGGTTCAGAGAATCATCAGTTCAGGTATCTATGCATTTTGTATAGGTAGCGCTTTGTTTTGTGGGGTGGCATTATTCCTCTACAAGGGAAGTAAGTACGATGAAAAAGAATATTCTCACTTGTTAACGCAAGAGACTGAAACCGTCTATTGTGTGGCTGATGAGGCTGAGGTTGATGCTGATCAAGATGAATTCTTGTGGGTTAACCGTTGTCCAGAATATTTACAAAGTAATGCTCTCGAGTTTGCTCAGCAACATAACTTAGAAGAAGATGTTCGAACCTTGTATGAGGCGGATATTTGGACACGATTGTTGCCCAAAAAGCCGATAGCTGTTAAACGTCGGAAAAAGCGACGACGCATGCAAGCAAGCAAAATCAAAGATAGTATATCACGGTGGCAACGATGTGTACGTGATCCGCGGTTTTATCTACCGTTGGATCGAAAATCATTTTGGTTAAGTTCTCCATTTGGTCCACGCAGAAACCCTAATGGTACGCGTGGGTTTCACCGCGGTGTTGATATGGCGGCGCTCCGCGGTACGCCTGTTAAGGCAGCAGGTAATGGCAGGGTTATTTTTGCTGGATGGAAGAAGGGGTATGGCAAGACCATTGAGATACGACATGATGGTAAATATACTACGCGCTATGCACACTTGAATAGTATTAATACTACTGTGCATGCATGCGTAAAAGCTGGCAAAATGATAGGACGAGTGGGGGCTACTGGATATATACGTAAATCAGGTAAAGATGGATCCCACCTGCATTTTGAAGTAATCGTACATGGCAAGCGAATGAATCCGATTCACTTTTTAAAAATTTAATACAAGGAATGCTCAATGGCGAAGAAAGCTGGCTTATATAAGCGCTTTAACACATGGTTTGATAGACAGTCATCAGTTATACAGGTTACTCTTTTGATCCTTTTTGTTTTTGTAATGAGAACATGGGTCTTTGGGCTGTATACCGTTCCGACAGAGTCTATGGAAACGACAATGCTGGTGGGAGAACGGTTTGTAGCAGACAAGTTTTCTCCTTTAAT
>LFIK01001610.1_pt1 | contig 18040 bp, 17 predicted proteins | sample 643401 | NCBI WGS metagenome assembly LFIK01 (sample SAMN03777447, study PRJNA286221) | soda lake metagenome | biome: soda lake; feature: Kulunda steppe; material: water; isolation source: sample T5-Br brine of Lake Tanatar-5 | place: Russia: Kulunda steppe | collected 2010-07
AAAAATATGGAAGACACTGGAGAATTCGTGGTGAACATGATGAGCGAATGGTACGCAGAATCCTCCAATTTTACTTGCGGAGGTTACGGACCTAACGTAGACGAAATGCAAGTTGCTGGACTCACGCCTCTTCCGTCGCAAAAGGTCAAACCGGCGCGTGTGGCAGAGTCTGCTGTGCAGATGGAGTGCGTAGTTAGGCACAGCTACGAAGTTCACAACAATCAGGGAATGCACACCACAACCGTTGTCATTGGAGAGGCCAAGATTATGCACGTGAACGAAGGCGTGTGCGAAAGCGTGGATGGAGAACGCCGTGTCTCTCTGGAGAAACTCCAGCCTGTATCCACCTTGGGAGGCACGTACTTTGGCCGGACCAACTCAATTTTTGAGATGCCCAGGCCTGAAGAGGCAGGGTAGGAATGGGCATTGGACTCAAAATTGGTATCTGTATTCTTTCCTCATGCCAAGTTGGATCGAGGAACACAAGAGGTGCGCCGATGAAGGCACCCATCACATCCCCTTTATTTCTTGGGACCCTTCCCGAGACAAGATTGCCGGTGGGCACACCTATCCTCCAAATCCGTTTTTCCCGCCCGTGTCCTTGCCATCGTCAAATTTATTGTAATTCACCATGTTGTTCTTCTTGCTGCGCTCGTTCAGCTCCATTTTCTTTTTGTCCATGAGGTAGACGATGGAATCAAGGCAGCGTTCCACAATCACCTGTGGAGTTGCACTGGTGTTCGAGTCCGCAGACTCCTGTATGGAAACGCAGGCATCTGCTTCTTGGTAAAGGTGTTTCCTCTCTTGAAAAATGTTCTCCAGTTTCTCCTGGGTGGCAGCGAGGAGATCTTCGCCACTTTCGTTGGCAATCAGTGGGCGCGACCCCGTTCCATCTCCGACGGCACGTTCGGCCAAAATGGACGTGGCGCCGTTCAGCCAGATGACCACGCCGTTTCTCATGCTGGCCCAATTCCTGGTCCTCAACACCACACCTCCTCCGGTTCCCACCACACAGCGCTGGAACGAGCACAGTTCTGACAAGACTTCCACTTCCAAGTCTCGGAAGTACTCCTCTCCGTCTTCGGCGAAGATTTGGGACACGGTTTTTCCTCCAGCCGCTTGTTCCACGAGCGTGTCGCTGCCAGCATCACGTCCCATTCCCACGTGTCAGTCGTCTTGCGTTTCTCTTCGCCACTGTTCCTGCGACGGTCGATTCTTCCACACGTTTGTTCGCTCTCACCTGTCGAAGTAGTAGTATCCCATCACTTCTGCGATCCCTTTTCCCACGGTGCTTTTGCCGCTTCCCATCATGCCGACGAGGTAGATGCTCGAACCGTGCAGTGCTTCCACCAAACCGTCGAACTTCTGCTGCAGGCGCGTGGTTTCTTCCGGTTCCAGCACGCGTGCAGGGACGGCACGTGCGCGCAAGCGGGTCTTCGTGGCGCTTCCGAACCGTCCGACGCGACATGGACGTGTGCGATGCGCCATCGTCGCCATCGCGATGCGACGTCGAATGGTCCGACACGTGCGCCGCCGAGGTTGGTTTCATCGATACCTTCCATCGAAATCTCGTCCACCGCATCGAGATCTGTGGAAGAGGTATCGATGGGAAGGCCGGGTGAGCGCCATGTGGTGTGGAACTAGGCGAAGGAGCGTCACGTGAAGCCAAGACGTGGCCATGAAAGCACGAGAAGGAGAGCGTCGTGTGCAACGAACGGATGGGACGCATGGGCATCCCACACTCGGAACGGAGAACGAACGAGCGTTGTTGGCGCATCAAGCATGTGTCGGACATGTCTTCTCGCACTCCTTGCTGTTTGCATCGGTTCGTTCCTTGCACTCCGGATGTGCATCAACCAACGGATCTTCGAAACGTTGGACATCCGTGGTCCCGTACGTTTTGTCTCTTCTCAATCCTCCGCTCGCATCTATATCAACTCGGCAATTGCTGAGCCGTTGTTGCTCCTATCATCAAAACATGTTCCAAATTCCAATAAATGTCTCGCACAAACCAATGCAATGCATCAAGTGGAAGGGATGGGGGATGGACGTACGAGCAACTCTTTCTTCCCACCCAACGGATTCGCTTGCCTACGGGATGGTCCCATTGGGCTCTTTCATTCTTGAATGTCTCCACTGTGACCGGTGTCCCTCCACCAAGCACCGCGTGTTCGATGCACCTAACTTTGCAAAGACCGCCATCACCCCTCCGTGATGTCTCTGTGTCGTTCGCCGACCCCCAATTCACCACGTTGCAAACCTCGGCCATCGGTGTGGTTGTACCGACAAGGCGGCTCGAAGACGGAGCATTGGCACCCATGCAAGAACAGCGGATTCCACGCACTAGAACATGTGTGTTGGAATTTCCACCTCGTATCAATTGCTCGTGGACTGAACAAGTGTGAAACACGGACGTGGTAATGTGTGGCCGTGATGGAACGAGGTGCACCGCCATTTGCCAGGTACGCCTCTTTCCTCTGCGGTCTCTGCCACGGAGGCACCGGCAATCGAAAGGCAGAATACGGGCCTTTGGATCGCAAGGGACCGTGTTGCGTGGAGGAGACCGTACGCCATCCAGATGGGGCGTGGGATCCGTCCGACGGGAACCCGAACGACGCCCCCTTTCGAACCCACGTTCTTGATTGGACGAACCCGAAAACTTTCCTTACTAACCCGTCCTTTCTCGTCGTTCCCTCACCCGCCTCCACGAGTCCTCGTTTTTCCGATCGAGACGCTCTCCTTGCCTTGTTTTCGGATCCTGCGACGAGTCTTTGGGATCGTGTCTCGAAGAACCGCGTGGCACCGCCACGTCCACACTTCGACGTCCATCTGCGCCTTTCACCACCAACACACGCGCTTCTACGACCGAGAAGATGGCCATGGCGATGTCCAAGACGCTCCTGAAGCCCACCGTGAGGATGCAGCCGCGCGTGGCGGCGCCCAGGCGCGCTCCCAAGGCCGCACGTGGCGCATCCGCCGTGGCACGTGCAGCGCCGATCGTCGGCAACCCTGCACCAGGATTCACGGCACAAGCCGTGTACGACCAAGAGTTCATGGAAGTCACGCTCGACCAGTACAAGGTGCGAAGGCTTGCCGTGCCGGCGATGAAGACGTGCCCGAGGAGGTAGGAAGGAAGCTGCAGGTCTGCAGAACCTGGCCAACGAGCTGACGAGGTTCCACGCGTGGACGTGCAATGCAGGGAAAGTACGTGGTGCTCTTCTTCTATCCACTGGACTTCACCTTCGTGTGTCCCACCGAGATCACCGCCTTCAGCGATCGCTACGAGGAGTTCGCCAAGCTCAACTGCGAAGTGTTGGCCGTGTCTGTGGACAGCCAGTTCTCTCACTTGGCTTGGTTGCAAACCGAACGATCGGAAGGTGGATTGGGCGACCTCAAGTATCCCTTGGTGTCGGATCTGAAACGTGAAATCTCGACCGCGTACAGCGTGCTTACGGAGGAGGGAGTGGCCCTTCGCGGACTCTTCATCATCGATAGGGAAGGAATCGTACAGCACTCAACCATCAACAACTTGGCCTTTGGAAGGAATGTGGACGAAGTGCTGCGTACGCTGCAGGCACTGCAGTATGTGCAAGATAACCCAGACGAGGTCTGCCCTGCCGGCTGGAAGCCCGGCCAAAAGACCATGAAGCCTGATCCAGAGGGCTCCAAGGAATACTTTGCTGCCATCTAAATCGAACAACAGCACCTGAACCGCGCCTTCTGCAAGGAAGGGGTCAATCGATGTAAGCAAGGTTCTTCGAGCAGGAAAAATCCCTAGCCTTTAACACCCATGCCCCGGTGAAGCGACCAGCCATTCGTTGTCAGACCGAGGAAAGAACAGCCCCAACCGTTGACCTCCTGGGTCGAGAGACAAGTTTGCATGTAGACAAGGGCCAGCAGCTGCAGTGAGCGGCTAAACTTTATTGAAACATGCTGCGTCCGGCCCTGACAGGATGAGGATCAATGCTTGCCCTTTCCCGCATATTTAGACAGGATCCGCGCCGCGTGTTTTGCCTTGCTGCCTTCGTTCGAATGGGCCAGCTCAGCTGCCTTAATGTCGATCTCAAGTGCTCTAATTTTGTGCCTGCAGACCTCGTATGCAGCAAGATTCCCTAGTGAAAACAAAGCCACCGATGAGGCTCCAGAATCATCAGCAAAGGCTGTGGCACACAGTGCGTCCATTGCACCAGATTGCACAATTTCCTCACACAAGGTTCCGCCATTGCGTGCAAAGTTTCCGAGTGCTCCGGCTGCATTGGCTCGAGCCTTGATACTCTCTTTGTCATCCTCCTCTTGCTGCAACAGATCGATGAGCGGAGGAATGGCTTCTTTTAGTGCCAGATAAAGCCTGTGGTTGTGGAAAGCGGCGTTGCCCAAAGCAAAGCTGGCAAACTTTCGTGCAGTGCCATCTTGATCTCTGAGAAGGCTGACAAGTAGTGATAAGAGAGTAGTCGTTGTTGGCTTGCTTCGTCCAGGTGTTCCTTCCCGTTGCAGAGACAAGGCAGCTGGTTCCCAAGAACCTTGACGTGTCATTAGATCGAATGGCTCTACCAAGGATTCATAGAAGGCAGCTGTGTGTCTGCACAAGTTTCCCACCAAGTGTGCAGATCGCCCCCTTATGACTGGGCTCTTGTGGCCCAGTAGCTCTCCAAGCAATTGAGGCACCTCTTTTTCCAGGAAACAGTTGACAAAGGAGGAATCCATCCGTGCAAGCTGGCTGTAGACGAGAAGAATATCACACAAAACTGGTGCAGAATTGGAACGGTGCAAAAGAGTTTGCAGGTGATGTGAATCTCGGGCTGGCGAATCTGGTGAGCCCAACTGTTCTGTGAGAGCTCGAGACTCGAGGACAAATCTGACTAACAAAGCAGACGAAGTCCTAAGCACAGAATTCAAGGCAGCTGGAGGAGCCTCGGAGGAGCTGGGTGTGCGTGCCAGTACCTTCTTTGCAAGCGTGGATGATAATTCGAAGAGTCGCACAGCTGCTGAGCCATATGTGAATATTTCTGCTACTTCCTCGGGCCTGTTATCGAAAAGGCAGACTATTGCACCCAAACAGAAGCGTGCAGTCCTCACTCTTATACTGCTTGCGTCCTGACAGTAGGATAAGGTGCACACAAGATCAAGGATCCCCAGCACCAAGGGCTCCAGCTGAACTTCCATATTGCCGTTGAGGGATGTTGTTGAAGCCTCGACTCTCGGGAGCACTGCTGCCACAGCAGGATCGGACATTTCTGCACAGCATCCATCCACGATGCACCCTAGCCAAGCACCAAGTCCATCAATGTGCAGTCGTTGAGCTTTGTCTCTGTAGGGCTGCGACTCGCTCCTAATGCTTGTTTGTAGGTCAGATGCACATGCAGTCAGCTGGCTCATTTCTTGGCACTCTGATCCCGACTGCTTCCCATTCTTGGATGCCTTCTCTGCGCCAATGGAAGAATGGCATGTGGACATCTGTTCTGCATCTTTCTTGCCTTGAGCCTTAGGGGGAGGGCTCCCGTTCCTTTCTTTGAGTGTCCCCCGATGTTGTCTAGGCTCGCTAGTACCGAGTTGTTGTATTGTTTCCTGGTCTTTGCCTGCTCGATCTGGGTGACTGCTAGCAATGCTTTGATCGATCGCTGTCTCGACAGTGGAGGCGCGGGAAGATGAGCAATAGAGCGTGGAAGAAGTCCTCTGGCTATTAGCTGAAATCTGCTGCGAGGAAGTTAATGAGGCTGATCTTGATGCAGCAACACGCACTCGCTTTTCCTCCTCTGTTTCTGCAATAAAAGGGTGGCTTAACAGATCTGGCCACGAAAGACGTTCGGCAGGGACCTTGTGCAGCAATCCAGACAAAAAGTTTTGGAATTCTGGCGATATACTCTCTGGAAACTCCACGGGGGATTTCACGATATGATTGATCAACTTGTAGATGCTGTTGGTGTAGAATGGGGGTACTCCAAAATAGAGCTCGTACAGGATCACCCCTAAGCTCCAAAGGTCTACGTTGTGGTTGTAAGCTTGTTCCTGGACCAGCTCTGGTGCCATGTACAAGGGAGTGCCTTTGATGGAGTGCAACATGAGCGTGGACGGCGACATCGCACTAGCGAACCCAAAATCGCACAGTTTCACGAGTCCTTTGCTTCCAATCAATATATTCTGAGGTTTCATGTCCCTGTGGATGATTCGTCTTCGGTGCAAATAATCCAGCGCCTTGACAAGCTGTCTGGCGATCTTCCTCACCTGGTCTTCTTTGAGCCTCCGGTCGTGTTGGAGAACCTCGAAGAGCTCGCCGTGTGCAAACTCTGTGACCACGCAGAACTCGGTGGGTGTCTCGAAGGCATCCAGCATTTCCACGATGTTTTCGTGCTTGAGGTTTTTCAATATTTCGATCTCCTGTCTCAACCCTTCCAGATCTTTTTCGCACTTGCCTTTCTTGGTGATGAACTTCATGGCCGTCACTTGTGCACTGTGCTTCTTCCTCGCTTTGTACACCTGTTCCGGGTTCGTTTTTCGCCGTGCTTCGCGTCAGCGCGTGTCCGCCTGCTCCTTCTCCTTCCTTTCCACGATCTTTCGTCGCACCTTTCCGAAGGATCCTTCGCCGACGAGGTCGAGCACGCGATAGCCATCCATCGTGTGCGCCAATGCGAATTGGAACGTCTGGTCTCCCGCCCGTTTCGCCACCCTCCCAAGAACACAGGACCAGGTCGAAGATATCGAGACGTAGAGACGAACGTCATCGAGATCTTCGATCGAGGTCGGACCGGGAGACGTATCGATAGCTTTGGCCAGTGGGATCGAGAGGTTCGACGGTGGACCAGGAGGAGGAAGGTGGCTGGCACACTAGTGGTGTCTTCCATTCAGCGGATGCGGATGTGGTAATCTCCAGCCAACGTCATGTATCGCACCCATTTGTGAGGGACGTAGTGGCTTTGCTCCGTGACCCGAAGGAAACGAACGCGCACGCCGCTGGCCGTGTACATGGGGATCTGAAACTGCATGCGTATGGGTGGCTTCTCCCACGGCTTTTCCTCCACTGTACTCACCATGTCCACAGAAGAAGTGAGACGATACTCGTCCTCACCGGTCATCTCTGGTATCTTCCATCGGATGTATCCGTCCGACAACTTCAGCTTGGCTTTGCCGTGGCTTGTGTGAGGCGCGGCCTTGGCAGTCGTGGAAGGAACCGGCAGCAAAAGCACGACCTTGAAAGCAGAGAGCTCCCTAGGAAACATGGCTCGTATGGTGACCTGGTACTCCCCTCTTGTCCTCCCTTGCTGGGTGTATATCGGCATGACTCGAAACGGGGTGTCAATGTGGCTGGTTTGTGTGTAGTGCAGGAGATCAAACTCGCCGTCCGGTGGAATGAAGCAGATTTCTTTGTCTTCCTCGTAGTTCCGAAGTCGAACCGCCTGATGAAACCGGAGGCTGTCCAGTTGCACTTGCCTTCCTATGGTTCGATTCCCCATGGCAGATTGCAAGGACGGACTAGTAAGTCCAGGAGAAGTTGATCCATCCGGCGAGAGTTTGTCGTTCAGGCCGATCCGGCATTCAGGCATGCCAGACAGCAGGCAGTTCATCTTCACTACTCCAGCAACTTCCCCAGACAGAATTTCTCCCGAAGGAGAGAGCAAGGCGGAAACCCTCTCAATGCAGTCCAGGTACACCTCGTTTCTCCTGTACACGAGCCCCGTCTTTCGCCACGGGACGGCTCCTGTGGCAGCCGCTGCAGCTCGCAGTTGTCTTTCTCGCAGCTTCTCTTTCTTCCTGTCGTCTGTGGGGATGGACTTTTCGAAGACGTACTGCTTCAAGATGTCTGCTTCCAGCATTTGTGGGTACCCGAAGTCCATCGCTTCGTCCAAGATGGAGAGCACCAGCGTCAGCCTCTCTCGTATTTTGTCTGCTTTGACTTCGTTGTGGTGGCTGTAGGACTTGAGGACCTCCACGATCTGCTCGAGGAACTCGAGCGCCAGGCTGCAGTTGACGTCCCACCGGCTCGCGGCGAAGGCGTACACCTCCTTGGATTTCGTGAAGACGAAGTTCACTTCTCCCATCTGCACCACAGGCGGCATGTCCGCAGCGTCTCCGGTCCGAAAGACGTCGTCACAGAACTCTCGCACACGTTCCATGGAGACTTCGCCGCGGTAGTCCTTCACGGCCAGCACCCTTCCGCTCCCGTCTGCAAATCCCACCAGGCTGATCATGGAGGCGTTCCTCTCTTGCTTCTCGTCCTTCCCGCCTCGCGCTTCGACGCGCCTGGTCCGTCCAGGCGTTTCGCCACGACGCTTGTCGACGTCGTCGACGTGCGCTTCGATTGCGATCGATCGGACGGGTCTGTTCGAAGTGCGAAAGGACGTCGTGGTCCGATCGAAAGGGAAGGCGTTCCAATCAACCTGAAGGATAGAAAGGGAACGTGGTGGTTCGAAGCAGGACGAACGCGTCGGACGAGGTCGAAGACGACGACGAAGCGCAGCGGACGAAGCCATGGAAGACGACGGTTCTCGTGCGAAGACGGACGGACGCGGTCCGTGGAACGACAGCGAGAAGCTGCGGAGGACGAAAGCAACGGCGAACACGGTCGCCGGTCGATCGAAGCGGATCCGTTGGAGACACGAGGTTGGACGGCAAGACGCCGCAGCAGATGGTTCCAGGCAAACGCGTCGTCACGACGGATGTGGGCGACCTTCCGTCTCTCATGAGACGTTTCCGTTCGTTCGGTCGCGAACGAGCGCATCCGAATCGTCCTACGACGCACGTCGTCGTGTCGTTCGTGGGAGGAAAAGTCCGACAGGACGGGTCCTCCGCCCATCGATGGAAGCGAGTTTCCGTCCGCCCTTCCCTCGGAGTGGATCTTGTCTTTGGGACACGACCGCGTCCACCGTTCGCACGTCTGTACACCATCGCGGCGTCCGTCCTGGCGCGTGAAGAGACGAAGCAAACGCAGCGACGTGCCGCTTCACACGTGGACGTGTCGCACGTGACACGTGGCGGAGCTGCGGAGCCGAAATCACCAACGGCCCGATCGCTTTCCGGGGAGATGTCCCATCGCCCGAAGAGGACAGGGAGCCCTTTCCCCACAAACGTCGGATCCTTGGTTCCACATCCTCTGCGCCTTCGGTCCTCCCTTCCTCCGGGTGGGGCGATCCTCCTCGCACGACCTTGTTCGGTTCCTTCCGACGTCCTCGGTACTTCCTCCCATCCGTCTTTTCCTTTCTACCGTATGTCGCAGAGGATGGATTCCTTTCCCATTCCTTTCGGGGACAGTCCGGGGCGCCTTTCCTTTTCCAACCCGACCGATCCGGGTTCATTGGGTGGTGTGACGTCGGTTGGGACGTGGCTTTCCAGCTGGCAGTGCCTCCCACGTGCGTCTGGTCCCAAAGTGCAAGACCATCGTGTCGTGCTCCGACAGCGAGCGCACAGGTTGGCAACGCACGCCATCGTGCGACAGGAAGCTGCACGGCTGGGAGGAAGGCCTCCGACGCATCCAAGGGTTCAGGTGGACGTGGGAGGTAGGGACGCCACGTGGACGCCATGATCTTTCGTAGGCTCCTCCAAGACGTCTCGCACGAGAAAGAAATCATCCCACTGCTCAGCATGGTGGGCGTGGCCTTGACGGCCATGACGTACACGATGTACCGCACCGCAACCAAAAACCCAGATGTGCGTTTCATCAAAGGAGAGAGAAGCGAAGGGCTCTGGGAGGACGAAAAGTCCAAGATCGAAGGGGATAATTGGAGCAGAACGTCGTTCTTCTACCGAGCGTCGAAAAAGTCGAGACCGGAAGTGTTCCCTTCCGCCAACAACGCTTTCGGTGGAAAACCAGTGAACGAACGACCCGAAGCACGTGCACAGATGTAAAACGTCGCATGACCACTAGGTGTTAATAGAGTGTGCTCTTTTTCATTCCAATCCAAGCGTCGCTCCCCTTCACAACCGTTTCAGGCTGCTCTTCTTCCGGAGGAGCTTCTTCTTCGGTGCATCCGACCCTTCTGCAGCACTGCTGTCCGCGCTGGCCCCAGAATCCGAGCGTGGGAGCTGTGCGTGGACGCTGGTCATGAGCTTCGCGTACTTGGCATACCCATCGTAGTCTTCAAGCAGTTGCCTGGCTGCCTCCTCATTCAGGGCCGATTCAGGAAACGGTTCGATCAACAGGCAGCGGACCACCATCAGTATGTGACGGAGATCGTGGGTGGGCTGCCAGTCTCTCTTCAAGGTGTTCACGCAAATTTCACCTGACTTGGAGATGTTGGGGTGGAAGATCTTCGTCAGGAAGTAGCCCTTGGGCGGATTTTGTGGGTAGTCTGGCGGCAGTGCTAGCTTGACTTTGAACGTGCCCCCCTCGTACGGGGTGTCTGTGGGTCCGATTATTTCTGCAACTATGTCTGCTATGTTGTCCTCGTTGATGTGGATCTGTGCAGGACAAGGTGGTGTGCGTCCGGTCAGCCACGGCGACTCGTGCAGTGCAGTTTAATTTCTCGTTCTGATCCTATCTTTCGTACCTTAATGCCTTCGGCAGGTTTGTCTGTCAAGCTTTTGAGTTCCTGCAGTAGCTTGTTGATGATGCTGGGGGGAAGGTTCTCGTTGGTTGCCTTGGAGGTTCGGCACGCGAACGGTCAGTCACGTCATCAGGTCCACCTCGAGGCCGCACACGTTCTTCTTTCGATCCTTCGTTCGTCCAATCTCGTCTCGATTGCTTTCGATTCGCATCTTCTCCTGCCACAACCGTCGATCCCATCCTTCGTTTGGGCGCAGGTGCTCACCATCGTCCTTGGTTCGTTTCCTTCTTTTCTTCCTTGCACGTTGGTGTGCACCTCGACTATCCTTCCTTTCTTGCGAATCTCCCTCTCGATCCCAATCCCTTCCAGGTTCCTCCCACGCTTTATTTCCTCCTCCTCCCTCTCCTACGCCGTGCGTGCTCGGTGCGCTTCCACGGCACCTCTTCCCACGAGTTCGAATGCACGTCGGTCCCTTCCAACGGGTCGCTCCCTCTCCTCCCTCCCTCCCACACGTCACAACTGTGCGTTCCTGTCACCCCTGTCTCCCACACGTCACAACTGTGCGTTCCTCTCCTCCCTCCCATCCAGAGGTCACAACGGTGTGTTTCGGATGGGTTCACAACCGTGTGGGATCTGGAGGGAGTCGACGAAGCACCGTGCCACGTGCGCCGCATCGCGTGCTTTCGAGCGACATGCGCGCGCTCACCACGACGCCGATGGCGTCCGTCGGGACCTGCAGAAGCGCAGGAAGGCGTCACCGAACCCCTGCCTCGCGACACGCGCGCACCAGCCGCGTGGTGGTGCCGCACGTGCGTGCGGAAGGAGAAGGTCCGCCAGCCATCGCACCAAGGTACGGCAGACGACGTGGACGAAACACGTCGATGACCATGCGACGCGAACGAAACGCCGAAAAGAAGCGTCGGAAACGAGAGGAAGATGCGGAGATGCACGGGAAAAGCACGTGCCGTCCATGGACGAGACGAGCCGTCCATCACCTGCGCTTGGGACGAACCCTACGACACCGACGTGGTTGCGTCTCGCTGCAGCGCATCCACATGGACGTCATGGAACCATGGAAAGGAACAGGAACGGATCGGTAGATGCCATTTGGTGACGAAGAGACGTCTGGGATCGTACACGATAGAAATCGAAGCGCATGCTCGCACCCGACCGATGCTGACGTCGTCGACGTGTGCCAACCTCGCTTGGACGTGCAACACAGGCTGCCGGAGATGAACGGCGATCCCTTTGCGCTCCTCCAGAGAGAACGCATCGTGTTCTTGGGGAGCCAAGTCGACGATTTTGTGGCCGATGCAGTCGTCAGTCAGCTCCTCCTCTTGGACGCCATTGACCCCACCAAGGACATCAAGCTCTTTATCAACTCACCTGGAGGATCCGTCACAGCTGGCATGGGCATCTACGACGCCATGAAAATGTGCAGGGCAGACGTGCAAACGGTTTGCTTTGGCCTTGCAGCATCCATGGGCGCATTCCTTTTGGGAGCCGGCACGAAGGGCAAGCGTTACTCGATGCCCAACGCGAGGATCATGATCCATCAACCTCTGGGAGGTGCTAGCGGGCAGGCTGTAGATATCGAGATCCAAGCACGTGAAATCATGCATCACAAGACGACGCTGAATCAGATCATGTCTGATTACACGGGTCAACCGGTGGAGAAGGTGGAGGAAGACACAGATCGCGATAGGTACATGTCCCCGCTAGAGGCAAAGGAATACGGTATTATCGATCACATCATCGGTGGAGATGAGGCCGTGTTCCAGGTGGAAGGGGACACGCGTATGTTTGGAAAGACCAAGGAAGCGTACATCAGTTGGTGGAAGGAGGCGGAAGAGGACCAGGGCAGTTCAGGGTCTTCTTTCAGGGGAAAAGAAGTCGAACCGTTCGATCCAGCAAGAAAGTGATCGACCAGCAATGTGGGGCCCATCCAGACGGGTGACGGTGTAATCAAACAAAATTACAGATTTTTCTGCCTGCCGTCACGAGGCGTTTATTTCCTTTCAACGGGCACGTAAGCAAACGTGCATTCATCCAGTTGAATGGCGTAGTTTCATCCGGTCTCGGTGCCTCTGCAGGACTTCTCCATCTCAGCGCCCGCATGGCCGGAGTCTGCTGTTCCCTTCTCCCCTTCTGTGCTCGTCTTTCCAATCGTCCCAGTCTCTGGCCTTTCGACAGGATTCCTCGTCCTCGCTGTCTAGCTCGTACGCATCTCCTTCGCTTGGTGCTGCCATGCGTGCTTCCTCTTTTACCAACATCTCTTTCCGCAATCTTTCTCCATATTCTTCCACGGTCATGGTCGGCAAACGATGAGACGGACGGAAGACTTCTTTGCGCGCACTACTCGTCCTCGCGTGGAGAGGGATCACTGCTGGGACCTCCGGTTGACCAGCGCTTGCTTGCATGTCGTTTCTTTCGGGCAAATTCTCCGCGAATTCGAGCACTTCCAGCTCTTGCTGATGCATTCGCTTCATCCGAAAGGCTTGGATGACTGCGTCTTCCAGCTGCAGGAGCCAGAGTTCTCTCTCGTCTTCGTCCTCGTCTTCGTCTTCGTCCTCCTCGTCCACGATGCGTGCGACGGCCTTCTTCCGAGTTTCGATGAATGCTCGTCTTTCTCGAATCATCTTCTCTCGCTTGAAGTCCTCGATTTTCCGTTGCCTCGCCGTTTGCGGATCCAATTGCGCTTCGTCTTGCCCTTCGTCGTCGACAGCTTCGGCACCACGAACGCCGTAGCTTCGACAGAGGGAAAGGAATTCTTCGATGGCACGTAGACTGCCTCGCAGGTCGTTCTTCCTTCCTCTTCTGTCCGCGCCTTCCATCTCCTGCAACGATTCGGCGAGGTAATACGGCAAGAGGAAGTACTTGATGTCTTTCGTCGCCACGTCGTCCAGCTCCTCGTGGGTGGAGAAGAGTGCGTTCGCTTCCGCCATGGACCAGGACCGTCGCAGCAACGCCACCAACTCCGCCTTGGACACCTCTCCACCTCCTTTGGATCGTCTGCGCAACTCCATCGCCTCGCGAAACGCACGTGGAAGCGGTGCTTCCATCGCTCGTGCTCGATCCATGAATGCTGCGTCTGTGGAGATAAACCCTGTCGAGTTCAGAAAAGATACGAGCACAGGAACCAGAAAGGAAATGTACAGGTGGATTTATTGATGGAGGGCTGAGAGACGGTAGTCTTTGGCCGTCCGGGAAGCTCTCCATGCCAAGAAGAGGAATAACGTGCAGGGGACCAAGAGGAAAGAAGCTGCTATCATGGTGATGCGAACGGCGATGGAGGGAGCATACATGCCTTCCAAAATGTCCTCCAACAGACCCAACAAAGGTGGAGAAGGGACATCCCCAAACAAATGGATGGCCACCACTGACAATGCCATGGAGAATGGACGCAAACCTTGCGGGACAGACCACATAGCCGCAGCGTTGACAGGGGCTCCCGTGGAGAAGATGAACAGCTCCCCAAAGAAAAAACATGATAGCATGGTACCGAGATGTGTGACGGCAAATGCAGCAAACAAAAACAAAAATCCGATCCCAATGGCCACTGCTGTCATCAATAAGCATGCTTGCAAACTTGAGCCAAAATAGTCTACCCACAACCCTCCCGATAGTGTACCGACAACCCCTGTGAACACGGTGATCATCCCAAACACCACATCGGCATGCGAAGGAACCTCAAAGGCAATAGGATACACCGCTCGGCCTGCCTTTGGACCCCAGTAGGCAAGTGCCCCTATCAATGCTGTATTGAAGACGTAGCCCACCAAGAGCAGGCTGTAAACCTTGTGAGACAGGACCACCTTCGAATCTTTCCATATGGTCTTGGCATGCCATTGTACCTTCTTCAGTTGCAAAAGACCTCGTCCAGCAAGCGTCGATGGTGGTTCCTCAGTTTCCTCTTGTCCCTGCATGCGGTCACCACTATCCTTGCACTCAACTGTCTCCGTACCCCGTAAATGAAGGTTTTTGGGGGCCAAGCTTGCCAGCACAATGAATGGTAGCATAAGAAAGGACTCGGTGAAGAATGCCGCCCTCCATCCCAAGGCAGCAGACACCAGCCCGCCGTAGATGTAGCCCAGGGCTACGCCTGTGGGTATTCCCAGATAGAAAATGGCCAACCACGTGGTTTTTTGCCCAGCTGGTGCAACATCGTCGATAAATGGTGCTGCCAGCGACACAAACGAAGCTTCTCCAACACCCACAAAAGCCCTTGCGACTGCAATGCTTGTAAACCCCGTGGAGAAACCGCAGGACAGAGTAGCCAGGAACCAGATGCTGAGACCGATGGAAATGAGCCACATTTGGTTGTGAGTCTGGGAGAGGCTTGCAAATATAGGCGAGGCCACCAGGAGTCCCACCATGAAGATCGTTGGCAAGAGGCCATCTTGGAAGTTGTCCAGCTGGAAATCACCTTGTATCCCACCACCAGGATTTCCGTCGGTTCCCAGTGACCCGTTCACCCCGTTGCTAGCGATGACTCCTCTGTCCAAGTACGTAACTAGCTGTATTCCACAGAAGACCACCAGCAACGATGTCGGTCCAAGCCAAGGTTGCACACGCATGGGTTCCACGGGTGCGATTTCTTCCCCCAGGAGCGGTTCGATGCTTTCTTCTTCGATCGAATTCGCCTCTTGGACGCCTTCCATCGCCTCCTTTCCTCCCACTCTTCGAGCTGCGCGCTGCGTCACGAATTGTGCCACGCGCACTTGCTTCTGTCCCACTCCATCCTCGCGCCCAGGTCTCCTCCAAAGGATGGACCATCCCTGCCTCTCAATTACTCACAATGGACCGTAAAAAGGGTCTGTCTTCGGACGAGTCGAGTGGGAAGGAGGGAGAAACGAGTTGACCGAAGAAAACGACGAGTTTATGGAGAAAGCAACTCCTGGTGGAAGGACACCACGTCGAGGATGCCGACGCCTGCTTGCGCCAAGTCGTACAGGTTGGATTGCTGCACCTGATCCGTGGAAGAAGCGGTGGCGTCGCTCAGGACGCTCACGCGTGGATAGTCCAGTGCCACTGCGTCGTAGGCGGTGGCGCGGATGCAGTTGGGGGTCTGGACACCCGACACCACCACGTGTTCGATGCCCAACCTTCGCAAAAGCAGATCCAAGTGAGTGGCGAAGAAGGCGCTCCATCTACGCTTGATCACCACTGGCTCGCCATCCAACACCGACAATCCCTCCACTAGCTTCGCTCCATCCGTGCCCACCACGGTTGCGCCTTTCCTGCCGTCTTCGAAGAGTGCTTTCCGACAGCTCTCCACGTCCATGCCGCTCGGCAGGTGCTCCCTCACGACCCAGATGACGGGGGAACCGCTCTTTCGTGCCGTTTCCACCGCTTGAATCACCTTGGGAAGGCAATTCATCGCTCCTTTGACGCACAGCGGTGCATCTGGGAGGCAGAAGTCGTTCTGCATGTCCACCACCAGCAGTGCGGTTCGATTCGCAGCAGGCTTCATTTCGTTCGTTCCCACCGCCGTTTCCCGTCCCAATCGAAGCAGATCCTCGATTTCTCGCGTCAGAATCGATTCTGCCGCCTCGATCGATGCTTCGCGATTGGAGCGACGACGACTTGCACGTGCAGGTCAACACCGGCGTCCACTGCCACTTCTCTCGAGGCCTCTCGACTCCTATCCATGCAGGACCCGCGACTCGATAAACTTGATAGAAAACATCATTTACCCCTCTTCGATGCCATTGGATGCGGTCAAACGCTGAGAAGGCACCACAGAAGGGGGGCATTCGTGGACGCGGGAGAGGCAGGAGCTTCGTCGACAGGCGCGTTTGCGCTCGTCGCAGGATGCGACATGACAGGATTGGCAAGGAATTCCAGGAATGTTCTTGCAGCTAGGCAGGAGAAGGCCTCTCGTAGGCGCAGCCAGGCCCAGACGCGGTTCTTGCGCATCGAGAGGTCGAAGGAAGGACGTGTGGAACTGCAGAGTGCTGTGGCCAGATTCTTTGGTACAGGAAAGGACGGAAGCCAAGTGCAACTGGATCTCGTGTCACTCGTGCACGTCGCAGAAGGAGAGTATTACAGAAGAATCCAAGAACAATGCGCGAGTTGCGACCGGGTCCTCTTCGAGATGATCACCACGCGGGAAAACGTCAAGGTGGACTACGACGGACGCAAAACGCTCAAGCAAAAGATGTTCCCCACCGCCCAGCAAATCCAAACGGCGAGTGCGTACGGTTTGACCTCCCAACTCCAATCGATGGACTGCTGTCGAGAGGGATGGTACGTCGCTGATTTGGAAAAGGAAGAGGTGCAGAAGCTTCAAGAACGCGCCAAAGAGGCTGTATGGGGCGCGTCAGCTTGGGGATCACTTGCACATCACATCACAGATGCTCTGAGATTGCTGGTGGGAGGGCGATCTGGAGGGACAGTGAAGAACAAGCTCGTACGTGCACTCCTCTGGATCACTCCTTGTCCAGAAGCTGGCCTTCTACTTCTGGATTGGGCGTGGCAAGGTGGGCGACCAGCTCCCGTATTGTTGCCATTGGCTTCAGCCCTGTTGGCACTGGACTATCCTGCTTCCAAAAAGCTAGCGTTTGCACAGGACCTTGTATCCAGCCAGGCAAGCGGTTTTACCGCCAACGACCCAGAAACCACGCTGATCGGGAAGAGGAACGAGGCCGCGATCGCAGCAATCTCACAGGCGATTGAGGATGGCTGCAAGCAAATAGCTGTCCTCTATGGTGGCCTGCACATGAAGGACTTGTCCAGGCGACTGAAAGTCGAGCTGGATTTTTACCAGACGGGAGAAGAGTGGAATGTCGTATGGGGCGTTGATCGGAGACCAGCCACTTTGCCCGCAGCGGTTGGATTGGCGGTGGCCTGCCTGGCACTGCTAGGTATAGATGCATTGGATTGGCTTGATTCACTTGATCTTGTTGTGGAGAGCTGGGCCACCCATGGGCCGATTGCAGCAAGCTTGAGTGTTATGCCATACTTACTCCGCCATGCAATCATCTACCTATCTTTGGGGAGATGGTTGCTGGAATGGGATCAAGAGCTTTTTCAGGAAGAGATGGTCCGACCTGCTGTGGACTGAGGGCAGCAGGGATTCAGTTACGTACACGTGTAAGCTGCAGGTTGGCGGTGAACAGCTGTTGGCACAGTTCCTTGACGTGGTGGTGTCGTATGGTCTCGCCTCGAACGGTCCCGCAAGCATCGCATGGACCCTGCGTGAAGGTCGTGGACCGAACAGACGAAGTGCGCCGAGGAAAGTGATCTCATCCGTAAAACGTCGGAGAGGACCTCTCGTGCCGGCAGGCCATCTGCCGATCCTCTGCGGGTGATGCTGTACGACAGGTTGCTTCCAGGACCGTCCGTCTTCACCGTTAGCAACGGCCCGAGGAGGCATTCGATCCTTCTTACGTCTCGGAGAGGCGTCCGGATCCTTCCTCTGCAGGTCATGTCAGTGAGACGGCATCCCCTTCCATCCAGTTGGCGCGTTTCCATTGGTCCGACGATCGGTCCTGGATCGACCCGATGAACCCAGGAGACAGTCCGATGTCTTGATCGGAGAGACCGGGTTGAAAGGGAACGAG
>LFIK01001611.1_pt1 | contig 18031 bp, 23 predicted proteins | sample 643401 | NCBI WGS metagenome assembly LFIK01 (sample SAMN03777447, study PRJNA286221) | soda lake metagenome | biome: soda lake; feature: Kulunda steppe; material: water; isolation source: sample T5-Br brine of Lake Tanatar-5 | place: Russia: Kulunda steppe | collected 2010-07
CACACACACACACACACACACACACACACACACACAGGCATATGCTGTGAAAGAAGAAGATGCGCTACCCTGCCTGTGCAAGGGCTCGTGCCCATGCGTCCAGTGGGAGAGGGATGGTAGAGCGCAGCATGGTCAAGTCCAAACGCGAAGGGTGTGCATGCGTGTGCGTGTACAGTGTGTATGGGCGTGTGTGAAGACGCATGCACCTCTTGCTCCCTCTGGTCAAGACCCTACACTTGAAAAAGTACTGCATGGCCAGAGCCCCTGCCCAACCCTCCTCGCGCATGTACAGGACGTTGTTTCACCTTTGCTGCAGCCAGTGCTGTGCGCGCGCGCTGCTGAGGCGCCTCCAACCATCCTCCTCTGAACAGGCATGTGTGCATCCCCGCAAGCTCGTGCTGCGCGAGCAGTGTGCTGCAAGCCCCAGGGCGCACTGGTCTGTCGTGGCTGCATGGGAATGGTGGCACTGCCCACGCATCAGCTTCAGTGTGGGGGCACGCGCAAACGGCTTGTGATGCGCAGGACCCTGAGTTCTGGCGGACCGTGCACGAGAGTGCCGCCGTGCAGAAGCAGCGCGAGCGTGAGATGCGGCAGAAGGAGCAGGTGGGTGGCGCATGCCGCCCATACGCCACTGTGGGAGCACAGCAAGCACTGCTCGCTTCTCTGCTCTGACTGAGCGCAGGACCCACCCAGCACCCAAGCACATGATTTGTTCTCTGTGGCCTGTTTAAGCCACTTGTCAGAACCAAAGGGACATGCTGCCCTTGTGTGCATGTGCTGCCCTCGTGCAAGCATGCTGCCTTAGTGTGCATGCATGCGTGAGCCCTGTGTGGATGGCGCCTGTGATTACGCTGCCCTTTTGAATTTGTATTTGTGCGCTTGAGCACTACCTCGCTCATCACCGTGCTTCACACCAAAGCATGAAAGCTGGCTGCTTAACAAGCATTGAAGTCATGTCTTCAGGTGAGCATGCCTGGTGGCCATCTCCAAACCCGATTTCCTGCTGTCTGTGCGCATCGCAATAGGCGGAGTGGGCCAAGAAGCTGGTGGTGGAGGACCCCATCATGCACTCCACCTTCCCCCATCACTCCAAGGCAACACAGGAGGACCGCATCGCGCATTTGCTGCACGACGAGCCCATGAAAAAGTCGTTGCAGAGCTCCTACGTGCCGCCCCCGCCATTGAGGTATGAGAGGGCCAACAGTCTCTTACCTCAGCTGCCGTCACCTGCAACAAATGGGCTGGGACGGCACACGTCCATGCTGCCTGGCTGCTCAGCTCACTTTTGCGCCAGAAAACATTCTCCCCTTTATCTCTGAAGGTGACCGTTTCGCTGCCCCTCCCTCACTGCTGCAGCGCCAGCAATTTCTCTGCCTTGCTTATGCTTTTGTCTCACCGTAATGCAAAGGCTCGCTCACCAATGACCATGAGTCACACTCGCCAGACCGCGCCCATTGTGTCCCTGTGTCCTTTTGGCATAGCCAGCTTGAGCGACCCAGGGCTTTTGCCTCCCCTGCTCAGCTGAGGAACGATCCAGGGACCCCTACCCCATCAGGCAGGCGCATACAATGGCGAAGACTCCCCCCGCTTTAAGCACCTCAACCTGCGCCCCTGCACCTTCTTGCTGTGCAGCATGTACGCGGAGATGCCTTGGGCGGGTGAGCCCACCCAGAAGCTGCCCAAGATCGACCGCTCCACGTTTATTGCACCAGGGAAGGTGAGCAATGCAGCTGCTGGCCGGGGTTCCCGCTCCAGCCACGCAGTTGGGCCCCCTGTTTGCTTTTATGCATGACCATGCAGCTACTATCCCAGGTCTCACTGCCTTTTCTCCATACATTTACTTGCAAGCAAGTCACTTGATCCAAATGGTCTTGCGTGAATTAAGAGCAGGGCACTGCTCAATTCTCATGATGGACTTTATCCTGACATTTTGGTCCACGCATTGTAGGACTTCAAGAATGCGTTGGCTGTGCCAAAGAGAGACGTGAGCAAGCTTGGACCTGGGCAGTATCAATCATGGACAGCCTCAATTCATGATAAAATATATTCCCAGTACTGAACCTTGCTCGGATTTTCTACAATGTCAACCTATTTATGAGTTCCTTAGCTCTTCCTGCCGAACAGGGGCAGCCTACTACTAATAGAAGTTCAAGTAGTCTACAAACTGCCCCTAGACCCGACGGAAAATAATTGATGTCACGTGCTTTTGGCAGTGGGCTCATATGGGCAGACGGGTTTTGCATTGGCATCACGGCAAGGGGCAAGGCCTGACACTTGAGGGCGTCTTAGCTATAACCATCAATTTAATTCACGCAAACAGGGGTTACCTTGTTGGCATAGTCTTTTCTTTTTTTCTTTTTTCCATCAACACAGTGGCCCATGCCAACTTGAAGGCCTAGATGAAAGAAAAGAAAAGGCGTTTGATTGGTTGATGAACTGTCTCAGCTTGCCAGGACAAGTGTTAAGGGTGCAGAGTGAGTGTTGATTGGTGCACAGTTCTGCCCAAAAGAAAAGAGAGAAAGTAGAAAGAAAAAATGGTGTAGGCAGTGAAACACTCCCTACATCAATCAAGGAGGAGGGGCCGCCAAGGGCCCAGGTACCAAATGACCCCTCCACCAACAAAACAGAAACAAAAGAAGCCAATCCGATTGGCATCCCAAGTCAGGATCAGGAGGGTGACTGGCTCTACTCTTTTCATGACCTTGGCAATAAGAGCATGTAGTTTATGAGCATACTGGCTAACGGAAGTGGAAAAAAATTTGCGGTCACATTGGAATTGTTTCACTTAATATTTTCCTTCTACTTTCCCATGACCTCCCTCCCTTCTAGCATTGCTATTGGAAACCACACTCTTGTGAATACTGTATTTGTGTTCTTGTGTATCACACACCAAAATGTCTAAGAGGAAAGGAGGGAAGACTTCACACATCATGCATCACATATGCATCACACATGCATCACACATGCATCACAGAAGGAAATCCAGGAAAGGTCATAACTTGCTTGCGCCCTCTGGATGGCATCTAGATATCATGTCTTTGTGAGACATTACAAAGCGCCTGCCTTCTAAGACACATATTTGCATTGAGGAGGCCTAAGACAAAAGGTTGCTGTGCTTTAGCTACTTGAGCTTGCGCCCAGTTGTACTGTATTGTACCATATACATGCGCCTGCTTGCGCACTAAGAAAGTGCAATGCTACCTGGGCATTCATGTGCATTATAATTTATTATATGCACAATTGTACACTAATCAGCTATGGATTGAGACCTCGAGTTGAAGAGCCTAAATTGGCAATCGCTTGTGCTATTGACAACACATTTTTGAGCAGACTGTATGCAAGACCTGTAGTATCCCAATATGCTTAACATATGGGAAGACTCTGTTGTGTTCTTATGGAAGATGGTGCCACTTAATCTTGTGTGGCTATTATACACTGCTTGAGAGCCTCACGTTGTGAGAGGTTCTAACTTGGACCACTTGTTGATTGTGTGATTGAGACTGAAGCCACTTGTAATGCTGCCGACCACATATACACTTGTGTGGCTATTATTGACTGGAGTTGGTATGTATTGCGAGTTGTGTCATTGAAGAGAATCTCAGTCTAGACTTTACTTTCTAATTGTCTGCTGGATCCGTGTTGGCTTTGTATCATTTGTCGACAAGTAACAACTATACTACATCTATGAAGACAACTCTCCACGGTCAGGCAAGTACTCCGCTCTGCGTCAGGCCAGCCCAAAAGTCCTGTGACTGAACTGCTCTCTTTCAGAAAGGAGGATCATTGGCACACATTGGTTTCAATAAGAAAACAAAATCAAGTACTTACGACTCTATGTTTACTAGCTCCCCAAGACCAGTAATTGGATCCAAAAAGCTCATTGCGACAGGTCCTCAAGCCGCAATGAGGCAGCATCACGACACAGACTGCACTGTTCATAAGAGCCTGCAATGCTGCAGATGCCCTTCCTCAAGCTCTCAGCTCATAGTTTGCAAGGTCTTGCATGACAGTCAATCGACCCCGAGCCGTTAGGGTAGAGTGCCAGGACAGAATGCTGGAAAGTTTGCAGAGTATGGTTACTGCGGTCGGCACACACTTGAAAACTCATCTTTTTCCCCTGTGCATGTGGCCATGGTGCATCAGTCCTTGCCTTCATTTGAGAGTAAGTCCTCACGCATGCAAAGAAAGCCTTTTTTGCGCGCAAGTGCTCCTCAAATTGACAGCTTAAGGCCAAAGAAATGTCAGTGATGACTATCCATCTCATTTTCTATTTGCCTGACATTCTTCACCACATCCGGCACCCCACAAGTGTGAGACTGGCAAACACATACAGAAGACATCATTTTGGTGCACAGTCAGCCTGGAGAATCATCACCAGTAGTGCTGCAGCTGCATAAATCACGTAAGCCTTGTAGGGAAACCTTGTCTCCTCAGACATTTCTGACATACAAAACCCCAAACAAGGGGTTCCCAGGGGTCTTGCACGATGGGACCCTAGGGGCCTCCCTGCCCCGCGCCCAAAATGAAAAAAATAGAGAAAAGTGCACTCAGGGAGTTTGAATTTAAAAGTGGGAAAAAATGAAAAGTTGGGGTTGAGTGAAAAAAGTGAAAAGTATGTGTGTGACTGCGGCCTACGGACTGTAGATGGTGCCACCCAATCCCAAATGGATGGAGTTTGGAGGCTAACGTTGGCGGCAGCTTGGCAGAGATATTGACGAAGCGCGCTGTACTGTTGCTTAAGCATGATCTTAAGCAAGCTTGGTGGCCTCGAGCTGGCTCCTAGGCCTGGTATCTTGCAGTCGCACTTTTTGACTGATGGCTTATTCTTCTTAACCTCTCCTAGAAGGCTAGATCTAGGCCTGGTATCTTCGCGGTACCTGACTTCCACAAGATGAATGTGCTGCTGATTGGGTATGAGCTGACTAGAATTCCAGACCCTGGACAAAGGCTAGTAGGCTGCCAGTGGTGCTGTTGCTGTTGCTGAGAGACCCCATCCCCTGCCAGATCTGAGCCACATTACAGCAAGGGTACTGCCCTCCATTTGTGTTTTAAAATTTGCCAAACCTGCAACTTACAACCTATTGAATAGGCAAGTGGCACAGCTCATGAGATGCGCTATGCACAATGACTGTGTGTTGGCTGTCATAACTGCTCCGGAAAGTTTTGGGTGTGCTGAACAGTCTAAGTTGTGCACGTTTCCATGAGGATGAGCACATTCCTTAAAGTTCCTGTGATACCCAACACGTAGCCCCATGATGCACTGAGCTCCTTCTTTTTGCGTGCTTTGTTGAGCTACTCTGCGGCTTTCCCGTCACTGACACTGCTTCAATTTGTAGTCAATTGATAATCCTTTACAAAAATGGCTGGTGACGGTGCTCAAGAGGATTCTGATGGTCAAGGACACATCCCCTTCATAGTGCGTCATGCGCAAGTGTGGTCTAGAGCCTCTATAGTTCAACTGGTTCCGGGCGGCAGTGCGGCCATACTATGCTTATCCAAAGCAATAGCTCCACTTCAAGAAAGATCTTATAAGCTTATACGCAACTGAGCTCACGGTGCGATGATTGCTCGCCATCCCACATCCTGTCTGCAATGAATGGTCTCACACAATCTTACTTGTTCAAGGAAAGGCTGCTGAAGTGTGAGTCCATTGATCTTGGTCGTTTTGTAGTGGACCTCAGGGAGAGGCACTTGGATGATGGGACACCTTATTCTGATATGCATCCACGAGAGCGCAACAGCAAACGCTCCACTTACCATCAATGGTGTGCCCTCCCTACCATGAGGGCCCTGTTCACACATTTGCCATACAACCTCCCTAGATACATGCTCCTTGATCTTCATCGCGACGATATTCGCAGTGTGGCTTGCTTCAGACTTTGCGCCCACACCCTACGATTTGGAACTGTGACCTGGACCCACAGTAGCTCCCCTAATTGTGACTTGTGCAATGCTAATGATGTACAAGATGAGCAACACGTCCTTTTCCACCCCCCTTGTCCGATCCAGGGGGCCAGTGACGGCATGTCCGATGGGTTCCATCCAGACACAACCGATTGTTATCCTGCTGCTATGACGCTACTTTGTCTGCAGCATACTCTCGGCGTGACAACACCTTGTTAGTGGCACATAGCCGTACCTGCTGAATGAGAGCCTTGTCAACTTACTCCACATACCTGAAGCCATACCTAGGGCTCCAGTTTTAGAAATTGACAAGGCTCTCAACGGCCTTCCAATTTTATGGTTTGTAGCTTGTTCTTCTCAGACACATCTTCGTTTCTTCGTTTAGGTTTTGGTTGCAGGCCACGAGCTTTGGCTAAGCTGCCCTCGTTCAGCGGATATAGCTATGTAACCTATCCTATCCTATCCTATCCTTCCAATTTATTACAGGGCAGCAGGTGTTGCGCTCAATCAATGGCTTGACCCAAAAAGTAAAATGCCAGAAGTGCAAACAGCTTCAGGTTGACAAGGCAAGACCGTTGCAGGCAAAGGAGCAACTTAGTTGTTTTTTCCTGTGATGGTGCAACAAAAAACAATCAGACAAATTCTTGTGCATTTTTCCACTACCTTCTTTCACCGTCTTTGTAGGCACATTTAGCAATCGTCAAGCAGATATTTTCTATGCTTGCGCAGACCAACCCCAGGAGCCAAAACACCTGAACATCTCTTCAGCAAGCATGCAACATATCAGTGCTTCATTAGTCTTTCAAGCAATGCACCTGCTTGATCCAAAAGAAGCTGCAGTAAGTGATGAGGCATGCAGTGCACAACACTCCCATGGGAAGGGTACACATTTTGATTTAAGCTTTTCAGCAAGGCAAGAGAATTGCTAAGGAAAACTCAGTACTACTCTTCAAGGGACATGTGCATGATCTCCAATTTATCAATTCCAGGTTTGCAAATGAAGACACATCCATTGAAACCAATTCGCCTTGCAACTTCCCAACAAGACCACAAATGTGCATCCCTCTCCTGCCATTTGAGTTAAAAACTCAAAGAGAGCTGCACCAACACACAGTCCTCTTCCTGCACTTACAGCCAGCAAGATAGATAAATGTAAATATGCTTGTGCCATCTTCGGATACTTTTTGAACATCTCTAGTGCACTTGGAGTCTTGCATTCTTAGCCAGAGGCTGAATTTCAAAGCAAAGAGCATGCTTGCACGACTGACCCTCAAAGACTGCTGTAGATCCCTTTCCAAACGCAGCGCATGATAAGAGTTGGATGCACGCACGCACGCGTACACACACCATCCTGGGCTGCCCTCCAAAATTGGGGCAAGGACGCACAGCTGTAGCAGACACATGAACTGCCCCACAAGCCAGAGCAGGAACTACACCAGAGAGAACTGATTCCCAGAGCCTTTCTGTGTATGGAGTATTGTGTTGTAGCATGAGCTTATCCATAGACTGATGCCGAGGCACAGGCTTAGGCATACTTGAAGCTTGAGTATTGTTCGTGTCTGGGTGCTTAATTGCGCAGCTGCTGGGAGGACACCAAGCTAGTAGATTATTATACATGTGCACGGCTTTATGCATAGTTCCCTCTTTATTATTTGGTCAGGTCTTGCCATGCACGTGCCCGTCTGATGCGTGCTCAAGCAGGCAGGGGTTGAATGGTTGGCAGGTCAGGGCACGGGTTGGGGGTGCGGCGGTGGCCAGGCACGCCTGGCTGCAGCGCCGCCGGCGCAACGGCAGGCAGCAGCCCAGGCATGGCAGCCATGCAGCTGCCCAGGCCTGCACCCAGGTGGTACGGCAGCGTGAAGGCGGCGGCAGGGGTAAGGGCGCTGCACCCAAACAGCGGGGCACCTGTGAGCACAGGGGCTCTCGCAGCAGCAGTAGCCATGAGTTGGGGTGGGAAGCCAGGCAAAGGGCCGCCTGCCGCTTGCAGCGGCACGCCCCGGGGCTGGTGCAGCTGCTGCGAGAGGTGCACAGGGACCAGGCACGTCATGCCCCCGTGCTGCACCACCTGCAGCGGCGCCCCCACGCTGCCCCCAGCGACTGCAGCAGGAGTTGCGCATTTCAGCCTGGGGTCCTCACCCAACTGCATCTGTGCGGCCAGCTGCATGGAGAAGCCACCACCACTTGGCCCCAGGGGGAGGCCCATGGCCCTGTAGCAGTTGCTGGTGCTGGCATGCATGGCAGGGCCAAGGCCCGCCAAGCCAGGCACTCTTGCCAGGCGGCCGCTGCCCAGCTGCGACAGCAGCGCAGGATCCTGCTGCTGCTGCTGCTGCTGCTGCAGGGCCTGTGGGGATGCAGCGAGCACCTTCAGCTGGGACGCATGGCACAAGGGCTGCAGGGCGGACCATGCGCAGCTGCTGGATTCCGGCACCCCTCCCAGCTCCGGCTGCAGGCCGCCTGGCTGCGTGGACGTGCACGTGCTGGAGTCGCCCTTGCCTGTTGAGGACTCCTCTGAGCATCGGCGCTCAGGCTCTGCATTGAGCGCCGCCAGCTGGGGGAAGGCGCCAGTACTGCCGCCCAGCGGGATGCCGCCCGTGGCGGCGGCCTTGCGGCCAGCTGTGTGGGTTCTGGCGCCGCTGGGGCAGCCTTTTGCTGGGTCTGCTGCCGGCGTGGGCGCGTGGCTGTTGGATGCCCCGGGGCTGCACGAAGCTGGGGCCATCTCTCCCTCCAGGCACTTGCTAGCAGTGCTCTCCTGGCGCTGGGTATGGCAACAGGCGGCCTGCTCAGCCGCGGCGCAAGGTGCGCCTGTTGTTGCAGTTGGAGCTGGAGCTGCTGCTGCTTCTGCAGAAGCGGCTGCAGCAGGTGCAGCCAGCTGGCTGGCATGTGTCAGGTAGCTTAGCTGCTGCTGCTGCTGCTGCTGCTGCTGTTGCAGTTGCTGCATAAGGCTGAGGTTTAAGTTCTGCGACACCCCAACGCCCTGCTGCTGCCCCTGCGCAATAGGTACGAGGCAAAACACGCATGTGCCTGCAGCAGCTCCATGCACCCAACCCTTGGCAAAGCTGCCTCCTTGCTCTTTTGTAGATGTCTACCCCAGCGCGCAGCACCCTCTTTTAACGGGGAGGTGCGCCTAACGCCCTCATCCATCCAGTCAACCCAATTCATTACCACATCAAGCAGGCGCAGCACTGCATCCCAGCAGGAAAACACACAGCTGGGTGTGATGCGCCGTCTGCAGCACACATCCCACCAGGCAGCAGCCCCAAAACGGGTGTACGCACAGGCGCACAGGACAGCAGCACCCCCTGCCTGTCCTTAGCAGACCTTAGCATACCTGTGCCCGCCTCCTTAACATGCCTGTGCCCGCCTCACCTGCCCCAAACCCAAGGTGCAGCTCCCGCCCTGCAGCTGTGGCAAGTCCAGCACGCAGCAACTGCCAAGGTCAGCTGCACAGGGCGCCGGCAACGCCGGCTGGCCGCTGAGCCCATACACGGCGAGGGCAGAGGGTTGGCAGAGCGGCTGCTGCTGCTGCTGCTGCACCACAGCTAGCATGCTGCGCACCTCGGAGCCTGCAGGCGGCAGCACAAGGGGGCGTCTGAGCGGTGTGCAGGCCCCAGGCTGGCAGGTGTGCGTATCAAGGTTTTGGGCGGGTGCTGCTGATGCGGGACCAGCAGGAGGGTGCGAGCGGCTTAAAGATGCGGCTGTGTGCAAACAGGGTTCTTTTGGTTGCTGTGTTCGGCCTGGTTAGGGCTGGTTGGTTGTGGCAGCGCAGACCTGCAAATGCAAGTGGCAGGTGGGCATGCAGCTGCAGCATGCAGCCTTGTTCTGCCTCTGGAAGGCAGCAGGAGGTTGTGCCAGTTGCCAGTGTTTCATGCTTTAGGGGCGGGTGCCACTGACAGCGGCCGCAGCAGCTGTCTGTGGGAGGCGGGTCGCTGAGGCCACAGGGCAGCACCTGCGCACTAAGACAGCCATGTAGCAACACTACACAGGCTGAAGCTCCCGGGACTCACAGGCGTCGCCCGACCGCACTTGCTCCACCAGCCTCATCAGGCACTGCACCCCAGCACCGCGCGGCCTCTTGCCAGACCTGCAGCAGTGGGTGCATGCGCAGGGCAGTTAGCGCTAGCAGAGCTCAGCTCAGCTCAACCGCCCCAACCAACCAGCTCCACGCACCAACGGTTTTTCAAGTGGGTGTCCGCCGGCGCCTGAGATGGGTAAGCTGGAGATGTACAGCAGGCATGGTGTGTACATATACAGGGGTACGGGCACACGGGCTGCAACAGGTACCCTGCTTCCCAAGGGTTATGCTGCATTTGTATCTGGAGAGAAGGCAGAACGAACATACACGAGGCAGCCTGGGCAGCACAGCAAGCAGCGGTTGGGATCGTTGTGGTGGTATTGGTGTCAAGCTTGCGCACCAAATTGGCCAGGTGCTGCCAGCAATGACAAGGCCCACCACCCGGCCTTGGCGGTTGCACAGAGCGCTGCCATAACGCCTGGCGCAGCACCCACAGGTTCGCCAGCTCTGCTGCCGCGACAAGGGATGATGCTGCAGCCACGCCACAACCGCCTCTCACCTTGCAGAGGAACTGGGCTGACTGGGCTGCCATGCGCCGTACGTGGTGAGTGGCAGGTGTGTGTGGCCAAGCACCTGCAGCGAGCGCGCGGCATCGCCCTCCGCCTCTGTTGCCCCCCAGAGCTCTGAGAAGGTATCCTCCTGGCTGTGGGTGCTGTTGCTACATAGGGAGCGTCGCTTCCTAACGGAGGCATCCTGCAGCATGGGAAGGGGAAGCAGGGGATGTACGGATGAAGATGTTGGGGGTGCAGGGACGAAGCAGGGAGACACGGACGAGCATGCAAGGCAGGGCCGTATCATTAAGCTGTTTAAGAATCACAGTGCGCAAATCATTTGGTGTTTTACCAAATGAAATGAGGCACTACCCTACCTCAAGAGAAAAGTTTGCAGATGTGTATCATATCACAATGTGAAGCATAGGGGTTGATATTGGACTGCTTTAAGGTGATGAGCGGAGCAAGACATGTGCATCACAGGGCCCTTCCGGAGCAGCATCGAAGTTCACAAATCGATGTGAGTCTATTTATTTACTGTTCAGGGCATGATTTGGCGAAAATTAAATGTGCGGATGCTTCAAAAGACGCAACCCTGATGCAAAGCGACCTAGTGGTTCATGCACCTGCATGCCTGAGTGCAAGGCAAAGAAGCATACTGCGGCACCTGGGTCCCTGGCCTCACAGCATAAGAGCTGTCCGGCTTCAGCCTATGGCGGGTGGCTGGAGGTAAGGCATCTTGCTGATGTGTTCAACCAGCAGGACGGATGCAAAGAGGCCCTGGAGGCTCTAGTGCACCACGCTAGACAGGGACGTTCCCAATTCCTTTAGTGATACACCCCACCCCACCCATGCGGCTTTGTCCCATTGCATGCACCGCAGCACCAAATTGTGTGAGCGCTTGCCTGCACTGGCCTGAGAATGCCCAGCAAGCCCTGGGCGCCAGCTGAGCTGCAAACTCTGGAGCCTGCTGCTGGATGTGTTTGATTGCAAAATGCAGCCCCCGGTGCTCAGGGTCGTTAGGCTACGGGGGAGCCTGTACACAGTGCACCCTGCAGTTGGCGCTTGAGAGAAGCCGCCGCACGGCAGGAGGAGTGGCGAGGGCAGTGAGAGAGGTAGTGAGTGACACGGGCCTTGCTCACCTTGCTGTCGTTGCGCTTGTCCTCCCTGTACTGCCTCATGTAGGCCCGCTGCTCCTCCAGGAGGCGCACGCCTTTGGCTTGCTTTAACACATCCTCCAAGTTGGGGACAAGCTTGCCCTTTTGGGTGAACCACTCATGCATTCGGGCCGAGAACTCCCTGCGAGGGTGCAGTAGCAAGGGGCATGGCATTCCTGCAGGCGCCAAGCGCTAATGGCAACGCCAGTGCCTTTACTTGTGAGGCTCTAACAAGACAAAGTCCTGAGTCAGGCTTCTTGGCAAGGCGGCCAGAATAAGCCTGCTGGTCTAGAAGGGGAGAGGGCACTTGTCACAGCCACAGCCGGCAGCTTGTGCCCAAGCCGCGCATTAACCCATAAAATGCAGTCGCTTGCTGGGGAAGAATTACAAGCTGAGCCCTTGCAACATGCTGTATCCTTGCATTCATCTGCAGGGACTTCCTTGCTTCCATTAGCCAGTGCCAGGCCTGAAGGCTGAGGGTGGCAGGTCTGAGCACCATAAAGGCACCATCTAGGCACATGCCGCGGTCACTGCCCCGACCGTGCATCAATACAACACACGGAAGATAGTTGCATGTGACATTCACATCCAGACAAACTAGCGCTTGCCAGATGCATGGGTGCAGGTGCACCTCTTTTTATGCGCGCGCACAGGGCCCAGGCTTGCACATGGTTGCCTGGCATCATGACATGTTTGCATCTGTGACGTCAGGACCAGCTTTGACTGCATTTTGATTTGTGGGCATGTGTCCAAAGTTGGACCTCGTGCTCTGTGGAATCCAGTTGCTTCACTGCCAAGCAACACACACCATGTGACAGCATCTAGGAGTCATGAACGTGCACAGGGGCGCTCACGAGCACCTTACAGCTCAGAAGGCAGGCTTAAAGCGAACAAATGCGCGGCGGCAGCAGGGCGGTCAAAAACCTCCCGGGCGCGAGAGCATCCGCCTTGCGGGCGGTGTGGGATGCTTTTTCGTGTGGTGGCACCGTCTGTGCGTCACTCACTTTTGCAGCACATCCCTGTCAGGCCGGCGTCCATCATTGTCTTCCATGTATGCCCTGACAAACCTGCACACCGCGAGGCGGGGGGCGCGGCGAGGGGATTCTTGATGTGAGTTGTGATGGCGCCTTCCACTGGCCTTCAAGCACGTTGGACCACGTTGGAACAAATGGCGTCCTCTCCGAATGTAGCAGCCAAGGAAGTCCTTGATGAGATACCTCTACTCTTGTTGGGAACCCACGCACTTGTTCAAATCTGCCCAGAAGAACCGGTCCCTGGCCCTCTTCCTCCCTTGTGACGACATCGCGGACCACGGAAATATAAAAGAGGGGGACAACGAGTTCGTAGGCAAACAAAACCAACGGTTTCCAGACGACGTTTTCGGGCGATGACCATAACAAGGGGGGCTGGTTTCTGTTGTTGTTGTTTAGAAATATGGTTTCTGCACCTCAGGCAATTAGAGTCTTTTGTGTGTGCTTTGGCATACCAGTGAGCATACTTGTAGCTGTGATATAGCTTTTTTAGCCTGTACATGTCAGTACAGCTATGATCCAACAGCAGGGTAATCCAGCGGTAGTCCCTGAGCCCATTCAGAGCCCCAGCCAGAACCCAACACAGGAACAGATAAATGGGGTAAGAAGTTCAGGAAATAGTATGAAAGAAAGTATGGCATGGATGTCGAGATGGCGGGCACTCGCACGTACTCCCAATCCCACAACTAAACGACAAACAAATGTACAGATACGCGCATGCATGTGCGCGCTCGTGCGCACGCGCGCGTGCACACACACACACACACACACACACACACACACACACACACACACACACACACACACACACGTGTGTGTGTACTCCATGCAGGCATGACATATTCTGAGCGACCCTTGTTTACGACAGGGAATGTTGGAGGCAAAGGTCGCACTCAACGCTTCATCAAATGTTGGGCAGGTTCACAGTGCGTGCTCTCCAAAATTGCTGACAAAGGTTTGCAGGCGCCAAGTAAAGTACTCCTGGTGAGATGCTGTAAGGTAGGTTGTTCCTTAGCATGAAGTCGCAAGTGGCTTGTCTTTCTTCACTGCTCTGACAGAGCAGACCTTAGTTTCTCATGGAAAACACCTTAAGAACTGTTTCCAATTCCTAATGATCAAAATTTAGGTTTAAAAGGGAAATGACTTGATTGACTGTCTCAAGCCAGCACTGTCTGGAAACCCAATCCAGAACTGTTTGCCATTGATGTTTCCTCAGTACCGCTCTTCACTCCAATGTCTATGCTGTACCCTTTGCCTATTCCCACTGCTCCATCTGAGCCCATGGCAAGAGATGCTTACTTAAAGGAAAGGGTGCCCCATGCCCCTATCTTCCGTCGGCAGTGCTCAGCTCAGAACTCAACTCAGGGCTCCTCGTCAGTGTCCGCCAGCGCAGCCCTGACATGAATTGCGAGCTGCCACATGCATGGCTTCAAGCATTGCTTCTTTGCTAGGAGTATTTCATAATGATTTAAGTAAGCCTTTCTGTGCCATGTTTGGTGGTGGGGAGCAGCAGCCGTCCAGTGATGTTTTTGCCATGCCGTACCGCAAGAGTGGGATGTTCGGCACGAGATGAATGGTGTTGCATCCTTGCCCATGAGCTTTCCAAAGGCCAACGAAAGCATTGCCACCAAGCTTCAATTCAGCGTTCAAAGAGAAGTGCATGCCCTTGAGCAAGCTTTGCTATTTGTCTCCTAGTAGCCCATCCTTGCAAGGCACCGTCTTTGCTGCACCCACTGCAAAATATGCAATGGCAGCATCCCCACATGCATTGTTAGTAGGCGATGGCAGTTTCAAAGAGTTGTTGGAAGTGAAGAGCGCTATCCCATAAACTGGTCCTTTTTATTAAAAGTTTGAGGGGGTTGGTTTGGCCCTTTTGAAAAACGGGGGCGCCAGCCCCCGGCCCAGGTTAGTGAGAGTGAAATGGCTAGTATGCTAGGCTAAAGGAACCTGATGCCCTCCCATACTTAATTTCTTTTCATCATTTTCATCACACCTTTCACAAGCTATAAACTTCAATCGATTCTACAAGAGTGCTGTGTGTTTGGTCTTATTTCCCTAGGAGCATGTTAGACTATCCTTGCCATTGTTTTGTTTTCAGGACTGTCCCATTGTCTTCAATGAAAATTTGGGTTTCACTTCTTCACTTCCTTTCAAAGGTAAAGAAAATTTTACATAAGTAACATTGTTTTTTGTCTATTTAAGTTTATGGCAAGCAGACCATTTCTGGCAAGTTTGCTCACTGATCCTGCAACTCCTCAACCGGGCTGTCTGGCTCAGCCATCCTACATTCCCCCCACTGCCTCCACTAAAGCGAGGAAAGGTCAACATTCTCCTAATATTTGTCACACATCCATGCCACATCATCACTTTCCTCTTCCATAATATCCTTACCATCATCTAAATCAGGCTCATCACCATTGTCAACACCATCATTCAAGAGCTCCATCTCAATGACATGCACCCTTTTAAATATACTGCGCACTTGTGAATCACCCCTTTTCTCTACAGGCACCGCAGTGAACACATACTGCAGATTCATCATCAATGAAATCCAATTCCCTCTCAAGTTACCCTCTTAAGCAGCTGCACAATAATGAGTGAAGTGTCGTGATTTTCAGGCAGCTTGTCAAGCAGTTTTTGACAATGGAGTGCATTCTAAATCCACGCTCAACAGGCGCAGCTTGCACAGGCATGACGAACATAGCATCAGCCAATTCAAATGTCGTGGGGACAGATCCAGCAGTACAATCACAGCTCAATAAAGCACAGATTTCCAAAGGGCAAAATGTTTTGGACTTGTTTGTTGTATATGACGTCAACGTTGTTTCATTGGCAGTGAATTCAATAAGGATATTTTGCTGATTAAAAGCCATCTTTAGCTTACCCAGCAAAATTCTTGACAAGTGCTTGAAAACCATTCTAACAAAAACCTTCAAGCTGGACCTCATCCTGGTCATCCTCTTCCTGCTGTTGCTGATGCTGCTGCTGCTGCTGCTGGTAATCAGAAGGGATAGGAGTCCATGGAGCTCCACCAGTTATTGCTGCTGGCAGAGTTTGCGGGGCTGGTGGGCCAGGTTGATGCAGCTGTACCCCAAGGAGATCAGGGTAGGGAGGCGGCACTATCCCAGGTGGACGAGGTGGGAAAGGGGATAATGCCAGGTCTGCAACATCACTGGGAATGCCTGCTTGCCCCAAGCAGTCGATGAGCTCATGCCTGGACTGGCCTTCAGGCAGCCTCTCAACCCATTCGCGTGAAAATGGGACAGGATTCGCTTCTGGAACTAATGCTGGTGGTGGTGCTGCTACTGGTGCTGCCCAGGCTTGCCTCCCAGCACCATTGAGGGTAGTCTGTGAGCGTGCAGAGCACGTCGAACATCCAGAACCCATCCAACAATCACACAAAAGCACACAGAAGATCCAAGCGTCAACCAAGAATACTCTCAGCAACCATTGTACACCAACATCTCTCACTCACAGTAGCTCTCAAGAGGAGTCATGGGCTGCTCAGGCAGGGATGGAGCACCCCCCCCCTCCCTCTTCCTCTGCCCCCCCCAAGGCAGGATGCCTTCCTTCATCGCCATCGCTGGCTTGGATTACCGGAATGGTACACTCGGGGGTACTCGGGACTGCTAATTCAATTGTTAATGGCTTCCCGGAACGCAGGGGCTGATGCCCCTGCAATTTGGCCGGGGGCCCCGCAGATCCCCCGACAGAATTTTAAAGGTATTCCCAATGGGCTTAAAGTTAACGGTCCCCATCCGGTTTATACTTCCCTGATCTCCCTTCAAGCGTGCTTTTGGCGACGTGGGCATTGCTGTAAGGCACTTTGTGCAGTGCCAAGTTCAGATGGCGTCTGCCCATGTCAACACCTGCTTACTTGTTGGTTGGGATATTAATGCCTGCAAGGTCATCCGTGTGCCGTTTGATCAAGAATGGTTCATGCAGATGTCTGCCATGCTGAGCCGCATCTTGCTCGCAGCAGCACCTCTGGCAGGCAAGCGGCCTGACCTGACAATCTTTCCAGGCCACAAAAATTCTGTAGAATTCACTGCGCAGTGTGCTGCAGCCATCGCAGAGCTGTGCAACATCAAGAGCGTGAAAGGACCAGTACAATCGCGGTGGCTGTAGCTGCAGCAAGACCATGGAAATGGTGTACGCCTATTTTAGTTTTAAAGACAGAGAAAGATAGTCTGTCTCTTCTCTGTTCGGAAGAGACAGACCGAAAGATGTCTCGGTGTCGTTAGGTGAGCCGGAAGGACTTGGATAAAAGTCTCCTGCTCATTGGCGCCTATTGGCCCTCTGAGGGCCTGAGTCAGGTAGCTCACAAGATGCTCTTACATGCCGCCAAGACATACAGAACCTCTTCACCTCCATGATCAACATTGATAAAAACTGCACTCCCATCCCAATTGGGGACATGAATGCGACAGCCTACCCTCACGATCGTAGCAGTGTCAACACATATAAGGCTGACACAACGTAAAGGGATTTCCTGGACACAAACAATCTGGCTCCTCTCTCGCATGCTCCCGATATCCAGAGGCCCTGGACCCGGGTCCACTGCCAAGCGTTTGGAAAAGACCAGTTCGAAAACACAATCTCCTCCTTTGGCCGAATTGATGATATACTGCTACCTGCCAACCTTGCAGCCCAATGCCATCTTTGCCAAATTTGTGAACAAGGCCTTCGTGACCACCTACCTTTGCTGGCTCACATTCCCACATGCATACTGAATGCAAGCATTCCCCGCATCGCTCAGTCACAGCCAACGCACAATTTTGACCACCAGGTCAACCTTGTCCGGCCAATTAGCATTACAGATCAAAATGCTTTCCTCTTGGCTCTCCTTAACCCAAGCCACAGTGTATACCAGCAACTGGAAGATACAATTCAGGTCCTCAAACCTGCTCATGCGGAAGCACTTGCCTTTCTAGAGGGTCTGCAGCACACGAGCGCAAAACAAGCCCTTAGACTTAAAATGATCTGCAATAGACTAGCACCTGAGGTAAAGAAGAGTCTGCACAGGTCGTTTCCGATTTGAAAGAATCTACTCGGGAGCTAGCATTTAAGACTTGTAGGACTAAAATCTCTTCCCCTGACCACCGCCACCACAATCCTCACTCCGTGAGCAGACGGCGCCTTTCCCACAGCAAAAAGCTCAACCAAATTAAATCTATCCAAAATTGCCTGCACTCACCTCACATCCACTCCCATTGCACTCCTAACGAAATCCTTATCCAGGATTAGCTTGCTCCGGATAGTCGAGCAGGCGGCGGGGCACCTGAGATGGGAAGTCGATTATCCACCCTCGCAACCTGTGGGTTCGGGGTTCGAACCTCACTGGAGGCCACAACCGGCTAAGCTGCCCTCGTTCGG
>LFIK01001612.1_pt1 | contig 18031 bp, 19 predicted proteins | sample 643401 | NCBI WGS metagenome assembly LFIK01 (sample SAMN03777447, study PRJNA286221) | soda lake metagenome | biome: soda lake; feature: Kulunda steppe; material: water; isolation source: sample T5-Br brine of Lake Tanatar-5 | place: Russia: Kulunda steppe | collected 2010-07
ACCCTGCGCCTGCCGCCGCTGCCCACCACCGCGCCGCCGCCGCCCGCCGAGGTGAGCGCATCCGATGCCGAGATGATCCGCGCCGCGGTGCTGTGGCACGATCAGCACATCATCGCCCTCAACAAGCCGCCGGGCCTGCCGAGCCAGGGCGGCAGCGGCGTGGGCGGGCGCCACGTCGACGGGCTCGCCGAGGCACTGCGCTTTGGCTACAAGGACAAGCCGAGCCTCGTTCATCGGCTCGACCGCGATACCTCGGGTGTGATGCTGCTTGCGCGCACGCCCCGCGTGGCGCGGCGACTCTCGGAGGCGTTCCGTGGCCGCGACGCCCGCAAGATCTACTGGGCGCTCACGGCCGGCGTGCCGCAGCCCCGCATGGGCACGATCCGCTACGGCCTCGTCAAGGCGCCGGGGCGCGGCACGCAGGGCGAGGGCGAGAAGATGCGCTGCCTGGCGCCCGACTCCGTGGCCGACACCCCGGGCGCGAAGCGCGCCACCACCGATTTCGCCGTGCTCGAAACCCTCGGCCAGCGCGCGGCCTGGGTGGCGCTGGTGCCCGTGACGGGGCGCACCCACCAGCTGCGCGCGCACATGGCCGAGCTCGGCCATCCGATCGTGGGGGATGGAAAGTATGGCGGCTCCGGCCAGGAGAAGGCCGAGGGTGGCTGGGGCGCACAGCTCGGCGGCGAGATCAGCCGCAAGCTGCACCTGCATGCGCGGTATCTGCGGCTCACGCATCCGGTCACCGGGGCGCCGCTGACCATCACCGCCCCCTTGCCCGGGCACATGGCGCGCAGCTGGGCGACATTCGGCTGGTCGCCCGACGACGTCCCCGCCGATCCGTTCGAGGCGCAGCCATGACGCTGCGGCTGATCGTCTTCGACGTGGACGGCACGCTGATCGACAGCCAGCGCGAGATCTGCGCGGCGATGCGGGCGGCGTATGGCGATCTCGGCCTCGCGCCGCCGCCGGATGGCGCGATCCTGTCGATCGTCGGGCTGTCCTTGCCGCAGGCGATCCACCGCCTCGCACCGGCGCTTTCGCAACCCCGGCAGGATGCCCTCGCGGACGGCTACCGTGCGCATTTCGCCCGCGCGCGCCGGGCCGGGGCGCTGCCGCCGCTCTATCCGGGCGCGCGCGCGCTCCTCGATGCCCTCGCCGCACGGGACGACACCCTGCTCGGCATAGCCACGGGCAAGTCGCGGCGCGGGCTTGCGGAGCTGCTCGAGATGCATGGACTTGGCGGGTGCTTTCTCACCGCGCAGGTGGCTGACGATCACCCGTCCAAGCCGCACCCGGCGATGCTGCATGCCGCGCTCGCGGCGACGGGGATCGAGGCGGACGCTGCGACGATGATCGGCGATACGGAGTTTGACATGGAGATGGCTTGCGGGGCCGGGCTGCGCGCGCTGGGCGTGGGCTGGGGTTATCATGACACGGCGCGCCTGCGCGCGGCCGGCGCGGAGCGGGTGCTGCCGGACATGGGCGCGCTCGCGGCCGTGCTCAACGAGGGGCGGGCATGAGCGGCTGGGCCCCCCGCCGGTTCTGGACGACGGCGCGCCCGGCACCGCGCGAGGGCGGCTACACTGTCGAACTCGATGCGCGTCCGGTGCGAACCCCCGCCAAGGCGCCGCTCGTCGTTCCCACCGAGCCGCTCGCAAGCGAGATCGCCGCCGAGTGGGATGCGCAGGGGGAAACGATCGACCCGACCTCGATGCCCGCCACCCGCGCCGCGAACGCGGCCATCGACAAGGTGGCGCCGCAGCGCGACGCGGTGGTCGCGGCGCTTGCGAGCTACGGCGCGACCGATCTGCTGTGCTACCGCGCCGCGGCGCCCGAGGCGCTCAGAGCGCGGCAGGCCGCGGCCTGGGACCCGCTGCTCGGCTGGGCGGCGCAGACGCTCGGCGCGCGGCTCGAGATCACGCAGGGGGTCATGCCGGTGGCGCAGCCGGCGGAGGGTCTCGCCGCGCTCGAACATCACGTCGCCGCGCACGGGGATTTCGAGCTCTGTGCTCTCGACGAGCTGGTGGCGCTTTCGGGCTCGCTGGTGATCGCGCTTGCAGTCGCAACGCGACACCGACCGGCGGCGACCCTGTGGGAGACCGCGCGGCTCGACGAAAGCTGGCAGAGCGAGCAGTGGGGCGTGGACGCCGACGCCGCGCGCAACGCGGCCCACAAGCGCGACGCCTTCCTGCGCGCCGAACGGTTCCTTCTCCTCGCCCGCGGAGAAAGCGATTCGTGAGCCGTGAGCCGCGCCGCCGGGCTTGACGCCGTTGCCCCGATCGGCCCAAGGTTGCAAGGGTTTGCGGGGTGGTCCTGCAGTGTCGTGGCGCGACCGCGCGCGACCGGGCCCTTAGCGGGAAAGTTCCGGAAAGGACGCATGCGACGCATCAATCTGCTCGGCAGCATCGGCGCCGCCCTGTTCTGTGCGGGCGGGGCCGCGGCATCGACGCTCGAGACCGTGCGCGAGCGCGGCGAGCTTCACTGCGGCATTTCGACGGAACAGAAAGGTTTTGCCGAGCGCGACGCGGATGGTGCGTGGCACGGCTTCGATGTCGCCCTGTGCCGCGCCGTGGCGGCGGCAGTGCTCGAGGATGCCGAGGCAGTGCGATTCGTCACCGGCGTGGCGGAGCATCCGCGCGAGACGATGGAACTCGGCGAGATCGACCTGATGCTGGGCGAATCGAAATGGACCTTCGACAACGATGTCGGGCGCGGGCTCGAATTCGCCGCGATCAGCTACCGCGACGGGCAGGGTTTCATGATTCGGCGCGAAAGCGGCATCACGACGGCGCGCGATCTTTACGACGCGGAAATCTGCGTGCGTGCCGACAGCATGGACGAGCACAACCTGACCGACTATTTCGGCAACCATCTCGAGACCGAGCCGCTGCGCGTCGATGACAGCGCGGGGGCGCGGTCGGCCTATCTCGCCGATGACTGCGAGGTCTATACCGCCGACACGACGCTGCTCGCGGCGATGCGCGCGGATTTCTTCGAACCCTCCGAACATGTCATCCTGCCCGAGGTGATCTCCAAGGCGCCGCGAGGGCCGGTGGTGCGCGACGACGATCCCGGCTGGGCCCGCGTCGTGCGCTGGACCCTCAACGCGCTGATCGCCGCCGAGGAGCTCGGCGTGGGCAGGGACAATATCGAGGAACTGCTCGGCCAGGCGGACACCCCCGAAATCAACCGGCTGCTGGGCACGACCGAGGATTTCGGCGCGCGGCTCGGGCTCGACGATGAATGGGCGCGGCGCGCGATCGAGTCGGTCGGCAATTACGGCGAGATCTACGCCCGCACGATCGGCGCGGAGACTCCGATCGGCCTGGCGCGCGGGCTCAACGCGCAATGGGTCGATGGCGGATTGCTGTACGCGCTGCCGTTTCGCTGATCCGTCAGTCGAGGTCGCGCGGGACGCGGAACGCGGCGACCGCGCCGCTGCCCGGGCGCAAGGCGTACCAATCCTCGATATCGAAATCGGCGACCAGCGTCGCGCCCGTCGGGTAGCGGCCGAAATCGGCGTGATCGGGCGGGGCGGCGAGGAGCTGCGCGGCGCAGGCGGCGATGCCGGGGTTGTGGCCGACGAGGATGACGCAGGCGCCCTCGGCCTGTTCGAGAACGCGCAGCATGGTGAGCGGCTCGGCATGAAACAGCGCCGGCGCGACGGTTTCGGGCGCGCTGCGCGGCAGCTCGGCGGCGATCCGCGCCCAGGTCTCGCGCGTGCGCGCGGCGCTCGAGACCAGCGCGGCGTCGGGTATGTGCCCGGCGCCCGCCAGCCATTGCCCGAGCCGTGTCGCCGCCGCGCGCCCGCGCGCATCGAGGACCCGTTCATGATCCGGCAGCGCCGGGTCGTCCCAGCTCGACTTCGCGTGGCGGGTGAGGATCAGGCGGCGGGTCACTGGTGAAATCGGCTCATGTGATAGGCGGACTGCGCCGGGTCGCGGCGATAGAGACGGCTGACGGGACAGGCGCGGCGCACCGCGCATCCCCGGCCGAGGCAATCGCCTCCGCGCGGCGTGTCCAGAAAGGCGCGGCACGCCGGGACATCATAGCCCTCGGCGCCGAGGGCGTCCACAGGGCATGCCGACAGGCATGGCCGGTCCCGGCACGCGGCGCAGGGCGGCGCCGGTGGCGGATCGGGCAGGGCGAGCTGTGGTCCCAGCGCGAGCGCGCCGCGAAACGAGACGAGCAGCCCCGCCGTCTCGTGCACGAGCAGGTGCACCGGCGAGCTCCAGGCGCGCCCGGTGCGCAGCGCCCAGGTCTGAAACGGCACCCATGGCGGGCCGTCGAACGGGTAGAGCGCGGCGGCGTCAAAATGCCGGGCCAGCGCGCCGATCACCCGGCGCGACCAGCGATCGAGCGGATCTGCGCCACCATCGCGAAACTCGGGCGCGGCGGTGACATGGCTCCAGAAGCCGGGTTCCGCCGGCCCCAGGAGCAGGAGCGTCCCCGTGCCGTCGGGGGCGCCATCCTGTGCGCGGGGATGAAATCCGCCGAGGATCTCGAGCGCCTCGGCGCCGGCCGCCCGCGCGATAGCGGCATGATCGGGCGCCTTCATCCGGCGGGGCGGCGCGGCCCGCGGATCAGGCTGCCGGCGCCGTGCTCGGTGAACAGCTCCAGCAGGCAGGCATTCTGCGCCCGCCCGTCCAGGATCACGACCGCGCGCACGCCGCCCTCGATCGCCTTGAGCGCCGTTTCGGTCTTGGGGATCATGCCGCCCGCGATGGTGCCGTCGCGCGTCATGGCGCGCACATGCTCGGGGGCGATCTCGGTGATGACCGTGCCGCTGTCGTCCTTGACCCCGGCGACATCCGTGAGCAGAAGCAACCTGTCGGCCCGCAGCGCCGCCGCGATCGCGCCCGCCGCCGTGTCGCCGTTGACGTTGAGCGTCTCGCCGCCGGTGCCCGCGCCGAGCGGGGCGACGACGGGGATCATCCCGGCCTCGAAGAGCCGTTGCAGAACCTCGGTATTGATCTCGCCGGGTCGGCCGACAAAGCCGAGCTCGGGATCGTCACGCTCGCAGCGCATCAACCCGGCATCCTTGCCCGACAGGCCGACGGCCTTGCCGCCCTGATCGTTGATCGCCTGCGCGATCCGCTTGTTGATCCGCCCCGAAAGGACCATCTCGACGACCTCGATGGTCGCCTGATCGGTCACCCGCTTGCCGCGCACGAATTGCGAGGTGATGCCGAGCCGGCCGAGCGTCTCGTTGATGAGGGGGCCGCCGCCATGCACCACGACCGGGTTCACCCCGACCTGGCGCATCAGGACGATGTCGCGCGCGAAGCTCTCCATCGCGGCATCGTCGCCCATCGCGTTGCCGCCGAACTTGATCACTACGATCGCGCCGGTATAGCGCTGCAGGTATGGCAACGCCTCGGACAGGGTGCGGGCGGTCGCGATCCAGTCTCGGGTCATGGTGGTACGTCTCTTCATGGGCGGTTTTCGCGTCTGATGCGCCCTGTTAGCCCGGCCGCGCGGTGTCGCCAAGGGGCGCGGTTCAGTCCATCGCGGCGATGATCGCGCGCAGCGTGGCGATCCCGTCGCCCTTTTCCGCCGATGTCACGACCAGTTCCGGAAACGCGGCCGGGTGCGACTGAAGCGCGGCGCGAACCTGCGCGAGCATCTCTTCGCGCGCCGCGGCCTTGACCTTGTCGGCCTTCGTGAGAACCACCTGAAAGGTCACGGCGGCCTGATCGAGCAGGGTCATGATCTCCGCGTCGGGCGGCTTGATGCCATGGCGCGCATCGACGAGCACGAAGGCGCGGCGCAGGTTCGGCCGCCCGGCGAGATAGGCGCGCAGCAGCGCCTGCCATTTCTCCACCACCGCGAGCGGGGCCTTGGCATAGCCGTAGCCGGGCAGATCGACGAGGTAATGCGTCGCGCCGAGGGTGAAATAGTTGATCTCCTGCGTGCGCCCCGGCGTGCCCGAGGTCCGCGCGATGCTGTTTCGCCCCGTCAGCGCATTGATGAGCGTCGATTTCCCGACATTCGAGCGCCCGGCGAAACAGACCTCGATGCGTTCGCCCGCAGGCAGCCCGTCCATCGTCACCACGCCCCTGAGAAAATCCACCGGCCCCGCGAAGAGCTTGCGCCCGCGCTCCGCGGCGGCGGGGTCTGGTGCCTCGGCAAGGGGAAAGGGCAGCGTCACGACACGCGGACCGGGTCGCCCGGCCGCAGCGTGCCGCCGCGGATCACGGTTGCGTAGACGCCGAAATCGCGATGCCCGAACGCCCCCTCGAGCGCGCCGAGCGTGTCGGCATCCGCGCGCCCCGTTTCGGGGTTCGCGGTCGTGGCAGCGCAGCGGGTGATACGCTCCTCGATGTGCAAGGCGGCGTCACCGATCTCGATCTCGCGGCCCACCAGGTCGAACTCCGCCCAGGGTGCGAGCCCGTCGAGCCAGAGATTGCCGCGGAAACGATGCACCGACAGATCGCAGCCAAGCAGCGCGCCGAGCGCGCGCAGCGACCCGGTGTTGAGCACCGCGACATACGGCGACGGCACATCCGAAAGCGGCTGGTCGTGCGGGGCGCGCACGACCTTGTGCGGCGCCGGGCGGTCCGCAGGCCAGAGCGGTGCGAGCCATGCGAGCAGACGCTGCGCATCTCCGGGGTCGTCCGGCGCCAGCTCGATGGCGGGTGCATCGGGATGCGCGAGCGCGATCCGCCCGGCCTGCGGGTCGAAGCGCGCCGTGATCGCCATGAGGCTGTGCCCGGTCACGCCGCGCAGAAATCGCGATTTCGGAACCCAGCGCGCCGGTTCGCCGTCGATGCCCGCCTCGGCATGGCTGACGGCCCACCGGCGATCATGGGGCACGGCGCGGCCCGGCGCGAGCGTCACCGCATCGAGCGTCTCATAGCCGATCGACTTGATCGGGTGCCGGCAGATACGATCGAGGTGCCCCGCCACGGTCACGACTTGCCGCGGCGCTTCTTGCCGCGCCCCTTGCCACGCGGCTTGCTCGGGGCGGGTTTCGGATCGGCCGGCGGCGTCGGGTCGGGCGGCTCCTCGGTTTGCGGCTCCGCGGACTCGTCGCGCGCCGACACGGTGGAGTCGTCATCGCCGGGATCGGGCGCGGTCGCCGGCTTTGCGGCCCCCGCCGTCGCGGTGGCCGGGGTCGCGCCCTTGCCGAAGCCGAGCGACGTCTTGATGTTGCCGAGCAGGTCAGGTGTCTGCCCATTCAGGCGCATGATCAGATACTGCTGCGAGAAGGTGATCACGTTGTTGGCGATCCAGTAGAGCACCAGCCCGCTCGCGAAGTTGCCGAGAACGAACATGAACACCCATGGCATCCAGTTGAAGATCATCGCCTGCGTCTTGTCGGGCGGGGCGGGGTTGAGCTTCATCTGCAGCCACATCGACACGCCCAGAAAGATCGGCAGCACGCCGATGAAGATCAGCGACAGGATCGAGCCGGGCTCCGGCGCGCCCCAAGGCATGATCCCGAACAGGTTCATGATCGAGGACGGGTCGGGCGCGGACAGGTCCCGGATCCAGCCCAGCCAGGGCGCGTGGCGCAGCTCCAGTGTGACGAAGATCACCTTGTAGAGCGAGAAGAAGATCGGGATCTGAAGCAGGATCGGCAGACACCCCGCCGCCGGATTGACCTTCTTCTCCTTGTAGAGGGTCATCATTTCCTGCTGGAGCTTCTGACGGTCGTCGCCGGCGCGCTCCTTGATCTTCTCCATCTCGGGCTGAAGTTCCTTCATCTTCGCCATCGAAACGTAGGATTTCCAGGCCAGCGGCAGCAGCGCCGCCTTGATGACGAAGGTCAGCACGATGATCGACCAGCCCATGTTGCCGATGATGCCGTTGACCCAGTAGAGCATCGCGAAGATCGGCTTGGTGAGAAAGAAGAACCAGCCCCAGTCGATCGCGTCGAGAAAGCGGTCGATACCGCCCTCGTTCTGATAGGCGCGGATGGTGGACCATTCCTTCGCGCCGGCGAACAGCATCGAGCGCGTCTCGGCCCGTTCGCCCGGCGCGACGGTCATGGTGGGATGGCGGGTCTCGGTCTGGTAGATGTCGGCGGAGGGAACATATTTGGAGACCGCGCGGAACGCGCTGCCCGGCTCCGGCACGAGGGTCGCCATCCAGTACTTGTCGGTAAAGCCCACCCAGCCATCGCTCTCGACATCGATCGCGTCGGTGTTGGCGCCCTCGCGTTCGTCGAGGGTGTAGTCGGTCATGTTGGAGTAGCTGTCCTCGGTCAGCTCTCCGTCCGCGGCGCGGATCATCCCCTCGTGCAGGATGAAGAAATTCGTCAGATCGGCGGGCTCGCCATGGCGCGCGACAATACCGTAGGGTGCGGCGCGTATCTCGGCGTCGCCGGTATTCTCGATCCCCTGCGTGATCGAGAACATATAGTTCTCGTCGATCTCGAGCGTCCGGGTGAACACGATCCCGGCCCCGTTTTCCCAGCGTAGCGTGACCGGGTTTTCGGTCGTCAGCGTGTCGCCTTCGGCGACGTCCCATTCGGTGTTGGCGCCGGGCACGTCGTCGAAGTCGAGCGCGCCGCCCGGCGCCCACCCATAGAGCGCGTAGAAGGGTTCGGCGGATCCGACAGGATTGAGGAACTGCACGATATCGGAGTCCTCGTCGACCTCCTCGCGGTAATCGCGCAGCGCGATGTCGTCGATGCGGCCGCCGAGCAGCGAGATCGACCCCGAGATGCGGGGCGTGTCGATGTCGACGCGGCCATAAGCGTCCGTGTCCTCGGCGGTGACGGCGGCATCCGCCTCGGAGGGGGCGTCGTCACCCTCGGCGGCGGGCGGCGTGGGGGCCGTGTCGGGAGCCTCCTCGGCCGACTCGTCGGCGGTCTCGAACTCCGCGTCCGCCGGCGGCTCGTCCGGCGGAAACACGAAGAACCACACCAGGATCACAAGGAAGCTGAGCGCCGTCGCGAGGATGAGATTCCTGTTCTGATCGTCCATACGCGATCACCACCCATGCCTTGGAAAGTCGCGCGCAGCTTCAACAGATCGCGCGCGGCGAGGTCAAGTGCTTTCGCCCCGGCCTGTGCCGGCCGAGTCCTCAGCGCAGTGTGTCTCCAAGGCGCGCGGCGTGCCGGAGACGGCGGTCATTCGCGCGCGCCCAGCCGAGCGTTTCGTCGAAGGGCATCGCCCGAGCGATCGCGGGTCCCTGCACCTCGCCGCAGCCGAGCTGCGCGAGCGTGGTATGCGCAACTGCGGAGTCGACCGCGTCGGCGAAGCAGGCGAGGCCGAGCCGGTCTGCGCGTGCGATGGCGGCCGCGGCGGCGCTCTGCTGGTCGGGGTCCGTGCCGAGGTGGCGGATATGCTTCGCATCGATGCCCAGCCGGGCGGTGCCGAGCGCGCGAAGGCGCAGCAGGCTCTCATGCGCGCCGGTGCCGTCGGTGATGTCGAGCAGGCAGCCAAGGCGTGCGATCGCGTCGAGGGCGTGCGCCGCCTCCGGATCCGGGTGCGCGATGGTCTCGCGCGCGGGGGCGAGGGCGAGGCGCCGAGCGCTCAGATCGAAGCGGTCGAGCTCCCATTCGAGCATCGCCGCTGAGCCCGGATCGCGCAGGGCATCGGCCGGGCAGGGCAGGATCACACACGGCACCCGCACATTGGCGCGGTCCCAGCCCGACAGCGCGCGAAGACCCTGCGTCAGGATCGCCGGCCACGCCTCGCCGGTCAGCGCGGACTCCGTGGTGGCGTCGAGCGCGAGAGCGAACCCCGCCACGGCGCCGGTATCCGTGCACAGGCGCGGCTGAAACAGCGCAACGCCGGACCGCGGCGCCGCTGCGGGCGGGTGCGACCGCGCGGCGGTATAGGCGCGCAGTCCCCGCGGTCCGGTGCGCCGCGCGCCGCGCGCGGCCTGTCGCGCCGCGTCGAGGAGCGCCGTGGCCCCGCTTTCGGGCGCGCCATCGCTCAGGCAGACGCCGGCGGACATGCTCAGCCGGACCGGTGCCTGCGTCGTCAGCGTGATCCGCGATACCGCCTCCTGCAGCCGCAGGGCAATCTGCAGCGCCGCTTCGATGTCGAGGCTGCGCGACGGCGCGAGCGCGACCACGAAGCCGCCGGTATCGCATCGGTGCAGGAGATCGCCGTCGCGCATCTCGCGGCGCAGCGCGCTCTGGACCTGCCCCATGGCGTCCGCCCAGCGGCGGCGCCCGAGACGCCCCGCAAGCGCATCGCCGTCATCGATGAGCAGCACGATACAGCCGGTGCACCCGCCGATCGGTTCGGCGCGTGCAATCATCCTGCGAAGCCGGGCGTCGAAGTCTTCGCCGGGCGTCACGCCGTCCGCCTCCGCGGCGATCACGGCGGCGATCGCGCAGAGCAGCGGGACCGCGAGCGCCGTCACCAGCAGCGCGCCCTCGCCGGCGAGCCAGTACGCCGCGAGCGACAGCGCAGGCAGGAAGGCGAGAACCTCGGGCTGCCGCGCCACCGCGACGATCCATCGCACTGCCCTATCTCGCGTCATGTCCCGCCGCCTCCCTGCACAGCCTGCTCCACCGGGACGACGCTACCCCGCGCAGGTGGTCGGCGAGTTAACGCTCGGGATCGAGATGCGGCGAATTTTCGGAAAACGGAGCGCTTCGCGCGAGCCCGGCGAAATCGAACAGGGACGGATCGAGAAGATGCGAGGGACGCGCATTCATCAGTGCGCGAAACATCACCTGCCGCCGTCCGGGGCTGCGCGCCTCCCATTCATCGAGCAGGGCCTTGACCTGCTGGCGCTGAAGGCCGTCCTGGCTGCCACACAGATCGCAGGGAATGATCGGGTAGCCCATGGCGCGCGCGAAGGCGTCGCAATCGGCCTCCGCGACGAAGGCCAGCGGGCGGTGCACGAAGAGATCGCCCTCCTCGTTGACGAGGCGCGGCGGCATCGTGGCGAGCCGGCCGCCATGAAAGAGATTGAGAAAGAAGGTCTCGAGGATGTCGTCGCGGTGATGGCCGAGCACGACGGCCGAGCAGCCCTCCTCGCGCGCGACGCGGTAGAGGATCCCGCGCCGCAGCCGAGAGCAAAGCGCGCAATAGGTGCGCCCGGCGGGGATCTTGTCGGTGACGATGGAATACGTGTCCTGGTACTCGATGCGGTGCGGGACATCCATGCGGTCGAGAAATTCGGGCAGCACCGTGGCGGGAAAGCCGGGCTGACCCTGATCTAGATTGCAGGCCAGAAGCTCCACCGGCAGCAGGCCGCGCCATTTCAGCTCCGTCAGCGCGGCGAGCAGGGTGTAGCTGTCCTTGCCGCCCGACAGGCACACCAGCCAGCGCGCGCCCGGCTGGGTCATGGCGTAGGCGTCGATCGCGGCACGGGTTTCGCGGACGATCCGCTTGCGCAGCTTGCGAAACTCGGTCGTGCCGGGCGCATTGGACAGCAGCGGTGGCACGTCGTCGGTGAGATCGCGCATGGCGGCCTCCGTCACGAGGTGTGGCGGCGCGCGCCCTTTTCGGGCGGCACAGGATCATAGCCATGCCCGCCCAGCGGATGGCAGCGGCCGATGCGGCGCAGGATGAGCCAGCCGCCGCGCAGCCCGCCGTGACGGTCGAGCGCCTCCAGCGCATAGGCCGAGCAGGTCGGCTGATAGCGGCAGTAATGCCCCACCCAGGGCGACAGGACGAGCCTGTAGGCGCGGACCGGCAGCGCGAGGAGGTGCGCGAGCGGGCTCATGCGCGGGCCTTGCCGCGCTGGGCGTGCACGGCCTCGAGCGCCGTGCGCAGATCGGCGCACAGGCTGTTGAAATCGCGCGTCACGGCCGCGCCGGGGCGCCCGACGAGAACATAATCCCAGCCGGCCCGGCCATGCACCGGGAGCACGGCGCGCGCAGCCGCGCGCAACCGCCGCTTGGCGCGATTGCGGGTGACGGCGTTGCCGACCTTGCGCGAACAGGTATAACCGACGCGCAAGGCCGCCCCTTCATCGCGCCGCGCACGCGCCTGAAGCAGGAAGCTCGGGGTGCCGCAGCGACGCGCCCGCGCCGCTCGCAGGAAATCCGCCCTGCGGCGGATCGTCGCGAGCGCGGGCGCGGAGGCCGCGCAGCACGCCGTGGCGGCCGAGATGACCGCCGCCGCGATCAGGCCGAAAGCTTCTTGCGGCCGCGGGCGCGGCGGGCGTTGATGATATTGCGCCCCGCCTTGTTCGCCATGCGCGCGCGAAAGCCGTGGCGACGCTTGCGGACGAGATTGGACGGTTGGTAGGTGCGCTTCATGGCGTGTTGCTCCTCGATTGAGAGTGTCGGTGCGCGCTCGCGCGGTTTGCAGCTTCCTTATGCAAGGGCGCGGGGCAAGTCAACGAGGTGCCGGGCCTGCGCGCGGCGCTGTGCGCGCATCAAGTTCGCGTGACGCGGCTGGTCCCCGGCGCCTACCCGGCCCATAGTCGGACCCAACGCGAGAGGTCCCATATGGACAGCCCCGAAGCCCCGCTGCCGAGCCGAAGCCGCGCCGTGATGCGCCGCCTGCCGATCCTCGTGATCCTGCTCGGGGCGGTTGTCGGGACCGTGCTGCTGCGCGACCAGATCGATTTCGGGGTCCTGCGCGCGCATCACGACGCGCTCATGGCGCTGCGCGATGCGCATTACGTTCTCACGGTGCTCGGCTTCATGGCCGCCTATGTGCTGATCGTGACGCTGTCGTTGCCCGGTGCGGCGCTCAGCACGGTCACGGGCGGGTTTCTCTTCGGGGTGTTTCCCGGGGTCGTCTTTACGGTCGTCGCCGCGACCATCGGCGCGGTGGCGGTGTTTCTCGCCGCACGGATCGGTTTCGGCGATCGCCTCGCGGAGCGCATCGATGCGGGGGAGGGGCGCGTCAAGCGGCTCACGACGGCGCTGCGCGAGAACGAGTGGGAAGTGCTCTTCATCATGCGGCTGATCCCGGTTGTGCCGTTCTTCGTGGGCAATCTGGTGCCGGCGATGATCGGGGTGCGCACACATCGCTTCTTTTTCACGACGCTTCTCGGCATCATCCCCGGCGGGCTCGTCTACACGTCGGTCGGTAACGGCCTTGGCGAGATCTTCGCGCGCGGCGAGCAGCCCGACATGGCGGTGATCTTCGAGCCGCATATCCTGCTGCCGATTCTTGGTCTGGCCGCGCTCGCCGCGCTGCCGATCGTGATCCGCAGCCTGCGCCGGCGCGTGCCCTGATGGCGCGAATCGACACGGATGTCTGCGTCATAGGCGGCGGTTCGGGCGGGCTCTCCGTGGCGGCGGGGGCGGTGCAGATGGGCGCGCGCGTGGTGCTGCTCGAGGGCGGGAAGATGGGCGGCGACTGCCTAAACCATGGCTGCGTGCCCTCGAAATCGTTGCTTGCCGCGGCGCGGCGGGCGCAGGGCATGGGAGGTGGGCTCGGCGTCGCGGGGGTTGCGCCCGAGGTCGATTTCGGTGCGGTGAAGGACCATGTCGCCGCCGTGATCGCGCAGATCGCCCCGCATGACAGCGTCGAGCGCTTCGAGGGGCTCGGCGTGCGCGTCATCCGCGCCCATGGCCGTTTTATCGCGCCGCATACGGTGGTTGCGGGGGGCGACGAGATCACCGCGCGGCGCTTCGTGATCGCCACAGGCTCGCGCCCGGCGATCCCGCCGGTGACGGGGCTTGACGCCGTCGATTACCTGACCAACGAGACGATCTTCGCGCTGCGCACGCCACCGGCGCATCTCGTGATCCTCGGCGGCGGGCCGATCGGCATCGAGATGGCGCAGGCGCATCGACGGCTGGGCAGTGCCGTCACCGTCATCGAGGCCGCCGCGGCACTCGGGCGCGAGGACCCGGAGCTTGCCGCGGTCACGCTCGCCAGGCTGCGCGGCGAGGGTGTCGAGATCATCGAGCAGTGCGCGGCCGCGCGCGTCGATCGCGACGGGGCGCAGATCACCGTCACGCTCGGCGACGGGCGCGCGGTGGCGGGGTCGCACCTGCTCGTGGCCACGGGGCGGCGGCCGTCGCTCGACGGGCTCGGCCTCGACGCGGCCGGGATCGCGCATGATGCGGCCGGGGTGCGCGTGGACCGAAGGCTGCGCAGCACCAACAGGCGCGTCCATGCCATCGGCGACGCGGCGGGGCAGGGGCAGTTCACCCATCTCGCCGGCTACCATGCCGGGGTCGTGATCCGCGCGATGCTGTTCGCGCTGCCGGCTCGCGCGCGCGGCGATCACATCCCGCGCGTGACCTACACGGACCCGGAGCTCGCCCAGGTCGGGCTCACGGAGGCCGAGGCCCGCGCGCGTCACGGCGACCGCGTCGAGGTCGTGCGCGCGCACTACGCCGACAATGACCGCGCCCGGGCCGAGGGGCGCGGCGACGGGCTCATCAAGGTCGTCGTGCTGCGGGGCCGTCCGGTCGGGGCGGGCATCGCGGGTGCGCAGGCGGGCGACCTTATCGGCGTCTGGGCGCTGGCGCTGTCGGCGCGGCTCAAGATGAGCGCGATTGCGGGGATGGTCGCCCCGTACCCGACCCTGGGCGAGATTTCCAAGCGCGCCGCAGGTGCCTATTTTTCCCCGCGACTGTTTGGTAACACGCGGATAAGACGCGTCGTCGGGCTGGTGCAGCGCTTCCTTCCGTAGCCCGGCCATTAAGGGGTGCGGGGATGTTGGTGAATTCGCTCAGCGGACGTTTCCTGATGCTGACGATAGTCTTCGTGATGATCGCGGAGGTGCTGATCTTCGTGCCCTCGGTCGCGCGCTTTCGCGAGGACTACCTGCTCAACCGGCTCGAACATGCGCAGATCGCGTCCTTTTCCGTCGAGGCGGGGGGCGGCATGATCGAGGGCGAGCTCGAGGATGAGATCCTTGCGGATATCGGCGTTTTCAACGTCGCGCTGCTGCGCGACGATGTGCGCGAGCTCGTCCTGTCGCGGCCGATTCCGGAGGCGGTCCATGCGAGCTACGATCTGCGCGACCCGGGCGCCTTCGTGCTGATCCGCGATGCTTTCGTCACGATGCTCGATCCGCAGAACCGGGTGATCCGCGTGATCGGCGATCCCGGCCACCGCGCCGGGACCCAGATCGAGGTCACGACGGAAAGCGCGCCGCTGCGCGACGCGATGATCGATTACGGGCTGCGCATTCTCTATCTCTCCGGGATCATCGCCGCGATCACGGCGCTCCTGCTGTTTCTGGCGGTGCAGCGGCTCCTGGTCGCCCCGATTCGGCGCGTCGTCAGCCACATGACCGCCTATGCCGAGGCGCCCGAGGACTCGACGCGCATCATCAAGCCGACCTCGCGGGTCACCGAGCTGCGCGAAGCCGAGGAGGCGCTGCACACGCTGCAAACCCAGCTGAGCGGCGCGCTGCGCCAGCGTCAGCGCCTCGCCCAGCTCGGCGCCGCCGTCGCCCGCATCAGCCACGATCTGCGCAACATCCTCGCGACGGCGTCGCTCTTTGCGGATCGCATGGAGCAAAGCGATGACCCCGCCGTCGCCCGCGCCGCGCCCAAGCTCGTCGCGTCGCTGTCGCGCGCGGCGACGCTGTGCGAGAGCACGCTCGCCTTCGGCAAGGCGGAGGAACCGCCGCCGCGTCTCACCCGGGTCGCCCTCGCGCCGCTGATCGCGGATGTCGTCGAAAACGAGCAACTCGCTGCCGGCGACGAGGCGGCCCGGATCGAGGTCGACGTTCCGCCCACCCTGACGCTGCGCGCCGATCCCGAACAACTCTACCGCGTCGTCGCGAATCTCGTGCGCAATGCGCGTCAGGCGATCGAGGCGGTCGCGGAGGCGGGCCGGATCTCGATCGAGGCGGGCGAGCGCGACGACGCCTGGTGGTTACGGGTGCGCGACACCGGTCCCGGCCTTCCGGAAAAGGCGCGCGAGCATCTCTTCACCCCGTTTCAGGGCAATGTGCGCAAGGGCGGTGTCGGGCTCGGACTGCCCATCGCCGCCGAACTCGTGCGCGGCCATGGCGGGCGCCTTGACCTCGAATGCACCGGCCCCGAGGGGACGAGCTTCCTGATCACATTGCCGAAAACCGTGAGCGGGCTCGACTCCGATGCTCGCCGATCCCCGGCCACGGCCGGGAATGATTTCACCCTTGCAAAGCCCCGCGACGACAGATAAGCCGCGAGCAGCGAGGCACCGGTAGCTCAGTTGGATAGAGCACGTGACTACGAATCACGGGGTCGGGGGTTCGAGTCCTCCCCGGTGCGCCATTTCCCCTTGATAATCGTGTGTTGCCATTGGTTTAGCTCCGATGGGGACTTGGCAAATGCACACATCGTGTCACACATTCCGACACACGATCAGGCGTCGGGACAGCTTCTACTACAACAGGCGAAACAAGGCTTCCGGCAGGATGATGCGGCTGAGCCTTGGTAGTGACCCGGAAGCGGCTGGAGCGGTGGCAGACCAGTTGACAGCAAGGCTGGATGAAATCTGGAGTCACGATCCGAAGGCCGACATAGACCTTCAAGCCGTTATCGCGGCACTCAATGATGACCCCAAGACGCTGACAGACTGGCAGGCGGAATACCTCAGGTTGAAGTCGATAGACCCCGACCCGACAAGGACAGCTGTTTGCGCCTTGCGTGCCGTGGCCGGGGACAAGGATATTCGCTCGTATGATCGGCGCGACGCACGCAGGTTTGTGCACGCACTTGAGGCGAGGGGGCTGAGAAGCGGGACGATCCGCCGCCGGATTGCCTCAGTCAGCGCGGTTCTCAACTTCGCATATCTTGAATTGGACCATGACCGCCGCAACCCCTTCGCATCCTTGTTGATCACGAATGAAGGCAAGGACAGGCAGCAGAGGGAACCCTTCACCACCGAGGAACTTTCCCGCGCTTACGAGGCAGCCCTTACCGGGAAGTCAACTCTGCGCCTCTGTGTGCCGATCCTGGGCGAGACAGGCTGCCGGATCGCTGAGGTTATCGGGTTGCGCAAGCAGGATGTGAACCTCCACCAAGAGAAGATCAGGATCGTTGGTCACCCCAGCCGGACGCTCAAGACCGCAGGATCAGAGCGGGAGATACCCTTGGTGGGTGTTGCTCTCGACGCAGCGCATCGGCTCATGGTTGACACCGAAAGCGACTTCCTGTTCCCTGCTTACACGAACAAGGAAATATGCAAGGCCACACACGCCAGCAACGCGCTCAACAAGTGGCTCAAAAGGGAGTTCGGGGGAAAGACCGCACATTGCCTTAGACACGCCTTCAGGGACCGCCTGAGAGCCGTTGAGTGCCCCCTTGAATTGATAGACGCGCTGGGCGGATGGTCCAGTGTAGGGACAGCAGGGAGCCGCTACGGACGTGGCTTTGACTTGGAGCATAAGCGGAAGTGGTTAAAGGGTCTGTTAATATGAATATTTTATTAGGCAGCCTTACATTAATTATCGCATTCGCGTCTTATGGTCAGGCATATGCTCAAACTAGCCTCGATCGTGACCTCACTTTTCTTATGCAGGGCCGGCTAAACGAACTAGGTTACAATGCAGGTGAACAGGATGGAAAAATGGGACCCCAAACCCGCTCTGCCCTGTCAGAATATGACAAAAGACATAGCAGCGGCACTGAAATTCACGAAATTTATGGGCATATGGTTGGGCGCTCCATTCGAGCTCGAACCCCTGCGGATGAATCCTTTTCTAAAGAACAATTAAGTGAGATTAAAGGCAATATTGCAAACACATTGTTCGATCCCAGCTCTGCAATATTTCATGATAACATATACCTCCTCGAAGATGATGCCAATACAATATTATGCGGCAAACTCAATGGCAAGAATCGTTTTGGCGCATATGTTGGTTGGACTCATTTTTTCGTTCTAGCCGGGAGCAGCACTTATATCACCTTGAGTATGTCCAATAACCCCGTTATCGACTCCGATCATGCGATGGCAGAGTTTAAGTGTTCAACTTCAGGCTTTGACGAATAGTTGAGGAGTCCACCGAGATAAACCACCTTGCCGGGTTTCACGCGGCGTATAAGCCGTTGAAGCGTGGTCGCCGTGTTGTCGGCGTCCGGTTGAGCTGGTCGCTAAAAGGCCGCGACGAGCTGGTCGAGACCATTGCGCAGACGCGCCAGCGCTTAGCCGATAGCCTCGCCGCTGCGCCGGGTGTAGACCTGTCCAGACCGGAGCAAATAGAC
>LFIK01001613.1_pt1 | contig 18017 bp, 16 predicted proteins | sample 643401 | NCBI WGS metagenome assembly LFIK01 (sample SAMN03777447, study PRJNA286221) | soda lake metagenome | biome: soda lake; feature: Kulunda steppe; material: water; isolation source: sample T5-Br brine of Lake Tanatar-5 | place: Russia: Kulunda steppe | collected 2010-07
CGATGTCCGCAATCGTCGACACCGGATAGACGGTCCCGGCCTCGGTCGCCTGGGTCAGACTGACGACACGTGGCTGGACCCGGTGGACAACGCCCAGGCCGGCGCCGTCGACCGCCTCCGTGACGGTCCTCGGGTCGAGCCGACCATGATCGCCGTCCAAGGCCACCAATTTGGCCCCGCCGGTGAACATCTCCGGCGCCCCGCATTCATCAATATTGATATGGCTCTCGCGGTGGCACAGGACAGCCCCCCAGGGCGGACACAAACTGGCAAGGGCCAGCGAATTGGCGGCCGATCCGGTTGCCACCGGAAACACAGCAAGATCGTCTGTCTCGAAGACCTCAGCCAGCGCCCGGTCGAGCCGACGCGTCTGTTCGTCATTGCCATAGGGCATTGCCGAGCCCGCCAGAGCCGGCCCCAGGGCATCGAGAATCTCAGGCGCCGCGCCGGCCGTATTGTCGCTGCCGTAATTCACTGCTATCTCTCCCAGAGAGGTTCGGTGCCACCGGCCGGCTGGCTATAGTCGACCGGAACGGAGATCGTGCCCAATTCCTCGCCGGTCAGCGGATCGACCAATGTGATCAGTGTCGTGCCGTCGGGCATGCGAAACGTCAGCGCCAAATGGTCGTCCGCCGCCTGGATGCCCGCAAGCCGCGAATCGGCCGGTACATCGATCGATACGGCATAAGGCTCGGCCCCTCGGACAACCGCGCGGTCACGTTCCCGCCCGGGATCTTGACCAGGGTCCTGCCCGGAATCTTGGATGCGGTGAATCAGTTCGACGACGATGACCGCAAAACCGATCACGATCATCACGCCCATAACGGCGGTCAATATTTTGAGTGCTTTCAACGATGCCGGTTCCGATTGATAACGAAGACGATGACCTGGACGACGCGGAATGCGGGTCACCGATCATGGCCGGCACCGTCCGCCAGGGTTGCATCCCGGATGAACGGCGCGGCGATCGGATCGACCGTGTTCTGGCCGGTCTGGTCGATGGCGTGTCGCGCAGCCGACTGCAAGCGATGATCGCAGACGGCGCGTTTTCTCTCGACGGCGAAACGATACGCGACCCCGCATACCGGGTCAAACGGGCTGCGGCCTGGCTGTTGACCATTCCAGACCCGACAGCCCCCATTCCGGTCGGGCAATCGATGAACCTTCCCATCGTGTACGAGGATGACCACGTTATCGTCGTGGACAAGCCGGCCGGGATGGTCGTCCATCCGGCCGCCGGTCACCCGGACGGCACGCTGGTCAACGGCCTGATCCATCATTGCGGAGCGAGCCTGTCGGGCATCGGCGGGGTGGCCCGGCCCGGAATCGTCCACCGGCTCGACCGCGACACCAGCGGGCTGATGGTCGTTGCCAAGACCGACGCGGCCCATACGGCGCTGACCGCCCAATTCGCCGACCGAACCCTGTCGCGCACCTATTGGGCCGTCGTTCGGGGTGTTCCGGCACCCGCGCACGGCCGAATCGATGCCCCGATCGGCCGGAGCCGGTATGACCGCAAGAAGATGGCCGTCGTATCTCCTCCGGCAGGACGGTCGGCCGTGACCCATTTTCGAACCATCGACCGCGTCGAAGCCGGTGGCGGCGCCCTGCTCGAATGCCGGCTGGAGACCGGCCGAACCCATCAGATCCGGGTGCATATGGCCCATATCGGCCACCCCCTGATCGGCGATCCGGCCTATGGCAGCCCCTCGCGGCGTCGAGCGGCGGGCCGGACGACAGCTCCAACGGCAACGGGACGGCTATCCCATCTGCCGGCCGAGCTTCGCGCCGCCGCCGCCGCTTTTCAGCGGCAAGCGTTACATGCGTGCCAATTGACCTTTATCCATCCGGCCACCGGCGCGCCCGCGACCTTTTTCGCCCCCGCGCCACCGGACCTGCAAGCCCTGATCGCCGGGCTTGAAATGACCTGTCCGGCACCATCAGAAGCGTGACGCGGCCGAAATAGCGGCACGCGCCATCATGCCCCACCCTTTTGGTCGGCTCGCTGGGGAAATCCGCTATAGCCGAGCGGGGAACTAAGGTACTAGTCTTGTCGTTAGTTATAGGGACGCTAAGAGGCGTGGCGGACAATGCGGTCCGGGCGTCAAAGTCGTCGCCGCTATCGAAGACATGAGAGGCTATCCAACGATGGCTCAAGTTCCAAGCGCACCGGCATTAGGGCCGGAAAGCAACCTGTCCCGGTATCTTCAGGAAATTCGCAAGTTTCCGATGCTGCCGCAGGAAGAAGAATACATGCTGGCCAAGGCATGGCGCGAACATGACGATACCCAGTCGGCGCACAAGCTGGTCACCAGCCATCTGCGCCTTGTCGCCAAGATCGCAATGGGGTATCGGGGTTACGGGCTGCCGTTGGCCGAGCTCATTTCCGAAGGCAATGTGGGCATGATGCAGGCGGTGAAGCGATTCGATCCGGATCGTGGATTCCGCTTGGCCACCTATGCGATGTGGTGGATTCGCGCTGCCATTCAGGAATATATCCTGCACAGTTGGTCACTGGTGAAAATCGGCACCACTGCGGCACAGAAAAAACTGTTCTTCAACTTGCGCCGCCTGAAGGGGCAGCTTCAGGCCATCGACGACGGGGACCTTCCCAAGGAAACCGTTGAAAAGATCGCCACCGAACTCAGCGTCCCCGAACAGGACGTCATCAACATGAACCGACGGCTGGCCAGCCCGGACAACTCACTGAACGCGCCGCTAAAGGCGGATGGCGACGGCGAGTGGCAGGATTGGCTCGTCGACGAATCAGAGAGTCAAGAAAACCAACTGGCCGAGCGCCAAGAACTGACGAACCGCCAGCGTCTTCTGAAAAATGCCATGTCGGCATTGAATGACCGTGAGCAGCATATCTTGACCGAGCGCCGGCTCAAGGACCAGCCCTCGACACTCGAAGATCTCAGCCAGGAATATGGCATCAGCCGCGAACGCGTACGGCAGATCGAGGTCAGGGCATTTGAAAAGCTCCAGAAAGCGGTAAAGAACGCCGCGATGGAAGAAAAGCTGGCCGATTGATTTCATCCCGCCCCTCGCTATCTTTTGCGGGGGGCGCCTGATCAGGGAATGGGCGGAACGCAGAAAGCGGACACACTGGGTCGCCGCAAGTGTGGTTGGCCTGACGGCGCCTTCGTGATACCAGAACGGTGCGGCAGAACGGTCGACCGTTACGGCCGCACTTTCCGTTAAGTCCCGTCCGCATTTGTTGCTCTTCGCTCCGCCCACAGGAATTCGTCATGGCCGAAACCCATCAATCCAAGGTCCTGATCATCGGCTCCGGGCCGGCTGGCTATACGGCCGCCATCTATGCCGCCCGTGCCAATCTTTCGCCAATACTGGTTCAGGGCCTGCAACCCGGCGGGCAGTTGACCATCACGACCGACGTCGAAAACTATCCCGGTTTTGCCGACGTTATCCAGGGCCCCTGGCTGATGGAGCAAATGGCCGCGCAGGCGGAAAAATGCGGCACCCGGTTAATGTTCGACATTATCAACGATGTCGATTTTTCCGAACGGCCGTTCCGCTGCACGGGTGATAACGGCGACACTTATATCGCCGATGCGGTGATCATCGCCACCGGCGCAAAGGCCCGGTGGCTGGGATTGCCCAGCGAAGCCGCCTATAACGGCCGAGGTGTTTCCGCTTGCGCCACCTGCGATGGATTTTTCTATCGGAACAAACCGGTGGCCGTGGTCGGCGGCGGCAATACGGCAGCCGAAGAAGCGTTATATCTGGCCAATATCTGCGACTCGGTAACACTCGTTCACCGGCGCGACAGGCTTCGGGCCGAGAAAGTTCTGCAAGATCGTCTCGACCGCAACCCAAAGATCGAGTTTGCCTGGAACAGTACGGTCGACGAGATCCTTGGCGAGGATGGGCCGATGGGCGGCGTGACCGGTCTACGTCTCAAAAACACTGCGACCGGCGGCTTTACCGAACTTCCGGTCGAAGGGGTCTTTGTCGCCATTGGGCACGATCCGGCAACCGCCGTTTTCAAAGGCCACATCGACATGGACAACGAAGGCTATATCAATGTCGCACCGGGAACGACCCGCACCAGTGTCCCGGGTGTCTTTGCGGCGGGTGATGTGCACGACAAGATCTATCGGCAAGCGGTAACGGCCGCCGGTCTGGGTTGTATGGCAGCACTTGATGTCGAAAAATTCCTCGGCGAGCACGATCATTGACCCAGCCGCCGAGCACGATACTAGCCGGACTGATTGCCGGACGGATTGACGGTAACAAAGCGTTACCGAAACTTGATTATGGTGATTGATGCCCGACTTTTAAGCAAGGATGCTGTCGGAGCAAAAATCGGCAAAACCCGCCACCTTGGGACATGACTTGGGACGGTCATGATCTACTGAAAATAAGGGGCGAACGGGAGAGCAAAGGCGGGCCGGCGGTCGGTCGCCATAGCCAGCGCCCGCGACCGGACTGGGGGAATCATGGACTGGGACAAACTTCGGGTGTTTCACGCGGTTGCCGAAGCCGGGAGTTTCACGCATGCAGGCGAAAAATTAAATCTGAGCCAGTCGGCTGTGAGCCGCCAGATCAGCGCATTGGAGGAGAGCCTCAACGTCGCTTTGTTCCATCGGCATGCGCGCGGGCTCATCCTGACCGAACAAGGCGAGTTGCTCTACAAAACCGCCCGCGACGTGTTTTCCCGCTTGTCCATGACCGAGGCCCAACTCTCCGAAAGCAAGGAGAAGGCCCAAGGACCGCTCAAGGTCACATCGACTGTGGCGTTCGGGTCGACATGGCTAACCCCCCGGATACGGGAATTCCTGCAGCAACATCCGGACATCAACCTAACGCTCCTGATCGACGACAACGAACTCGATCTGTCGATGCGCCAGGCCGATATCGCGGTGCGCATGTCGGTACCCAGGCAGCCCGACCTGATCCAACGGCATCTGATGACGGTGCGCTTCCATATCTATGGATCAGTCGATTACCTCAAGCGTCGCGGCATCCCGGAAAGCGTTGACGACCTGGCCGATCACGATCTGATCATTTATGGCGAAGATGCCCGTGCGCCTGTTCAGAATGTCAATTGGCTGATGGGGCTTGGGGGCGGGACAGCCGCCAACCGGAAAATCATTCTGCGGGTCAACAACCAGTACGCCATATATCGCGCGGTCCGCAGCGGCCTGGGACTGGCCGCGCTGCCCGACTATATGGTGGACACCAACCTGAATGTCGTAAAGGTTCTGCCGGATGTTGCGGGACCGACCGTCGAGACATACTTCGTCTATCCCGAGGAATTGCGGCATTCGAAACGCATAACGGTCTTTCGCGATTTTCTGATTAAAAAGGTGGCAAGCGCGAAATTCTAGGCGCCGCGCGAAGCGGACGGTCGATCAGGTTGGATAGCGTGACTCAATCGGTCAACGACCATTCGGAGTTCCGTCAAGCCCTGAGGCGCGCCAAGGAAGCCTGAATACGCTAAGCCCGCCTACCTATCGGGAGCTATGCAGGCCACGCATGTTTGAGTTCGCATATTGTGCATAGTAAAACATCACGTAGCGACTATTTTATAAGCATGGGGCGATGATCATTTCGCCCCGACGAGATCCGGGTTTCGATCCGGATGGGGCTTCGTTTTCGAAGTCCTACGTCTCCCAGACGTGAAGCCTCCCTGTTCAACTCGCCGGGTCCTTTGGGATCCGGCGTTTTTTTTTGCCACGCCCACAAACGGCACTGGAATAGCCTTTGGTCTGCACACAGTAAGCGCACACATGGCTTCGCGGCTAAGACTGACAAGAGGCCGAAAAAAAGGGGCCCGGCCGATTACGGCCGCGCCCCTTGAACGAAGGATCGTCAATGCTGAATCGCATGCGCCCTCAGCTTGGCGTCACCAACATGCACGCCCCGCCGCGTTCGTTTAACGCAACACAGGCATCCGCAGCCCGATCGGGTGAAAGCCCAATAAGCCGGGCACGGTACAGCTCGGTCCCATCCGACGTGGTTACGGCGCTGACCTGCTCGAACGCGCCGCCAAGTCCCGGAATCGAGCGCGCCGCATCTTGAAGGGCGCGAAGGCTTTGCTCTTCGGTCCGGAAGGCGCCAACCTGAACACCCCAGCCCGGGCCGGACACCGTATCCAGGTCGGCGCGCGCTGCTGCGCTGTCCGACGATGCTGCGTTGTCGGCCCAGCGATCAACGACATCGCTTGAAGATGCCGACGAGCCGGATTGCCCACCCCCGGCTTGCCCACCTGACGCCGAACTTTCGAGAGACGCCACCATGACCCGGCCGTCACCACTGGCATCGTTATAGCCGTTGGTCCCGTTTGCCGACGCCGGCGGCGTTGCAGAAGCGGTCGTCGATTCTGGAGTCTGGGTGGCAGGCCTCGGGGCCGAACCGTTGGTGCTGGACGCGTTCGTCACGTTCGAAGCCGACCAGTACGGACGGCTTTCGCCCGTGCCACCGCCATTTGACGAAGCAGTGGCTGTTCCGCTGTTACTGGATGTCGATGACCCCGACGTCGCCTGTCCAGACGTCGACTGTCCAGATGTCGACGATCCAGACGTCGCCGCTGCGGTGCGGACAGGCGTTGACTCCGATGATGAGGCGCTCGACGGCTGGCTGCTTGCCTGCTGGGAGCCTCCGGACGAAGAGGACGATGAAGAGGAAGAGGATGCCTCAGCGACCTGCCCACGCCCCGACGTACCATAGGCATAGCGATCAGGATTCGGAATATGGGCGATCTCGGGTTCTATTCGGGCTATGTAATTCCGGGTTTCGCGCGGCAGGCGCCGACCGCGATGAACATAGTCGCCATACCGGCCCGGCCCCGCATTATAGGCCCCAAGGAAACCGGGGAAGCCGTAGATCTCGTACATTTGACGAAGATAAGCCGTGCCGGCGAGAATATTGTCACGGGGATTGTGGGGATCAGGACCAAGATTATGAGCGCGCCGCAATTCTTGGTATGTTGCAGGCATCACCTGCATCAGCCCCATCGCCCCCGCATGGCTGGTGATCGGCCGTCCACGCAAATGGGTCCGCCCGCCGCTTTCGACCTCCATGACCGACCGAATCCATTCTTCAGGAACGCGGAACCGTTCGGATGCCTCGGTTATATAACCGTCCCACTCACCCGGGGCGGCCGAAACCTGGGGCTTCTGTTCTGTCTGGGAGCTGCCGCATGCCGACAGAATGCCGACAAACAATGCCAGAATTGCTATCCTGATCCCCTGGGAATGTCGTATAAATCCGATCGACCCGTCTCTCACCCTGCACCCCCCAGCGCCCGAATAGTTAAACCAATATCTGAACCGAATGCGTCAACCTACAGAATTGCTTCATTTCTTTAAAAAACGCAAGCGGGAATCGGGGTCACCCACGACGCGTCCAGGGGCACGACGATGCCCCTCCCCCGCTTGGCGAGAGGAACACGAATAGCAGCGAAAAGATGAAGGAACTGTTTTTCCGGGCAGCGGACCCTTAAAAAAAACGCCCTGACGGGCGTCAGAGCGCTTTTTCCAAATGACCAATCTTGAAGATCCGACCCTACATGAAAAGGGCCTCATCTTGCCGATCCTCATATAGGTCGGCGACAAATTCCGTATAGCCATTATAGAGTTGCGTCGGAATCGTGTCATTGGTCCCCAGATCCCTTTCGGTCGCCTGCGACCAGCGACGATGGGGAACTTCGGGATTCACATTGGCCCAAAAGCCATACTCGTTGCCCGCCACTTCTTCCCAGAATGTCAGTGGACGTTCGTCGGTAAAGGTGAAACGAACAATCGATTTCAATGATTTGAAGCCGTACTTCCACGGCACATGAATGCGCAACGGCGCGCCGTTTTGCCGCGTGACCGGCTGCCCGTACATTCCTGTCACCATAAACGACAATTCGTTCATGGCTTCGTCCATGGTCAGGCCTTCCACATAAGGCCAAGGATACCATGCCTGTTGCTGGCCGCTGGCCATACCTGGATCGAGAAAGGTCTCCATTCTCACATAACGGGCACTGCTGAGAGGCCGGGCAAAATCGATCAGATGAGACATCTGAAATCCACTCCAGGGGACGACCATCGACCACGCCTCGACACATCGAAGCCGATAGATCCGCTCCTCCAAAGGCATGGCGCGAATCAGGTCGTCAATATCCACGTCGCGCTCGTCTTCGACCATCCCGTCGAATCGAACCGTCCATGGCCGGATCTGCAGATCCTGCGCCGCCCGCCAAATTTCTTTATGAGAGCCGAATTCGTAGAAATTATTGTATGTCGTCGCCATTTCGGCATCGGTAACCGGCCGTTCGGCTGTATAGGCCGTATTGCGCTCGACCGGATACAGATCGGCGGTTGGATCGTCGTCGGCCGGGCCGCGAACCGTTCCCCAGTTTTGTTGCGCCGCCGCCATGCCGGGCATGATCAGCCCGGCTCCGGCTGCCGTCAGGGCACCGCCACCTGCCGCCTTCATGAGAGTGCGTCGATTCAGATAAATGTGTTCGGGCGTAACTGCCGATTCCGGCAGCTCCCACCCGCGTTTGCGTTTGATCAACATTGCGCGTCCTCACCTTGGTTGGTCGAACCAACGGGAATCCGGCCGGCCGCCGTGACGAAACCGTCGGATAGGCCCGTCGAACCTTTCCCGTCGGACAGTTGTAGCGTCTTGAGACACCAAACTGTATCAGGGCGAACCGCAATCAATATGGCAGCGGCCTAATATGCGGTCTAATACCAGGGCGAACACGCAGGTTGGGTTGATCTATTCGAGCATGCTGCGCAGCATCCAGGCCGTTTTTTCGTGAACATGCATCCGCTGCGTAACAAGATCGGCGGTCGGCTGGTCACCGGCTTTCTCTGCCGCCGGAAACACCTCTCTCGCGGTCCGGACAACGGTTTCCTGACCCTTGACCAGATTGGCGATCATTTCATGCGCGGTGGGGACTCCGTCTTCTTCCGTCACCGACGTCAATTCCAAGAACTGCTTATAGCTGCCCGGCGCGTTTACGCCCAGCGCACGGATGCGTTCAGCCAGTTCATCAACCGCGGTTGCCAGTTCGGTGTACTGTTCTTCGAACATCACATGGAGCGTATTGAACATAGGCCCAGTGACATTCCAATGATAATTGTGGGTCTTGAGGTAGAGAGTATAGGTGTCGGCGAGAAGGCGGGATAAACCATCAGCGATTTTCTGGCGATCTTCTTCAGGTATGCCAATATCGATTCTCATCGCCATTTTATTGTGCTCCTTCTTCCATCATGCTGAAGCGCCAGTTTTTGATCCAAGTGATTTCGGATCAGAACAACGCCCATCAGATGACATGGTGGCCCTGCCCCTAATATGAAAGGGGCAGGCGCCAATGGTCACAGCCTTCTCTAATCACCCATCCGATCAATCGAGCGCTTTGCAGGCCTGAACGATTCGGGCGCAGGCATCTTCGAGCTGGTCGGTCGAGGTGGCATAGGAGATCCGGAAATACGGACTCTTGCCGAATGCCGATCCCTGAACCACGGCAACACCGACCGATTCCAGCAAATAGGTCACGAAATCGTCGTCTGTCTCGATCCGGTGGCCGTCCGGAGTCTTCTTGCCAATCACGCCAGCGCAGGACGGGTAGACGTAAAACGCCCCTTCCGGCGTATTGCAGGTCAATCCCGGCGCTTGGTTCAAGGCGGCGACAACGAGATCACGACGTTGGCGAAACACCGCGCCGCGTTCCTTGATGAAGTCCTGAGGACCGTTCAACGCCTCTACGGCCGCATGCTGACTGACCGAACTTGGATTGCTGGTCGACTGGCTTTGGACTTTGGCCATGGCCTTGATCAACGGCTTGGGGCCGCCGGCATATCCGATTCGCCAACCCGTCATGGCATAGGCCTTGGAAAGTCCATTGACCGTCAGGGTCCGATCGTAAAGCCCTGGCTCGACCTGCGCCGGGGTCACGAACTCGAACCCGTCATAGGCCAAATGCTCGTACATATCGTCGGTCATGACGTGAACATGGGGATGACGCATCAAGACGTCGGTCAGCGCCTTGAGCGACGCCCGGTCGTATCCGGCCCCGGTCGGATTGTTGGGGCTGTTCAAGATAAGCCATTTGGTCTTGGGCGTGATGGCGGATTCCAGCGCATCGGGCAAAAGACGAAAACCGGCGTTCTCGGGGCAGTCAACAATGACCGGGGTTCCCTGACACAAAAGAACCATGTCCGGATAACTGACCCAATATGGCGCCGGCACGATAACTTCGTCGCCGGGATCAAGGGTCGCGACCAGCGCGTTATAAAGAACCTGTTTGCCGCCAGTCCCCACGGAGATTTGATCGACATCATAGTCCAAACCATTCTCGCGCTTGAACTTGGCCGCGACGGCCTCTTTAAGCTCGGGAATGCCGTCGACATTCGTGTATTTCGTCCGGCCATCGCGAATGGCTTGGATCGCAGCCTCTTTGATATGGTCCGGCGTATCGAAATCCGGCTCTCCGGCGCCGAGACCAATGACGTCTTTCCCGGCCGCCTTGAGCTCGCGCGCCCGTGCGGATACCGCAATGGTCGGCGATGGTTTGATACGGTTCAGGGCCTCTGCCAACAGGGACATGGCGCGGCGAGCCTCCTTTGATTGAGATCGATAGCAAACGTCAAATATGAACGTGCGATGCAGGACTTGGAGCCCAAATTGAAGACGAATCCGGATGGGACGGTACGCCGCCCCCAAACCGGTTGCAAGCGCAGGCCCGCTTGCCGGGCAAATTCTGCCGACCCCGCCCGGCCTGAACAGGAATAGTTTGCCCGCTCCAGCACCGCCGCGCCCGAATGGCACGCGGGATCGGCCCCATTCCGGACTGCCAATACGTCAACCAGCGCCGGTTTCATCATATGGCACATCCTTTGCTTCGTCGGGTGCCGAGCATCGCAATCATGGATTCGAACGTCATGGCACTTACTCACCAGATCGGCTCTTATGCGGTTTCAGACGATGTGTTGAGCGGCATCCGCAATGCCAGCCGGGCCACCGGCGTCGATTTCTCGTATATGATGGCCAAAGCGGCGCGGGAAAGCAGTTTTCGGCACGATGTGCGCGCTGGAACATCGAGCGCGACGGGGCTTTATCAGTTCATCGATCAAACCTGGCTGGGCATGGTCCACAAATATGGCGAGCGTCACGGTCTGGGGCAGTATGCCGATGCAATCAAGGAAAGTGGCGGCCGGTATCGGGTGTCCGACCCAGCATTGCGGCAGGAAATCCTTGATCTGCGCGTCGATGCCGGATTGAACGCGACCATGGCGGGCGAATACGCCAACGAGAATCGCGAACACCTTGAACGCACGACAGGACGCCAGATCGGCCCGACCGAACTCTATCTCGCGCATTTCCTGGGCGCCAACGGGGCCTCGGAGTTCATCAACGCCATGGATCAATCTCCTGGCCGGTCCGGAGCAGCGCTGTTCCCCGCCGCAGCCCGGGCCAACCAGTCGATATTCTACAACGCCGATGGAACGGCACGAAGCCTAAGCCAGATCCATGAGCGATTCGCCGGTCAGGTTCGCCGTGATATGGCGCTGGCCACCGATCTGCCCGATGCCGTCGCAGGAGGCGGCATGAATGGGGTCGGTGATCTCTGGACCGGCGGGGCGGGCCGCGGCGCCCGTTTTGGTACCGGTCAGGTTTCCGGCGGTCCGCCAGCTATGGGGGCAGGCGGAGGCGCCGGCGCCGGGGGCGCCGCCTATTGGCTTCAAATGGCCGGCGGCGGCATGGGCCGCGATGCAAACGGCCAGTATACCGGCCGGGACCTCTCGTTGTGGACCATCCTGGCCCTCTCTTCCATGGATGTACCTGGCAGCGGCCGCGACGACGGCGCCGATGACGGATCGCGTCAGGCGTCACGCAGCACAACCTGACGGCATTTCTGACCCCGCATTCCGTTCATAATTTTGCCGGCCAGCCCTCCATTCGGGGATGGCCGGCTTTCGGCGTCCCGACACCGGCAACATTTGCCGCCTCCGGCCGCTCCCAATATCGGGACAGGGCGAACTGCCAGGAACACCGCGATTTGCGGGCATATCGGTTGCCCTCTAACGAAATTTAATTGAAATATACTCTTAATGCGGGTATATATTAATTTTTGAGTAACCTTTGGATGCGACCGTTCACTCGTAAAGCGGGAGCGATGGATTTAGTTTTCACCGTTTTCCGAGACGTCTCATCCGATGAACGGAGGTTCCTTCCCTATGAAAAATATTCTCAAGATTACAGCTGCCGCAGCCGCGGTCGTCGCATTCTCCAACACCGCCGCCTTTGCCCAGGTGGACGACCAGGGCGACGCGTCCATCACCATTCAGGAAGCGCTGACGATCACAGCCGATCAAGAACTGCAGTTCGGCACCGTCGTGGCGCCGGCCGTTGGGGATGGACAGTTGCAGGTCGAGGTCGACCCGGCCAACCCAGACGCCGGTCAGCAGGCCGGCACTTTCGACGTCACCGGTGAAGAGGGTGAAGACGTCGCCATCACCCTTCCGACCGATACGACACTGGAACGCGACGGCGGCGTCGAAGAAATCACAGTCGACACCTTCACCAGCGATCCGGAGAACTCCTTCACGCTCGGCAGCGGTGCCACCACCATCGCCGTCGGCGCCACCGCGACCGTCGATGAAGAGCAAGAGCCCGGCCTCTACGAAGGCCAATATATCGTCGAAGTCGAATACGATTGATCACGGATCGGCTTAGCCCGGTTCGCAGGTCACCCGCCCCCGGCGCTATGCCGGGGGCGGACTCCTCAGAATGAATATTCCAGCATCGTGCCAACCGGAGTGGCGACAATGTCAGACAATCCAACCCACCTCCAAAAGTTGATTCAAGTCGCGGCCGGCGCCCTTATTGCGACGGCGCTCACGTTTGCCATGACAATGCCCAACGCCGCCGCTCTGGCCCAGGGGGTCACCGGCAGCGGTCTTTCGGTGGCGCCGACCCGGCTTGCCATTGAGTCCGGCGAACGGGGCGCCGAGTTGCGTCTCCAGAACCGCAGTTCAACGGATGCCACATACCGGATTTCGGTGACCCAGGTCGAACCGGGTCCGGGCGGGCATCGAGCCGACGAAATGATCCGCTTCTCCCCCCGTCAGGTCACGGTTCCCGGAAACGGAACCCAGATGGTCAGGGTCGCGGTGCGTCGGCCGGCCGACCTGCCGGCCGGCGAATACCCCGCCCGAATTCGGTTCGAAGCCATTCCGACCGGCAATCCGACCCAGGCCTTCGACTCCGAGGATGACGACTCGATCTCCATTCAGCTTGAAGCCATCTATGCCCTCACGCTCCGCGTCACCATCCATCAAGACTAGAATGGCATCAGGACTAGATCGGCATCAAAACGTGATCCGGCGGCCGGATCTGATCACACTTGATGCCATCATTCAAATCGAACACCGTCCAATGACGATGGGTAGACTTGTGCTGTAAAAATAAAATTGTAATTATATTATTGTTTAATACCGTTGTTCTGTTTCCGGCGCTCTCGGATTCCGGGCTCGACGTCGACCGGCTTCCGCCGATGGTCGAGCCCGACCCCCTTGATGAGTTGGTCATCAATCTCAGGGCGGGTGACCAACTGGCATCTGAGTATTTTCTGGCGCTGGATCGCGGCGACCAGGTCTTCCTCCCTCTCGGCGCCATGGCCGAAGCCTTGCTTTTCGGCCTGTCGGTGTCACCAGAGACCGGGACAGCCGATGGCTGGGTGATGAACGAAGAGATTTCGTTCTCGCTGGATCTGGCCACCGGAACGGCAAATATCGAAGGCCGCCAAGTATCGTTGCCCGACGGTGTCGCCGAGCGGCATGCCGACGACATATATGTCGACACCGACTGGCTGTCGGAAGTGACGCCGCTTGAGGTCGATCTGGATTGGCCAACGCTGTCGATGGTGATCACCGCAGAAGACTCCCTGCCGGCCGAACGCCTGCTGGAGCGCCGTAACCGTTGGTCATCTTGGCGCCCGCCGACCGAGGCGACGACACGAGATCCCATCGAGTTTCCGCATCGGGCATTTAGCCCGCCTGCATTCGACCTTACGACCTCGGCCCGCTATCGCTCGGACAAGGAAGGCGGAGATTTTTCTTCCAATCTCAGTCTGCGCGCCGCAGCCGATTTGGGCTGGCACACCGGAGAACTGTTCGTTCGGGCCAACAAACAAAGGGGTCTCACTACCGCCCGCCTGACGCTATCGCGGGAGGATCCCGGCGGAAGCCTGCTCGGACCGCTCGGCGCCACCGGGTACCAATTGGGCGACATCACGATACCCAGTTTGCGCCAAGCAACCCGCAGCCGAGCCGCCACTGGCGTCACGGTGACAAATCGGGTCAACGGCAATCGGCGCTCATTTACCGACAGGGCATTCAAGGGGACGACGCAGCCGGGATGGGCGGTCGAACTTTATCGAAACGGGGCTCTGCTCGCCTTCACCGAAGAAACCAGTGACGGCCGCTATGCCTTCGAGGATGTCGACGTCCTGCCGGGCTTCAACAATTTCACGATCCTGGAACTGGGCCCCCTGGGGGAAGTCCGCGAGACCTCCGAGCGGATCCATATCGGCGGCGGTATGGTTCCGCCCGGCAAGGTCGAATACGCCGCAGCCGTCGGTCATCCGTCCGCTTTCATCGACTCCGTGTCCGATATGGACGTTCACGCCACAACGACCGGCTCGGATGACACGCTCGCCGGGAGCGCGACGGTCGATGTCGGCATCGCGACACCGTTGACGCTGTCGGCATCCGTTGACGCGTCGGATGCCAATGGCGGAGAGGTTTTCGGCGCCCTTGCGGGCCGGCTGGCGCTGGGACCGGTATTCGTGGACGGCACGATGACGATCGACCAAACGGGCGGCCGCCACTATTCCCTCGTCACCAGACTGCCGCTCGACGACATGTCGTTCTCAGCGGAGGTCGACATCCATGACGGCCTGACGTCCCGCCATATCAGCAGCCGCCCCGATCAATGGTCGGCGACCGTCTCGGCGAGTTGGACTCTCGCCCGTTGGGCGCGGCTGGCCTTTGATTACACCTATAGCCGCGACAGCGCTGGCATCGATAACGATTCGCTCGAGACGGTGTGGCGCGGGTCAAGCCGGTACCTTTCTTGGTCGAACACAATGAAAATGACCGATCTCGCGACCGGTTCGGCCGATATCCTCCCCGTTTCCGGGACACTGAATGCCAATATTCGTTCGTTTCGGATCAGGCCCAGGCTGTCGATGAACTACAAAATCGACCGATCGGGCATCCGCGCCCACACCGCGACAGCAACAATGAATTGGCAGTTCGGGAATGATCTCCGTGGCCGCATTTCTGCGGCGCATGATTTTCGCGACCAGGGCGAATCGCAGCTTTCGTTCGGCGCCGGGCGCAGTTTCGGCCCGCTGACGTTCGGTGCCACGGCGGGAATCGACACGGCTGGGGATTTCGAAGTCGGCTTGACCCTGTCGACCGGGGCTCTCTGGGATCCAATGAGCGGCGGCTATCGCAGTGCTCAGACCGGTGTCGCCCGCAATGGCACCGCCGCAGCGCGGGTCGTTTTCGATGATGGAACCGGACGCGCGCCGGAACCCATGGACGGCGTTCGTGTGCGTTCGGGCAGCCGGTCGGCGCGTACTGGCGACGACGGCGTCGCCGTGCTCCCTGCCCTCAGTTCCGGGCGTGTCTCCCCGATCGACATCGTTGGCGGCACCCTGGAGGACCCGTTTTCATTGATCGAAACACAAGACGCGGCCATCGTCAGCCGCCCCGGCGTCGTACAGCCGGTGACCATGGTCGTGCGCCCCGGCGGTGAAGCCGAGGGGACGATCACAGCCACCCGTGGTTCCGGTGAAACGATCGAGCTTTCCGGTGCCACACTTCTGGCGATTGATGACGAGGGCGAAATCGCCGGAAGGGCCGTGGCGGCGTTCGATGGGTTTTATATTCTGAACGACCTGCTACCGGGCGATTATACCGTGACCCCGGACCCCGATCAGATCGCAAACCTGGGCTATTCGGCGCCGGAGCCTGTTCCCTTCAGTGTGCCGCTGACGGGCGGAATCGTGCATATTGATCCAATTCACCTGATGCCCGCCGACAGGGACAATTGAGAGACTTGAAGGTGCAAAAACGGATTCCACCATGTGGCGAGTCGGTGATAGTCTCGCCCGGCATCAACGATGCCCCCCTTCATGGCGACCATCGGAGACGAGAAAAATGCATACGAAACGGGCGATTCTGCGCGTGACAGGCGGTACCGCGCTGTCCGTCGCCACCGCAGCTTTACTTGCGGCCTCGCCGGCCTTAGGACAGGACCAGACAACCATAACGTTCTTGCACGTCAACGACTTCGATCGCATGGAAGGGTCAGGCGATCGCGGCGGCTATGCCCGTCTGGCCACGATCCTGGCAGACGAGAGAGCGGCTTCCGACAATGTCTATATGATGCATGGCGGCGACTCGATCTCTCCCTGCCTGCTTTGCGGCTTCGATCAAGGCGCGCACCACTTCGATCTCATGAACCAGCTCGGCGTCGACTACTACACGCTGGGCAATCACGAGTTCGATTTCGGACCGGATGTCGCCGAAGAACGTGTCGCCGAGGCTGAGTTCCCGATCGTCAGTACCAATGTCGTGCGCGACGGCGCTCCGTTGCCCGGAACGGTCGCAACAACAACACTCGACGTCGACGGATTCACGATCGGGTTCTTGGGCCTGACGACGCTCGCGACCATCGACATCTCCAGCCCCGAAGATGTCGAAATCCTGCCCATTTTGCCGATCACCGCTGAAACCGCCGCACAGTTGCGCGAGGACGGCGCTGATCTGGTGGTCGCCATTGCCCATACCGGTGTCGGCGAAGACATGGCCCTGATCAACCAGCAGGCGGTTGACCTGGTCCTCAGCGGCCACGACCATTTCCTGTTCACCTATTGGGACGGCAGCGTCGCCCTTGTCGAGGCTGGCGAACAGGCGAATTATGTCGTCGCCGTCGATGTGACCTTTACGCGCGATGAGGACGGTTCGGTCGGATGGGAGCCGGCTTTCCGTATCATCGACAGCGCCGAGGTCGAGCCCGACCCCGAAATGGCGGCCGCGGTCGCCGCCTATGAGGAGCGGCTTTCCGAGGAACTCGATGTCGAAATCGGCACCACCTTGACCGAACTCGATAGCCGACGGTCCCAGGTTCGCAGCGTTGAGACGACCATGGGCAATCTGATCGCCGACGCCATCCGAACGGCCGTCGATGCTGACATTGCCCTTTACAATGGTGGCGGCATTCGCGCCGACCGGACCTATGAACCGGGCACGGTTCTGACTCGCCGAGACATCCAGTCGGAACTGCCATTCGGCAACACCACCGTCAAAATCGAATTGACTGGCGAGCAGGTCGTGGCGGCCCTTGAAAACGGCTTCGCCCAGGTCGAGGAAGGGGCCGGCCGGTTCCCACAGGTGTCGGGGTTGACCGTTACCTATGACCCGGCGGCCGAACCGGGCAACCGGGTCGTCGACCTATTGATTGGCGATGAGCCGGTCGATCCGGACGCCGTCTACACGGTTGCCACCAACAACTATCTCGCGGGTGGCGGTGACGCCTATACGATGTTCGTCGAAGCGCCGCATTTGATCTCGGCAGCCGACGGCCAGTTCGATTCGACCCAGGTCATCAACTATATCGAGGAGCGTGGCGAAGTCGCCCCCGAGATTGAAGGGCGCATTACTCAGGTTGAGTGACCGTCACACTCAGGCGCTAGGGTGCTCGACGATTGTTCGAGCACCCTTGCACTGATGGTACCCGGCAACTGTATTGTTTCACACGACATCCGCCCCTATCCCATCCCCGGAGACGCGAAGCGTTGTCCGGGGTCCATACGCGCCGGATGAGCCCGGTTCGCGTCTCTGATCGGGAGAGCCGTCGAACCCGATCCCGGATCTGCAAAGCGTCACTTCGTGCCGCATTGCGTCCGGGAATTGGAGCGGGTGGAAAGTTCTCTTCTCTCATCCCCGGAGGCGCGAAGCGCCATCCGGGGTCCACAC
>LFIK01001617.1_pt1 | contig 18005 bp, 9 predicted proteins | sample 643401 | NCBI WGS metagenome assembly LFIK01 (sample SAMN03777447, study PRJNA286221) | soda lake metagenome | biome: soda lake; feature: Kulunda steppe; material: water; isolation source: sample T5-Br brine of Lake Tanatar-5 | place: Russia: Kulunda steppe | collected 2010-07
CTCGCCGCCGCTGACGGTCAACCCCTCGACACCCTCTGGGCAGCGCTCCGCGAGGACGGCGAGCACCTCGTCGACGGTCGTGTCGGTCCCGCCATCGGCGTCCCACGTGTCCTGCGCGATGCAACCGGCGCAGCCGATGGTGCAGCCCTGGAACCACACGCCGAAGCGCTCCCCCGGTCCGAGCACGGTGACCGGATGGTGCACGCGGCTGATGCGCACCCTCACTCGTGCGGACGCTCCGACGTGTGCGACAGCTCGACCTCGAGGTCGCTCCCGTCCTGCCCGGGGAGCCGGAGGATGCGCAGACCCGACGGCTGGGACCCGACGCGCAGCTCGAAGAGCCTGCGCGCGAGCGGGTTCACGAGCGCCGTCTCGACGACGGATGAGGCGCCCCGGGCCCCTCGGCGCGCGACGTCCTCCCGCTGCACGCGCTCGAGCAGCTCGGTGCGCGCGTCGGCGGACACCTCGACGGTGATGCCGTGCCGCTCCCGCACCTGCGCGACGACGTGGCCGAGGAAGCGATCGATCACCCCGCCCATGACGGCGGGGCGCAGGAAGTCCAGCACGACGATGTTGTCGCCGATACGTCCGAGCAGCTCCGGACGACGCAGCGTGTCGTTGAAGTAGCGCTCGACCGCGCCCCGGATCGTCGTGACGACCTCCTCGGGTCCCATGCTGCTCGTCGCGAGCATGTGGCCGCCCTCCTCGGTGGCGACGTCACCGGGGTGTCCGACACCGAGGTTCGACGTGAGGACGATGATCGTCTCGGAGAAGTGCACCGTCTCACCGCGCCCGTCGGTGAGCCGCCCGTCGTCGAGGATCTGCAGGAAGTTGTCGAGGATCCGCTCGTGCGCCTTCTCGATCTCATCGAACAGCAGCAGACGGAACGGCTGCTCACGCACGGCACGGGTGAGCTCGCCCCCTGCGTCGTGACCGACGTAGCCGGGAGGTGCACCGATCAGCCGTGCCTGTGAGTGCTCGGCGGCGAACTCGCTCATGTCGAAGCGCAGGTACGCGTCCTCGTTGCCGAAGATCGTCTCCGAGAGCTGCCGGGCGAGCTCCGTCTTCCCCGTCCCGGTCGGGCCCGCGAGGAACAGGACGCCGCGCGGACGCGCCGAGCGTCCCGTCTGGGCGCCGGAGAGACCGAGGACGGTGCGCTTGAGAATGTCGAACGCGTGCGTGATCGCTCGGTCCTGGCCGAGGATGATGGAACGTGTCCGCTCCTCGCCGTCGCGGATCCGCGCGTCGAGTGCGTCGTCCGACCACGGGTCGTCGAGCACGCCGACCTTGTGGGCGCGCACGGCGTCGCGGATGCGATCGCTCGCATAACCGGCGGAGCGGCGGAGCCGCTGGGCGGCCAGGAGGTCGGCGAGTCCCAGCCCGTCCGTCTCGCGCACGAGGTCATCGACGAAGCGTCCCCGCGCCTCCTCCGTCCCGAGGTCACGCTCGAACGCGACGGCGACCTCGGCGGCCTGCTGCCGCTCCGACAGGCGTGGATAGGGCACCGCGACGTGTCGGATGCGACGCGAGCCGGTCACGAACCAGTCGGGCAGGTCGATCACGTCGTCGACGGCCCAGAGGATGAGGTTGTGACGCAGGTACCCACCGACGTCGCGGGCCACCGCGGTCTCCGCGCGGTGCAGGGCGCGGACGAAGAGCTCGTGCTCGGAGTCCTCGAGGTTGCGGAGGTCTCGGACCATGCGCGACGAACCCTCCACGAGCAGGGCGATGCGCGCACCGTCCTCCGATCCGTACGCGTTCACGGCGTCGACGAGGTCGGACACGAGTTCCCTCACGCGACCGCTGCGCGGGCGAAGCGCGCCGGGTAAGCGCTCCTCGACCGCGCCGTCCCGGACCTGTTCGAGCACGACCTGCCCGACGGAATCGACGACGAGGAGCGCGTCGTATCCGAGCGGTCGGAGGGCTGCCCACACGACCCCGCGCAGCGACACGAACCGCGGTACGACCCCGTCGGCCGCGAGCAGGAAGTCGTCGCGCACGTTGCCCGTGAGGACGAACTGGGGCTGCTCGCCGCAGAAGTGCTGAAGGTCGCGCGCCCACCGCGGCAGCCGACCGTCGTCTCCGTCCATCATCAGATCTCCCGTGCCCGCAGCTCGTCCACGGGCCTCCGCGCGCCCGCCCGCCGACGGTCCGACACCCGCAGGTCCGCCACACGCTGCGGTGGGCGCGCGCCCGGCAGCGATCGCTCATCGACACGGACGGACATGCCCTGTGCGTCGAGCGCGGCAGCGAGCATCGGGAGGTCCTCGTCGCACCAGCGTCGCTCGAACGCGGCGAAGTCGGAGCGGTCCGGGTCGAGGGACGCATCGGTGGCGAGGTCGAAGTCGATGACGGAGCCCGGCAGCATCGCGAAGCGCACGGCGTGGCCGTCGGCGTCGGGGTCGTCCCGACGTGCAGTCGCCGGGCCGCCGTCGACGAGGTCCACGCTGAACGACTCGCCGACGGCGTAGCCGGAGGCCTCCAGGGCGATCGCGAGCGACTCGGCGATGACGTGGTCGCTGATGCGCCGGTCGATCGCGACGTCGAGCGGCTCGAGACCGAGCACGACACGGTCGAGGTGGCCGGTCCACTCGGGTTGCACGTCGGCGTCGTCGCCGCGCAGCCGCACGAGCTGGTCGCGGAGATCTCCGGCGCGCGCCGCGTCGTAGGCAGCTCGTCCTCTCGCCTCGTTCACCTGCTGCACCAGGGCGCGGAGCTGCGCGAGCCGGTCGCGAGCGAGCCGCTCGTCCCCCTCCTGCGCGGCAGCGACGACCCCCTCCTCGAGCACGCCCCCACGCTCGTGCGCATCGAGGTCGCGCGCGGCAGCGAGGCGAGCGCGGTTGCGCTCGGCGGCGGCGACGACCTCGACGCGCCACCCGGCGTCCGCGGGGTGCGTGCCTACGGGTGCATCGTCGGTCCCCCGGTGAGCGGACCCCGATCGTCGGGCAGCACGCGCGTCACGAGCGGCGGTCCGCTCGGTGGACCGGCGTTCGGCCTCCTCGAGACGGGCGAGCGCCTCCTGTGCTCCGCGCCGCTGCGCGGTCGCGAGGTCATCGGCCATCCGCACGAACGCGCGCTCCGCAGCCGCGAGCCAGTCGCCGGGAACGGGCACACCCGACGCCCGCTCGAGCGCGGGCAGCCGTGGCAGCGCGACGTCCACACCGAGCGCCTGCTCGACCCGGCGCGCCGCTGCGAGGAAGCCCTCCTCGCGCGCGCGCACGCGATCGATCGTGCGCTGCGCCTCCGCGTCGATCCGGGCCCGTGCAGCCTGCTCCGCCCGGCGACGCTCCCCCTCCTGCCGCCGCCGCCGAGCCTCTGCCGCACGCCTGAGGCGTTCCGCCTCGCGTCGCTGCTCCGCGGAGCGGCCCGCCGCTGCGACGGGGCGCCCCACGCCGACGTGCGCCTTCCCTGTGCTCAACGCTCCCCCGAACCTGTTCGACCACCGGGCAGCACGTGATCGCTACGGCGAAACTAGCGCTGCTCCGCGATGCACCGCACGGTGATCGCGCGCATCAGCGGTATGCGATCACGGCCCCCTCCTGCAGGGCGAACAGTCGCCCCTCGCCGGTGGCGAGCCATGGCAGCACAGGCGTGACCTCCCGTTCCTGCTGGGCGCCGGAGCGCGCGTCGAATCTCCGGAGGACGACGCGCCCGCGGTCGACCTGGCTGGGCATGACAGCGAACACCGAGTCCCCGGCCACCATCGGCAGGATGGGACGACCATAGGACGGGGACGGGTCTCCGTTCACCCCAATCGATTGGGTCGCCCAGAGCATCTCACCGGCGTGCGAGTACGCGACGAGGCGTCGGGAGTGCTGCAACCCCACGTACACGGCGTCCTCCGTGAGCGCGATGCCGAACGTCGAGGTCTGGACCGGCGAGGTGGCCAGCTGATGCGTCCACATCTGTATCGGGGCCCGGTGGAGACCGCCGCGCGGAAGGCGGTAGCCCCGCACCGCTCCACCGGCGGTGGTCACGACCATCCCCGATCCTGCGGCGATCTGGACGGGAAGTTCTTGGCGACCGGGGATCGCGTCCCGGTTGGCCGGAAATTCGCGCCAGATGACCTCTCCGGTCTCGGCATCGAGGACGATGAGGCGTGACGTGTCGAAGCGGGCCCCCTCGAACACCGCGTAGAGCCGACCATCGTGCACGACTGGGTCGGAGAGCAGCAGCGCCCGCCCGTCGCGCGGCGATTCCGCGCTCGCCTCCGCGTGCGTCCAGAGCAGCCGCCCGGTCCTGGCGTCGACGGCGATGATCGAGTTCCGGTGGTCGACGCCGACGAACACCCGATCCTCTGCGACGACCGGCGCCCCGATCGACGAGGGCCGGCCCGACTTGTGCCGCGCGATGCGCATCCGCCAGCGGACGCGCCCATCTTCAGCGTCGCGCGCTGTCAGCCGCATGGTCGAGCCACTAAATAAGGTCGGGCCCCTTTGGCTCATCACGTAGACCGTGTCGGCGGTCACAGCCGGAGGGAAGAACAACCGCTCCTGGCCGGAGGGGCTGGCCCACCGTTGCTCACCGCTGCCGGCGTCGAACGCCGCGATGCCCTCGCCGCCGACGACGGCGAGGTCGCCTCTCACGACAGGTGCGAAGTAGAAGAACACGTCCGTGGAGCTGACCCAGTCGGGCTCGAGCGTGCCCGGCGCCACCGGGTCCGGGAAGGCGTTGGTGCGCCCAGCGTCGCCCCCGAACGCAGAAGGTGCCGGATCGACCACGAAGTCGCGTTCGGAGATGCGCGCGTCGGACGGCATCCGGATGGTGAGCAGGGGGAACACCTGGTTCAGCACGAGGCTGTGGGCGAACCCGCCCAGCACGAAGACGCCCACGGCGACGAGCGCCAGTCGATACGGACGAGTGCGGGTCCAGGCGAGGGCGCGTCCGATCACGCCCTGCCCGCTTCGGCGCCGGCGCGGGCGCGGGGGTCGGACGGACCGGTGTTGCGCCGATCGGTCCGTGGTCGCCCGTCGTAGGTCGCCACGTCGCAGGACGGCACCCGTCCGCCTCGCCACCCATCGCCCGGCGTCGCGCAGTGGTCTTCCGGGGACCACGAGCGGGACGAGGACCGCGCGGACGACCGGCGAGCAGCCCTGCAGCACGGTCCACGTGTGGTGGGGTCGGCGGAACACCGCCAGGGAGCCCGGCGCACGGTCCGAGGCTCCGGACTGCTCGCGGGCGACGCGCCGGAGCAGCTGGAGACGCAGCTCGGCGCGGATGTCGGTCAGACCGAGGCCCTCAACCGCGCGGTCGAGCTCCTCGCGGCGCTGCGCCATCTCGGCGATGAGGCGGCGCAGCGGCTCACGCGCGATGCTGTCACCCGCAGCGAGCCGGTCGACCGCCAGCGCCGCGGTCCGCTCGCGAGTGAGGTCGAGGTCGAGCGTGACGGGTCCGGGAGTCCGGTCGTCCGGCACGGGCTGCGCAGCGCCGGCGAGATGCTCGAGCAGCGCCCCCCACGCAGCACGTCCCAGCGGCCCCGAGGCACTGTCATGCAGATCGGCCACGGACTCGGGGAGGAGGGACAGACCCGCATACGCCGGGGGGAGCTCCGGATCGATCCACAGCAGCACCTCGAGGAGTCGAAGGTTCGCATCCCCGATCCGGTCCAGCTCCCCTCCCGGATCGAGCGCTCTCGCGAGCTCAGGCCGCTCCGCACCGGCCCACTCCCGCAACCGGCCTCGATCGAGATGCTCCCGACCCGACCGCCAGCCCTCCGGGCTCCCCGCGATCAGGCGCGCCATGTCCGCCACCGACACCGGTGTGCGACCCGCGACCACGGGCAGCTCGCTGCCGACGACCGCCTCACGACGCACTCCGACGCGACGAACCTGCTCACCTCGCGTCCACGCGAGCAGCTCCTCCGCATCCCACCGCAGGTCCGGATCGCGCTGCAACGTGCCGAGCAGCAGCAGCTCCCAGCGCGCCCGTTCCTCCCCCTCGAACGCCTCGAGCACGTCACCATCCGGACCGCCACCACGGCCGATCCGCAGCATCTGCTCCGCGATGCGCCCCACCGCGAACACGTCCGCCTTCGACGTCCGCGTCACCCCCGCACGCTCGGGCGCCACGTACAGGGCGTCCGCCTGCATCCCGCCTCCGTGCACGTAGTGCGACGTCGGCATCGGCGCCAGCGTCCCGAAGTCGGTCAGCACCAGATCGAGCGGGTCATGGCTGCGGATCAGCACGTTCTCCGGCTTGATGTCGAAGTGGCTCAACCCCGCCGCATGGATGGCGACGAGCGCGAGCGCGAGCTCCTCGACGATGTCCAGCACCTCGCCCTCGTCCATGGGCACCGACCCCGCGACCCGTTCCGCGATCAGACCCGCGAGCGTCCCGCCACCGACGAACTCCAGCAGCTCCCACCCCTCGTCGACATCGAAGTCCTCCACGTCGATCACGTGCGCGTCGGCCACCCCGCGCAACAGCTCCAGCGCCGTGCGGAGCTCCGAACGCTCCCGAGCCTGCTGCGCCTCGAACTCCTGCACGCGCACTGCTCGACGCTCGTCGGACACGCCCGGGCCCGGACGTGGCGGCTGCGAGCGCAGGTACCGCTTCAGCACGCGCCGCTCGACACCACCACCCTCGACGTCCCGCACCACCACGAAGAGGTCCGCCTCGGTCGACGCATCCTCGAGCACCCGCTCCACGCGGAACTCGCCCCGCAGCCGCGCCGGGACCGGCGAACCCACCGTCGCGGGGACCTCGACCTCCCCGACACCCACCCCACCATCGACCTCGGGGGCCCCGACCGCAGGCAGCGCGACCGGTCTGCTCCCACAGCCCGGACACAACGCATCCTCGGCACTCAACGCCCGCCCGCACGACACGCACCTCGACCCCGCCACGGCACCCCCTCCATCGAGCACGCAGACTAACGAGGCGACCGGAGTCGCAGCCGTTGCGCTCCGGTAGCGTCGATGCGGGGAGACGAGCGAAGGCACCGCGTTGGGACGGGGCAGGCTGACGCGGTCCGAGGACCTGCTCCGATCGGCGCGCTCCGCGCGTCGACGGATGTCCGCGCTGGGTGCGTGGACGCCGATCTCGCTCGCCGTGACCTTCCTCGCGTTCGTTACATGGAGCGTCCCGAGGATGCAGGTGCACCTCACGGCGATCGTCGCCGCCGAGGTGGACCCGTCCGCCGCCGGAGCGGTCGTCACCGTCGACCGCCTGTCCGCCGTCTACGCCACGCTCCAACTCTTCACCCTCAACGCGCCCGTGATCGAGGCCGTCCCGACCCCCCTCTGGCTCGCATGGGCGCGGGTCCTCGCACCGAGCATCAGCGTCGTCAGCATCATCGTGGCGCTCAGCCGGCTCCTCCGGACGTTCCTGCGTGGCTGGTTCGTCACCTTCAACAAGGACCACGAGGTGGTGTGCCTCGACGAGGAGCGTGCGCTGCAGTGGGCCCGCGACCTCCCGGTGCACGGACGCCGCAGGACCATCCTGATCGTCCCGCGCGTCAGCACCGACGGCGGACAGCAGCTCCAGCAGCTGGGCGTCCGACCCCTCGTCGTCCCCTTCCCCGATCCGGCCCGAGGACCCTTCGCCAACGCGGTCTCGCGCGCCAGCGTGGTGACCGTGGACCTCGGCGACGATCTTCGGACGCTGGCGTTCGCCCTCGCCGCGCGCGAGGTCGGTCAGCGGCGTCCGCGACGCGCGGTGTCGGGGCGCATCGATGCGCACGTCGCGTCGTCGGCCCTCGAGTCGGCCGTCGAGCGGATGGACCCGCTCGACGCGGCCGGCGAGCACCTGACACGCGTGAACGTCACGTCCCGGGACCGGCGGCTCCAGCGCAGCATGCGGATCGACGAGCTGCAGCGGAGGGCGCTGCGCGGTCCGCTCCGCGTCGCCGTCGTCGGTGGCGGACCACACACGGGCGCGCTCATCGATGCGATCGTCTCGGTGCTCGAGCCCGGAGAGGAGGGTCATGTCACGCTGCTGCTGCCCCCGGGCGCGACGGTCCCGACGCTCCCCGAGGGTCTGTCGGTCGACGTGCGAGAGGACGTCCCACCAGAGCGGACGGCCTCGCTCGTGCACGACCTCCGCCGCGAGCTCTCCGACGACGGGTCGAGGGCGGGGCTCGGCAGCCCTGTGCTCGTGCACCTCCCTGACGCCATGCAGTCGGTGCTCGTGGTCGCGGGACTCACCCACACGCTCGACCTCCGTGTCGCGCTGGTGCCACCCTCCGGGGTCGCAGCGGAGCGGAGCATGCTCGAGGAACTGCTGAACCCGGGGGTCGGGGCAGCATCGCTCCGCATCGTCGGCGTGGCGGACGTCCGCACGATCGCGCACCTCGACGGGCTCGGTCGCACCCGCGCGGTGGCGGAGGCGATGGCGGACGCGATCGACGGCTGGCCCTCGGTCGCCGTCTGCGGTGAGCACCCCGCGAAGGCGCTGCTCCGGATGCTGGAGAGGGAGCGCACGCCCGGCGGCGCAGTGTCCGACGACGTCGTGGAGCAGGTCCTCGTCGCCCTCGAGCGTGGCGGGCTCTCGCTGCGTCTGCGGCAGAAGGATGAGCGGGTCCGCTCCCACCGTGCGATGCGGCACGTGATGGACCGGCTGGCGAAGGACCTGGGGCTTCGCGACCTCATCGGACTGGAGGTGGCCCGCTCGCGAGAAGGGCTGCTGGACCGAGCAGCGCTCGCCCACCTCGTCATGCGGCTGGACCGCATCGTCCTCGACGGCTGCGGACTCGTGCTCGTCGAGAACGACGCGGCGCCGCGGCCGACCTGGCTGGACGACTCCGCGCTGGAGCGCATGGGGCGCAGCATCCATGAGCGCTACCGGGCGTCGCTCGCACCCGAGGACCGCGAGGGGCCCGCGAACGTCCCCTGGGAGACGCTCGGCGAGGTCTACCGCGAGAGCAACATCGCGCAGGCCCGCCGCATACCGCTCAAGGTCGCAGCGCTCGGCCTCGACCTCGCGGACGCGTCGACGGGACCGGTGGGCGACTGGCCGGACGGACTCGCGCCGTCGGAGCGGCAGATCGAGGCGCTCGCGGAGTTCGAGCATCGGCTGTGGTCGGAGTACCTCCTCTCCCGCGGCTGGGTCTACGGGGAGCGCAGCCACGACCATCATCCGGACCTCCAGGCCTACGAGAACCTCTCGGACGCGACCAAGCAGAAGGACCGGAACACCATCATCGAGATGCCCGGCGTGCTCGCAGCAGCAGAGCTGAGACTCGTCGAGCCCGGACGGGACCCTGACCCCTCATGATCTTCATCTCCTACGTGCGCGATGACACCGGGGGTGACGGCTCCGCACGCCGGGTGCGCGACGCGTTCGCGGCGGCCGTCGGCGACTCCTCGGTGTTCTTCGACGAGGCCAGCATCGGCCCTGGGACCGCATGGTCGAGCAGCATCGAGGACGGTCTCGAGCGAGCGAGCGCACTCGTGCTCGTGCTCGGACCACGGTGGCGGGACGTCACGCTCCCGAAGCTCGAGGCAGAGGGGGAGGTCGTCCGACGCGAGGTGCTCACCGTGCACGGGTCGGGGCGCCCTGTCATCCCGGTGATCGTCGACGACGCCATCCCCCGCACGGTCGACAGCCCGGGGTTCCCGCTGCTCGCCGAGCTGCAGTGGGCGGCCGTTACGGACTCGCGCTCCGAGGAGCAGTTCGAACGGCTGGTCGACCGGGTGCTCGACGTCATCGTGCGCGAAGATCTCATCCGGCTCTTGCGCCCTCCGAGTGACCGGGTCGTCTCGGGTCTCGACGAGCTGCTGCGCATGTCGGACGCTCGGCGCCGGGCGGTGGCGCGCATCCTCGCGGCCGATCGGGCGCAGGACGTCGAGGCTCGGCGAGCCGCGGCGCTCACCCGGCTGGTCCTCGACCCCACCGCAAGCGAGCGCGCGGCGCCTGACCGTGTCGGTGGGATCACCGGGTTGCTGCTCGACCTCCACGGGATCAGGCTGCTCGAGGTCGGGACGCCAGCGCTGAGACCGCTCCGCACCAGCACGCGACAGCTGCTCGCGGCGACGGACCGGACGACGGACGTGCTCGACCGCTGCCTGCTCCTCGCGCTCGACGCGGCGCTGGACCGGGCGGTGTGGATCGCCGACCGCAGCGGGTCCGGCCGACCGACGTCGCTCGAGCAGGCACGCTCGCTGCTCGGCACCCAGAAAGGGCACCTGCGCGCCAGGACCGAACGCGTCGCCGCGCACGTGTTCGGCTCGGTCATTACGGTCAGTGAGCCGACGCTGGCGACGTCCCTCGCGACGCTGCGCCCTTGGCCGACCCCACGGGTCCGCCAGCCGGACACGTCCGGTCGCCGCGCACCCGCACGTCGTGGACGTCGTCCGCGCTGAGCGGGCCGTGCTCCTATCCTCACCGTGTCGGCGCGGGGGGCGCCGGCGAGCCGGGGAGCATGTCAAGAATGATGAGGGACGACGGCACCTCCGGTCCGCTGTGATGCGCGCCGCAGCCACCGTGCTGTGAACCCCGAGGGGTCTACGATGAGTGAATGGGAATTCGGCGCGATTGATCAGGAGACGTACGACCGCCTGATCGCCGAGGGGAAGAGCGAGCGCATCGCGCGCTCCAAGGCGAAGGCAGCGGCCGCGCGCGGCGACGCGCCCTCACGTCGTGGCATCGCGACCGCGGACCGGGGCATCGCGGTCGGGGCTGTCGTCCCCTACCCCTCGGGCTCAGTGCTCCACCCCGAGTCGTGGGGCGTGGACCCCGAGGTCCTGGCGGCCGAGGATCCCACCTCGACGGCGCTCTGGGAGCTGACAGACCTGCTGGCGCAGCTGTCCGGCAGCGGCGCTACGGAGGAGGTCCGCGAGGAGGCCGCCCGCCTGCAGACTGACCTGAGTGAGGATCCGCTTCTCAGGGCACGTTTCGCGGACAGGAGGCTCCGCGACCGCTTCCGGGTCCGCTGGCTCCGCATGGTCGAGGAGTCGACACCCGAGACGCGCGCAGCATGGCTCCGACCCGAGCCGGACCCTGACGTCCCTGAACTCGTCTTCGTCGACGTCGGCGCCTCGCCGAAGTGGCCGGAGCCGTTCGCGTCCGATCCGACGTGGGTCGCGTGGAGCGAACGGTGGCTGCAGCGCCGCGCCCGCCACGCATGGCTGCGGCGCGACTCGTGGAGCGTCCGGCTGGTCACCGCCGTGTCCCAGCTGCTGCGCCGCGGCGGCGTAAGCCACCTGCGTGCGCTGCGCACAGGACTGATGCCGCTGGCCGCCATCGAGCTCCACCTGCTCGCGCGCACGCGGTGGGAGCAGGATCGCGCGGAGAATGCGCTGCGCCTGCGCGAGTTCGAGGACATCATGCGCTCGCGCGCCCGCCCGGCGCTGCACCCGGAGCTGATGGCACGCGAGCAGGAACGGATGCTCCGCGAAGGATCCGAGCTCGTCGGACGTGCGAACGAGCTCGGCGTGACCCAGGAGGAGTGGGACGAGGCACGACGCTCGGGCAGGACCCTGAGCATCTTCGGACTCGCGCTCGCCGACGATGCCCAGGTGAAGCGAGAGGCGGAGCACGAGACGACGTTCCGCGACGCCGTCGAGGCACTGCGGAAGGACCTACTCGCCGACGACGACCCGGTGACGCAGGACCCCGGTCCGAACGTGCGGCTCCAGAGGAGGGAACCGCGGCTCGAGAACCTTCTGCGCAGGGTGCGTGAGACCCTGCCGCTCGCCACCGGACCGCGGTCCCTGTTGCCCGGGCACATCGTCGTCGCGGACGATCACCTGATCGTACGCGGGAACATCACCGGAATGGTCCTCGCCATCCTCGACCGCGGTCTGCTCGTGCGCAGGTTCGACCCCGGATCCACACCAACGGATCTCCACGCCACGCCGGACCCGAGGGCGCACACCGGAGTCGCAGGCGAGCTCGCCGCACTCGGACTCTACGAGAGCGATGCGGTGCTCATCCCCTGGGGTGCCAGATCGAAGCTGTCTCCTCAGGAAGGGACCGTGCCGGTCTCCGACCTCTACGCGCATCCCGAGCGCCTCGTCACAAAGGGTCTGGGGACAGCGAAGCCTGGAACGCAGGGTTTTCCCCTCCGATTGCAGCGCTGGACCGATCCGGGTGACTCGGAACCGTCACTCAGCGCGCTGTGGCTGCCGTTCTGGTTCGCGAACGGGCGCCTCCACCTCGCGCAGCGATACTCGCTCGACTCGCTCGATCTGGGAGCGGTCGATTCCGCGTGGCCACGCACAGCCCGCATCGTCGGGCTGTGCGTGCCCACCACCCAGGAGTGGAACACGTTCGCGCAGCAGCTCGACAGGCAGCGCGGGAGGTTCGGATGGACCGCGGCGCGGCGCGACGCGGTCGTGGCGAGCTGCGAGGACGCCGTGCGCGACGCGCTGAAGGTCGATCTGGAGGAGTGGGGCGCAGCACGAGCGGACGAGCGTGTACTGAACGTGGTCTCGATCGGGGAGTCGCTGGACCTGCACGTCACGACGCTCGTCGCCACCGACTGTGCGTTCGCGTTCGCCACCAACCGGCGCCAACACGACGAGACCGAGGAGCCGGAAGCCGCTAACGGCTCCACGACTGATCCAGAGGTGTTCCCATGGCCACTGATCAGGCGCATCGACGCCGAGGCGCATCGGCTCGTGCTCCGACGAGTGCGCGGGGATTGGGACTACCTGACCCTCTGGCCCGAGGACTCCTCTGTCGTCGACCGCGAGGGCGTGAAGCGTGCGCTCGCGAGCCTCCTCGCGGCGGCGAGCAGACGCTGTAACGAGGCGCCGGCCGGGAACAAGCAGGCGCGCGAGCAGGCGCGGGTCGGGTCCGGGACGTCCGTCCGGGACGGGTCCCGAGCGCTCGCCGCTGGGGCCGTCATCACCCACGACGACGGATCTAAGACCCTCATTACCGTGGCGGTCACGGACACGGGCCTGGTCTTCCACCGCACGGTGTCGGACTCGCACGCCGGACCAGACCTGCGGGCCGGGGGCTACACGTCGGACGGCCTCGAGCTGATTCCGTGGCGCGCGATCGCCACCATCCGGCCCGGTCGCCAGCGACGCGACCTCGTCATCACGCGGCTGACCGACGAAGGGCCGCGGGACGAGATCACGGTGCAGGCGGTCGACGCACAGGAAGCGGACCGGTTCCTCGCTGCCGCTCGCGACCGCGTGCCCGATGCCGCGAGCCGGGCCCGCGACCTCGACGAGGCGGTGCGCCGCGCGCAGTCCCAGGCGCGCATCGACAGCGGCTCGGACAAGCGCGACTGGGAAGAGGCCGTCGCATCAGGACGGGTCGTCACCGTCACCCACGCCATGGGGCGCACCGTCGACATCGACGGGCAGCGTGTCGCCGCACGCCTGAGGATCACCACCGCCGCCGCCACCGACGCCGGGCTCGTCACCCACTCCACCGTGTGGGACGCCACGAAGGGACCCGACCCCCGCCACGGCAGCTACACCCAGGGCGAGGCCGAGCTCATGCCATGGCGCTCCATCGGCAGCATCCGCCGCACCGCCATGACCGTCACCATCGAGTCCCTCACCGGCCGCACCATCCGCATCGACATCGCCAACGCCCCACGCATCGACGCCGACGACCCGAACCTGACCGACGGCGAGCTCGTGACTGACAGCGAAGCGATCGCCCGGACCGTCCCCCTCTTCGTCGAGGCCGCCCAGCGGAAGATCGCCGCCACCCACTGAGAGGCCACCCGACCGGGCACCCAATCACCATCGACCCGATCACGAGCCCGACCGAGCTCCCACCGCGGACGGGATGGCGGAGCGAACCTGCCTTGGCTCCCTGGATTCGGGGGAGAAGCACGGGAGTCCGAGTCGGATCTGCAGCGCATCGACGTCGGGCACACCGTCCGCTACCCGCGGTGCTGATCACGCGGACAGGGAAGGCGCAGAAGCCGTTCGTCGGCTTCCTCACCCCGTGGCACCTCCCGCGCCTGACCCCTGCACCGTTCGACACCTCGACCGTGATGAAGTCCGCTGCCGAAGAGGATGGAACGGCTCCGTTCAGAAGAACCGGCGGCTCTCGGGTAGTCGGTCCGTCCTGCCCGCCGCGTTCGCCATCCCGTCCAAGATCCTCTGCGACGCCCAAGCCCTGACCCGCTCGACTCGTTCCTCGTCGTCGAGTCCGAACGAGGTCGCGAGGGCGTCGCAGCGCTCGAGAAGTGCGTTTGCCCTCGCGACCGCCGCGTCGGGGTCGGATCTCGCAAGGACGCGCACCAGCAGGCCGCAATTGAACTCTTGCTCGAGGATGACATATTCGAGCCACAGGCGCTCCTGCTCGTCGGCGGAGGCCATCGCGGGTCCGACGAGGCCTTCGAGGCGATCCTGCACGGCGACGAACTCGTCGACGAGCAGATCCCTCCGCGCCGGATCGACGTAGCCGTATGCTCCTGTCACGACCTTGAGGAGACGTCCTCCGAACTTGGCGACCGCGCCGAGGTCAGCGACATCAGCGTCGGCGAGTTCGCGCTTCGCCGCGCCGAGCGTGCGCCAGTAGCGCTCACTCGAGCCGTGAAGGTCCTTCTTGCGGGGCGCGAGACGGGAGTAGCGCATCGCGATCTCGTCGTGCAGTTCGACGACCGTCTCGCGCGGGATGGCTCCGCCCGCGATGTCCTCTCGTTCGACTCGGTCGAGCAGAGCGTCGAGGAATGGCCACTCGTCCTCCGATGGCTCCACCGATGCTCCGTTGTCGAGGCGACGCAGAACCACGTCGCCGAGGACGGCAAGAGCGTCCGAGCCGACCCGGTCGATGTCGAGAAGGATTCCGCGATCGATTGCGGCCTCGCGGTAGACGCCTGACAGGTCGACCCCCATCGACTGAGGTGTGAAGCCGAGGCGTCCCAGGATCTCGACGACACGGTCGCTCGCCCGAGCGGCGAGAGCCGCGTCCCTCGCGAGCAGCGCGTGGCGGAACAGCGCCACTGCTTCCGACCGGGTCCCAGCGGACTCGAGGAGCGCATGAGCGATGCGAGCGTTGATGCCGTGGGCGGCGTCTGGCGCGATACGCGCGACGATCATGCGTCCGACGGATGGATGCCTGACTCGCACGGAGCGGTCCCGCCCTGACTCCTCGATGAGTCCGCCGAGTCGATAGCGCGTCGAGGAGACGGTAGAGGCATCCGCCTCGAGGACCTCGCCCAATACCCGAGCCGTCAGGGCGCCAGGAGCCAGCGCGACGACATCGACGAACCTCCGGGTGATACCAGTCGACAGCGGTCCATCAGCCTGCGCGATGCGTTCGATGGCCCCGAGCACCGCTCCTTCATCATCATCAGGAAGGGACCGGACAGCATCGGCGAGCACACGCTCGATCTCGACGGCCCAGTCGTCCACAGGCCCGACGGCCAGCTCGGATCCTTCGAGGCCGTTGATGACGTCGAAGACAGTGCTCACCCAGAGCGGGGAACGCTCGGTGCTGGCGACATGCTTCGCGACCTCCGCTGGGACGCCGACCCTCCCTGACCGTCTCACGAGTCGCTCGAGCATGCCGACCGCGGATTCGGGTGAGAGCGGCGGAATCTCAATCAGGTCGCTCTCGCTCGCGCGACGCTCCTTATCGGTCGTGAGCAGCAGGCCGACGCCCTCCGCATCCTGGACCTGGTCGAACATCTCCCATGCGAGAGCGCGATCCTCGTGCGAGCCGCTGAGGCGGTCAATCCCATCGACCGCCACGCAGCGGTAGCCAGAGTGCAGTGCATATCTCACGATCGACGTCCCGAGCCAGACCGCCCTGCTGCGGCGCCTTGTCGCCCGCTGATTCGATGTCACCGACCCGACGGGCTCATCAGGATCATTGCCATCGATGAACCAGGCGAAGGCGGCCGCGTACTCTTCGAAGCTCTCGGGCCCGGCCCCGGGCGCGAGCTGACGCAGGAGCGCAGCGACGATTCCTCCGAGCGTATGGACTGGTCCGACGCCGACGGAGACAGTCGCGACCTTGTCGCCACTTTCTCGGAGAGCCTTCACAGCAGCCGCGAACAATGCCGTCTTGCCGACCACCTGCGGCGAGGCGAGGATGACGGTCCGCCCATCCCGGAGGCGGGAGTCGATCTCGGTCGTCAGTGGCTCGAAACCCACTGGCTCCGCGTGCTGCGTCAACAGCAGTCGCTCGGCATCCGCGTACGGATCGCCACTCTCGATCTCGGCTGCCCTGCGCCGGACTCGTGGCAGGAGAGCCTTCACGACTTCGCGCTCGAAGGCTTCGAGATCGAGGACTCCACCCGCGATCGATGCACGGTACGGGCGGAGGGTGACTCGATCGGAGTCACGCAGCCTCCGCCGAAGGTCTGCTGCTGCATCCGAGTTCTCGAGCCATTCCTTGACCACCTTGCCGGCGACCTGGCGGGAGAAGACGACGATGTCCGTCGGGGCCGATGAGTTCATCGCATAGAGGAGCTCGTACTCCGTGACGGAGATGCTCCCGATGCGCTGGCGGACCTCAGGCGGGAGTCGGTCGAGCTCGGCGTCTGGGAGGTGGTCGCCCCTGAACGGATTTCCGTAGCTGCTCCCGAGGAGTCCGATGATCAGCGGACGCGAACGGTCGATCTCGCGCGCGCAGATGGTCAGTATCTGCGTCTCGCGTTCATCCTCAGCGAGCCCCGCATCGGTAGCCCCCCACCGGAGGTCGACGAACTCGACACGGCATCCGGACGCTGCGACCTCATCAGAGAGCCTGCGAGCGATGCGTCCGCGCAGGAGATCGCGCTCCTGGTGGAAGTCGCGGAACGTGGACGCGACGAACACGGATATGACCGCCATACCCCTCCCCCGGACCCCTGCGAAACGGTTCCGATCGCGGACCCCCCGCTCCACGCACATCGACGTTATCGATACCGGCGTGCGCCCGCTCCTTTGGGTAAACCTCAAGGTCTTCAGGGCGACCCGGCCGCCCTGCGCGCATCCGCGGCGAGATGGTGGCGCGAGCCGAGGAGCTTCAGGCAGTCTGCGAGCCTGCAGAGGTCCGCTTGTCCGTGTGCCCGCCCCCCCACCTGCAGCCCCTTCATGAACCGCTCCGGCGGCCTCAGCGCGTTCGACGTGCCGAGCTGATTCTCCGCGGCTGCGAGCAGCGCTCCGTTGAGGACCACTCCGAGGTTCCGGTCCCCCCAATCGCCCGACGCTCGGCCCGAGATGCATCTCGCCGACCACCGTCGATCCCGCGTGGTCTCCGCCGCACAGGAGCTGAGCGAGCAGGTGGCTGCGCGCGTGGCACACGCCCCGTGCAGCCGGCGAGGAGCGCCGGCAGCACCGGAACTCGCTCCTCGTGCCGTCCGAGGTCGCCCAGCGACGTGCCGAGCACGCGCTGCACACCCTGAAGGGACTCAGCGTCGTCGTCGACGAGCTCGCTCGGTGTCGACCCTCGTCAGAGCTCGACGTCGAAGCCTGCGAGGCGGACCCTCTCGAGGAACGCGCGCAGCTCGGCGACGACCTCGCTGAGCCGCGCATGCTCGAGGATCGGGACGCCGAGCGCAGGATCGAGCGCGAGGAAGTCGCTGCGGTTCGGTCCGGCATCGTCGGGCGAGCGCTTCCCCGCCGCGTGCGTATCCTCGTCGAAGCGGACGCGATCCGCGAAACGGTCGATGAGCCGCAGCATCGCGGAGGCCGCGAACCCGGGCGTGTGCGCGATCTCGACCTCGTCCTCGATGAGCCGATCCTCGTCCTCGGGGTGGACGAGCAGGACGAGGTGGCCGACCGTGATCGGTGGGAAGCTCCGCCGCACGATCATGGCGTCGGCGTACACGTCACGGTCCTCCGCGGCGAGGCCGGCCTCCACGCAGCGGTCGACGATCGCCTCGAGCGTGTCGAACTGGAAGAGGTTGAACGCGAGCGGCTCGACGTCGTCCTCGTACGGGAACCGTCCCGGTCGCAGCACTCCTGCCATGATGTCCCCCATTTCCCCTCGGTGATCCTAACGACCGATACGTATGCCCGCCAAGGTCAGCGACCGATGGAGCCTGATGACGCAGCTCGGACCCTCCGCCACGTCGCTTCCACCCCTGATGCCCTGCGCGCGTCCCCTGTCAGGTGATGGCGCGAGCCGAGGAGCTGCCGACAGTCCATGAGGTTCCCCTC
>LFIK01001619.1_pt1 | contig 17998 bp, 19 predicted proteins | sample 643401 | NCBI WGS metagenome assembly LFIK01 (sample SAMN03777447, study PRJNA286221) | soda lake metagenome | biome: soda lake; feature: Kulunda steppe; material: water; isolation source: sample T5-Br brine of Lake Tanatar-5 | place: Russia: Kulunda steppe | collected 2010-07
CTCATCCCGGATCGGCCCTCCCCCTCATCCTGCTCGCGGGGACGACGGACATGGCCGCGAACGTGCTGTTCCTGCTGGCGACGCGCGGTGGCCTGCTCAGCATCTCCGCGCTGCTGTCCTCGCTCTATCCGGTGGTCGCCCTGCTGCTCGCTCGACGCTTCCTCAAGGAACGTCTGCATCCGGTGCAGGCCGCCGGGGTCGTCGGCGCGCTGGGCGCCATGACGCTGCTCGTGGCCGGCTGAGCGAGGGTCACACCTCGCGAACGGTGATCACGATCGGCCTGCCGTGCGCACGCTGGTCGGTTCGCTCAGGGACGCGGCGCGTCACGGCGCCCGAGGTGAGCCCGTCAGCGACCCATGCGCACACGGCCGCATCGACCACATCGTCGGGTGCAGCATCCGTGTCACCATCGAAGCGGGTCGGCAGCTCGACCCCGAGCGCCTGCAGGGTCTCGCGACGTTGCATGAGTCCGGGCCAGGACCGCTTCCGCGGGAGCGGCGCACCGACGATGGTGGCGAACGCGAGCTCCGGATGGACCTCGGTGAGCACGATGCCCTCCGCCGACAGCTGCTCGACCTCCGCCATCTTGGGCACGAGTCGCCATGCCTGCTGGCTGAGTCCGGAACCGGTGACCGCGACGCTCAGGGCGGTCGCAGCAGCGTGGTCGGTCACCTCGCCCGATCGCCATCCCTCGACGACCGCGCGGGGCGCGGTGGAGAAGACGCTCGATGCGCGACCGGGGAGCAGCGCCCTGGCGGCAGCGTCGGTGTCGCGCGACCCGTCGACCAGGCCGACCGGCATGTCGATGGCGATGGCCTCAGGGCGGTGAAGCTCGAGCGCGTCCACGATCCGAGGAACGACCCGCACGTCAGCGACCCGACCGTCACGCAGGACGACCGCGACCCAGCCGACCGGACACCCGTCGAGCCCGAGGACGACGCGCCCGCCTCGCCGCTCAGCCATCCGACGCTCAGCCATCCGACGGGGAGGGCACCTGGTGCCGCGCGAGCTCACGTCGTGCGAGGACCATCTCATGGACCTCATCCGGACCGTCCGCGATCCGCAGCGTGCGGGCGTGAGACCACATCATGGCGAGCGGCGTGTCGTCGCTGACCCCCGCCCCGCCATGGACCTGGATCGCCTGGTCGATGACCCACAGGGCGGTCGAGGGTGCGACGATCTTGATCGCTGCGATGTCATCACGTGCTGCGCGCGCTCCCTCCGCGTCGATACGGGCCGCGGCCTGCAGCGTCAGCAGCCGGGCCTGGTCGATGCGCACGCGAGCCTGCGCGATGCGGTGCCGGACGATGCCCTGATCGGCGACCGGCGAGCCGAACGCCTCACGCTCGAGTGCCCGGGTGCACATCAGCTCGAGCGCACGCTCGGCCATCCCGAGCAGTCGCATGCAGTGATGGATCCGTCCGGGTCCGAGGCGCGCCTGGGCGATGCGGAACCCCTCGCCCTGCGCTCCGACGAGGTTGGCCACGGGTACGCGCACCCCGTCGAGGCGCACCTCGGGATGCCCACCGGCCTGGTCGTAGCGACCGAAGACGGGGACCTCGCGCTCGACCGTGAAACCTGGAGTCGACGGCGGGACGAGCACCATCGAGTGCCGATGACCGCGAGGCGCGTCCGGATCGGTGACACCCATCACGATCGTGATGCCACAGCGTGGCGACGCTGCACCTGACGACCACCACTTGCGACCGTCGATGACGAGCTCGTCACCCTCGCGCCGGATGCTGGTGCGGATGTTGTGCGGGTCGGATGACGCGACGTCCGGCTCGGTCATGAGGAAGGACGACCGCATCTCTCCCGAGAGCAACGGCGCCAGCCAGGTCGCCTGCTGCTCCGGCGTCCCGTGGTCGAGCAGCAGCTCCATGTTGCCCGTATCCGGTGCCGCACCGTTGGTCGCCTCGGGAGCGAGCAGAGGGGACCTGCCCGTCTGCTCGGCCAGGTAGGCGTAGTCGAGCACGCTCACCCCGCCACCCTCGCCCAGGTGTTCGGGGACCGGATGCGCGAGGAACAGGTTCCACAGCCCGAGTTCACGCGCACGCGCCTTGAGTCCGGCGAGCACGGGCGGCTCGGCGTGCGGGTCATCGCTGTCACGCAGTGCTGCGAGCTCAGCGGCATGACGCTGCTCGGACGGGATCACGTCCTCGGTGAGGAACGCTGTCATGCGGTCGAGGAGGTCCCGTCCGCGGCCGGTCTGGGTGAGGTCCACGCGACAGCCTCCACGGTGCCGCCGGCAGGAGCGAGGTCCGTACATGCCCGCCGGATAGCCTCACGCTAGCGGTCGATGCGGACGGACGGTGCTGACGATGGAAGCAGTACCGGACGGCGGAAGCGCGGCCCTGCGCACCCCGATGACGGCCCGTGGCAGCTCCGACGCCGCGTTCACCGCTCGGGACTGGGCGCTGCTGGCCTTCGTGGGTCTCGTCTTCGGTTCCTCCTTCTTCTTCATCGAGATCGCGCTCACGTCGCTCGCCCCTGCGGTCATCACGTTCGTCCGGCTGGCGCTCGGCTACCTCACGCTGTCACTCTTCCCACGAGCGCGGAACGCCGTCCTGAGCCGGGAGGACGCTCGGAGGATCGCAGCGATCGGCCTCGTGTGGCTCGCGATCCCGTTGATGCTGTTCCCCGTCGCACAGCAGTGGATCGACTCCTCCGTCGCAGGGATGCTCAACGGTGCCATGCCGCTCATGACGGTGGGTTGGACCGTCCTGCTCGCGCGCACCCTGCCCGGACGCAGCCAGACGCTCGGACTCGTCGTCGGGTTCCTCGGCATCGTGGCCGTCTCGCTGCCGGAGATCCCCATCGCATCGCTCGGGACACGGGAGACGCTGCTGGGTGCGGCACTCGCGCTGACCGCAGCGATGCTGTACGGCCTCGCCGCGACGCTCGTCACCCCACTGCAGCAACGCTACGGGTCGCTCGCCGTGATGTACCGAGCGCAGCGGTCCGCGCTCGTGTTCGTCCTGCCGTTCGCCCTGTTCGGGCTGCGCGAGTCCGCGTTCAGCATCCCCGCCGTGCTCGCGATGATCCCGCTCGGGGTGCTGGGGACCGCCCTGGCATTCATCGCCATCGCGACGCTCATCGGACGGGTCGGCGCACCACGCGGGTCGGTCGCGGTCTACCTCGTGCCGATCGTCGCCATCGTGCTCGGCGTCGCGTTCCTCGGCGAGCAGGTCCACCCGCTCGCGCTGACCGGCGCCCTGCTCATCGTGCTGGGTGCGTGGCTGACGTCTCGGCGAGAGGTCGCACGATGACCGTCGCGCACCGGTGGCTCGGCACGCTCATCGTGCTGATGTTCGTGGCGACGATGGTGTGGGCGATCGTCCTGCTGGTGCTGCGTCGCGACGAGACGCCGGTCCCGATGCGGGCGCTGCAGCACTGGACGGAGAACCTCCTGGTCGTGCAGACCGTGTTCGGGATCGGACTGCTGCTCATCGGGCGCCGGGTCGTGGGTCCGCCCGACGCGTGGCTCCACTCCCTCTACGGATCGCTGTTCCCGCTCGTCGCCATCATCGGTGGACGACTGGCTGCCCTGCGCCGCGAACGTCGCCAGTACGTCGGCTTCGCCTGGGGCGCCTTCTTCGCGTTCGGTCTGACCCTGCGCGCCGTCCAGACCGCCTGCGGCGTCGGACTCGCGGACCTCGCCAGCTGCATGGTCCGTTGATGCGTTCCCCGACGATGCGGAGTCCAGGATGACGACCCTGCAGTTCGGCCTGACCTACGACTACCTGTGCCCGTTCGCCCGCAACGGCAACGAGCACGTGCTGGCCGGCATCCACGCGGGCGCTGCATGGGACGTGACGTTCGTCCCGTTCAGCCTGACCCAGGCGAAGGCCGCCGAGTCGGGTGAGATCCGCTGGGACGCGTCGCAGATCCTGCGCCGAAGCGGGGTGCTCGCCCTCGCGGTCGCGGAGGTCGTCCGCGCGCGCGACCCTGAGCGCTTCCTCGCGGTCCACGAGGAGCTGTTCGCGCTTCGTCACGACCGTGGCGAGGACCTTCGCGATCCGAGCCGCATCGCCGAGGCGCTCGGCCGGGCAGGCGTCGAGCCAGGACTGGTCGACGCCGCCGCGGACGGCATCGACCAGCTCCGGGCCGGGCATGAGGACATGGTCGCCCGCGAGGTCTGGGGGGTACCGACCTTCGTCGGTTCCCGCCGCGCCGTGTTCGTCCGCCTGCTCGACCGTGCCGGCTCCGACCCTTCGGTCTCCGTGGCGCGCGTGGAGGACATCGTTCGGCTGCTGGAGTCCGAACCCATGCTGCACGAGTTCAAGCAGGTCGACCTTCCCCAATGATCGCGGCCAGTGACGAGCGCGGTGGGCCTGCAGGCAGAGGTCGGGTCAGGGCCCGTTGCTACACTCCTGCCGCTGCCCGCCTCAGGCGGGCCGTCCCTTTCCGGGGTAGCTCAATTGGCAGAGCAGTCGGCTGTTAACCGAAAGGTTTGTGGGTTCGAGTCCCACCCCCGGAGCCCTGTCCCGTCCGCCGGACCGTCCGTCGTTGCGCCGGCAGCATCCGCACCATCGAGCGGTGCTCCGTCCTGCCAGCCGCGCACGAGCCGAGCGGCGTCCGCATCGCGCAGGTCGACGCGGAGCTCGAGCGGGCGGGGCGACCCGAAGCCTGCCCGTCCGATGACGATGGTCGTCGCTTCGACGCCGAGCTGCTCCGCCAGGATCGCGCGGGTGCGGTCGGTCGGGACGTCGGGGGCGAGCCGGACGGCCACACGGATCCTGCCCGCCGGGACGTCGAGCCGAGCCCGGATCGCACCCAGCAGGATCGCGACCGGCCCGACGTCGTGGTGCACCAGCGCGACGCCGTCGTCATCCACCTCGGCGAGCGCCAGCGCGAGCCCTGGCACGAGCTGAGGCGCGAGCGGCGCCGGATCCCCGGCGGCTTCCGACCGCCTGCCCGCTCCACGCTCGGGCGAGGTCCGTGCCGGAGCAGGACGTCGCCGAGCCGCGGAACGACGACGGCGTGCGAGCTCATCCCCGAGGTCCGCCGTCCACCGTTCGACGGCCGACACGTCGACGCCCAGTGCGGCCGCGATGGTCGTCACCGGCATGCCACTGCGCAGCAGCGCTCGTGCCTGGACGCGGCGCGTGTCCGACCCCTCGTCGATCGAAGCAGCATCCTCCTGGGCGGACGGGACGGACCCGACCGGCGTGCCAGGATCGTCGGAACGGTCCGGCACAGGAGCGAGCCGTGGGACGGACCGGCCGAGGACCTCACGGTGCGCGGCTGCGGTCAGGACGAACGGGACCGCCTCGTCCGCGCCATCCTCGAACGGAAGCGGCAGCGGCACCGCCTGGGTCGCCGCCTGGGTCGCCGACTGGATCTTCATCTTCGTCTTGGTGTCCATACCTGGACGATACGTCCAGGGTGTGACACGACCGCAGGGTCAGGCGCCGGTCGCCTCGCGCATCGCACGACGCCGAGCGTTGAGCCCCTGGAGCTCCCGCTGAAGGGTGAGCACCGCCTCGGGATCCCCCGTGGCGTCGAGGCGTGCCAGCCGGTCACGCAGTTCCTGCTCCCGAGCGGCGAGGCTCCGCGCGAGCAGTCGATGGACCAGGTCGCGAGCGGCCTGACGCCTGACCTCCGGCTCGACGTCCATCGCAGCCGGGTCCTCCTCGAGCAGCAGTCCACGGACGACGTCACGGACCATGTCGTCCTCCGCCGCCGCGAGCACCGCCTCCGTGGTCACCCCGACCCCCCCGGCACCGGCGATCGCACGCCACACCGCCGCAGCGGAGGGGTGCTGGAAGCTGCCCGCATCGAGCTCGACCGCGGCGTCGGGCAGCAGCTCCGGGGACTGCAGCACGGCGCGCAGCACCGACCGCTCGAGCCGCGCGTCGACGACGGCCGCATCCGGCGCTGTCGGCGCTGCATCACGACGCACGGGCCGCGCGGCGCGTGTCGAGGCGACCCCCTCGACCGCATCGAGCACCACCCCCTGCCGTGCGGCGGAGGCGACCACGAAGTCGTAGGCCAGTCCGAGCGGGCGGGCGATCTCGCTAAGTGCCCATCCACGGCGCAGTTCCGGGTCCTGCTCCCGACCGAGCACCGTGAGCGCCTCCCGGAGTGCGGCGACGCGCCCCTGTTCGGTCGTCAGGTCGGCCTGCTCGAGCCGCGAGGCGATGAGGAACGGGACGACAGGGCGGGCCGCCGCCACCGTCTCACGCAGGCCGTCGGCGCCGACGTCGCGCACCAGGTCGGCAGGATCACGCCCGTCCGGGAGCGGCAGCACCGACAGATCGAGTCCGGTGGTCCCCGCCCCCGTCAGCTCGCGCACCGCGTCCCAGGCCCGTTCCGCAGCCTGGATGCCGGCACGGTCGGCGTCGAAGGCGAGCACCACGTGACGCGTGTAGCGCGCGAGCGCACGCAGGTGCTCGACCCCGACCGCGGTCCCACACGTCGCGACGGCGTTCGCGAAGCCCGCCTGATGCAGCGCGATGACGTCGGTGTAGCCCTCGCAGATGAGGACCTGGTCGCGTGCGACGATCTCCGAGCGTGCCTGCGGCACCCCGTAGAGGACCTTCGCCTTGTGATAGAGCGGGGTCTCGGGCGAGTTGAGGTACTTGGGAGGCTCGAAGTCGCCGTAGTCGATGTCCGGCAGGATACGTCCGCCGAAGCCGATCACGTCCCCACCGGGATCGTGGATCGGGAAGATCAGCCGACCTCGGAAACGGTCGCGCAGTCCGCCACGATCGTTGCGCACGCTCACGCCGATGGCGATCAGGTCCTCCGCCTCCACTCCGTCCGCGAGCAGCGCCCTGCTCAGATCGTCCCACGCCTCGAGCGCGAAGCCGAGCTCGAACACGTCGGCCTCCGACCGGCCGAAGCCACGCCCCTTGAGGTACTCGCGTGCGACCGTTCCCTCGTCCCCGAGCAGCCTGCGGACGAAGTGGTCACGAGCCAGATGGGACACCGCGACGAGCCGCGACCGCTCGCCGATCGCACGACGCTCGCGGGTCGTCAGCTGCTCGTAGCGCAGGGGGAACCCGGTCCGGCGTGCCAGCGTCTCGACCGCCTCGGGGAAGTCCAGTCCCTCCACCCGCTGCAGGAAGTCGTAGATGTCGCCGCTCGCCCCGCACCCGAAGCAGTGGAAGAAGTTCCCGGCGGGGGTGCAGGTGAACGACGGTGTGCGCTCGGTATGGAACGGGCACAGACCCTTGAACGACTTGCCGGCGCGTCGGAGGCTCGTGTAGTCGCCGATGACCGTGACGATGTCGGCCTGCTGCCGCAGCGCGTCGATGTCCTCCTTGAGGATCCTGCCGGCCACCCGACCTCCCGCTCCCCTGCCCGCTCCCGTGCGCGTCCGTCCGGATCAGACGGGCAGGTTCTCGTCGGTCCAGTCCGGGTCGAGGTCCCGCAGGAACACGTCGATCCGTTCGACCTCCGCGGTCTCTCCGATCGACCGTGCAGCCTCCCGGAGCCGGACGAGGCACGTGAGGAACGGACGGTTCGACGGCTGTGACCAGCGCACCAGTCCACTCCCACCCCAGCCGTTCCCCCGCAGCGCATCGAGCCCGCGGTGGTAACCGACGCGCGCGTACGCGTAGCGCTCGATCGGCTCGACGCCCAGTACCGAGAGCGCCGCCCAGCCCGCGATGAACGTCGGGTCACCCGCGACGAGCTCCCCGAGCGCGACCTTCCGCGCCGCCGGGTCGAGCGTCATCGCCGCCTGGTACGCGTCGTGCAGCCCGGCCCCAACGTGCGGGAGGACGGTCTCGTGACGGTCAGCGAGCGGCAGGCTCGGCATCGTGAGGCTCCTCGATCGGACATGAGCGGACGGGTCCGCCCGGGCCGCTCGGCGGAAGGTAGCCGGGCCGTCGCTAGCCTCCGGGGCTCCCCCCTGCGACCTGTGGAGCGCCGATGTCCGCCACCGCTGCTCCGGCCTCGGACGTCGCATCGGGAGCCACGCCGATCTCCTATCTGGTCGACCTGTCGCGCCGGGAGCAGCATCTCGTCACGGTGAGGATGCATCTCCCGACCGATGCCGTGACCGCCGGCGGCCGGCTGACCATCGCCACGTGGACGCCGGGCAGCTACGTCGTTCGCGACTACGTGCACCACCTGCAGCGGCTGACCGTGACCGACGCGACCGGCTCGACGATCGCACCGCGGCCGGACGGACTGTCCGCCTGGCTGCTTCCGGCCGTCGACGGCGACGTCACCGTCGAGCTCGAGTGGTACGCGTACGAGGCGTCGGTCCGCACCAACCATGTCGACGACCGGCATGCGCTCCTCATCGGCGCCGCCACGTTCCCCTGCTTCGAGCCGGCCCGCACGCGCCCCCACCACGTGCATCTCACCGGCGTCGCCCACGACCACGACGTCGCAGCGCTGCTGCCGGGTGACGGACTCGGGCCCTACACAGCTGACGACCATGAGCATCTCGTGGACGCCGCGTTCGAGGTCGGCGTGCTGCGCAGCTCGTCGGTCGACGTGCACGGCGTCGAGCACCGCCTCGTCTGGTCAGGGCACGGGGACGGGGTCGACGTCCGAGGGCTGACGGACGACCTCGGACGCATCGCCCATGCTGCGACCGAGCTGTTCGAGGGCGAGCTCCCCGCCAGCCGCTTCACCGTCCTCGCGGTCGACGGCGAGGGCGGCGGACTCGAGCATCGTGACGGCTGCGTCGTCGCGTTCCCACCGCACGCGAGCACCGACCCGCAACGGCGTCGCCGGCTGCAGGGCCTGCTCGCGCACGAGTACTTCCACCTCTGGAACGTGCGCCGGCTCGTTCCCGTCGAGCTCGTCTCCCCGCCGCTCGACCGTCCGGTCCTGACGACGTCGCTGTGGATCGCCGAGGGCTGGACCTCCTACTACGACCGGCTGCTCCCGGCCCGCGCTGGACTGTGGCGGACCTCCGAACTGCTCGGCGCGATCGACCGGCTGCGCGACGCCGTCGACGGCATGCCCGGTGCGCTGATCCAGTCCCTCCATGACGCGTCGCGCAGCGCATGGACGAAGCACTACCGGCGTGACGAGAACTCGCCGAACGCCGGGACCGACTACTACGCGCACGGCGCACTCGCCGCGTTCACCCTCGACCTGCGCCTGCGACGGCTCGACCCGCAGGGCGACGGGCTCGACGGCGTGCTGCGCGACCTGTGGCGCCGACACGGTCCTGACGCGTCCGGGCGGCCCCGCGGATACACCGAGCAGGACGTGCTCGATGCGCTGGGACGTGCCGGCGGTGACGAGGTCGTCGAGCTCGCCACCGCGCTCACGACCGTTCCCGGCGTACCGGACCCGAGCCCCGACCTGTTCGTGCTCGGGCTGCGCGAGGTCCTCGACCCCGAGGACGACGCGCCCCGCATGGGTGTGCTCGTGGGGACCGAAGGTGGACGCATCGTGCTGCGCAGCGTGCTTCGCGGAGGGAGCGCCTGGGAGGCGGGCGTCAGCGGTGGGGATCAGCTGCTCGCCATCGATGGCGAGACACTCAGCCCGGAGGAGCTGCCGACCGTCCTGCGCCGCCACGGTGCGGGGACCAGCGTGACGCTCACGCTGCAGCGCGGCCCTCGGCTCATCGAGCTCCCCGTCCGGCTCTCCGCTGCCGAGCCGCGACCCCGCATCCGCGTCGACCCTGAGGCCGACGCGGCGACGCGCGCCCGGTTCACCCGATGGTCGGGTCAGGCCGTCGCGGACTGACGCGGCCTGGCGGCGTGCAGCACCAGCCCCTGGCCGCGCACCTCGACGGGGTCGAGTCCGCCCGTCAGGAGCGCCGCCCCGCCGGGACCGAGCTCCGCCGCGCTCCCGTCGCCGGCGCGCACGAGGATCGAGCCTTCCGCACACAGCAGGATGCTCGGGCCCGCGCCGGTCCGCTCGACGAGCAGGACGCCGTCCAGCTCGGCCTCGTCGAGCACGAACGCGTCGGACGAGATGAGATGCCGCTGCCACCCGGAGCCGGAGAACTGCCGCGGCAGCGTGCCCACGCGGCGGGCGCCGATCGCGGTCGCGTCGAGCACCGCGAGGAACGCTGTCACGTCGACGTGCTTCACCGTCATCCCGCCGCGCAGCACGTTGTCGGAGGAGGCCATGACCTCGACCCCCAGTCCTGACAGGTAGGCGTGCGGCGTCCCGGGTGCGACGAAGACCGCTTCGCCCGGGGCGAGGTCGAGGTCCTCGAGCAGCAGCGCGACGAGCACCCCTGGGTCACCCGGGTAGCGGGCCTCGAGGTCGAGCGCCAGCTGAGCGAGTCGAACCAGCTCGGGCGCGTGGATGCCCGTGGACTCGGCGATGACCGCGGCTGCGCCAGAGCATGTGGCCTCGAGCAGCTGCTCGGTGGTGCTCGCGTCGCCCTCGAGCAGCTCGGCGATGACGTCACCGAGCGCCGCATCCCCACGCGCCAGCGTCGACAGCAGCGAGTCCGCTCCCGACGGGATCAGCGCGGTCAGGAGCGTCCGAGAGGCCAGTGCGGACCGCAGACCGCAGAGGACGCGCATCGGACCGAGCGCACGCAGCAGCTCCGGCTTCCCCGAAGGGTCGGCGAACCGGCGCTCCGGCGCATCCGGCGCGATGCCGGCAGCTTCCTCAGCAGCGAAGCCCGCGCGCGCCGTCGGTGTGTCCGGGTGGACCTGGATCGACAGTGGCGCGGAGGCGGCGAGCACCTTCACCAGGAACGTCGGCTGTTCGAGACCGTCCACCTCGACGAACGGGAGGTGACCCTCCGGGAGGACGACCCACGACGGGTGTCGATGATGCGCTCCGAACCAGACCTCGGCCGGCTGTGCGCCGCCTCCCGCAGCGGCGCGTCCCGCGACGAACGGCGCGAGCAGCTCGGACGACCCCCAGTCCGCGGTGACCGTCCGTCCCTCGAGCGCGACGACCGTCGGGAACGCGCCGGCGGAGGGGTGAGCGGTCCTGGAGCCATCCATCGGGTCAGCCTACGCTGCGGGGATGGATGAGCGACCCCGGACCCCCACAGGCTCCCCCACGTCCGACGTGCCCGACCGCGCGGCGACGGCCGCCCGGGCCTCCGTCATCGTCGCCTACGCGGTCGCACTCGTCGGCGCGGGCGGTGCGACCCTGTCGCTCCGAGAGGGCGACCTGGTCGCTGCGGTGATCGTGCTCGCGACCACGCTCGGGGTGTCGGCACTGCTCGCCGCCACAGGCACGCTGCTGCGCGGCCTGCGCGACGTCGAGCGGCGCCTCCGACGCATCGAGGACGCGGTCGACTCAGCGGCGCGGTAGACGCTCGTCGAGGTACCCGGGCAGCCGGTCGATCGAGACCCGCTCCTGCACCATCGTGTCGCGGTCACGGACCGTCACGGCCTGGTCCTCAAGCGTGTCGAAGTCGACGGTGACGCACGCCGGCGTGCCGATCTCGTCCTGACGGCGGTAGCGCCGCCCGATCGACTGCGTCTCGTCGTACTCGACCATCCGGTCGACCTTCAGCAGGTCGAACACGCGTCGCGACGCCTCCGACAGCTCCGGCTTCTTCGACAGCGGGAGCACCGCGACCTGGTAGGGCGCGAGGCGTGGGTCGAGCTTGAGCACCACCCGCTCCTGCATCGTTCCGTCGGCGTCGGGTGCCTGCTCGACGCGGTAGGCGTCGTAGAGGAACGCGAGCGTCGCGCGCGTCGCGCCGGCCGCCGGCTCGATCACGTAGGGGTGGTACCGCTCGTTCGCCGCCTGATCGAAGTAGCTCAGGTCCTGCCCGCTGGCCGCCTCGTGCGCCTTCAGGTCGAAGTCGGTGCGGTTCGCGATCCCCTCGAGCTCCGACCAGCCCATCGACGGGTCGGGGAAGTAGAACTCGAGGTCGACGGTCCGCTTCGCATAGTGCGACAGCTCGTCCGCTTCGTGCTCGCGCACGCGGATGTTCTCGCTGCGCATGCCGAGGTCCTCGTACCACGCGCGGCGCGCGTCGATCCAGTACTGGTGCCACTCCTCGTCGGTTCCCGGCACGACGAAGAACTCCATCTCCATCTGCTCGAACTCGCGGGTGCGGAACACGAAGTTGCCCGGCGTGATCTCGTTGCGGAACGACTTCCCCATCTGCGCGATGCCGAACGGGATCTTCTTGCGGCTGGTGCGCTGGATCGTCGCGAAGTCGACGAACATCCCCTGCGCGGTCTCGGGCCGCAGCCACACGACCGCACCGTCGTCGTCGACGGGCCCCGCGTGCGTCTTGAACATGAGGTTGAAGTTGCGCGGGTCGGTGAACGTCCCCCCGCAGTCAGGGCACTGCATCGCTGCGAGCGTCCCGGCAGCGATGGCCTCCTCGAGATGGTCGGCACGGAACCGCTTATGGCACTTCGTGCACTCGACGAGCGGGTCGGAGAAGTTCGCGAGGTGACCCGACGCCTCCCACACCTTCGGGTGCATCAGGATGGACGCGTCGAGCCCGACGATGTCGTCCCGCAGCTGGACCATGGAGCGCCACCACTGCCGCTTCACGTTCTCCTTCAGCTCGACGCCCAGCGGGCCGTAGTCCCACGTCGATCGGAACCCGCCGTAGATCTCCGACGACGGGAAGATGATGCCGCGTTGCTTGCACAGCTCGACGATGGTCGGCAGCGTGGCCTCGACCGTCGGCTCGGGGAGGTCGTGGTCGGTCGCATCGGTCACTGGAGGCTCGCTGGGTGGGTCGGAGGCTGGCGATGGCGGCTCGGAGGCTGCGGGAGCGGCCGTCCTAGGATGCTAGCCGTCACCCTCGGAGGACCCTGTGACCGCTGCTGGTAACCGCTTCGCCGACGACACCGCTGTCGAACGCATCGACGACGACCGCTTCCGCGCCGAGTGCCGGACCGGATGGCGCGTCATCGGCGGCAGGGCCCCCAACGGCGGCTACCTGATGGCGATCGCTGCACGTGCGATGGCGCTGCGGGCGGATCGCCCCGACCCGGTGACCCTCACCGCGCACTTCCTGTCCCCGCCCGAGATCGGACCCGTCGAGGTCACGACGGAGATGGTCCGTGAGGGCGGGCGACACCGCACCGTCGCCGCACGTCTCGTGCAGGACGGCGTGGAACGGGTGCGCCTGCTCGGTGCCTTCGGGGACCTCGACCGCGCCGACGGACCGTCCCGAGTGCTGCGCGAGCCCCCGCCGTGGCCGGACGTCACCACGCTGCCCGACCCTGTCACCGACCTCGGCGAGCACGACGTGCCCGAGATCCTGCACCGCCTCGATCACCGCATGCCGCCGGAGACGCTCGGATGGACGCGTGGCGCTCCGTCGGGTGAGGGCGCCCATGGCGGCTACTGCCGCTGGGAGGACGGCGCGGCGATGGACGCGTTCGGTCTGCTGTTCGTCGCCGACGCCTACCCGCCCGCGGTGTTCGATCTCGGCGTCGCGGACGTCGCCTGGGCGCCGACGATGGAGCTGACCGTGCAGGTGCGTGCCCGTCCCGTGACGGGGTGGCTGGCGACACGGTTCACGACACGAGCGCTGACCGACGGCTACTTCGAGGAGGATGGGGAGCTGTGGGACGCGTCGGGCCGCCTGGTGGCGATCAGCCGCCAGCTCGCTCTCGCCGGCAGGCCGCCTCGCGCCCAGAGCGAGTCGCGCTCGACCGTCTCCGGAAGCGCGACGTGACCGGCGACCCGGACTTCGACCCCGAGCCGCCCGAACAGGTCCCGCGCACGCTCCTCACGATGCGCTGGGAGCAGCTCGCCGCCCTGCACTGGGACGTCGACCCCGACGAGGTCGCACGGCTGCTGCCGGAGGGACTCGAACCGGAGGTCATCGAGGGCCGATCCTGGGTCGGGCTCATTCCCTTCCGCATGGCCGGCATCCGGCTCGCAGGACCCGGACAGCGCAGCGCTCCCCTGCCGTGGTCGACCTTCCCGGAGACGAACGTCCGGACCTACGTGATCGGGCCCGACGGCGGACGGGGCGTCTACTTCCACTCCCTCGACGTCCCGTTCGTCGCACCGACCGCCGTCGCGCGGCTCGGCTTCCGCCTGCCCTACTGCACCTCCGCGATGCGGCTCGCGCGCCGGGGATCGCAGCTCGGCGCGCTCGCCCACCGGCGCTGGCCCAGCGCTGAGGGCGTGTCGAGCCGCGTGATCGTCGATATCGGCGACCCCGTGCCATCGTCCGAGCTGACGGCCCTCGACGTCGCCCTGTCGGCCCAGTGGGCGCTCTACACCGAGCGACCAGGGAGCGGGATCCTGAAGCTCGACGTCCACCACCCGGCCTGGGTGCTGCGTGAGGCGTACGTCGTCGCGCTCGAGGACGGGCTCGTCGGTGCGGCCGGCTACCGGCTGGGGGACCGCCCGCCGACGCTCGTGCGGGCGACCGACCCGGTCGACGTGCTCGTCGGCCGCCCCTACCGGGTGCGCTGAGCGGATCAGCGTTCGGCGAGTGCCTCACTCGCCCAGCGACGCGTGTCCGCCGCGAGCGTCTCGAGCGCGGCGAGCGTGCGCAGCTGCTCCGTCGACGTCGAGCCGCGCCGCCACGCCATGATGTCGGCGACGCTCGGTGCGGTGTCCGCTGCAGCGTCACGCTGGACCGTGATGCGGTCCCCGACCGCGACCTCCCCCGGCTCGATGACCCGCAGGTAGGCGCCGGGCCGTCCCGCGGAGTTGAAGCGGGCGATGATGTCGGGCACGTCGAGGAACCCCTGCAGCGTGCGGCACGGCATGCGGGGACCGCTGACCTCGAGGACGAGCCCGCGCGAGGTCCGCCAGCGTTCCCCGACGCGCGCGCCGGAGACGTCGAGCCCACTGATGCGCAGGTTCTCGCCGAGCAGCCCCGGCGGGACGTCGCGGGCGAGCGCCGCGGCCCAGTGGTCCGCATCGGCGTCGGCGTACGCGTACACGGCACGTTCGACCCCGCCGTGGAACCGTCGGTCGACCTGCGTGTCCCCCTCGAGTCCCTCCGGCCCGACCGCGACGGGGCCCTCGACGGGGCGCTTGTCGATGGCGGTGCGCTCCTCACGGTCACCGGCGAAGCGGTGCACGCGCGCCTCACCGACGCACACCGCCCGGACGGTCCCCTGCCGCGTGCGTCTCACGCGTCGTCCTCCACGGACGCCGGCCGGTCCTGCGCCCCACCGAAGCGCCGGTCACGGTCCGCGTACTGCGCGACGCAGCGTGCGAGCTCCGCCTCGTCGAAGTCGGGCCAGAGCACGTCGGTGAAGACGAGCTCGGCGTACGCGGCCTGCCACAGCAGGAAGTTCGAGACGCGCTGCTCTCCGGAGGTCCGGATCAGCAGGTCGACGTCCGGCATCGCCGGGTCGTCGAGCCGAGCGGCGAGCGAGCGCGCGTCGACCCTGCGCAGTGCACCGGAGGCGACGTCCTCTGCAGCTCGACGGGCCGCGTCGACGAGCTCGGCACGCGAGCCGTAGTTGAAGGCGATGCGCAGCGTCATCCGCGAGCAGTGCGCGGTGCGCTCCTCGGTGCGCTCCATCAGCGCGATCAGTCGGCCGGGCACCGGACGCGCACGACGACCGATGAAGCGGACCCGAACGTCCCGGTCGATGAGCTCGTCGACGCGGCGCAGCAGCAATGAGCGGTTGAACTCCAGCAGGAAACGGACCTCCTCCGGGGAGCGCCGCCAGTTCTCCGTCGAGAACGCGTAGACGGTGAGGTCGCGCACCCCGAGCTCGAGCGCGCCCTCCACGGTCCGGAACAGCGCTTCCTCGCCGGCCTCGTGCCCGGCGTTGCGTCGGAGACCCCGCGCGTTCGCCCAGCGTCCGTTGCCGTCCATGATGATGGCGACGTGACCCGGCACGCGCCCAGCGGGTCCACCACGGCGGGACCGTGCGGCCGTGCCGACCATCACGACCCCTGACCCCGAGCCTGTCGCCGGTCCGACCCGTGCGGGTGACCGCTGTCGGGAGGCTATCCGTGGGCCTCTCCGGGCCCCGATCAGCCGAACCCCTCAGCCGGCCCCCTCAGCCGGCACGGACGAGCAGCGCCAGCGAGTAGCTCACGAACATCGCGAGGGTGCCGAGCGTGAGCGCGGACCAGGCCATGCCCCGCCCACGCCCGGACCGTTCCGCATGCGACAGCGCGGGGAACGCGAGCAGTGCGGCGATGGCCCCACCGGGGACCGCGAGCACGAACCCGATCCCTGGGACCAGACCGATGAGCAGCGCGACGATGCCGAGCGCGAGCGCGACGATGGCCCACCCGTTGGGGGTCGGAGCAGGCTCCGGCGTCCGCGTCATGTCGCCTCCGGCCGTGGGTCCTCCAGCGCGTCGTAGCTGCGCAGGCGCCGATCGAGGTGGTGCTCGACGAAGGCGCGAGCGTACGACCCTGCGGTCGCACGGGCCTCGGGACGCTCCCGCGCCAGCGCCGGCAGGGCCTGCCAGCTGCCGTCATCCCCGAGCAGCCGGACCGCCTCGATCACGTCCTCCCCGACACGACGCGTCCCCTCGCCCGCGCAGTCATCGCACAGCGTCCCCCCGCCGACCACGCTCAGCCCGGCGTGCGGCCCGGGCGCGCGGCAGCGGGCGCATGCGCCGGTCAGGACGGGGAAGCCGACGACCGACGTCGCCCTCAGCAGGAACGCATCCACGAACACGCGCGCACTGTCCGGATCCGCCTCGAGCGCTGCGAGCCCCGCCTGCAGCTGGCGCAGCAGCGCCGCGTCACGCTGACCCTCCGCCGCGACGACGTCGACGAGCTCGACCATCACGGAGGCGGCGGCATGCAGCCGGTCGTCGGCGCGCAGCCGGTCGTGCGCGTCGACCGTCTCGACCTGACGCACGATGTCGAGGTTGCGCCCCTCGTGCAGCTCGAGGTCGACGTGGCTGAACGGCTCCACACGGCCGCCGATCCGGCTCCCGGGGCGACGGACCCCCTTCGCGACGGCACGGACCTTCCCGTGCCCCTGCAGCAGCAGGGTGAGGATGCGGTCGGTCTCACCGAGCCGGTGGGTGCGTAGGACGATGCCGCGGTCGCGGTAGGCCCGACTCACAGCAGCGGCCACGGGTACGGGCGGGGACCCTCCGGCTCGGGCAACACCCCCGCTGCACGCAGTGCGCGGGCGCGTTCGCGCGTCACGGCGACCTCCGCAGCATCGAGCAGCCGCGCCAGGCCCTCCCCGAGCTCGCCGTCGAGCGCGAGGAGCAGTCCGTCGAGCGCCCGCTCCACCTCCGCACCGAGCGGCGACGTGGCGAGGTCCCAGACGACGGTGCGATGCTTCGGTTCGACGTTGAAGCTGACCCCGTGGTCGACGGCCCGGAGCCGCGATCCGACCGGTCCGTCCCCGTCCTCGACGAGCACGTGCCCGCCCTTCCGGTCCGCGTTGTCGATGACGAGGTCGAACGCCGCGAGCATCACGAGCCGCCCGCGCAGCAGGTCGTCCTGTCCGGTCAGCGCCGGCTCACGGACCGTGAAGTAGTGCTGCTCGAGGTCGTGGGGCACGAAGCGCTGCACGCTGCCGGGGCCGTGCGGCGCATCGTCACGCAGCACGGTGTCGGGGACGAGGTCCGCACCGAGCGCACGGTCGACGAGCGCTGCGGCGACCTCCCGCCGATGGAGCGTGCCCTCGGGGTAGTCCCAGAGCGGTCGCTCACCGTCGCGCGGCTTGTAGACGACGAGGTCCCGCGGATCGAGGTCCTCGATCCCGATCTCACGTCCGAGCTCCTCGCGCAGTGCCGCGAGCGGTCGGACGTCGCGGTCGAGCAGCCGGGCGAGCAACGTCGCGTTCGACGCGTCGGCGAAGCGTCCGACGACCTCCATCGGCGCCGTGGCGAGTCGTGCTCCGGTCGAGCTGCCCACCGCGCCTCCGTCAGCTCGTCAGCGGACCATGGCCGTTGGTGCCGGGGCAGACGTGGCCGCCGTCGACCTCGATGGGGCGGCTGCACAACCGGCAGCGCTCGCGGCCCTCGCCGACGATGCTTGCCGCGTGCGCCGCGAAGCGACGGGCCTGGTCGCGGTCCATCGAGATGCGCGCGGTGCGCGGCTCGGTGTCGTCCTCCGGCACGAACTCGGTCAGCTCCAGGAGGAACCGTGCCTCGTCCGGGTCGAGTCCGACCGCGATGCCGCCGACACGCCAGATGGGACGGAACGGCGGCTCGAGCGACATCGC
>LFIK01001621.1_pt1 | contig 17993 bp, 18 predicted proteins | sample 643401 | NCBI WGS metagenome assembly LFIK01 (sample SAMN03777447, study PRJNA286221) | soda lake metagenome | biome: soda lake; feature: Kulunda steppe; material: water; isolation source: sample T5-Br brine of Lake Tanatar-5 | place: Russia: Kulunda steppe | collected 2010-07
ATCCATGTTCGCGGGCGCTGCAACCGAGTCGGATCCTGATCGCGACTTGGTCAAGCCTCCGCAAGGGCACGGACCGCAAGGCAGCGGATCTGGCGCGCGACCCCTGCCAGCTTTGCCCGGCGATCGCTGCGGTGACCGATATCCGCCCGTGCCTACCCAGCCCGGGGCGCTGCCGTCAGCATCCATCGTGGCAACGCAACCCGTCGATTCCTGCTGTTGCAGCATGCCTGCAACAACGCTTTGACCTTGATTCGCCCGGGGACTTCCCGCGGGCTTCCAGTTCGTCTTCTGCTTGCTTGGATCTGCGCACCTGACCCGCTGTCCCGCAACTGGTCGCTGTTGTCATGACCGGCGTGGCACGGGGGGTGGCATGGATCTTGTCGTTGCGTACTCTCGTCTCGCCGGCGGAAGATATCCGCTCTGGGCGGCCAGGCTCGTGTATGGTTTCGAGCGCTGACACTCGATGCTAACAGAAGAGGCCAAGTGACTCAATCAAAAGGAAAAAGAAATCCCTCGGGTGGCGGCGTCCGAGCGGCCGCCGATGAGGCCTCGCGACCACGCATGCTGCGCATCGGTCCGGAAAGCGCCGGTCAGCGCATCGACAATCTGCTGCTGCGAGAGCTGAAGGGGGTTCCGCGCAGTCGCGTCTACAGCATGTTGCGCAAGGGCGAGGTGCGGGTGAACAAGGGACGTGTCCGGCCCACGCGCAAGCTGGTGGCGGGCGACGAGGTGCGCCTGCCCCCGGTCAGGCAGGCGCCAGAGAAGGGGCCGGCAGCGCCATCGGCATCGCTGGCCCGGCGTCTGCAGCAGAGCACGGTGCATGAGGACGCAGAACTGCTTGCGGTCAACAAGCCGCCGGGTCTCGCCGTCCATGGGGGCAGCGGGCTCCATATCGGTCTGGTCGAAGCCTTGCGTGCGCTGCGCCCCGAGCTGCCGTTTCTGGAGCTGGCCCATCGGATCGACCGGGACACTTCCGGGTTGCTGCTGCTGGCGAAGCGGCGGTCGACACTGCGCCGCCTGCATGCCCTGCTGCGTGATCGCCGTGCTCGCAAACGCTATCTGGCCCTGGTGGAGGGGGAATGGCCCGCCAGGCTGGAGCGGCTGGATGCGCCACTTGAGCGCGTGCTGGCACCCAGCGGAGAGCGCTTCGTGCGGGTATCCGCCGCGGGCAAGCCCGCGCTCAGTCGGGTACGGGTACTGCGTCGGCTGGCCACTGCCACGCTGCTGGAGGTGGCCCCCGAGACCGGGCGAACCCATCAGATTCGCGTACACCTGGCCAGTGCCGGCCATCCGATCATGGGTGACCCGAAGTACGCGGGCGACGAAGCGCTGGTCCGCCATCGTCAGCTCGGCATCGGCCGCCTCTGTCTGCATGCGGCAGCGCTGCAGCTGCCCGATTGGGATGATCAGCATGAGGCCCTTGCGTTGACAGCGCCGCTGGCGGATGACATGGCTGACTGGATCGAGGCGCTCGACACGGAGGCTCATGGCGCCCGGAGGGACTGATCAGGTCGCGGCCAGGGGATCCATGCCATGCTCAATCAGCTGGTCCGTGAGCGCCATCAGCGGCAGTCCGATCAGGCTGGTAGGGTCGCGGCCCTCGAATGCTTCGAACAGGGTGATCCCCAGGCCCTCGCTGTAGAAACTGCCGGCCGCATCGATCGCAGGCTCACGCTGCAGGTAGGCGCGTATCCGGGCTTCGCTCAGCTGCCGCAGGCGCACCCTGAACGGCTCAACCACAGTGGTCGCCGCGGCGATGCTGCAGTCATGTACGCACAGGCCAGTGTGAAAGGTCAGTGTGCGCCCGGCGGCTGCAGTCAGCTGCGTCACCGCAGTTTCCAGATCGCCGGGCTTGCCCAGCACGCGGCCGTCGATCTCGGCCACCTGATCGGAGCCGATCACCAGACGGCGTTCTCCGGGATGACGTTGCGCCACGGTTCTTGCCTTGGCCGTGGCCAGGCGTCCTGCCAGCGCGGCGGGAGATTCCCGTTCTCCGGGGGTTTCGTCAATTTCCGGTGACTCGGTGGTGAACGGCAGCTGCAGCCTCTCCAGCAGCTGGCGTCTATAGGGGGAAGAGGAAGCGAGCACGAGCTGATAGGTCATCTGGAATCCTGCTCTGGAGGCTGTGGCCGGCATCTGTCGCCGATCATGGGCGTGATGGTGGCATGGCTCCGGTCGTGCTGTCTTGCGGAGCTGGCCGTGAGCAGCCCGGCCAGGCTTGAAGCCTGTTCTGCGGCCCGCTGCGGACAACCCGAAGACTACTGCCAGGCCAGCCCCATGCAATCGGTCAGCAGGATCTTTGACAGTGCCCGGGGGCAAGCCTATGATTGCGCGCCGATTGCGGCCGGGTCCGTTGCCGCGTCGCTGCCGAAGGGCAGCAAGGATGTTGACTCATGAGGGTTTCGCCCCAGCAGTTGGCACGCGACCAGCGTGAGCTGGTGCTGGAGTTGCCACTGACCGAGTTTCCGCGCCTGGGAGCGCTGGTGCTGGGTGAGGGCGGCAAGGTCAGTGTCCGCGTGCGTTTTGTCGCGGATGATCAGGGGCGACTGCACATGACCGGTCGCCTGGACACACGACAGTCGATCCTCTGTGCCAACTGCGAACAGGCTGGCGTGCTGGATCTGATGGCTGACGTGGATGTCTGCCTGGTGACCAGCGAGGCCATGGCCCGGGAGCTGCTTGGCGAGGTGGATCCGCTGGTGCTGGAAAGCCCGCATCCTACGCCGGCCGAGCTGTTCGAGGATGATCTCTTGCTGGTGCTGCCGGAGCGGCCATGCGCGGGGCAACAGGAATGCCCCAACCAGCCGAGTTATCATGCGCCCGAGCCGGAGCCAGAGGCCCGGGGCGAGAATCCGTTTGCCGTGCTGGCGCGGATCAAGACAGGGCAGCAATCGGACTGAAAGAGTTTCTTGCTGCACGGATACCGAATGCGCGTCTGAACGCCGTGCATCATCTTCAGGAGAAAACGTTATGGCAGTTCAGCAGAACAGGAAGACGCGTTCGCGTCGTGGCATGCGTCGTGCGCACGATGCGCTGTCCGGACCTACCCTGTCTGTGGATCCCACCACTGGCGAGACTCATCGCCGTCACCACGTGAGTGCGGATGGGTTCTATCGTGGTCGCAAGGTCGTGCCGGCCCAGGACGACTGACAGGGGCAGTGGGGCTGTATACGGGTATTCGGCCCCGAGACCTGAGCAGGCGTGTTCCAGGGTTTGCACAGCGGAGGCGTGGCCATGAGTGTGGCGTGGGGGGCGGTCTTTCCCGGGCAGGGATCCCAGGCGGTCGGCATGCTGACCGACCTGGCAGCACACCATCCGATCATCGAAACCACCTTCGGTGAGGCGTCCTCGGCGCTTGGCGAGGACCTTTGGGAGCTGGCCAGCAACGGCCCGGCAGAAATGCTGGATCGCACCGAACATACCCAGCCGGTGCTGCTGACCGCCAGCGTCGCCGTCTGGCGTGCCTGGCAGCAGGCTGCCGGTCTGCAGCCGGCCCTGGTTGCGGGGCATAGTCTGGGCGAGTATTCGGCACTGGTTGCTGCCGGCGCGCTCGAGCTCGCCGATGCGGTCCGACTGGTGCGCCTGCGCGGACAGCTGATGCAGCAGGCCGTTCCTGCCGGTCAGGGGGCCATGGCGGCCATTCTCGGCCTGGATGATGAAACTGTGGCTGCCTGCTGTGCCGAGTCCGCGCAGGGCGAGGTGGTCTCGGCTGCGAACTTCAACGCGCCGGGCCAGGTCGTGATTGCAGGGTCGGCGGCCGCGGTCGAACGTGCCGGTGCCGCCTGCAAGCAGGCTGGTGCCAAGCGAGCCATGCCTCTTGCGGTCAGCGTGCCCTCCCACTGTGCCTTGATGACGCCTGTTGCAGAGCAGCTTGCGGAAGCGCTGGCCGAGTTGCCCATGGCGGTGCCGAGTTGCCCGGTAATCCAGAACGTGGATGCCTCTCCGGAAACGGATCCGGTCAGGATCCGTGCCAATCTGGTGGCGCAACTGAGTGCCCCGGTACGCTGGACCGACTGTGTTCGGACCATGGCTGGTGCTGGACTCACTGAACTTGTGGAGTGCGGGCCGGGCAAGGTGCTGGCGACCATGGTCAAGCGTATCGACAAGTCGTTGACCGTCAGCCCCATCGGTGATGCGGACGGCTTTCAGAATGCAGTCGAGCGACTGACCGGAGCGAGGACATGACGGAAAAGCGGCCTGTTGCGCTGGTGACCGGGGCTTCCCGCGGGATCGGTGCGGCCATCGCGGATCGGCTGGCTGCCGACGGATTCCGGGTTGCGGGCACGGCTACCTCCGACAGCGGTGCCGGCGCCATCAGTGACCGCCTGGACGCAAGTGGCGGTGCCGGCTTCGTGCTGGATGTGGCCGACGACAGCAGCGTCACTGCGGCCCTCGAGCAGGTGTCCGAACAGCTCGGCCCGCCACTGGTACTGGTGAACAACGCGGGCATCACGCGTGACAACCTGCTGATGCGGATGAAGCCGGAAGAGTGGCAGGATGTGATCAATACCAATCTTTCCGGGCTCTATAGGGTCTGCCGTCCACTGTTGCGCGGCATGATGAAGGCGCGTTTCGGGCGTATCATCTGCCTGAGCTCGGTGATTGCCCGGATGGGCAATGGTGGCCAGGTAAACTACGCGGCTTCCAAGGGTGCGGTGGAAGCGTTCGTCCGCTCGCTGGCACAGGAAGTGGGTTCGCGCGGCATCACCGTCAATGCGGTGGCGCCCGGTTTCATTGAAACGGAGATGACAGCCGCCATTCCGGAAGCCCAGCGGCAGCAATTGCTCGAGCGGGTGCCGCTTGGCAGGCTCGGTGATGCCGACGAAGTGGCGGCGCTGGTCGCCTTCCTCGCGTCGTCATCTGCGGGCTATATCACCGGCGAGACGATCCAGATCAACGGCGGGCTGCATTTTGCCTGACCGGGGACGACTGGTCGTTCCGTCCCCGGCTGAAGGCATCTGATGCCGCGACAAGCGCCGGGGTTTGCGGAGCGGCCGGCCGGGCGAGCAGCAGCGCATGTTTGCTCGACGGAACCATTCAGGGCTTTGCTTGCTGGTGCGGGAAGCCTTCTAATACACTACTCGGCGCTTGTGGGTGCGCCTGATCAACGGGAGTTTGGGTTCGATGAGCAGCGTTGAAGAACGGGTCAAGAAACTGATCTGCGAACAGCTCGGTGTCAAGGAAGAGGAAGTCAAGGACGAAGCGTCCTTCGTCGAGGATCTCGGCGCAGACTCGCTTGACACCGTGGAACTGGTGATGGCCCTCGAAGAGGAATTCGAAACCGAGATTCCCGATGAGGAAGCAGAGAAGATCACGACCGTTCGCGAAGCGATCGATTACGTGCTCGCACACCAGTAAAGGCCGTTCCGGCCGGTGGATCACCTGGTGGTCTTCGATCCGGTTTCCAGATCTGGTTGCAGTACTTTGTGAGGAAGCCGCATCTGCGTCCGCGTAGAGCGGCTTTCTTGTTGTTGGCCTGCTTGTCGGGCGAATGCACTCGGACCGCTCTCCGCGAGTGGTTGCAGAGTGACGACAAACCTGGAGGAATCTGATGTCCGGCAGAAGAGTCGTGGTAACGGGACTGGGCATGCTCACGCCGGTGGGCCTGACGGTTGCCGAGTCCTGGGGCGCCGTGCTCAAGGGGCGCAGTGGTGCCGCGACGATCGAGCAGTTCGATGCCAGCGACTACAGCGTCCGGTTCAGCGCAAGCGTGAAGGACTTCGACGCCACCCAGTACATGGATGCCAAGGAAGCACGCCGGGTCGATGTGTTCGTTCAGTACGGCATGGCGGCGAGCATCCAGGCAATCGAGGACGCCGGGCTGGAAGTTGATCCTGCGCGCGCAGATCGCTACGGCGTGTCGGTGGGTTCCGGCATCGGCGGCATCATCACCATCGAGAACACGCGTGATACCCTCACTCGCAGCGGTCCCCGACGCGTATCGCCCTTCTTCGTGCCCGGCAGTGTCATCAACATGATTTCGGGCAACATTTCCATCCGGTATGGCATGAAGGGCCCCAATCTGGCGGTGGTGACCGCCTGTACCACCGGAACTCACAACATCGGTCTCGGCGCGCGCCTGATTCGTGATGGTGATGTGGACGTGATGGTGGCCGGCGGCGCCGAGATGGCCACGTCGCCGGTGGCACTGGCAGCGTTTTCGTCCATGAAGGCACTGTCCCAGCGCAACGACGATCCCGAGGCGGCATCGCGCCCGTGGGATCGGGGGCGGGATGGTTTCGTGCTTGGTGATGGCGCCGGCGTACTGGTGCTGGAAGAGTACGAACATGCGAAGGCGCGTGGTGCCCACATCTATGCGGAACTCACCGGGTTCGGCATGAGTGGCGACGCCCATCACATCACCAGTCCACCGGATGACGGTGCGGGTGCCGTGGCGTCCATGCGCAACGCCTTGCGCGATGCCCGCATGGACCCATCGGAAGTCCAGTACATCAATGCCCACGGCACCTCCACGCCAGCGGGGGATGTGGCCGAAACCCGTGCCATCAAGACCGTATTCGGCGACAGCCCGGCACTGGTTGTCAGTTCCACCAAGTCCATGGTGGGCCATCTGCTGGGGGCGGCCGGATCCGTCGAGGCCATTTTCAGCATCCTCGCCCTGCGCGATCAGGTGGCACCGCCGACCATCAATCTGGATGATCCGGATGATGAGTGCGACCTGGATTATGTGCCCCACACAGCTCGCGAGATGCCAATCAACGGAGCATTGAGCAACTCGTTCGGGTTTGGCGGCACCAACGGCACGCTGGTCTTCAGACGCCTCGACTGAGGCGTTGTCGCCGGTGACCGCATCCAGGGCCCTGGTCGACGGCATCGAGGCAGCCGAGCTGCCGGTCTCCGATCGCGGCTTTGCCTACGGAGACGGCATCTTCCGTACCATCAGGGTCGACCGGGGGCGCTGCTGGCTGCTGGAACGGCACCTGCGCAAGCTGCATGACGATGCACTGCGTCTGCAGTTGCCGCTGGCGGCCGAGCAACGGGAGCTGTTGTTGTCCGAGAGCGCTCGGCTGATCGGTTCGGACAGTGGCACCCTGCGCCTGGTGATCACGCGAGGCAGCGGGCCTCGCGGTGACCGGCCGCCGGCGACACCCCGACCCCGTCGCGTGCTTGTGTTCCAGCCCGGTACGCCTCCTGCCCTTGACGCCGCGCCGCGTGCGTTTCGTGTCTGCCACACTCCCATGCCCTTGTTCCCCGCGCTGGCGGGAGTCAAGCATCTCAACCGCCTGCCCCAGGTTCTGGCCCGCCAGGAGTGTCGGGGGCCTGAGCCTGCCGAAGGCCTGATGCTGGATGGGGACGGCAGGCTGGTCTGTGGCACCATGTCCAACGTGTTTCTTCGGCAGGGCAGCCTGCTGCAGACGCCGCGTCTGCACCGGGCCGGTGTGGCCGGGATCGTCCGTGAACGGTTGCTGGAACACCCGCCAGGAGGTATTGCCCGGGTGCAGGAGCAGGACCTGACGATGCGGGATCTGCTGGCCGCCGATGAGGTCTTCGTCACCAACGCGGTGATCGGGCTGTGGGTGATGGGCGCGCTGCATGGAGCGGATGGCGAACTGTTGCAGCGCTGGGACCCTGACGCAGCGGTACTGGCTGCTGCGCTTGCAGCGGTCTGGCGGGAGGAATGCTGATGTGGCGCTGGCTGCTTGCCGGGCTGGTAGTGGTCCTGGTTGCGGTCGCTGCCGTGGTCTGGTGGGCCGAGCGTCAGCTGCAGCAGCCACTGCCGCTGGCGGAGCCGCGCCTGATCGAGGTGCCCCGCGGCAGTAGTCTGGGTCGGGTGGTGTCCGAACTGGCAGCGGCGGAGCTGCTGAAGTGGCCGGAGCTGCTTCGAATCCGCGCGCGGCTTGACGACCGTGCAAGCCGGATTCATGCCGGAGAATATCTGCTGGAGCCGGGCATGACCCCGAGCGAGCTGCTGGACATGCTGGTGGAGGGGCGAGTGCATCGGCGTCAGTTCACCATCATAGAAGGCTGGCGGGTGAGCGACTTGCGGGCGGCCCTGCGCGATGCGCCCAGGCTTCGACCCGAGACAGCCGACTGGTCCGAGGCCGAGCTGATGGCAAGGCTGGAGCGTACAGGCCAGGCTGCAGAGGGCCGTTTCTTTCCGGCAACCTATGATTACCTGGCCGACTCCAGCGACCTGGAACTGCTGCGACGGGCGGCCCGGCGGATGGATGCGGTGCTGGCAGAAGAGTGGAGCCGGCGCCAGTTCGGACTGCCGCTCGAGGATCCGGATGAGGCGCTGGTGCTGGCCTCCATCGTTGAAAAGGAGACGGGCCACGATCCAGAACGTCCGGACATCGCCGGGGTATTCGTGCGCCGACTGGAGAAGGGCATGCGCCTGCAGACCGACCCCACCGTGATCTACGGCCTGGGTGAGGCGTACGAGCCGCCGCTGACACGTGCAGACCTGCGCGAGCCCACACCGTGGAATACCTACGTCCATCATGGATTGCCGCCGACGCCGATCGCGCTGCCGGGACGCGCGTCGATTCGGGCGACGCTCAACCCGCGCGAATCCGATGCGCTCTATTTCGTTGCCCGCGGCGATGGCACATCCCACTTCTCCGCCACGCTGGAGGAGCACAACTCGGCAGTCTGGCGTTATCTGCGCAGCGGCCGTGTCCCGGCCCACGACAACGGAGAGTGATTGCGGATGCTGGCTGGCGAGCAGACAACCGGGCGTTTCATTTCCGTCGAGGGTGGCGAGGGGGCCGGCAAGAGCACCAGTCTGGACCATCTGGCGATGCGGCTGGAAGGCGCGGGCCTGACGGTAGTACGGACCCGCGAGCCCGGAGGCACGCCACTGGCAGAGCAGATCAGGGCATTGCTGCTGGCAGGCGAGGATGAACCGCTGCGACCCATGACCGAGCTGCTGCTCATATTCGCGGCTCGCGCGCAGCACCTTGATCAGGTCATCCGCCCTGCGCTGTCGCAGGGTGCCTGGGTGCTTTGCGATCGCTTTACCGATGCCACCTTCGCCTACCAGGGGGCCGCCCGCAAACTCGGAGCCGAGCCGGTGCGCAGGCTGGCGGAACTGGTGCACCCCGGGCTCTGGCCGGATCTGACCCTGTACTTCGATATCGATCCGGTAAAGGGTATGGAGCGGGTCCGGGGGCGTGGCACGCCCGACAGATTCGAGCAGGAATCCATGCAGTTCTTTACCATAGTTCGGGATTGCTATCTGGCCCGAGCCGCGGCGGAGCCACACCGGTTTCGCGTGATCGATGCAGGCCAGTCCATTGCCCGGGTCAGGGCGGATCTGGACCTGGTGCTGGACCGGTTTCTGTCGATACAGGTGCCACCCGCATGACAGTGCCGGTCTGGTACCAGGAAGCCTGGCAGCAGTTGCTGGATGCACAGGCGCAGGGTCGGCTGCCGCATGCGCTGCTGCTGGATGGGCCTGCAGGCTGGGGCAAGCGTTTTCTTGCCCGGCAGCTGGCGCGGCAACTGACCGGGCTGCCGCTGAAGCCGCTGGCGGCAATGGGGCGTGCGGATCCGGAGGCGGATGCGGATCTGCTGACCCATCCGGATGTGCGGATCGTGCAGCGGCAGGCCGGGTCGAGTGGTCAGCTACGGGCTCAGATCCTGATCGAGCAGGTCCGTGCACTGACCGAGTTCCTGGTCCGCACGTCTGCGGGCGGCAGCGCTCGGGTAGCCATCCTCGAGCTGGCCGAGGAGCTCAACATCAGTGCGGCCAATGCCCTGCTCAAGCGGCTGGAAGAGCCGGGTGACGGCTGCCATCTGCTGCTCGTCAGCCATCGCAGCGCGCTCGTCATGCCGACCATTCGCAGTCGCTGTCAGCGGTTGCTGCTGCAGCCGGGGACGCGGGAGCAGGCGCGTGCATGGCTGGCGGAACGGCTGCCGGAGAGCCAGGTGAAAGCAGATCCGGAACTGGTGCTGGGTCTGACCGGCGGCGCGCCACTGGAAGCGTGGCAACAACTTGATGACGATCTGCCGGAACTGGCGCGGCAGGTAGACAGCTTCATCCGGGGCGGACCGCCGACGCCGTTGCTGGTTGCGGACCGGCGTCAGGCTGATCGAGTGCTCGTGCTGCTGTATCGGGCATTGGCCGAGCGGGTCCGGGCGCAGCCGGACCGGCGTGCCCGCACGGACCTGCAACGCCAGCAACGGGTGCTGGCCGCGCTGCGGGCACTGCGGTCCCAGAACAATCCCAATGTCCAGTTGTTGCTGGAGGATCTGCTGCTCGGCTGGGCGGCTCAGCGCAGCCGGGGCTGAATCCGGTTCCGGTTCCGGTTCCGTTGCCGTGGCCTTCGCCTGGCGGCCTTGCATGGGTAGACTGCTGCCGGGAACACGAGAGGAGGAACGGATGGAAGGGCGCAAGGGGGCGCAGAACGGGATCCTGTCGCTGGCGATCCGTGACCGGGCGGTGCTGCATTCTGCCTACATGCCGTTCGTGCGCCATGGCGGCCTGTTCATTCCCACCAGCAAACGCTACGCGCTGGGTGATGAGGTCTTCATGTTGCTCAGCCTGATGGACGAACCGGACCGCATTCCTGTTGCCGGCACGGTGATCTGGATCACGCCGGACGGCGCCCAGGGCAACCGCACCGCCGGGGTCGGTGTCCAGTTCAACGGTCAGGATGACCAGGCCCGCAGCCGGATCGAGACCTACCTGGCCGGCATGCTCCGGTCGGAGCGGCCGACGCATACCATGTAGTGGCCCTGGACGGTCAGCCGTCTGGAGGTCCCGCCTCGCTGAAACGCTGCTCCAGGAACCGCTCCATGTGGCGAAAACGATGCACATGGGTGGCGCGGCCGGCAATGCCATGGCGAGCGCCGGGGTAGGCCATCATCTCGAACTGGATGCCGGCCTGCTGCATGGCATCCATCAGCTGCACCGAATGGTCGAACAGGACGTTGTCGTCGGCCATGCCGTGGACCAGCAGCAGGGCGCCTGGATCCGCTTCGCTCAGGCCCTGGAGGTGGTTCAGCACGCTGGCATCGGCGTAACCGTCCGGGTTGTCTGCCGGCGTGCCCAGATAGCGTTCGGTGTAATGGGTGTCGTACAGGCTCCAGTCGGTGACCGGTGCCACCGAGACTGCGGCGCAGAAGCGGTCCGGGTGCTGGGCAAGGCACATCAGCGCCATGTAACCGCCGTAAGAGTGCCCGAATACCGCGATCCGGTCTGGGTCGACCCAGTCCAGCTCCGTCAGCATGTCGACACCACGCAGCTGGTCCGCTACTTCAACCTGTCCGAGTTGACGATGAATGGGCCGTTCGAAGTTGCGACCGCGTCCGCCCATGCCGCGGTTGTCCAGTTCCAGCACGCCCCAGCCCCGTCGTGCCAGGTACTGATGCAGCAGCGGCGGCCAGGCGTCGCGCACCCGTTGTACGCCCGGACCACCGTAGACACTGACGATCACGGGGTAGCGCTCGCCCTCGACCCGCTCGGGTGCGGTCAGCCGATAGCACAGTCGCTGGCCATCCTCGGCTTCCAGCTCTCCCAGCACCGGTTCCCGGTGTCCACTCAGGAAAGGATGGTAGGGATGGGCGGGCGTATCAGTACGGTTGGCGGCCAGCTCCACCACCAGGCTGCCGCCCAGCTCGCGAACTTCCAGGCAGGGTGGGTGGGACAGGTGCTCGCGCCGGTCCAGAAAGGTGCTGCAGTCCGGCGCCAGCTGCACCTGATGGCACCCATGCCCTGGTGTCAGACGTTCCAGTGTCGGGTGGTCCGGGTCCAGACTGAACTGCCACAGGTGTTGCTGGGTGGGCGCGTCCTGCCAGCCCTCGGCATAGGCCACGGCACTGGCCTCGTCTACCCGCACCAGTCGCAGGACCATCAGGTCGGGGGGTGTCAGCGCGCGCAGATCACCTTGCTGCAGGTCCAGTAGCCAGAGCCGTCTCAGGCCTTCACTTTCATTGCTCCAGAGTGCATGGCGACCATCGCGGAACAGATACAGGTCATCATGCAGGTTGATCCAGGTTTCGCTGAGCTCTTCATGCAGTACCCGGACGTCGCGGTCCCGACCCAGCCGCACCAGCTGCAATCGTCGCTGATCCCGTGACTGACGCTGGACGATCAGCGCACTGCCATCGGGCGTCCAGGTGACGCGTGCCAGATAGTCATCCGGCCGTTCGGACCAGGTCAGTTCACGATGGTCACCGTCGGCCCCCACCACCAGCAGCCGAACTGTCGGGTTGGGTCCGCCTGTGAAGGGGTAGTGCTGAGGATGTACCGTCAGTCCTTGCGGGCCCATCTCGTAGCGGTGGGTGACCGGCACGGGAGCCTCGTCTACTTCGATGTAGGCGATCTGGCGTCCTTCCGGTGCAAACCAGAAACCTTCGTGTCTGTGCATTTCCTCCTGGGCGATGAAGTCGGGCAGGCCGCAGCTGATGGTGTCACCGCCACTGCTGGTGATCTGCTCCAGGCTACCGTCAGGGTGCAGGCACCACAGGTTACGAGCGTGAATGAAGCCGATCCTGCCATCAGTACTGATCTGGACATGACTGACGGCCATTTCCGGGGGCGTCATGGGTTCCGGGCTGGCTGGATCCGGCTGGCCGGTATCGTTGTCCACCTGCGGCAGGGCCAGCCGATAGAGGCGCCCACCGAGTGTCGTCAGCACTGCGCTGGCGTCGTGACTCCAGTGGAACTCGGTGACCCCATGGGAAAAGATGCGCAGTCGTTCCCGGCGATCCTGCTCGGCCTGCGAGCGCACTTCCGTATCCGTCAGCGCGCGCGCATCGAACAGGCAGTAGCGTCGGTCCTGCTCCAGGTCCTGTATCCAGAGGTCCAGTCGTTCGGCGTCATCGTCGGCGGCCCGGAGCCAGGCGATCCGGCGGCCGTCGGGCGCGTAGCGGGCCATGCCCGGCACCGCTCCGGACAGCCCGGGCGAATCGAACAGTCGTTCCAGCGTCAGCGTAGCGGGTGTGCCTCCGGTGGTCAGATTCATTGCAGGCCCTCCGCCGCAAGGGCTGGACGTGTCAGGTTTTCCTGGCCATCGGCCGTGACCCGGATGTTGTCTTCGATGCGGATGCCTCCCCATGGCAGTAGCTGGTCCACCAGGCTCCAGTCGACCAGCTGTGCCTGCTCGGTGGCGCGCAATGCGTCCAGCAGCATCGGGATGAAGTAGATGCCCGGTTCGATGGTAACGACGAAGTTCTCTTCCAGCGGGCGGGTCAGCCGCAACGCGGGAGCATGTGCCGGCGGGGGCAGTGGCTGGCCTTCCGCGTCAAGATGTCCGCCGGCATCGTGAGTCTGCACGCCCAGCAGATGTCCCAGGCCATGGGGCAGGAAGGTGCGTGTGACACCTGTCTCTACCAGCGCCTCGGCGCTGGCCTGACGGAGGATGCCAGCCTCCAGCAGCAGGGCGGCCACGCCCCGATGCGCTTCGACATGCAGGTCGGCAAAGGGCAGGCCGGGGCAGACGCGTCGGGTCAGCTCTTGTTGCAGGCTGTCCAGGGCTCTGATCAGCGCAGCGAAGTCGCCATCATTACGGGCATGGGTGCGAGTGATATCGGCCGCATAGCCGGCCCAGGTTGCGCCGGCGTCGATGAGCAACGAGCGGTGACCGCCAGCCGGTGGCTGCCGGTCCCGGTGCTGGTAATGCAGTACCGCGCCATGTTCGTTCAGCCCGATGATGTTGCCGTAGGGGAGTTCGGCATCCAGATGGCCAGTGGCTTCCAGGTACGCCAGGTGCAGTTCGAACTCGCTGGCATCCTGCATGAAGGCCGACTGCACGACCCGGTGACCGCGCGCAGCGCGCCGGTTGGCAGCGCGCAGGCAGGCAATCTCGTAGTCGGTCTTGGCAGGCCGGCATGCGTCCAGTCGGCGCAGTAACCTAGGGTCGGCCTCCAGACAGTCCGGATCGATCCAGGCAATGCGTTCGCCTGGGCCTCGCCATTGCTGCAGACGGCGCTCGCGGGCCTCTGCACTGGCCACCGTCTGCAGGTCGAAGTGGGTCGTCCAGTCACCCTCCAGTGGCGCTGGCGGCAGGTGCCAGAAGTCCTCCGGACGGAAGTGCAGCAGTTGCGGCCGGGCACCAGGGCGCAACAGCAGGACACTGCCTGCCACGTCGTCGGTCGGCACGAACAGTCGGAAATGGGGGTTCGGTTTCCAGCTGCAGTCGATGTCATCCAGGAAGTGCAGCCGTGGCGAGCCTGCCGCGATGACCAGGCCATCCAGATTCTGTGCGGTCATGGCCTGGCTGTAGCGTTGCAACTGCTCCTCCAGATGGGCAGCAAACAGCTCGGCGCTGGCGCCGGTGTGGTCTTCGGTGAAGGTCATTGCGAAGTCATCCGATCTGCAGCCCGGCTGGGCGGGCCATTCGGCGAGCCACCCTATCACAACCGTGAACGGGGAGTGCAGCGCGAGGCGACGTTGACGCTGCGGCGAGTTACAGCCTCCTCTGGCTGACCCTGTAATGGCCTTGTACGGGCCCGGCTGGTGGTGCATGGGGCGCGGGCAGCGTGCTATACATGGCAGCAGCATCGATGCACTGGAGGGAGCATGGAGTCGTTTGCCTTTGAGGCGCCACAGACGCTGGACGCGGCCATTGCGCTGCTGGGGGACCCGGCCCGCACCGGTCGCCGCCAGGTACTGGCCGGCGGGACCGACATGATCGTGCAGCTGAAATCCCGGGACTCAGAGCCGCGGCTGATCGTGGACATCAAGCGCATTCCGGAAACGCGCCAGCTGCAACTGGACGCAGAGGGCCTGCTGCTGGGCTCCGCCGTGCCGGGCGCCGAGATCACCGGCCGGGCAGACATCGCGGCGCGCTATCCGGGTCTTGTCGAGGCGACGGATCTGATCGGCTCCAGCCAGATCCAGGGCCGCGCATCAGTCGGCGGCAATCTCTGCAATGCCTCCCCGGCCGGCGATACCATCCCGGCACTCATTGCCAATGGGGCAATCTGTCTGATTGCCGGTCCTCAGGGACGGCGCGAGGTCCCGGCGGAGGCGTTCGTGACCGGCGTCGGCACCAATCAGCTCGGCGCCGGCGAATTTCTCGTGGCCTTGCGGATTCCGGACCCGGGACCGCGCAGCGGCGACGCCTATCTGCGCTTCATCCCGCGCACCGAAATGGACATTGCGGTGGCCGGAGCCGGTGTACGGGTCAGCCTTGACGAATCGGGTAAATGTACCGCCGCGCGAGTGGCGATCGGTGCGGTGGCGCCTACGGCATTGCTGGTTCCGGAAGCGGCCGATGCGCTGGTCGGAACGCGCCTGCAGGCTGCCGATCTGGCAGCGGCCGGGGCCGCCTGCAGTGCCGCCGCCCGCCCCATCACCGACAAGCGCGGCACTGCCGACTACCGGCGTACCGTAGTGGGTGTGCTGGCCCGTCGCGCCATCGCCAGGGCTGCAGAGCGCGCACAAGGAGAACAGACATGAAGCAGCATGTGAGCACGATGATCAATGGTGAGCCGGTCGAGTATCTGTGCGAGCCTCAGCAGACCCTGCTGGAGGTGCTGCGTGACGAGCTCGGCCTGACCGGCACCAAGGAAGGTTGCGGTACCGGTGACTGTGGTGCCTGTTCGGTCATGCTCGACGGCCGCCTGGTGTGTTCCTGTCTGGTCTTTGCCCAGGAGCTGGAAGGGCGCGAACTGACCACCATCGAGGGTGTTGCCAGTCCCGACCGGCTGCATCCGGTGCAACAGAAGTTGCTGGAGCACGCCGGCCTGCAGTGCGGGATCTGTACTCCTGGGGTGGTGGTGGCCGCCAAGGCGCTGCTCGATGCCAATCCGGCACCCACCGAAGAAGAGACCCGCTACTGGCTGGCCGGCAACCTCTGCCGCTGTACGGGCTACGACAAGATCATTCGGGCCGTGCTCGATGCGGCCGAGGACATACGGGGAGCTTCAGCATGAGCGAGGCCATCGATTTCCGCCATATCGGTACGCGTCCACTCAGGCCGGACGGGCTCGACAAGGTCACCGGGCGGGCCAGTTTCGGCGCCGACTTCACTCTGCCCGGGATGCTCCATGGCCGGATTCTGCGTTCGCCCCATGCCCATGCGCGCATTCGCTCCATCGATGCCAGCGAAGCCCTTAAGATGCCTGGTGTCCGGGCTGTGGTGACGGGGGCCGACTTTCCGTCGGTGGTCGCGGGCGAGATCGAAGGTGGCGAAGGCGCCGGCGATTTCAGGGATCTCGCTGAGAACGTGATGGCGCGCGAGAAGGTCCGCTACCACGGTCACGCCGTTGCGGCGGTCGCAGCCACCTCGGCGGTGGCAGCGGCGGCGGCGCTGGAAGCGATCCGGGTGGACTACGAGCCGCTGCCGCCGGTGATGGATATCGACACGGCCATGGCCGAGGATGCGCCGCTGCTCGACGAGCAGCTGTTCACCGAGGGGCTGCCGGAAAAGCCCGCGAAACCCTCCAACGTTGCCCAGTACATGACCCTGTCGCGGGGCGATCTGGACGCCGGGTTTGCCGAAGCGGACGTGATCGTGGAACGGACCTATCGGACGCCCACGGTCCACCAGGGCTACATCGAACCTCATGCCTGTGTGGCGCGCTGGGGTCAGGATGAACAGTCGCTGATCTGGTGCTGCACCCAGGGCGCGTTCGATGTCCGCTCGATGACCGCCAGGGTGCTGGGCCTGAACGTGTCCCGCCTGAAGGTGATTCCGAGCGAGATCGGTGGCGGTTTCGGTGGCAAGACCACTGTCTATCTGGAGCCGGTGGCCGTGCTGCTGTCGAAGCATGCCGGTCGACCGGTACGGATGGTGATGAGCCGGGAGGAGGTATTCCGCGCCTCCGGACCTGCATCCGCGACCCGCATTCAGGTCCGTATTGGCGCGAAGCAGGACGGTACCCTCACGGCCATGTACGGCTGGCTCGGCTACGAGGCAGGGGCCTATCGTGGCTCGCCCATGGCTCCGGGGCTGATGTGCGTGTTCGCCCCCTACGACGTGCCTGCATTTCGCATCGAAGGCTACGACGTGCTGGTCAACAAGCCCAAGGTGGCCGCGTACCGGGCTCCGGGCGCACCCCAGGCAGCCTACGCGACCGAGTCGGCGCTCGACGAGATTGCCGAGCGTCTGGGCATGGATCCCATCGACCTGCGCCTGAAGAACGCGGTGCGCGAGGGCAGTCAGGCCACCTACGGGCCCAAATTCAAGGCCATCGGCCTGGTGGAGTGCCTGGAGGCCGCCAGGAACCATCCTCACTACCGCAGTCCGCTGGAGGACGGTCGGGGTCGCGGTGTGTCGGTCGGTTTCTGGTTCAATGCCGGCATGCAGTCGTCGGCGGAGATTCACGTCAACGAGGACGGCACCGTCACGGTGATCGAGGGCAACCCGGACATCGGCGGCTCGCGCGCTTCCATGGCGATGATGGCTGCAGAGGAACTCGGCATCCCGTACGAGGATGTGCGGGTGGTGGTGGCCGATACGGAAGCGGCCGGATTCTCCAACGTGACAGGTGGCTCGCGGGTGACCTTTGCCACCGGCATGGCGGTGATCGAGGCGGCACGCGACATCATCAGTCAGCTGAAATCACGGGCCGCTGCACTCTGGAACCTGGACGAGGACATGGTCGAATGGCAGGACGGCAGGGTAGTGGCGCGTGCCGGCGTCAATGCGGACGCAGAGCCGTTGACCCTGGCTGATATTGCCCGCGACTCAGCCCGCACCGGTGGTCCGCTACTGGGTCGTGCCTCGCTCAACGCACGCGGTGCGGGACCTTCGTTCGGCGTCAATCTCTGCGACGTCCAGGTGGATCGGGAGACCGGCAAGGTGGACGTGGTCCGGTTCACCTGTATCCAGGACGCGGGCAAGGCGATTCATCCGTCCTACGTGGAAGGCCAGATGCAGGGTGGTGCAGTGCAGGGCATCGGCTGGGCACTGAACGAGGAGTACCTCTACGACGGCGATGGCATCATGGAGAACGCCGGGTTTCTCGACTACCGGATTCCAGTGGCGTCCGACCTGCCCATGATCGACACCCAGATCGTGGAGGTGGCCAACCCGAGTCACCCCTATGGTGTGCGCGGGGTGGGCGAGACCCCGATC